>Ga0299913_10000104_pt1 | contig 39380 bp, 35 predicted proteins | sample RVTome_9_FD_201360 | JGI IMG/M metagenome (GOLD analysis project Ga0299913, IMG submission 201360) | Soil microbial communities from uranium-contaminated site in the Upper Colorado River Basin, Wyoming, United States - RVT155D38 (version 2) ... | reverse complement strand
GCAGCACGTAGCTGCGGATCTGGCTCCCCCAGGCGATCTCGCGCTTCTCCCCCTCGCGCACCGCCTGCTCGTCGGCCCGCTTCTTGAGCTCGAGGTCGTAGAGCCGCGCGCGCAGGATCTTCATCGCGGTCGAGCGGTTCTTCATCTGGCTCCGCTCGTTCTGGCAGGAGACGACGATGTTCGTCGGCAGGTGGGTGAGCCGGACCGCCGACTCCGTCTTGTTGACGTGCTGCCCGCCGGCGCCCGAGGCGCGGAAGGTGTCGATCCGCAGGTCCTTGTCGAGCACCTCGATGGCGATGTCGTCGTCGACCTCGGGGTAGACGTAGACCGAGGCGAACGAGGTGTGGCGCCGGCTCTGGGCGTCGAACGGGCTGATCCGCACCAGCCGGTGGACGCCGTTCTCCCCCTTGAGGTAGCCGTAGGCGTAGTCGCCGCGCACCGCGAAGGTGGCGCTCTTGATCCCCGCCTCCTCGCCCTCGAGCCGGTCGAGCATCTCGGTCTCGTAGCCGCTGCTCTCGGCCCAGCGCAGGTACATCCGGAGCAGCATCTCGGCCCAGTCCTGCGACTCGGTGCCGCCGGCGCCCGGGTGGATGGCGACGATCGCGCTCTTGTCGTCGTCCTCGCCGGCGAGCTTGAGCTCGAGCTCGAGCCGGGAGAGGTCGCGCTCGACCCGCTCGAGGAAGCCGCCGAGCTCCGGGTCGCCCTCCCCCTCGGCGACGAGCTCGCCCCAGGCCTCGAGGTCGCCGGCGTCGGCGCGGAGCTGCTCGAGGGTCTTCAGCCGGCGCTGGGCCGCCTTGCGCCGGCGGACGACCGGCGCCGAGGCCTCGGGGTTCTCCCAGAAGCCCGGCGTCTGCATCGCCTCGTCGAGCTCGGCGATCTCCTGGTCGAGGCCGGCGCCCTCAAAGGTACCCCCGGATCGAGACGAGCTTCTCGGACAGGTCGGCGATGCGCTGCTGGATCTCGGGCTGCATGACGGGACTCCTGGGTTTGCGAGGGGGCGCGGGCCGGGCGGCAGAGGCGCCGGCCGGCGGAGATGGAGCGCGGGGCGCCGGAGGGCCGCCCGCGACGACGGATCTTAGCAGAGCGCGCGGCGCCTGCTGGCGGCCGCCGGGAGCGGCGGGTGCCCCGCCCGGGGACCGGCTCCAGGGGGGCCTTAGACCCCCCGCGAGGTCTCAGGAGCGCAGGGAGAGGGCGCAGACGCCGAGAGCCGCGGCGGCGAGGAGAGCGGCGACCACGGGGACGACCCAGGGCCGCCGGGTGTAGGGGGAGAGCTGCCGCTCGCCCTCGACCCGGCCGCGGATCAGCCCCTCGACGAACGGGTCGAGGCGGGCGAGCTCGGCGCCGTCCGGGGCGACCAGGGCCGAGACCCCGGTGATCGCGGCGCGCAGCAGCGGCCGGCGGCTCTCGGCGGCACGGAAGCGGGCGGCGGCGTAGTGCTGCCAGGGGGCCGCGGTGTCGCCGTACCAGGCGTCGTTGGTGATCGTCACCAGGATCGTCGCCCCGGCGCGGACCGCCTCTGCCACCTCCGCCGGGAAGACGATCTCGTAGCAGATCGACATGCCCAGCCGCTCGTCGCGCCAGGGCAGGAGCGCCACGTCCTCGGCGGCGAGGAAGTCGCCGGCGTTGCGCGCCAGCTTGTCGAGCCAGGCGAAGACCCCGGCCAGCGGCACGTACTCGCCGAAGGGCACGAGGTGGCGCTTGTCGTAGCGGGCCGACGCCCCGTCCGGGCGGACGACGTACGCCGAGTTGTAGTAGCGCTCCCCGGCGGGCTGGATCGAGTTGAAGAGCACCGTGCACCCGCCGCGCGCCGCCAGCCCCAGGACGTCGCGCCGGAAGCCCGGGTCGTCGGCGAAGGTGTAGGGCCACGCCGCGCTCTCCGGCCACACGAGGAGCGCCCCGGGCTCGCACGCCGCCTCCGAGAGCTCCAAGACGTGGCGGTAGTTGGCCTCGATCGTCTCCCAGTCGGGCCGTACCGCGTTCGGAATGTTCGGCTGCAGCATCCGCACCGGCTCCCCGGCGGTCCCGAACGCCGATCGGTGCGGGTCCGCCGCCCCCCCGTCCCCCCACCGCACCCCGGCTCCGAGCACCGCCAGCACGGACAGCACCGCCGCCGCCCCCCATACCCACCGCCGCCGCACCACTGCCAGCGCGACGCCGGCGTTGGCGAGCACCAGCATCGCCCCGACGCCGTACACCCCGATGTACGCGGCGGTGGGCAGCGCGCCCGGGACCTCCAGCCACGCGTGCCCCGCCGGGTTCCACGGGAACCCCCCGAACAGCCAGGTGCGAATCCACTCGAGAAAACCCCACAGTGAAGGGAGACCGACGAGGGCTACTGCCGCCCGAAGGGCCGGGGGGGGCGCCGTCCGGGGACGCCGCGAGCGCGCGACGTGCAGGAGCCGGCGCAGGCCTGCGCCCGTCCGAGCGCGCTCGCGACGAGGCGGCACCGCCCCCCGCCCATCACGAGAGTGCCGCCGCTCCCCGGACGGCGCCCCCCCCGGCCCGCTCCGCGCGACCACGATCGCCACCTCCCCCACGGCCCACCGCCACAACGGCCGACCGAGCACCGCGAACGCCCCGTGGTAGAGCGCCAGGTACCCCGCCAGGATGAACAGGCTGATCCAGGCGAGCCAGACCGGCAGCTCGCCATAGGAGCGGAGCGTCGGGACGATCCAGGGGATCGCCACGATCCAGGCCGCGAGCCCGTGCAGGAACCCGAGGACGAACGTCCACCGCCGGCCCCCCGGCGCGCCGAGCAGCGGGAAGAGCGGCGCCAGCGCCAGCCACGAGGCCACGACCCACGGCTCGCGCCCGAAGGCCAGCCCCCACACCGCGCCGCCGGCGAGCGCGAAGAGCGCCCAGGCCGCCCCGCGCCGGGGGCGGGCCGCGGCCGGGGCGGGGCTCACTGCGTGATCCAGGTTTCGTAGCGGTACTGCCGGCGGACCCGCTCGGCGACCTCCTCGGCCTCGCCGCGGTCGCCGAAGGGGCCGATCCGCACCCGGTACATCGTCTGCCCGCCGACCTCGACCGGGGAGAGGAAGGCCCGCTCGCCGCCGCCGGTCAGCCGGCCGACGACCTTCTCGGCCTGGGCGCGGTCGCTCGACGAGAAGACCTGGACGACCGGCCCGCCGGCGGTCGCCTCGCGGCCGCCCCCGGTCCCGGCGGGCGGGCCGGCCGGCGGCGCCTGCGGCCCGAGCGCCGCCCCTTCGCCGCCCGCGACGTCCTCGCCGCCCGCCGCCTCTTCCGCGGCGCGCCGGCGCTCGGCCTCGCGCCGGGCGCGGGCGTCGGCCGGGTCCTCGGCCGGCGGGCCGGCGGCCGGCCGCTCGGCCGGGGGCGGCGTGCGGGCGGCCCCGTCGCCGGCCTCCTCGTCGAGCTCGCCGCCGGAGAAGAAGTCGAGCGGGCGCGCCTCGCTGTCGTCGACCGCGGCCCGCTCGACCGCCTCGCCGCCGCCGTCGACCGCGTCACCCCGGCCGATCCACACCCCGGCGACGAAACTGCCCATCAGGCACACCAGGAGGATGACGAACGCCACCACCACCTGGCGGTTCGTCAGCGCGATCTCGTAGTAGCTCTGCTCGTGGTCACTCACCGCGTCATGCCCTCCGTCACGCCCGCCTCCGTCACGCCTCGCCGTCGGTGCCGACCCGGCCGATCGCGCGGAGCATCTCGATGGGGATCGGGAAGAAGATCGTCGAGTTCTGCTCGGAGGCGATCTCCGAGACGGTCTGCAGGTAGCGGAGCTGCAGCGTCACCGGGTTCCCGGCGATCACCTCGGCCGCCCGCGCGAGCTGCGCCGAGGCCTGGAACTCGCCCTCGGCGTGGATGATCTTCGCCCGCTTCTCGCGCTCCGCCTCGGCCTGCCGCGCCATCGCCCGCTGCATCTCGGCCGGCAGGTCGACGTGCTTGACCTCGACCGCGGAGACCTTGACCCCCCACGGGTCGGTGTGCATGTCGATGATCTCCTGGAGCCGGCTGTTGAGCTTGTCGCGCTCGGACAGGAGCTCGTCGAGCTCGGCCTGGCCGAGGACGGACCGCAGGGTCGTCTGGGCGAGCTGGCTCGTCGCATAGAGGTAGTTCTCGACCTCGACGACGGCCCTGGCCGGCTCGACGACCCGGAAGTAGACCACCGCGTTGACCTTCACCGAGACGTTGTCGCGGGTGATGATGTCCTGCGGCGGCACGTCGTGGACGACCGTCCGCAGCGGGATCTTGACCACCGTGTCGATCGGCCAGAAGACGAAGATGATCCCCGGGCCCTTCGAGTGCTCGAGCAGGCGCCCGAGCCGGAAGACGACCGCCCGCTCGTACTCGCGCAGGATGCGGATCCAGCGGGTGAGCAGGAACAGCCCGGCGAAGACGACGAAGATCGGCCAGAACACGAGCTCCATATCAGCTTCTCCCTTCGGTGGACGGGCCGGCTGGGCGCCGGCCCTGTCGCGGGCCGGCCGGCGGACGGCCCGCGACCCGCAGCGTGAGTCCTTCGACGTCGACGACGCGAACCCGTTCGTCCGCCGCCAGCGGCCGGTCGGCGACCGCGCTCCACAGCTCGCCGCGCACCTGGACCTTTCCAGGCCGGCCGGCGCCGGCCGGGGCCAGCGCGGTGCGCGCCACGCCCTCGGCGCCGATCATCCCCTCGCGCCCGGTGCGCACCGGCCCGACCGGGTCGCGCCGCCCGGTCAGCCGCACCGCGAGCTGGGCGAGGAGGGCGACGAACCGCTCGGCGAGGAGCCAGGCCGCGGCGATCAGCGCCAGCGGCAGGGCGACCCCCTCGATCGCGCCGGCGAGCGAGGCGGCCGAGGGCGCCGCCGGGACGGCCGGGGCGATCCCGAGCGCGAGCGCCGCCGCGAGCCGCGAGGACCGGCGCCCTCTCATCCCGCCCCCTCCGGCCGCGCGATCCCGTCGCCGCCCGCCGCCCCGGGCACCGCCGGGCCGGGCGCCAGGGCGGCCGCGGGGTCGACGTCGAGAAGCATCCCCTCGACGCCGACCACCCGCACCGCCTCGCCCGCCGCGACCGGCCGCGCGGCCCGCGCGTGCCAGAACTCGCCGTGGACGAACACCTTGCCCGGCCGCGTGTCCGGTCCGAGGGGTGTGAACGCCCGGCCGACCTCGCCGACCAGCCCCTCGTTGCCGGTGCGCACCTTGCTGCGCTGGGCGCGCAGCGCGAGCCGCATCAGGAAGCCGACGACGAGCGCCGCGAGGAGCGCCACGCCGAAGACCAGCTCGAGCGACACGCGCAGCGCCGGCAGCGGCGACTTGAAGAGCATCAGCCCGCCGAGCGCCAGCGACACGACGCCGCCGACGGTCAGCATCCCGTAGCTCGGCACCTTGATCTCGGCGATGAAGAGCACGATCGCGAGCAGGATCAGCGCCACCCCGGCGTAGTTGACCGGCAGCACCGAGAGCGAGAAGAAGGCGAGGATCAGGCAGATCCCGCCGACCACTCCGGGGAGGATCGACCCCGGGTTCATCAGCTCGAAGTAGATGCCGAGGAAGCCGAGCGAGAGCAGGATGTAGGCGATGTTCGGGTGGGCGAGCGCGGCGAGCACCCTGCGCCAGGGCGACATCTCGACCGTCTCGACGACGGCCTCGGCCGTCTCGAGCGTCATCGTGCGGCCGTTCTTCGTCACCTCGCGGCCGTCGAGCTCGGCGAGAAGCGCGGTCAGGCTCGGGGCGACGAGGTCGATCAGGTCGGCCTCGAGCGCCTCGTCGGCGGTGAACGAGCGGCTCTCGAGCACCGCGGCTTCGGCCAGCTCGGCGTTGCGGCCGTGGCGGGCGGCGAGCGAGCGGATCGTCGCCGCGGCGTCCTGCTCGACCTTGTCGCCCATCGCGCCCTCGATGTCCTCCCCCTGCCCGCCGACCGGGTGGGCCGCGCCGGTGTTCGTCCCCGGCGCCATCGCCGCGACGTCGGCCGCCATCAGCAGGAAGAAGCCGGCCGAGGCCGCCTGCGCGCCGGCGGGCGCGACGTAGACGACCACGGGGGTCGCCGCGCCGAGCATCGCGGTGAACATCTCGCGGGTCGAGGGCAGGAGCCCGCCGGGGGTCGACAGCTCGACGACCAGCGCCTCGGCCCCGATCGCGTCGGCCTCGGCGATCGCGTCGGCGAGGAACTCGACCGCCACCGGGTGGATGATCGAGTCCACCCGCACGCGCACGACCGGGCCCCCCGCGGCCTCGGCGGCGGCCTCGGGCTCGGCCGCCGGCTCGGGCTCCGCCGCGCCCGCCGACCCCCCGAGCGCCCAGAGCACAGCCGAGAGGGCGGCCGCCGCGAGGCCTCGGTTCCGCTGCAACCGTCTGTCGTGCCGGGAGTTATTCATCGCTGGCGGGTCTTTCCGCAACGCGGCAAGTATAGCGCGCTCTCGGCGCCGGCTACCGGGCCGCTCAGCCCGCCGTCGCCGCCGGGCTCGGGACCGGCGCCGGCCGGCGGCGGCCCGAGGCCAGCGTGGTGCCCGCGATGACCAGCGCCGCGCCGACGACCAGCCGCGCGGTGACCGGCTCGTCGAACGCGATCGCCCCGACGCAGACCGCGACCACCGGAATGGCGTACGCGATCAGCCCGAGCTGCGTCGCCGGCATGTGCTGGATCAGCCAGAAGTAGAGGCAGAAGGCGAGCGCCGAGCCGAACAGCGCCAGGTAGAGGATCGACAGCACCGCCGGTGTCGTCATCTCGACCGGCCGCCCGCGCTCGACGACGGCGGCGAGCGCTCCGACGACGACCGCCGTCAACGCCATGCCGCCGAAGTTCAGCGTCACCGGGTGGATCCCCTCCCCCCAGCGCTTGATGACCACGTTCCCCACCGCCGAGGCGAGCGGTGCGAGCAGCATCACCGCCGAGGCGAGCGCCACCTCCCGGCCGCCGAGCACGGCGAGGTCCTCCGAGAAGATCACCGCCACGCCGGCGAACCCGAGCAGCACGCCGACGACCGCCGTCGGCCCGAGCCGCTCGCCCGGCAGGAACGGGTGGGCGAGGAGCGCCAGGAAGAGCGGGAAGGTCGCGAACAGCACGGCGGTGAGCCCCGACGGCACCCACTGCTGGGCCCAGTAGGTCACCGCGTACGACACCGCGAACGAGAGCGGCCCGTGGACCAGCCACATCCGCCGCTCCCGCGCCGCCACCCCCGGCCGCAGCCCCAGCGCGAGCGCCACCCCGAGCAGCACCACGCTCGCCAGCGCGAACCGCAACGCCACTGCGGTGAACGGCGGCACGTCCTCGAGCCCGACTCGGATCGCCGCCCACGTCGTCCCCCAGATCGCGATCATCACCCCGATCGCGACGGCCTTCAGAGCGGGTCCGGGCGCGCGCATGCGGCGCACTCTGCCACACGGCGACGTCGTCAGGTGCTATCGGCGAGAGGCTTCAGCACTACGATCTCGAGGCCGTCGACCCGGCGGAAATGCACCTCGTCCTCGGGTCCGACCAGCACGGGCATGTGAAGATGGATCGCCGTGGCAGCCACCGCGAGGTCGTTGGCGGGAATCCGATTCCCTCGTCGTTCGAGACCCGCGAACAGCTCGGCCCACGTCTCGGCGATCTCGGCGTCGAAGTCCACGACGGCCGCCAGAGCGAGGACGGCATCGATCTTGGCCCGGCGCCGCGCGGCTCGGCGCCGATCGTCGGCCAGGCGAACCCCGGCCAGCAGTTCGGCGACGACGATCGCGGGGATCAAGGCGTCTTCCGTGGCCAAGCGTGAGACCGCTTCCGCGAGTGACCTTCCCTCGCGCTCCATGGTGACCAGAGCGCTGGTGTCGAGGACTAGGCCCACGGATCAAGCGCCGGAGTGTCGGCGGCACCGACGGCCTGCAGATCGTCCGCGAACCGCGGATCGGCCTCGACGGACGTCCAGGCTTCGAAGAGCTCGCCGAGCCGCGGTGGCGTATTCGGCGTGACGGGCCCGATCTTGGCGACGAGGACGCCGTTCCGTTCGACCAGAAAGGTCTCGCCCCGATACCGAATCCTCCCTAGCACGTCGCCGAGGCCCCGAGCGAGACGGGTCGCTGCAATTCGAGTCGGCACGTTACGCATTCTGCGGTGTTGCGTAGATTGCGTCAAGCCCTGCGTCGTCGCGGGCGTCGTCGTCGCCCCGGCCGCCGCTATACTCTCGTTGCCCTCCCCGAACCCGATGCGAACCCGACGCGACTCCGCGCCGCATCCGACGCCGCTCGGCCGCACCCGGTCGGCCGTGGCTCTCTCCGCGCTCGCCGCCCTGCTGATCTGCGCCTCCGCCGAGCCGGCCACCTCCCGCGCCGTCGACCTGACTGCCCGCGACCCGCTGCCGGACCCCGTGTACGAGGTCGGGATCGAGGCGGAGTTCGAGCCGGAGACACAGCGCCTCCGCGGGGTCGAGCGGCTGCGCTGGCGGAACACGGCGTCGGCGCCGGTCGACGAGCTGGTCTTCCACCTCTACCTCAACGCCTTCGCGAACGACCGGTCGACCTTCATGCGGGAGTCCGGCGGCGAGATGCGGGGCGCCGCGTTCCGGGAGGGGCGGTGGGGGTGGATCGAGGTGCGGTCGATGACGACGGCGGACGGGACCGACCTGGCGGCCGGCGGGGAGTTCGTGCAGCCCGACGACGGCAACCCCGACGACCGCACCCTCGCCCGCTACCCGCTGCCCGCGCCGCTCGCCCCGGGCGAGACGATCGCGCTCGAGATCGGGTTCGAGGCGAAGCTCCCCCACCCGTTCGCCCGCACCGGCTATCACGACGGCTACGTCCTCGCCGGACAGTGGTTCCCGAAGATCGCCGTCCTCGCGGACGCCGGGGAGGGCGGGCGCGCCGAGGCCGGCTGGGACGCCCATCAGTTCCACGCGCACACCGAGTTCTTCGCCGACTTCGGCGACTACGACGTCACCCTCACCCTGCCCGAGCGCTACCGCGGGAAGATCGCCGCGACCGGGCGGCGGGTCGCCGAGTCGGTCGCCGACGGCCGGGTGACCGTGCGCTTCGTCCAGCGCGGCGTGCACGACTTCGCGTGGGCGGCCGACCCGGACTTCCTCGTCCGCCGCGCCACCTTCGAGCCGGCGCGCGACGTGACCGACGCCCTCGCCCGGCGGCTTCTCGCGCCGCTCGGCCTGACCCGCGAGCAGGCGGCGCTGTCGCCGGTCGAGATCGACCTCTTCCTCCAGCCCGACCACCGCCGGCAGGCCGGCCGCTACCTCGGTGCGGCGGAGGCGGCGCTCGCCGGCCTCGGCCTCCGCCTCGGCGCCTACCCGTACGCGACGCTGACCCTCGTCGACCCGCCGTGGGGCGCGATGGGCTCGAGCGGGATGGAGTACCCGACCTTCGTCACCCTCGCCACCCACCCGCTGCTCGAGGTGCCCGGCCTCCGCGGCGTCCTGGTCCCGGAGATCGTCACCGTCCACGAGGTCGCCCACCAGTGGTTCCAGGGGATGATCGCCAGCAACGAGCCGCGCGAGGCGTGGATCGACGAGGGGATCACCAGCTACTACGAGGGGCGGGTGTCGGAGGACGCCTACGGCCCGTTCCCGCTCCGCCTCCTCGGCTTCGAGCTCACGCCCCTCGACCTGCTCCGCCGGGCGGGCCTCGCAGCCGGCGCGTACCACGACCCGATGGTCGTGCCCGCCTGGCGCCACCTCTCGGGAGGCAGCTACGGCGTCAACGCCTACTACCGCCCGGCCCTGATGCTGCGCCACCTCGAAGGCCTGCTCGGCGAGGAGAGCTTCGCCCGCGCGATGCGCGTCTTCTTCCAGCGCCACCGCTTCACCCATCCCGACACCCGCGACTTCCAGCGCACGATCGAAGACGTCTCCGGCCGCGACCTCGGCTGGTTCTTCTCCCAGGCGATGCACTCGACCCGAACGCTCGACTATTCGGTGCGCTCGCTCGACGTGCGGCGGGTCCGCGAGGCGCGCGGCGTCTTCTGGCGGGACGGCGAACGGATCGAGCTCGGCGGGGAGGGGAGCGGCGGGGACGGCGAGGAAGCGGGCGGCGACGGCGAGGCCGAAGATGCCGCCGCGACCTGGGCGTCGACCGTCGTCGTCTTCCGCGAGGGGGAGTTCGTCCATCCGGTCGAGCTCGAGCTGCGCCTCGACGACGGGCGGGCGATCCGCCGGACCTGGGACGGCGACCGCCGGTGGGCCCGCGTCACCGTGCGCGGCCCGGCGAAGGTGGTGAGCGCGGAGATCGACCCCGACCGCCGCTGGGCGCTCGACGTGGACCGGCTCGACGACAGCCGCACGGCCGAGCCGCGCCCGGCCCCGGCGCTGGCCTTCGCCGCCGACCTCCTCCACTGGATCCAGGCCCTGTTCTCGGCCGCGGCGGTCCTCGGATGAGGGCCCGAGCGTGAGGTGGCTGCGGGCCGCCGAGCTCGGCCTGCGCGGCGCCCGGCGGCGGCCGGGCCTGGCCGTCATCGTCTGGCTCGCCGCGCTCCTGCCGGCGCTCGGTCTGGCGATCGTCGCCTGGGGGGAGATCGCGGGCGAGCTGTCCCGCAGCCTCTTCGCCGGCGAGGCGTTGCGCGGCGGCCGGGTCGGGGTGTGGAGCGACCTCCGGCGCGGCCCGGAGGGCGGGCTCGGCGCGGTCCGCTCCGCGGCGCTCCTCGGCGCTCCGGCGATGGTCGTCGTCCAGGCGCTCGTCGCCGCCGGGGTCGTCGAGACCCTCCTCGGCCGCCATCGGCGGGGGGAGCGGCCGTTCCTCCGCGGCGTCGCACTCCACGGCTGGCGCTTCCTGCGCAGCGCCGGGTGGTTCCTGGTCCCGGCCGCGGTCCTCGCCGGGGCCGCCGCCGCGGCGATGGGCGCGGTCACCGAGGGGGCGCCGAGCGGCTCCGCCAGCCTCGCCGGCTGGGCCGCCGTCCTCGCGTTCGCGCTGCTGCTCTACATGCCGCTGGACCTCGCCTACGACCTCTCGCGGATCTCCGCGGCCGCCCACGGCGACGGCCGCATGCTCGTCGGCTTCCTGCGCGCCCTCGGCCACGCCGTCCGCCGCGCCCACGTCCTCTTCCCGCTCTGGCTCCTCTTCACCCTGGCGATCCTCGCCCTCCACCTCGGCTGGATCGCCGCCCGTGCCGAGCTCGCCCCGGGCAACCTCGGCGAGGTCGTCCTCGTCACGGCCGCCCAGCAGCTCGTCTTCCTCTTCGCCGCCTTCCTCCGCCTCGCCCTCTGGTCCGCCGAGGTCGCCTACGTCCAGGGCGCCGGCGACCCCAGGTGGGCCGGGCGGCGAGTCAGGCGAGGCCGACGCGCCGGGTGACGGGGGTCAGGCAGCGACTCTCGTCGCAGGGCTGATAGCGGAGGAGAAGAACGGGATCGCCGCCTTCCGAGCGACGGAGCTCGCCCTCGATCGCGGTCTGGCCCCGGTACATCGCCATCGGCCGACCGCCGAGCTCCAGGGTTTCGGGCGCAGGCCAGGAGAGGGCGCGGAGGACGGCGCCTTCGGCTTCGAGGCTGGTGGGGATCAGGGTCTCGTCGGCGGGCTGCGGCGGGTTGACGTGCCAGCCGGGGGCGCAGCGGAGGGTGAGGCGGAAGGGGCGCCAGCCGCCTTCGCCGGCGGGGCCGAGCTCGGCGGCGACGGTCACGGCCTCCTCGGCCTCGCGGGCCAGCTCGTCCGTCGCCCCTGTCGCCGCCGCCCGTCTCGCACCGCCCGCGGCCGGAGCCTCACCGCCTCCGCCGGCGGGCTGCCGCTCCGCTGCCCCGCGGCCCTCGCCGTGCCACCGCAGGGCGGCGATCGCCATCGTCTTGGCGCCGTCGGGGAACTGCTCGACGAGCGGGCCGGCGGCGGCCATGGTGCGCTCGGCCTCGCGGCGCCAGCGGGGCTCGCCGGTGCGCTCGGCGAGGGCGAGGAGGTCGAGAGCGGCGATGGCGTTCGCCGAGGGGAGGGCGCCGTCGAAGAGGTCCTTCGAGCGGAGGATGAGGTCGTCGCTCTCGGCGGCGACGAAGAAGCCGCCGCGCGGGTCGGCGAGGCGGTCGAGCTGCTCGGCGGTCAGCTCGGCGGCGCGCTCGAGCCAGCGGGCGTCGTCGGTCGCGCGGTGGAGGGCCAGGAGACCGTGGACGAGGAAGGCGTAGTCGGCGAGCATCGCGGGCACCCTGGCCTCGCCGCCGCGCCAGGCGTGGAGCAGACCGCTCTCGCCGCGCATCTCGGAGAGCACGAACTCGGCGGCGCGGGCGGCCTGCCCGATCATCCCGGGCTCGCCGAGGAGCCGGCCGGCGGTGGCGAGGCCGGCGATCGCCGTGCCGTTCCAGTCGGCCAGGACCTTGTCGTCGGTCAGCGGGCGGGGCCGTTCGGAGCGGGCGGCGAGCAGGCGCTCGCGCAGCGGGGCGATCTCGGCCAGGAGCTCCTCGCGGCTCGTCCGGCGCTTCGCGGCGGCGTCGGCCATCGACTCCGGCAGATGGAGGACGTACGCCCCTTCCTCGAAGAACGGCGGGCCGGCGAAGCCGTAGAGCGGGGCGAGGAAGGCGAAACCCGCTTCGCCGAGGACCTGCTCGAGCTCGTCCCGCGTCCACACGTAGTAGGCGCCCTCGTGCCCGTCGGTCTCGGCGTCGATCGCGCTGGCGAAGGCACCCTCCGGGGTCGTCATCTCGCGGGCGAGGAAGGCGGCGGTTTCCCGCGCCACCCGCGCCGCCTCCGGGTCGCCGGTCCGCGCGTGCTCGCGGGCGTAGAGCTCGAGGAGGAGGCCGTTGTCGTAGAGCATCTTCTCGAAGTGCGGCACCAACCATTCGCGGTCGGTGGCGTAGCGGTGGAAGCCGCCCGCGAGCTGGTCGCAGATCCCGCCGCGGGCCATCGCGTCGAGGGTGGCCGCGAGCATCTCGCCGGCCCGCGGCTCCTCGCCGGCGAGCTCGAGGAGCAGGAACAGGTTCGAGGGCGTCGGGAACTTCGGCGCCCCGCCGAACCCGCCGTGCACCGCGTCGAACCGGCTCGCCAGCCCGGAGAGCGCCGCCCGTGCCGCCCGCGGCGACGGAGGGCCCTCCCCCGGCTCGACCCGCTCCTCGAGGAACCGCCGCATCGCCCGCGCCAGCTCCTCGGCCTGCTGCTCGACCTCGTCGCGCCGCCGCGCCCAGGCGTCGGCCAGCCCGGCGACGAGCGTCGGGAAGCCCGGCCGGCCGTGGCGGTCCTCCGGCGGGAAGTAGGTGCCGGCGTAGAAGGGCGCTAGGTCCGGCGTCAGGAAGACCGAGTTCGGCCACCCGCCCTGCCCGGTCAGGATCTGGGTCGCCGTCATGTAGATCTCGTCGAGGTCGGGCCGCTCCTCGCGGTCGACCTTGACGTTGACGAACGCCCGGTTCATCCGCTCGGCGATCGCCGGGTCGGAGAACGACTCGCGCTCCATGACGTGGCACCAGTAGCAGGTCGAGTACCCGACCGACAGGAAGATCGGCCGGTCCTCCTCCCGCGCCCGCGCCAGCGCCTCCTCGCCCCACGGGTACCAGTCGACCGGGTTGTGCCGGTGGAGCAGCAGGTACGGGCTCGACTCGCCCGCGAGGCGGTTCTGGGTGCGGTCCGTGACACCGGAGGTGGCCATTGGTAGATCCTTACCCCTTTGCCGTGTCGCCACGGCGAAAGAAGTCAAGACCCCCTCTCAAACCGTGCGTGCGGATTTCCCGCACACGGCTTACGGGTGGTTTCTCGAGTCGATGCATTACGCGGTCCCCCGGTGCCGGCACGCTGCCAGGCCACTCACGGGCGTCACCCCATGAGATCGGGTGCGGCACCTGGAAGCACCTGCCCTGGAATCGCTTGGCCGCGGCCCACCGTCGCCTTCGCGGTTGTCGCGCTTTGCCGCGCGGCCTGGGGCCGCCGGGGTCGTTAGGTCCGGTCTTGCCGGCCATTCCCTCGCGCGTGCCCGCTCCAGCGACACCGGCTCCACCCCAGGGACCCTTCCCTCCCGCGACGTTATTCGTCGCCGCGATCACCGGTACTACGATCCCCTCGGACTCCCGCTCGGCACGCCCCGATTTCGCCTTCGGCTTATACGGGCGCGCGCGCCGCGACGACGGCCGCCGAGATGGGCCTCTCGTGTTCCGTACGTCTCCTTGCCCACGTGCTGCGCCCCCTACCCCGCCGGGACCCGACGCAGGCTCCGGACCTTGCCCTGCGCCGAACATGGCCTTCGCCGTGACATGAGCGGCTCGGCTCCCGGATTGTGACTCTGTCGAGGCTGCAGGCTTCACGTCATGTTGCGGCCCGTGGACTTGCTCCCCGCTCGACGGCTCTCGCCGCCTGACGGGCTTTCGACACCCCGCTCGGACGACGGGGTCTCCCCCGCTCGCCTGGGGTCTGCTACTCGGCGCTCCGGCGCTTACCGAGACGGGACTTCCACCCGCTGGAGACGCACAGCACGCAGACGGACCACCGCTGGCTGCTCGGGGTCCGGCTGCTTCACGACGCACCATGGAGCCAGTGTAGCGCGCGCCCCGAGCGGCGCTGCTACGATCCTCCGGCGCGTCCCAAGTCCGATCGATCGCGGCCCGCGGGTCCACGTCGGCCGCCGAGCTGAGGGTGGTCGGCGGGCGCGGGACTGCCGAGCGATGGGGCCTGCGCGCCGCGCCCCGGGCGTTCGTTCGGCGTCCTGAGCGCTCCCTGAGGGAGACGGCGCCGTGACGGCGAGCCCGGCCCTTCGCCCCGAGGTCGCGACGTCCGTGGAGGAATGCCTGGACGTCCGCTTCAGCGTCGTCTTCGCGCCGGTGGGCGGCGGTGGGTGGGCCGAGGACCCGGTCGCCCGGCTGCAGAGGACACTCAAGCTCGCGCTCCGGGCCGCCGGGCACCGGTGACGAAGGTCCGGCTCGGTGCGGTAGATCGCGCGCTCCGGATCGCCGCCCGGCGGGCTGCCCTGCTCGGCCTCGACGCGCCCGTGACGCTCGCCGGCGTCGACCTGACCAGACTCACGGACGACCAGCTGCTCAGGCTCGGTCGGGGCGAGTCCACCTACGCCGTCCTGGCGACCACGCCCGAGCCGGCGCCGCTCCAGATCGTGCCGCCGTTCCCGCCCGACGAGGAAGACGATCCGGACGCCGACATCGAGTACGACGCCGTCGCGGACGAGGCGACCTTATGAGCGCCGTTGAGGAGGCCCGCACCCTGCTCGGCGAGCTCCGGGCGGCCGGGATCGTCGTCCGGCTGGTGGAGGGCGGCCGGTTGCGGGTGGCGCCCTGGTCGGACCTCAGCCGCGACGAGCGCCAGCGGGTGAACCGGCTGCGCGAGGAGCTGATCGCCCTCCTGGCCGACGAAACCTCCGTGCAGGAGCGTGGAGGACCGCTGCCGGACGCGGAGGTCCCGGCCGAGGGGCCGAGGCGAAGGCCCAGGATGCCGTCCAGGGCCTCCACGGAGGCGAGCGAAGAAGCAGGGCGAGATCGTTGGCGGCAGCGTCTACCTCGGCGGCTCCGGCCCACCGCGCATCGCCCTGATCCGCGACCCGGCGCTCGGCGCCGGCCCAAGTCGGCGGCTGTCCTGGGGCGGGCCGGACCCGCTGCGCCGCCGGCGGCTCCGCGTGGGGCGGGCGCTGGAAGACGCGAGGAAGAACCGATGACCCTTCAAACGACGCGGCCCACGAGGCCGAGGCCCGACTGCCGCTGTCCGCTCTGCGAATCGGAGATGGCGGCGATCGCGAGCATGACCAACCAGCAGCGCGCCGTGTGGGGCGCTGTGACCCAGCGGCGGCTCGCTGAGTCGCTGGGCGTCGCGATGCGCACGCATGTTCGGACCGCCGGCACGAGGCGGGTGCTCGCGGCGAACGAGGAGTACCTGCGCCCGCACTTCGCGACGCGCATCTCGGCCCCGGTCCCCGCAGTCCCGGCGGGCGCGTTTCTGCCACGGGCGAAGGCGAAGGGGCGAGGCCTGACGGAGAAGGACATCGCCAGCCACACGCCGCCGCGGCCGCACACCTTCGCGATCCAGAAGGCGCGGGGAGGTGCCCGGCGAACCGCCTCCTCTCGCATGAAGTCGAGGCCTGGGCGGCGGTCTACGGGCGAGTCCTCGCCAAGCTGGAGGAGGCCGAGCTGGTCCAGGCCCGCACGGCGGCGGCCGACCAGCGCCGCTCCTTGGCCGAGCGCGACCAGGCCAAGCAGCGCGTGCCGGCCATCGAGGGTCGCGCGGGGCGGCCCGAACGACTCGCTCGAACCGCGTCCCCGGCGGTCGGCATCAGCGGTCGCGCGTTCGCGAGGCACCGGAGGACGTACACGCCCTCTGAGCGCCGGCCGCGGCACACCGCGGCTCGGGCCATCCCAGCGACTCGGTCGCCGGCCCAGCGTCCGCGGCGGGTGCAGCCGGGGACGCAGGTCATGGGCAACTCAGTCGCCGCCGGAGCCCCCGTCGCCGCCCGCCCGCGGTCGCGTCGGCTGGTCGCCGATCGGGATCATGATGTGGGCGTAGGGGGTGCCCTTCCACATCACCCACGGGCCGCCGTTCTCGGGGTCGGTCGGCAGCGCGTCGAGTTCGGCCGTATCGGGCACGATAACCATCAGATGCGGTCCCGACACCACCCACTCGTTGTCCGCCGTCGGGGCGGTCGCGAAGGGATCGGTGTTCGAGGCCCCGGCGTCGCCCGCCATCATGTAGGCGGTCCCCACCCGGTCGATCTTCAGCTCGCTCTTGGTCATCCACGCCTGGGCCCACTTCATCCAGGTCTCGTCCAGGCACATCGGGGTGTCCCGGAAGCCCGGGGGCGAGGGCATGCAGGTCCACTCGTTGCTCCCCTCGCGCAGGACGTTGTGCTCCCAGTCCATGTAGGTCGCGTCGTCGGTGATCGACGGGGGTGCGGCCGTCCGAGCCTCCGCGATCATGGACGCGACGTCCGTCTGGGCGAGGAGCGCGGCTGGCAGCAACCACACAAGCGGCACGGCGGCGAGAATCCTCGACATGACTGACCTCCCTTAAAGTGGATGAGCCCTGTCCCGACCCTACCATGACACTTCCGACCACGCGCCTCGCGCTGAAACCCAACACCTCGCCAATGCCGCCCTTTCCCAGGCGGCGGTGATGCGGAAGTGGCAGAGGCTCCTGCCGATCTGAGACCTCCCGAGGCGTCACGGCCGTCGGGGCGCTGGGGACGCAGCTGCGGGGCGCTGGGGAGGCAGCTGCGGGGCGCTGGGGCGGCATCACGACCTCCTCGTCCGCCGTCTACGGGGAGACTGGCCCGGCTGGAACAACCACACGGCGGGCCTGCCACCCTTCATCGTCAGTATAGCGCGCGCCCCGGGCGGCGCTGGGTCCTGTCCTAACAGCGTGTGGGTAGCTCCAACCCCTTGACGCGGCGGTAAGTTGCCGGTCGAGAGCGGGGCGCACCCGCCCACCTAGCGCCCCCGGCGAGTGCTCACCGCACTCGCCGGGGACTTGCCGACCACAGGAGCCATCCCTATGGCCGACCAGCCGAAGTCTACCCGCCCACCGGAGGGGAACGCCTTCCGCGAAACCTTCCTCGCCTTCGTCGAGCGTCCCGAGCCGCACGCCGCGTTCCGCGCGTTCGGCGAGGTGTTGGACGACGTGGTGAAGGAATCCAACCTCATTCTCCACAAGCCGAGCGAGCCGGGCGACGACAACGACTACGCCCGCCGTCACTTCGCCGCCGCGTGCGCTGACCTGCGACACCTCATGGAGTCGCTGGCTTCGCTCGCCGAGTTCCGCGACGAGATCGACGACGCCCGCGCGGCGGTTGCCGCAACGGACGCGCTGGCCGTTCTGGGGCGAATCGCCGCGAAGCTCGAAGGGACCTTCCCCGCGGAGTCGTAGGTGGTGCTCCCGCCGTTGGGCCAACTCGGCCCGGCGCTGCGCCAGCTCCGCCGCCTGCGCGGTCTGCAACAGCAGGAGCTTGCACGCCGCGCAGGCTTCACCCGCCCGCAGCTCTCCGGCTACGAGCGCGGCCACCACTTCCCCTCCCTGCCGTCCCTCTGGCGGCACCTCGACGCGCTCGGGGCCGACCTCGCCTACCTGGAGCGGACGATGCACCAGCGGGCCGACCTCGCCCGCGAGCGCTGGCCTTGACGTAGACTCTCGCCCGCAACAGCTTCAAGGCGCGGCTAGGAAACGCGATCCGAAAAGCCGGGACCCCACGCCCGGCCCGCCGCGCCGCCTTCCTCTCCCGTGGGGCGCACACGTGGGGGTGCGGTGGCCGAGAAGAAGGTCGGTCCTGGCAGGCGCAAGCTTCCCGATGCGAAGCACATGCAGGAAGTGCGGCGGCGGAAGGCCAAGGCACCGCCGGAAACGGAGTACTGGACCATCGCACTCCAGCTAGGCCGAGAACTCAAGGCGGACGGCAAGCTCGCGATCAAACCGGACTCCTTCGCTCGCCGGATCTCGGGCAAGCTCAAGAGCGCCGAGGGCATCCTCCCGAAGTCCCCATACCGAGCCGACTACGCTCTCAAGAGGCTGCGCACCTCGTTGATAGAAGCCTGGTTCTGGTTTGGAGAATACGAGCGGGCGACTGGGCGCAAGCGATCAACCCCGGACGAATTATCTCCATTGATGCGGGAGGCCATGGAGCTCGCCTCCTTGCTGCTAAGTCGTTCAGAATCAGACGGTTAATTTTCTCCATGGACGATATCTTTTGAGGCTCAGCCCCCTTGCGCTGGTGCTGATCCCGTCGTAGCGTGATCCCCGGAAAGCGAAAGGGCCGCCCGGCTAGAGGCGACCCTTTCAGGCTCTGATCAGACGGCAGGCGTCTGTCGAGCGTCGGGTGAAGTGTACCCCAAAGGCGCCCACCGTCGCAACCCCAGGAAGGGGAAGGCGACGTGTACCACTTCTACCGCGGCCCCGCCCCTCGCCACGGCTTTCTGCTCGGCATCCTCCGCGTCCAGCGGGCGCGCTCGCTGATACCCCTACCGCCTCCCTAGCTCCTGCCGCGCCGCGCGGAGCAGCCGGTCTCGAATCCAGTTCGTGAGGGTTGAGCCGGACTGCTCCGCGGCTTCCCGGATGAGTTCGTCCTGTTCGGGGGTGAGCCGGATATGGAGCCTCGCCGTGTGCGTTCGTCGTTCGGTCGCCATACCGGAGACTGTACGCCCAAAGGGCGCTCAAGTCAACTCAGCCACCCCTTGACATTTGTACGCCCATTGGGCATACTAGGCACATGGAGAGCCTAGACAGAAACGCCCCGGCAGCGGTTGCAGCCGCCACCGGGGCCAACGTCCGCAAGGCGATGCCTCACGGGCGCCACACGACCAGTGTAGCGCATCGCCCGGCGGAAGAAGGGACCCGCCATGGAGTGCGCGAAGTGCGAGGGACGGATGATCCGATGGGGCAAGGACCGCGACGGTCACCAGCGGTGGAAGTGCAGGGCGTGCGGCGTCACGAAGTCTGAGCGGCCTGTCAATCCGCTCGCCCCGATGCGGCTCCCGATGGACCGCGCCGTGCTGTGTCTGTCGCTCCTGGTCGAGGGTATGGGGATTCGGGCCGTCGAGCGCGTTACCGGCCACCATCGCGACACGGTGATGCGGCTCCTGGTGCTCGCCGGCCGGAAGTGCGAAGCGCTGCTCGACCGGCTCATGGTGGACGTGCCGGTGGACGACGTGGAAGCCGACGAGATTTGGGGCTACGTCGGGATGAAGGAGAAGACGAAGACGGCCCGCGGGATCGAAGACGACCGGCTCGGCGATGCCTACACGTTCGTCGCCCTGGAGCGAACCTCGAAGCTCATCCTGACGCACCACCTAGGGCGGCGGACCTGGAACGACGCCGACCTGTTCGTCTCGAAGCTGGAGCGAGCCACCTCCGGCCCGTTCCAGTTCACGACGGACGGCTTCGAGGGCTACGGCGCGGCGGTCTGGATGCACCTCGCCGGCCGGGTGGACTACGCGCAGCTCATCAAGCAGTTCGGGACCGACCCGGAGGGAGCGCGGCGGTACTCACCGCCGCGGATAATAAGCTCCGAGAAGCGGTACATGAGCCGCTACCCGGAGCCGGCGCGCGTCTGCACGTCGCACGTCGAGCGTCAGAATCTCTCGATGCGGATGGAGGTCCGGCGGCTCACCCGACTCACGAATGCATGGTCAAAGAAGTGGGAGAACCTGCGGGCCGCGCTGGCGCTCCACTTCGCCCACTACAACCTGTGCCGGTTCCACTCGTCGCTCAGGATGACCCCGGCGATGAAGGCGGGTGTGGCTCGTAGTCCTTGGGGGATGGAAGACCTACTCGCTGCCTGAGTTCGCGGTAGTGGTGAGCCTCACGTCGGAAGGAGTAGTCGTGCAGGTAGTGGCGCAGCATCCTGACTGCATCCACGTCCCGTTCTGCGGCCGCTTTCCTTAGCCTCTCTAAGAGAGGTTGCAATCGCTCCCTGTCGACTGGGTGAATCGCCTCTACCTGCGAGAGGGAGACGTTCACCAGCTCGGCCAGGCGCCGGAATAGCCGGGTGGGGATCATTTTGCGGCGTTGCCTAGCGTCGTAGAGTTCGTTGCATGCCGCCATCGTCTGGTTAAGCGAGTGGTAGAAGCCTACCCAGGCGGTCGTTGGCTCTCGCCAGGCGTCGGCCAACTGTTGCGACTCTTTCTCTCGGCGGTCAGCCTCGGCTAGTTTCTCTGCCTCCTTTTCGCGCTCTACCTTGACCGCCCGTCGTCGTCGTAGCCGTGTCTCGACGGAGGGCATACCCCAAATCAAAAATCCGATGCCCCCGAGCAGACCGACGACGGCCAAGGTCACACCGAAGACCGCGATCACGGAGCGGTAGGCATCGGGGACCCACGACGGGTCAATCCAAGACACGACCATCACCCCAACACCGGCCAAACCCAAGAGGCCGGCACCCAAACCGAGCTTGTTCGCTGTCTCCATCGCACCCCCCACGATGCCGCGCGGCCCCACGCTGCGCACGGGGAGTGTAGCTCGACAGCCGGGCTACTTATGGACCGCCCCGCCGATCGGGCGGATTCCCCGCCGCACCCAGTTTGGGCGGGACCGGAGGGCGAGAAGGCCGGTGAGTACGGGAACGCTATAGTTGCCGCATGCCAAGCGGACAGAACGACCAAGGCAGCGCACAGAAGCGCGAGTCCGAGCAGTCCGAGACCAAGCCGACCTCTACCCGCGAAGAGCGCGGAGAGGCCGTAGCCAGTACAAAGGAAGCCGCAGACAAGGGAAACCAAGGCAGAAAGACAAAGTCCGGTGGCAGCCAAGAGCCTGCCGGTTGGTCGGGGTGGTGGCGGCGACCGGACTACGTCTTCTCGTTCTCTGCTGCGCTTTTCACGCTGATTCTGGCGGTCCTGACAGGTGTTTACGTCTGGACTACCGTGGGGCTGTGGAGCGAGACTCGCGCTAGCGTAGAGACCGCGACAGCCGCCCTCCGACTTGCCGAGATGTCGCAGCGCCCGTGGGTAGTCGTGGATTCGGTTTCGATGAAACGGCGGGGCGAGGAGGGGCTTGGAGTTATCGCCATCACCTTCACAAACACGGGGACTATCCCGGCCACCGGAGGTCAGGTGAAGTTCTTTACTTGGCTCGCCGCCAGCGTCGATCATCCAGGCGGTCCCGAAGCCGTGGGAGAAAGCGTGGATGCCGCCGAACCGCGGAACGTTGTTCTGATTGCTCCGGAACAAAGAACAAAAGTCATGATCCCTTACGAGCATACCGACGGGGAGATTCGGTGGCGCCAATCCGGGCCAGTCTTCGCAGTGGCCGGCGCCTACCTGTATCGGGATGCTTCCGGGACCACTCGTGAGCTGCGATTTTGCTTCTGGCACGACGGGCACGACCTCCAGAAGGGCGATCCCTGGACAGCCTGCCCCTACCACAACAGCAGCACATAGCACACGCCAGCCGACCCGATGGCGCCGCGCGGGCAATGCGGGCGGGTCAACGGCCGCCCCCGCTGCCCTCCCGCCTTCCGACCGCCCACACGCTGATAGGACAGGACCCGGCGCTGCTACGATCCTCCAGCGCGTCCCAAGTCCGATCGATCGGGGCCCGCGGGTCCACGTCGGCCGCCGGGCTGAGGGTGCCGGCGGGAGCCGCCTCGGATGCCCGACGCGTGCCGCCTGTCCGCGATCCACGGATCCCCCCGAGCTCGTTCACGATCCGCGAACCCCCCGAGAGGCCGACCATGACCGAGACCGCCCCCTCCAGCCGATCTGTTTTTTCCGTTGCGGTTGCCGTGGCCGTCGCAGTTGCAGTGGCAGTCGTCCAAGCCTTCTTCTTTCTGTCCCCCACACCGACCTCTGCCGCCGAACGCGGCACGGCCGATCCGGAGGCCGCGGCGCTCGCGGGGCGGGTCGTGGAGGCCCTCGGCGGGGAGGAGGCCTGGGCCGCGGCGCGGCTGGTGCGCTTCGGGTTCGCCGGCCGCCGCCAGCACGCCTGGGACCGCCACCGCGGGATCTCGCGGGTCGAGGGCACGGAGGAGGGCGGGGAGACGTGGGTGGCAATCCAGGACCTGGGGAGCCGGGAGGGCCGGGCCTGGGTGGACGGCGAGGAGGTGACCGGCGAGCGGGCGGCCGAGCTCCTCGAGCGCGCGTACGGCGCCTGGGTCAACGACACCTACTGGCTCGTCATGCCCTACAAGCTGCGCGACCCGGGCGTGATCCTCACCTACGAGGGCGAGCGGCAGATGGAGGGCGAGCCGCGCGAGGTGCTCGGCCTCGCGTTCGAGGGCGTCGGCCTGACGCCCGGCGACCGCTACTGGGTCTACGTCGACCCGCAGAGCGGGCTGGTGACCCACTGGGCGTACCTGCTCGAGGACATGGAACGCGACGCCGAGCCGGTGGCCTGGCGCTGGGAGGGCTGGAGCGAGCACGGCGGGGTGATGCTCGCGCCGCGGCGGGTGCGGCTCTCCGACGACCGGCTCCTCGAGCTGTCGCCGCTCGAGGTCCGCCGCGAGGTGCCCACGGGGGTCTTCGACGGACCGTAGCGACTCGGCTGGGTAGAATGCCGGTCCCGATGCCGGCGGAGATCTTCACCGAGGAGTGGGCCCGCGCGTGGTGCCGCGCGGCCGACGCGAGCGCGAGCTTCCGGCGGGCGGCGGCGGGCTGGGAGGGCTCGATCGTCGCCGTCCTCGAGGCCGACCCGGAGCTCGGATTCGAGGCCGACCGACGGGTCTTCCTCGACCTCTCCGGCGAAGGGTGCCGGGCCGGCCGCCCGGCCACTCCGGCCGACGTCGAGTCCGCCGTCTTCGTCTTCTCCGCCCCGGCCCGGGTCTGGAGCGCGGTCCTCGCCGGCGAGACCGAGCCGGTCTGGGCGCTGATGAGCGGCGCGATCGCGCTGGCCAAAGGAAGCGTGCCGCAGCTCATGCCCTTCGCCGGCGCCGCCCGGGCGCTGTTCGAGGCCGCCCGCGGGCTGCCGGCGGAGCGACCCGAGGGCCGGCCGCGCGCCGGCGGGCGGGGCTGAGGGCCGGCCGTGGCGCGCCTCGTCAACTACCTCCTGCTCCTGTCGCTCAAGGCGATCTCGCGCCTGTTCTGGCGCTTCGAGACCTCGTGGGTGGGCGACCCGCCGCCCGGCGACCGGTGGAGCGGCATCCGGGTGTGCGCGATCCTCAACCACACGAGCCTCTACGAGTGGGTCTTCGCCGGCCTCCCGCCGGCCCGCTTCCTGCGCAAGATCGCCTACCACGGCGTCGTGCCGGTGGCGGCGAAGACCGTCGCGCGCCCGCTCGTCGGCCACTTCTTCAGCCTGGTGGCGGCCCACGTCGTGTCGATCAGCCGCCAGCGCGACCACACCTGGCGGGCGGTCCTGGCGAAGATCGGCGACCCGAAGGCGATCGTCGTCATCCTCCCCGAGGGCCACATGCTGCGGCCGACCGGCCTCGACTCCGAGGGCCACCCGATGCGCATCCGCGGCGGCATCGCCGACTTCCTCGAGGCGGTGCCCGAGGGGCGCATGCTGCTCGCCTACTCGGGCGGCCTCCACCACGTCCAGGCCCCGGGCGAGCACCTCCCGCGCCTCTTCCGCACCGTCCGGATGAGTTTCGAGCTCGTCGACGTCGCGGCCTACCGCGAGCGACTCCGCGCCACGGCGGGCGAGAGCTTCCGCGCTGCGGTCGTCGCCGACCTCGAGGACCGCCTCGCCCGCCACTGCCCCGTCCGGGACGACACCTGCCCCCCGCGGCGAAGGTCCGCGAACCCGTCCGCCGCCTCGCCCGGCCGCGGCAAGTGAGCGGACGGCCGACCGGCCCTCAGCGGCGGGCGGTGGCCAGAAGGCGGAAGAGCTCGTCGGGCTCGACGGGCTTGACGAGGTGGCGGTCGAAGCCGGCCTCGGCCGAGCGGTCGCGGTCCTCGGGGCGGCCGTAGCCGGAGAGCGCGATCAGGAGGAGCTCGGCGCCGGACTCGGTGTCGCGTACCCGGCGGGCGACCTCGTAGCCGTCGAGCTCGGGGAGGCCGATGTCGACGATCGCCACGTCCCACTCGCCGGAGCTCGCCTTGTCGACCCCCTCGCGGCCGTCCGCCGCGGTGCCCACCCGGTAGCCGCGGCCCTCGAGCAGGAGCGCCATCATCTCGCGGGCGTCGGCGTTGTCCTCGACGAGGAGCACCGCCGGGCGGGCCGCGGCCTGCTCGGAGGGCTCCTCCGCCGGCCCCGCTCCGCCGGCCTGCGGCGCGCCGGTCCCACCGCCGCCGCCTTCCGCGTGCCGGGCCGACAGCGGCAGGCGGACGGTGAAGCGGCTCCCCGTCCCCTCGCCCTCGCTCTGGGCGACGACGGTGCCGCCGTGCAGGGCGACCAGCCGGTCGACGAGCGACAAGCCGAGGCCGAGTCCGCCGGCGGTGCGGTCGAGCGAGCGGTCGGCCTGGGCGAAGAGCTGGAAGACGCGGTCGAGCATCTCGGGCGGGATGCCGATCCCGTCGTCGGTCACGGTGAGCACGGCTTCGTTCCCCTCTCGCGCGGCGACCACCTCGACGCGGCCGCCTTCGGGAGTGTACTTGGTGGCGTTGGACAGCAAGTTGTCGATCACCTGCTCGATGCGGTCCGGGTCGCCCCACAACGGCAGCGGCCTGTCGCGCACCTCGACGGCGAGGTCGTGGCGCTTCGCCTCGAACCCCTCGCGGCGCACCTCGACCGCCCGCTCGACCACCGCCGCGAGGTCGACCGCCTCGCGCTGGAGTGGATCCTCGATGGGGTCCGTGCGGTCCGGTCGCTCAAGCATCGGCCGCGCCTCCCGCGGATCCGCAGTCCATCTCCACGACCCGGGCGTCCTCGACGTGGCGGTAGCGGGACGGGAAACAGGTGAAGACGAGGATCTGGCAGCGCCGCCCGGCGAGCGTCAGGGCCCGGCCGGCCGCGCGCAGCCTCTCCTCGTCGGAGGAACCGAGGGCGTCGTCCAGGATCACCGGGACGCCGCCCCCGGGAGCGACCAGCACGGCACATGCCAGACGGGCGAGGAGCGAGAGCTGCTCCTTGGCCCCGCCCGACAGCCGGTCGAAGGGGAGGGTCGACCCGCCGGCGGTACGGCGGGCGATCGCCAGCTCGCCGTCGAGCTCGACGTCGAACCCGGGGCCGAACAGCGGCTCGCCGAGCTCGACGATCGCCCGGCGGAGCGGCTCGGCATAGGCGGCGCGGACCTCCTCGCGGGCGGTCTCGAGGGCGCGGAGGAGGCGATCGGCGGCGGCGGCGCGCGCCTCGACGGCGGCGGCGGCCGAGCGGGCGGCCTCGCGGCGCGCGCGGGCCCGGCCGAGATCGCTCCACAGCTCGCGCTCCCCGGCGGACTCGAGCCGCGCGAGGACCGCGATCCGCTCGTCCTGGGCGGTGCGGAGCTCCTCGCCGGCGCGGCCCGCGGCTCCCGCGGCGTCCTCGGCACGGCGGCGGACGTCGTCCGGCCGCGCCTCGGCGAGCCGGCGGCGGGCGGAGGCCGTGCGCTCCTCCGCGGCGGCGAGGGTCTCGCGGGCGGCGGCCAGGCGGTCGGCGGCGGAGGGAGAGGGATCCGGGGCCGGGGCGACGGGGGCGGCCGGGCCGCTCGGCGCACCGGCGGCCGGCTCAGGAACAGGCTCGGCGGAGAAGAGGTCGAGCTGGGGCGCGGCGGCCGCGGCGGAAGCGACGCCCCCACCCTCGACGGCCGCGACCCGCCCGGCGGAGCCCGCCGCCGGCTCACGTTCGACCGCCGCCTCGGGGCGGGGGACCGAGAGTGCCTCGTCGCCGGCCGGGTCGACGAACAAGCCCGGTGACTGCGCCTCGTCTCCGGTGAGCTCCGCGAGACGTCCGGCGGCCCGCTCTCCGCGCTCGCCGGCGTCCCGACGCCGGACCGCCAGCGATCGCGCGACCTCGGCGGCGCGTCGGTGCGCCCGCTCCCGCCGCTCCCTCTCCTCGACCGCCGTCTGCGCCGCCGCCTCGCGGCTCCGCAGCTCTTCCTCGGCGGCGGCGAGCCCATGCGCGAGGTCGCCGGGAGGGCCCGCGGATGGAGCGGCCCCGTCCGCGGCCGACTCCGGAGCCGAGGCGGCGGCGCCCTCACCGCCCTCCGCCGGACCGGCGTCTCCATCGGCGCCGGCCGCCGGCTCGACCTCGCGCGCCAGCCGCTCGACCTCGGCCTCGGCCTCGGTGACCGCCTCGTCGAGCGACTCGGCCCGCCGCCCGGCGAGCGCCTCGGCGAGGACGGCCCGGGCGGCGCCGAGCTCGGCCTCGGCCTCGCGCCGCTCCCGGTGCGCCCGGCGTGTCGCCGCCTCGTCGTCGACCCCGAGCTCCCGGCAACGCGCCGCGATCCCCTCGCGCACCTCGGCCAGCCGGCGGGCGGCCGCCTCCGCGTCGGCCCCGGGGCGGACCTCGAACCGCACGACGCCGGGCAGGCGGAGGGTCCACGGCGCGCCGGGCCGCCAAGCCCGGGTCGCGCCGGCGCCGAGCGTGGCGGACGACGCCGGCGTCCGCTCCTCCGCTGCCGGCAGATCCGAGTCTCCGGGACGCGCGGCGCTAGCCGCCACGCCGGGGCCTCCCGCACCCTCGTCGCGTTCGACCTCGCCGTCGCCCCGGACCTCACCGATGCCGCCGCTCTCGCCGCCGCCCTCGACGTCGCCGCCTCCGCGGGTCTCGATCCGGACCTCCGACTCGGCGGTGACCGCCACGTCGGGCGACGCCGCCGCCAGGGTCGCGGCGAGCCGCTCCGCTTCGCGCCACCGCTCCTCGAGGTCGTCGACGGCCGCGTCGTCCACCGGCAGGTCGGCGAGCCGGGCCTCGCAGCCGGCGACCCGCCGGGCGGCCCCGGCAGCGCGGTCGCGGCGCGCCGCGAGGTCCGCCGCCGCCGCCCGGCGCTCGGCCAGCCGGACGCGGCGGCGGAGGCGCTCGACCCGGGCGCGGGCCGCCGCGGCCGCCGACGCGGCAGCCTCCGCTTCGGCGGCCGCGGGCGCCAGGGCAGCCGCCGCCTCGGCCTCCTCCGCCCGCGCCGCCCGCAGCCGCTCCGCGACCTCCCGCTCCGCGTCCACGGCTTCGGCCAGCTCGGCGAGAGCGCGCGCCAGCTCCCGCGCCTCGGCCGCCTCTCCCTGGCGGGCGCGGAGCTCGTCCTCGAGCCGGGAGACCCGCTCCAGCTCGCCGGCGGCCGCGCGGCTCGTCGCGGCGGCGGCGTCCACGGCGCCGGCGAGCTCGGCGATCCGCCGCTCGAGCCGGCCGGCGCGCTCGGCGTCGGCTTCGAGCGCCGCCATCTCGCGCTCGAGACGTCCGGCCTCCTCCTCGGCGGACGCGAGCTCCTCCCGGCCCTCGGCGAGCTCGCCGGTCGCGTCGCCGCGCACCGGGGTGAAGTACCGCTCCCGCTCCTTGCGGGCTCGGTCGAGGAGCTCGCCGCCCCCGGTCCCGCCCCGGGAGCGGCCCGGCCCCCCGGGCTCCGCGCCCCCGAGCGCGCCGAGGAGCGAGCGGGACCCGGCGAGCCCGCCCGGCTGGAGCGCGTCGTCCCCCTGCCTGAGGCGGAGGGCGCGCCAGAGGTCGCGGTCGAGGACCTCGCCGAGGATCTCGTCCATCCGCTCGTGGGCCTCGCGGCCGGTCAGGCGCTCGACCGCCGGCGCGTCGACCTCGAGGACGGTCTCGCGGTCCTTGAGGAAGCGCTTGCGGTAGCGGAACCGGTACGGCCCCGCCTCGGCCTCGACGGCGACCTCCGGGCCGACGTCGCGGCCGAGCGGCTGCGCCTCGCGCACCTCGGCGGCCGTCGTGTCGTCCCGACGCGTGAACAGGACGTCGAGCGCGTCGACCAGGCTCGTCTTGCCCGCCTCGTTCGGGCCCTGGACGACGGTGACGCCGGTGCCCAGCGGCTCGACGCGCGCCTCCCCGACGCCGCGGAAGTGGCGGACGGTGAGCGACCGCAGCCTCATCGCCGCACGCTCACCCGGCCGGCCCGGCCAGCCGGTAGAGGAGGGCGAGGGCGTCGCGGGCGATGGCGGGGTCGGGGGCGGGCGCGCCGGGGTCTTCGGTGGCTCGTCCCGGAGCTCCGGCAGGCGAGCGCGAGGCCTCGTCGCCCGCGATGGCCCCCGCACCGCCGGCCGCCCGGCCCTCCGTCTCGGCGAGGAGCGCCTCGAACGCGCGCTCCGCCCAGCCGGCGAGCCCGAGCGCCTCGCGGTCGACCTCGTCGGGCAGCACGACCCAGCCGCCCTCGCCGGCGCCGGCCTCGACCGAGGCGAACCGTTCACGCGCCGCCTCGAGCAGCCCGTCGAGCCGCGCCCGCGCATGCAGCGAGAGGCCGCCCTCGAGCGTCAGCCGGACCGCCGCGCGCGGCTTCTCCTCGACCTCCTCGAGCCAGGCCGCGAGCCGCTCGACGTCGCCGTCTCCCGCCAGGCGGAACGCCTGCTGGAGGAAGCGCCACCGCCCGACCTGCCGCTCCTCGACCCGGCAGCCGCCCTCGGCCAGGTCCACCAGGAGCGCCCGGCCCGGCCGCTCCTCGACGAAATCGGTCGCCTCCGGCGTGCCCGAGTACCAGACCCGCTCGGCGACCCGGGTCGCCGAGTGGCGGTCGCCGAGGGCGAGGTAGTGGAAGCGGCCCTCCCCGATCGCCCGCTCGGCGGCCTCGAGGGAGATCGCCGCCGGGTCGTCGCGGTCGGGAGAGGTCTCGGCGATCGCGCCGTGGGCGACCGCGACCCGCACGCGGCCCGCCGGTGCCGGGTCGAGCCGGGCGGCGAGCGCCGCGACCAGGTCGGCGCCCGGCCGCCGCGACGGCCACGCCGCGCCGACGACCTCGAGCCCGGGCGCGACCTCGACCGGCTCGTCCCCGTCGAGCACCCGCACGTTCTCCGGCCGGGCGGCGCGGAAGACCTGCGACCGGTAGACCGACCCGGCGTCCAGCGGATCGTGGTTGCCCGGCAGGAGCAGAACCGGCACCCCGACCGAGCCCATCGCGTCGAGCCCGCGCCGCAGCGTCGTCCCGTCGACCCGGTTCGAGTCGAAGACGTCGCCGGCGACGACGAGAGCCGCCGCGCCCTCGGCTCGCGCGATCTCGCCGAGCCGGCGGACTGCCTCGAGCCGGTCCGCCGCGTGCCGCGCCCGTGCGTCGGCGTCGAGGTAGTAGCGGGCGAGGCCGAGCTGCCAGTCGGAGGTGTGGAGCAACCGCATCCGCCGGCGATGCTAGCGCGCCCCGGGCGGCCGGGCCGGCAGCAGCGAGCGCGTGCTAGATTGGCGCCTCTTCACCGACCGATCGCCAGGAGACCCGGATGCCCTCGACGCCGCGCCAGCTCTCGCACAACCTGCCGGCGGCCCTCTGTGCCGCTGTCTTCCTCGTCCTCCCCGCCGCGCCTGCAGGCGCGCAGCTCGCCGCGAACCGCGCCGCCATCCCGAACCGCCCGGCCGGGATCGCCGCGGTCATCACCACGGACTGCGCTGGCGGCGTCGTGGTTGACGACGGCAGTTTCGAGATCGGCGTCCGGTTCACCGACGAGTCGACCGGCCCCGGCCTCCGCGACGCGGTGATGCGCTTCGAGCTCGCGGCCTCCGTCGAACAGATCGAGCAGATCTGCCTGTGCTGGCTGCGCGGGACGAACGCCCCGGCCGACCTCGCGCACGATCTCCTCGTCTTCGCCGCGGACGGCCCGGGCGGCGCGCCGGGCACCCAGATCGCCGTCGTCCCGGCCGACGCCGAGGGGATCGGCACCGGCCCGACGATCTTCGGCTACGACGTCTCGGCGCTCGACATCCAGTCGACCGGCGGCCAGGTCTACGTCGGCGCCCGCTGGAACGGCCGTGGAGGAGCGACGGGCCAGGGGATCTTCCTCTGCACCGACGAGGATGGCCCGGGCGGGCAGCCCATGTACGCCAAGGTCTCGGACCAGACGACCTGGGAGTCGTTCGACGAGGTGTTCGCGCCGCCCGACTTCCCGCCGAAGGCCCTCGGCGTCCGGATCGACACGGAGCCGCTCATCCTCCCCTGCCCGACGGCCCCGTGCGTCGACGACGAGCTCACCCTCTGCCTCAACGGCGACCGGTTCGCCGTCCAGGCGTCGTTCGACCCGCCGAACGACGACGACGACGTTTTCGAGCCCGCGCACCGGCAGGAGCTGACGACCGACACGGGGTACTTCTGGTTCTTCCGCGACACGAACGTCGAGATGGTGCTCAAGGTGCTCGACGGCTGCGGCGTGAACGACCGCTTCTGGGTCTTCGCCGGCGGTCTGACCAACGTCGCGGTCGAGATCGAGGTCTGCGACACGCTGGCGGGGCTGAAGCGCCTCTACTCGAACCCACAGGAGACGCCGTTCCAGCCGATCCAGGACACCGGCGCCTTCGCGACCTGCCCGTGAGGAGACGGTAGGCCGGTCCGTGTTCGGCAACCGCTTCCGGCTGTTCAGGGTCTTCGGCATCGAGATCCGGGCGGACCTGTCGTGGTTCGTCGTCGTCGCGCTGTTCACCTGGTCGCTGGCGCGGCAGGTGTTCCCGGCCGGCCAGCTCGCGCCCGGGCTGACCGAGACGACCTACTGGGCGATGGGGATCGTCGGGGCGGCGCTGCTCTTCGCCTCGATCGTCCTCCACGAGCTCGGCCATGCGCTGGTCGCCCGCCGCCACGGGCTGCCGATCCGCGGGATCACGCTGTTCATCTTCGGCGGCGTCGCCGAGATGACCGACGAGCCGCCGACGGCGAAGGCCGAGTTCCTCGTCGCCGTCGCCGGGCCGGCGGTCAGCGTGGTGCTCGGGGTCGCGTTCCTGGTCGCCGGCACCGCCGGCACCCTGGCCGGCTGGCCGGCGCCGCTGGTCGCCGTGGCCGTGGTCGTCGGCTGGATGAACCTGGCGCTCGTGCTGTTCAACATGGTGCCGGCCTTCCCGCTCGACGGCGGTCGGGTGCTCCGCTCGATGCTCTGGCAGTGGCGCGGCGACCTCCGCTGGGCGACCCGGGTGACCTCTGCGATCGGCTCGGCCCTCGGGCTCGGGCTGATCGGCCTCGGGGTGCTGATGGCGATCGGCGCGAACAACCTGATCGGCGGCGTGTGGATGGCGCTGATCGGCATGTTCGTGCGCTCGGCGGCGCGCATGTCCTACCAGCAGCTCCTGCTCCGCCGCTCGCTCGAAGGCGAACCGGTCGCCCGCTTCATGGAGACCCGGCCGGTCACGGTCCCCCGATCGATCTCGGTCGCCGAGCTCGTCTCCGACTACGTCTACCGCCACCACTTCAAGATGTTCCCCGTCGTCGACGGCGACCGGCTGGTCGGCTGCGTGACCACCCGGGCGGTCCGCGAGCTGCCGCGCGAGGACTGGGACCGCCAGAGCGTGGGCGCCCTGGCCGACAGCTGCGGCCCGGAGAACACCGTCCCGCCCGACCTCGACGCGATGCGCGCCCTGTCGCTGATGAGCCGCACCGGCACCTCGCGGCTGCTCGTCGCCGAGGGCGACCACCTGCTCGGCATCCTCTCGCTCAAGGACCTCCTGAAGTTCTTCTCGCTGAAGATGGAGCTCGAGCCGGGGAGCGGCGCGGGCCGCGTGCAACGGCCGGCGGGCTAGCCCGTCGCGCGGGCGCGGGAGCCGCCGGCCCGGGGGTCCGTCGGCGCCTCGGCCACCGCCTCCTCCCCGCCGCCGGCGGGCTCGGCCGCGGCGTCTCTCGACTGCCGGCGCGTCCGCTCCAGCCTCCGGCGCTGGCGGGAGCGCTCCTCGCGGGCGGCCTCGCCGCGGGCGGCGGTGGAGATCTCGGAGTTCACCTCGCCGCCGATGAGAATCGCCGCGGCCGAGAGATAGAACCAGAGCAGGAGCACGATGACCGCGCCGAGCGAGCCGTAGGTGCGCGAGTAGAAGCCGAACGAGCCCAGGTAGGCCTGGAAGCCGAAGCTCGCACCGAGCCAGAGCGAGACGCCGACGACCGCGCCGGGGGTCGCCCAGGTGTAGTGGCCGCGGGCGAGGTTCGGCGCGAAGTTGTAGATCATGTCGAAGGCGAGGACGACGAAGAGGAAGCCGAGCATCCCCTGGGTCACCCGCCAGATCCAGGCGAAGCCGCCGCCCAGCCCGAGCGCGTCGGCCAGGACCTCGGCGATCTCGGAGCCGAAGAAGATTCCGCCCAGGGCGAGGACGACGAGGACCGCGACCGCGACGACCAGGGCGACCGCGACGCCGCGGCGCATCCACCAGGGGCGCGACTCCTTGAGACCGCACGCCGTGTTGAGGGTGCGGCCGACCGCGATCATCCCGTTCGAGGCGATCCACACCGCGGCGATCAGACCGAACGAGAGCTTGCCGCCGCCGCTCTTCTCGGTGATCTCGTTGAGCGTGTCGCGCAAGAGGTCGGTGACCGTGGCAGAGGGCGACACCGTGCCGATCCACTGGAACAGCTCGGCGCGCAGCTCGAAGCTCCCCCGCGCCATGTAGCCGAGCAGCGTGGTGAGGAAGAGCAACAGCGGGAAGGTCGCGAACAGGAAGAAGTAGGCGAGCTCCGCCGCCCGCCCGATCAGCTCGTCGCGCATCGACTGGCGGAAGACCCGCACGGCCAGCTTCCGCCAGGTCAGTCCGCCGAGGTACCAGAGCCCGCACATCCGCAGGAGAGTGTACTGCCACCACCCCCGAGGCTTGAGCTACGATCGGCGGGAGGTCCCATGCCCGCTTCCCTCCCTCCCGGCCTCCGCGACGCGCTCGCGGCCTACCGACGACGCCTCGAAGAGCGGTTCGGCGACGCCCTCCTCGAGCTGCGGCTGTTCGGCTCCTACGCGACCGGCCGAGCCGACGAGGAGTCCGATGTCGACGTCTTCGTCGTCCTGCGTCAGGCCGGGCGGGCGGAGCGCCGCGACGCGATCGACCTCGCGACCGACGTGATGCTCGAGACCGACTTCCACGTCTCGCCGACCGTGATGGACGCCTCGACGCACCGTCTTCACCGCCGCCAGGAGCGTCCGCTGGTGATGGACGTCGAGCGCGAGGGGATCGCGATATGACGGAGCGCTCACCTTCCTCTCAGTCGTCGCTCGGGGGCTGGGGGCGGCGGAGGACCTTGGCGAATAGGTAGACGGTGACGCCGGCGACGACGCTCCAGGTCACGGTGAGGAAGATCCAGGCGCCGGCGCTCACGGGGTGCCTCCAGGGGGCGCGGCCGCGGCCCGCCGCGCCTTCCGGCGCCAGGAGCGCCAGACGAGGAAGGTCAGGGTGGCGAAGACGCCGGCCAGCAGCGCCCGGGTGGCGTCGACGACGAGGCGCGGGGTCGGGCCGCCGGCGGGGTCGAGCCAGCCGCCCTCGCTGCCGACGTGGAGGAGCTTGCCGAAGACGCTGTCCGCGGCGAGCGGCCACCCCTCGCCGGCGGCGAGCACCGAGAAGGCCGCGCCCCAGCCCTCGGCCGGCTTGACCAGCGCGGCGACGAAGACGACGAGCAGGAAGGGCGGCGTCACCCAGCGTACGACGAAGCGGAAGACGCGCGGCACCCGGAGGTCGGCGCCGCGGGTCAGCTCCTCCCAGCCGCGCTCGATCCCGAAGATCCACGAGAAGGCGAAGACCTCGACGAGCCCGAAGAGCACCAGGCAGAAGGTGCCCGCCCAGAAGTTGAACTCGTCGAAGGCGCCGCCGGGGAAGAGCCAGACGCAGAAGAGGCCCAGCGCGCCGGCCGCCGTCCCGAAGACGAGCGCCGCCCGCTGCCGCTCCATCGCCAGCTCGTCCTCGAGGAAGGCGATGACCGGCTGGCCGAGCGACAGCGACGAGGTGATCCCGGCGAGGAAGAGGAGGCCGAACCAGGCGATCCCGGCGACCGGCCCGAGCCAGCCCCAGTTCTCGAACAGGGTCGGCAGCGTCAGGAAGCCGAGCGCGAACCCGTCGCCGCCGGAGGTCGCCTGCTCGACCGCGGCGAGGCCGAGGTAGGCGGTGGCGATGGGGATCATGATCGCGCTGCCGAGGACGATCTCGACGAGCTCGTTCATCCACCCGGCCGACGCCGCGTTGAGCGCGACGTCGCGGTCACGCCCGACGTAGGAGGCGTAGCAGGCGATCGAGCCCACCCCGACCGACAGGGTGAAGAACACCTGCCCGGCCGCCGCGAGCCAGGTCGTCGGGTTGCCGAGGCCGGAGAGATCCGGCCGCCAGACGAAGTCGAGCCCGACGAGCGGGCTGGCGACGACCCCGGGGTCGCCCGGCTCGAGCGTCAGCCCGCGCACGGCGAGAGCGATCGCGAGCACGAAGAGGACCGGCAACCCGATCTTCGCCACCGTCTCGATCCCCCTGGCCACCCCACGCGAGAGGATCCACACGTTGAGCGCCACGGTGACCAGGAAGAACCCGAGCGCCTGCACCGGGAAGGCGGTGATCGAGCCCTCGGTCTGCCCGAGGTACCAGGGGAAGAACTCCCCCGGCGGCGTGGTGCGGAAGGTGCCGATCGCCGAGTGCCAGGTGTAGGCCAGCGTCCACGACTCGATGTAGCAGTAGAAGGCCGCCACCGCGAGCTGGATGAAGAGACCGAAGACCCCGAGGTACTTGAGCCACCCCTGCGGCCCGAGCTTGTCGAGGATCCCCGGCGTCGAGTGCAGCCCGTACAGCCCCCCGTGCCGCCCGATGGCCCACTCGACCCAGAGCAGCGGCAGGCCCATCAGCAGGAACGAGATCAGGTACGGGACGAGGAACGCCCCGCCGCCGTTCTGCGCCGCCTCGGCCGGGAAACGCAGGAAGTTTCCCAGGCCCACGGCGCTCCCGGCCACCGCCAGGACGAGGCCCACCCGGGTGTTCCAGTGCTCGCTGGTCGCTGCCATGGCGGATCGTGAAGCGGGGCGAGGATATCTCAGGGCGCGACAGGATCCATGAATCTCTCGGCAGCCGGCTTGCACGCACTCCGAACGAGCGCTTGACCCCTTGCCGCGCTGCGGCGTAAGCTGCCGATTCACGGCGACCAGGCTGTTCCACCGAAGGGACGGGAGGACGGATGGAGGTACGGACCGCGGCCCAGATCGAGGAGAGCTGGCGGAGCGACCCGCGCTGGCGGGGGATCGAGCGGACCTACACGGCCGAGGACGTGGTGCGGCTCCGCGGCAGCCTGGTCGTGGAGCACACGCTGGCCCGCCGCGGCGCCGAGCGGCTGTGGGAGCTGCTCGGGGGCGACGAGCCGGTGCGGGCGCTCGGCGCGGTGACCGGCAACCAGGCGATCGAGCAGGTGCTCGCCGGGCTGCCGGCGATCTACTGCTCCGGCTGGCAGGTCGCCGGGGACGCGAACCGGGCCGGGCAGATGTACCCCGACCAGAGCCTCTACCCCGCCGACTCGGCGCCCGAGCTCGTGCGGCGGATCAACAACGCCCTGACCCGCGGCGACCAGATCGACCACGCGGCCGGGCGGACGGACGGCCCCGACTGGTTCGCCCCGATCGTCGCCGACGCCGAGGCGGGCTTCGGCGGCAACCTCAACGCCTTCGAGCTGACCAAGGCGTTCCTCGAGGCGGGAGCCGCCGGCGTCCACTTCGAGGACCAGCTCTCCTCGGCCAAGAAGTGCGGCCACATGGGCGGCAAGGTCCTGGTGCCGACCCGCGAGGCGATCGAGAAGCTCCAGGCGGCACGCCTGGCCGCGGACCTCGTCGACGTGCCGACGATCCTCGTCGCCCGCACCGACGCGAACTCGGCCGAGCTCCTGACCAGCGACGTCGACGAGCGCGACCGCGGGGGCCTTTCCGGAGAGCGCACGACCGAGGGGTTCTTCCGCACCCGCGGCGGGCTCGAGGCGGCGATCGAGCGCGCGCTCGCCTACGCGCCCTACGCCGACCTCCTGTGGTGCGAGACCTCGACCCCCGACCTCGACGAGGCGCGCCGCTTCGCCGAGGCGGTCCACGAGCGCTTTCCCGGCAAGCTCCTCGCCTACAACTGCTCGCCGTCGTTCAACTGGGGCGCGCACCTCGACGCGGCGACGATCGCCCGCTTCCAGCGGGAGCTCGGCGCGATGGGGTACTGGTTCCAGTTCGTCACCCTCGCCGGCTTCCACGCGCTGAACCTGTCGATGTACGAGCTCGCGCGCGGCTACCGCGAGCGCGGGATGAGCGCGTACGCCGCGCTCCAGGAGCGCGAATTCGCCGCCGAGGAGGCCGGCTACCGCGCGGCCAGGCACCAGAGCTTCGTCGGCGCCGGCTACTTCGACGACGTCGCCCAGACGATCGCCGGCGGCGAGGCCTCGACCGAGGCGCTCGCCGGGTCGACCGAGGAAGAGCAGTTCCAGAGGGCCGGCTAGGCGAGCCTCGGGCCGCCGGCCGGGCCACGGCCGAGCCGCCGCGGGCGAGGTCGCCGTTCCGATCCGAGGAGAGGGAGACCGACATGGCACGAGAGATCCGGGTCGAAGGGCCGCGCGACCGGCGGCACGGCGAGGTGCTGTCCGCCGAGGCGCTCGACTTCCTGCGCGACCTCCACGAGCGCTTCGAGCCGGCCCGCCGGTCGCTGCTCGCCGCCCGCGAGGAGCGCGAGGAGGACCTCCGGGAGGGCGTGCTCCCGAGCTTCCTCGAGGAGACCGAGGAGGCACGACGCGGCGACTGGCACGTGGCGCCGGCGCCGCCCGACCTCGAGGACCGCAGGGTCGAGATCACCGGCCCGGTCGACCGCAAGATGATGATCAACGCGCTCAACTCGGGCGCCTCGGTCTTCATGGCCGACTTCGAGGACGCCACCTCGCCGACGTGGGAGAACGTCGTCGCCGGGCAGGCGAACCTGATCGACGCGGTCCGGCGCGAGATCTCCTTCGAGAACCCGGAGGGCAAGCGCTACGAGCTCGCGGAGGAGACCGCCACACTCCTCGTCCGCCCGCGCGGCTGGCACCTCGTCGAGCGCCATGCGACCGCGGGCGGCGAGCCGCTGTCGGCCAGCCTCTTCGACTTCGGCCTCTACGTCTTCCACAACGCGAAAGAGCTCGTCGCCCGCGGCACGGGGCCCTACTTCTACCTGCCGAAGCTCGAGAGCCACCGCGAGGCCCAGCTCTGGGATCGCGTCTTCGTCCACGCCCAGCGTCGGCTCGGCCTGCCGAAGGGAACGATCCGCGCCACCGTCCTGGTCGAGAACCTCCTGGCCGCCTTCGAGATGGAGGAGATCCTCTACGAGCTACGCGACCACTCGGCCGGCCTCAACGCCGGCCGCTGGGACTACATCTTCAGCGTCATCAAGAAGCTCCGCTGGCACGAGGAGGCGGTGCTGCCCGACCGCGGCCAGGTGACGATGCGGGTGCCCTTCATGCGCGCCTACACCGAGCGGCTGGTCCACGTCTGCCACAAGCGCGGCGCCCACGCGATCGGCGGCATGGCCGCCTTCATCCCCAACCGCCGCGACCAGGAAGTCACCGACCGCGCCCTCGCCAAGGTGCGCGAGGACAAAGAGCTCGAGGCGGGGGCCGGCTTCGACGGTACCTGGGTCGCCCACCCCGACCTCGTCCCCGTGGCCAGGGAGGTCTTCGACCGGCACCTCGGCGAGCGCCCGCACCAGAAGCACCGGCTGCGCGACGACGTCGACGTCGCGGCCGGCGAGCTGCTCGACTTCGCGATCGAGGGCGGCGAGATCACCGAAGCCGGCGTGCGCCAGAACGTCTCGGTCGCGCTGCGCTACCTCGACGCCTGGCTCCAGGGCACCGGCGCGGCGGCGATCGACGACCTGATGGAGGACACCGCCACCGCCGAGATCTCCCGCGCCCAGCTCTGGCAGTGGCGCCGCCACCGGGTGACGCTGGCCGATGGCCGCACCTTCGACGACGCCCTCTACCGGAAGGTCCGCGACGAGGAGCTCGACCGGATCGGCCCGGAGGAGGGGCGGGCCGGCGAGGCGGCGGAGCTCCTCGACGAGCTCGTGCTGTCCGAAGAGTTCGTGCCGTTCTTGACGCTCGTCGCCTACCCGCGTCTCGGTTGACGCTGGAAGCGCGGATCGCACCGGATCTCGGGCGGTCCTCCCTCGTCGCTCGCTGCAGCGCACATGAGTGCGCTTCATTCGGCTCCTCGGTCCGGGTCGCCCGATCTCCGGCACGCTTCGCGCTTCCAGCGTGCACCGCTCGCCTCGAGTTCGCGCGCGCTTCGCGCGTCGCCGGGTGGTAGCAGTCTTCGGCTCGCAGCCCGGCCACGAGTCCCGGGCGGAGCTCACTCCAGGCGTCCGTCCCTCAGTCGGCGAAGAGCTCCCGGCGTGATGCCGAGCATCTGCTTCAGCTCCCTCGTCATGTGACTCTGGTCGGTGAAGCCGGCCTCCACCGCGGCCTCGGCCAGGCCGAGTCGCTCGCCGAGGATCAGATGCCGCGCCGAGCTGACCCGTGACCAGCGTCGATAGACGGACGGGAGGCCTCCGAAAGCGCGCTTGAAGGCCCGCGTCAAGGTCTCCGGGCACACGCCGAGTCCTCTCGAGATCTCTCGGATCATGTTTCCCGGACGGTGGCCAGCCACGAGACCGTCGGCTGCTCGCACGAGCCACTCCTTCAGCTCCGTGCCTCGACCGGAAGCGTCCGGGGGTCCTGCGCTCCAGGCTCTCGCCCGTTCGATCCGCTCCCAGGGGGTCACCTCCCATGCGATCGCGACCGTCGCGAGCGGCTCACCGCTACCGCTGGACAGGGGCACCTTGAGCGTCTCGAACCAAGGGCCCTCCTCGTCATCGCCCCGCTCCTTGACCAGAATCGCGCTGCCACGCTCGACCGCCGCCCGGTCCGTCTTCCGGAACTCGGTCACCCTCCAGCGTTCGAAGAAAGGGGCCTCCGTCGATCCCAGCGCCTCCGCTGGATCGCAGCCGAGAGCGCGTGCGAACTGCCGGTTGACGAAGACGAATCGATGGTCGACGGTCTTGACCCAGGCCTGTCCCTTGACCGTCTCCAGAAGGCCGACCGCGCCGGGCGTGAGACGTCCCTCCAGCGCCGGCCCTGCTTGCCTCGTCTCGACCGTCACGGACCGATCCTATCTTCCCGAAGGCAGTCGGATCCGTGCAAGACGGACGGCTCTCTCCTGCGGTCAGATGGTGCACGTCCAGTCCCGAGCCACGCTCAGGACGGAACATGCGTCCACTTGCAGTCGACGAAAGGAGAGAAACGATGCGAACCCTCGAGGCGTGCCTACGCTCCTTCTCCGTACCGATCCTCCTGGTGGCGATCTCGGGCCTTCCAGCCGCGACCGCCCTCGCCCAGGTGCCGGCGGCGGTGACGAACCGGGGACCTCTGGTCGAGAGCGCGACCGGCGGCTATCACTGGACGATCTCGGAGGACGACATCTTCGGGATCGAGG
>Ga0299913_10000103_pt1 | contig 39630 bp, 35 predicted proteins | sample RVTome_9_FD_201360 | JGI IMG/M metagenome (GOLD analysis project Ga0299913, IMG submission 201360) | Soil microbial communities from uranium-contaminated site in the Upper Colorado River Basin, Wyoming, United States - RVT155D38 (version 2) ... | reverse complement strand
GGTCGGGTAGAAGTTCCTCAGCTCCCATTTGACGAGCGGCACGCCCAACCAGCTGAGGAGTTGGATGCTGCCACTGAACATCTTCGGTTTCTTGGAGGTCTCGGCGAGCCATTCCTGGACCGTCATCGAATCCGGGCAGGTGGCGCGGGTGAGCGATATGTTGCTGTACTTCGCCACGCCCGGCCCGTACCAGATCTCGTTGTCGGCACCGTTGCGGTACTCGGCCTTTTCCCAGCTGACGTTCAGCCCGCTGACCTTCGACCAGGAGCCGAGATCGTATTCACCGTCGTCGAAGACAACCATGAACTTGCTGGAGTCGCCACGCATGTTGAACATGCCAGCGGCAAGGCTGGCGAGGCTACGGGCGCCATTGAGTCCCATGACGATTCCTCCTACCGAAACTCGGTCAGCATGCCGCCACGCTCGTGATCGACGAGCAGCTCCATCCGCAGCTGGTTACGCAGGCGCTCGTAGATCCGGCCGGCGAGCGTGTCCAGGTCGTGCGGGTCGTCCATGGAGATGTACTGCCCGCTGAGCTGGCGCGCGACGATCCTGGCGACGCTGTCGGCGGATAGGGCGCGAGTCGCCTGGGACGGCTGGGTGCCCGCCGGCAGGCTGCCGATCTGCCCGTCGATCCTCGCGATGGCCGCGGTCAGCTCCTCGGGCGACATGGCCGTCTCCTGGTAGCCCGACGGCTCCGGCGGCTCCACCGGCGGCGTCGCGGGCGGTGGCTCGTCGGTCGACGAGTAGACGTCGTCGGGGGCGGTGGCCAGCGGCGCGCGCTGCGGCGGCGCGTACTCCTCGCGCGGCCCGTCGTCGCGCGCGGGCGGGGGCACCTCGCTGACGAAACCGTCCGCCGGCGTCCAGCTCAGGCCACCGCCACCGCCACCGCCACCGCCGAGGCCGCCGAGCAGGCCGTTCGCCCCGCTCAGGCCGGGGAGGTCGACGGACTCGCCGCGCGCCGCGCGCTCGACGGCCTGCGCGATCGCCTCCAGCTCACCGCCGTGCCCGCCGACCTCGGACGCCACCGACCCCAGCGCGCGCTGCTGGGCGACGTGGGTGAGCTCGTGCGCGAGCAGCGCGTGGGTGTCCGCCCGGTCGGCCGGGCCGGCGTCCGCCGGCAGGTGCACGGTGCCGCCGCTGGTATACGCCCTGGCGCCGAGCTCGGCCGCGGCCCTCGCGACCCGGGGCCCGCGCAGCATCGGGACGAACCCGAGGTCGATGCCGGTGAGGCGCTGGAAGGACGAGACGGCCGCCGGCGGCACACCGGCGCTCTGCGGCGGAGCGACCGGTGCCGACAGCGCGACCGGCAGCGTGGCCCGGAACGTCACGGGGGCCAGCCGCGGCGGCTCCCCGTCGAGGTCCGCGTGGTCGCCGTCGAGGTCCCGTGCCGGCGCCTCGTCGACCTCCGACGCCCGCAGCTCGTCCTCGCCATCCGGTATGTCCTGGAGTGGCTGCGGTGGCAGTGCTGGCTGGGCCTGCTGCGGCGGCTGCAGCGGCTGTGCCGGTTGCGCCGGCTCGCCGGCCGGTGGGGCGGCCGGCCGCCCCGGTGGTGGCGCGGCCATCGCCGCCATCAGGCTCGTCAGCATCTCCTCCGGCGCGACCTGGCGCATGCCCGCCGGCCGTGATCGCTCGGCGGGCGGCACCGGAGTGGCCGATGCGGCGGCCCGACGACGCAGCGCTTCCGCTCCGGCGCCCCGGCGCAGTGCGGCCGGGCGGACCGTTTCCCTCGGCGCGTCCCCTGCGCCGGCCGATCCGCCGGTCGTGCCATCGCCGCCAGCGGCCGATCCGGCGACCCCGCCGGCCGCACCCATTCCACCGGCCGCGCCAGATCCGCCGGTCGGGCCGGAGGTGGTCGGGCCGGCCGCCTCGGCGCCAGCGAGAGGCCTGCGCTCCGGTGCGGCCGCCTCGGACGTGAACGCGGCTTGATGCCCGGAAGCAGGACCGCCGTCACCGCCATGCGCGGCGCCAGCGCCCTGAGGACGTTCCGCCGGCTCGTCGGCGCCCGGCGTTCCGGCGGCGCCGTGCGTCCCACCTGGCGGGTGGCCAGCATCGGCCGTCGAGGCCGGGTCGCCGGTTGCCGGTGCCCAGCCGGCCACGCCCGCGGGGCTCTCCGCCTCGGCGGATCCGGCCGGGCTCGGCTGCGAGCCGGCGGCCGTGCTCGGCTGCGGCGGCCGGATGGCTGGGCTCGGAGAGCCACCCCCATCGGCCGGCTCGGTCGACGCCCACCCCGGCGGCCCTGCCGGCCGGACGGTCGGCGCCGCCAGCCGCGGCGGTGGCCCGTCCACCTCGGAGCTGACGACCTCGTCCCCACCTGCCGCGTCCGACATGCCAGCCGGGCCGGGCGCCGGGCCGCCCCCGTCGGGATGCCGCTGCGGACCGGCCGTAGGCGTCGACGCCGAACCCGAGCGGACCGGCGGGCCGAGGCCGAGCGGGCGGCCCTGCCCACCGGGAGCACCGGCCGGGCTCCCGGGCGCGCCGGCATCCGGCGACACGCGCACGGCCGGCTGCCCACCCGGCTCGGCACTCTGGCTGGCCGCACCTTCGGCCGCTCCCAGCTGGGTGGCCGACGGTTCGGCGCCGCGGTCGGGCTCCGGGGCGTCGCCCCCCGGCCGGTCGGTCCCTGCCGAGCCGTCCGCCAGCCCCACGGTCGGCTCGCTGATCAGCGCCGTCCGGCCGGGGGCGCGGCGGGTCCTGCGGAGGTCCTCCGCGACGCTGCTGACCACTGGCTCGGACGCCGCATCCGGCGGGCCGGTGGCCGGGACTTCGACCGCCGGCGCTCCCGTGGCCGGCTCCGGAAAGACGGGTTCCGGAAAGGCCGGCTCCACCTGGGGTGGCACGGCCTCCGGCACCACCGGCGCGGACTGCTCGAAGAGCCCGGCGGCCGTGGTGAGCGCCGGCCGCGGCCGTGGCTCGGCGGCCAGGTTCGGCAGCAGCCGCCGCGGCGGGCTGCCCACCTCCGACGTGATCACGTCCGACTCGTGCACCGGCGCGTCGACGGCCGACGGCACGGGGCCCACCGACGGCATGGGGCCAGCCGACGGCAGGCTCGGCGGCGCCGCGGCGGGAACGGCGGGCGCGCTGGTCGGCGCGGGGCTGACGAGTGGCCGGCCGCCGCTCACCGGTGGCGTCGTGAGCAGGTGCGCACCGACCAGCGGTGGCAGGGCCGCGGTGACCGGCCGCAGCGGCGCCACCTGCTCCCAGCCGCGAGCCGAGACGACCGGCAGGCGTCGGCCCTCCCGGGGGGCATCCCCGGGAGGCTGAGGCGACGGCTTTCGCCGCACACCGATGCCGAACGGCCAACGCATTCTCGCGGCTCCCTATCGCACAACGCTATGGATCTTGCTGATTTCGGTCAGTACCCGGTGCCTGGCCGGATGTTCGAGGTCGAGGACCGCGTCGATCGGCCAATGCAGGAAGAAGCCGATGTGTACGACTTCCTCCCACAACCTGTCCGCCGGGTACGTCAGGATTCCCCCGCGGCATCACCCGCCACGTTGACGGAGAATTCCCGCCCGCAACCGGGACATCGGACGTCCGCCTCGGTATGTCCCTGTTGGTTGATCCTGCGGTAAAGGTCCTGCAGGAAAGCCAGGTCGGACGCGAACAGCTCCTCGACCACCGTGGTGTCCACCGCGCTGATCTCGCCGAGCCTGGTCACCGTGCGGGCCAGCAGCACGACGGTGAGATACGCCGGATTCTCCCGCACCCTCGGATCGGACTGCGGCGCGATCTCGTCCCGCGCCGTGGCCAGTCGCATGACGCCTTCGCGGTGCGTTCTGCCGTACTGGTCCAAGTATCCTCTGGGCAGGACGAACTGGTACTCGGTCTGCAGACCCTCGTGTCCACGCGGCTGCGCCAATGCGAGGTTCACTGCCATGTCCTCTCCCTTCCGCCGCATCTCGTCACACCGCGTTGGGATCGAAGATGTCGTCGCACTGAAGAGTCAGCGTCTGCACGACGACCTCGGTGCCGCCCATTTTCATCCCGGTGAGCTCGACCCTGGTGGGAAAGGCGTTCATCAGCATGTACGCCATCCGGCCGGGACCGTTGGGGTCGTCGTTCGGGCCGTAGAGGATGAGCGCACAGTCGCGCAGCATTCCGGGTGCCGACATCCGGGCCAGCTTGTGCCAGCTCCAGATCCACAGCGTGCTGAGTCCGGTCCGCATGCCGCGCTTCAGGGTGACCGTCGGCGGCTTGGTGCGGCCCGGATGGCGCGAGAACATCGCGCCCACCGGGCCGGCCTCCATGTACTCGGTCTGCTCCACCTCGCTGCTGATCCCGATGAGCTCGGAGAAGTCGGCCGATCCTTCCGGCGTTCCGATCCTGAAGAACGCGCTGCTGAGCAGGGACTCCTTCTCGTCAGACGGAATTGCGATCTGTCGTCCACCGAACATGCCAGTCAATGCGTTCTCACCACCTCTTGGTCAGTGCCGATGGGCCGGCGCCGAGCGTCCGGCCCGCTACTTCGGGCCTTCGATGATCTCGTCGCACTGCAGGGTCACGGTCTGCACCACGACCTCGGTGCCGCCCGCCTTCATTCCGGCGATGTCCACCTTGCTCGGGAATGCGTTGACGAGCATGTACGTCAGCGCGGCCGAGCCACCGGGATCGGAGCCCGCACCGTAGAGCATGAACGTGGTGGTCCGGTACGCCATCGGGCTGCCGGCACGGGCCTGCTGGTGCCATTCCCAGATCCAGGTGGTGTCCGGGCCGGTGCTCATGGCCCGCTTGAGGGTGATCGTCGGTGGCTTCGTCTTTCCGACGAACCGCCCGTACTCCGGGCCCTTCTCGCCGGCCTGCATGTACTCGGTCTGCTCGACCTCGCTGCTGATGCCGGCGAGCTCGGAGAAACTGGCCTGCCCCTTCTCGTTCTCGATCTTGAAGATCGCCGAGGTGAGCAGCTCGCCCCGCGCGGTGTCCGAAATGGCAGCCTGGCGACCGGTGCCAAGAATGCTTGTCATCGATGCACTTCCTTACCTAGGCGCGAACGTGCGGTTTACTCGTCGGTCCCGCCGCCCTGGGCGAGCTGGGACAGCCGGAATACGACGAACTCGGCCGGCTTCACCGGCGCGATCCCGATGTCGACCGTGAGAATGCCGACGTCGCGGTTCTCCGGTGGGTTGTTCTCCTCGTCGCACTTGACGAAGAACGCCTCGGCCGGCGACCGACCGAACAGCGCGCCGCTCTGCCACACCCGGCGCAGGAACATCATGATCGTGCGGCGCACCCGGTCCCACAGCATCGGGTCGTTGGGCTCGAACACCACCCAGTTCGTGCCGAGCAGGATCGACTTCTCCACGAAGTTGAACAGCCGCCGCACGTTGAGGTAGCGCCACTCCGGATCGCTGGACAGCGTCCGCGCGCCCCACACCCGGATGCCCTGGCCGGGGAAGGACCGGATGCAGTTGACGCCGATGGGGTTGAGCTGGTCGTGCTCACCCTTGGTGATGTTGAGCTCCAGCGAGATGGCGCCGCGGATGACCTCGTTGGCCGGCGCTTTGTGCACGCCGCGGGTGTCGTCGTTGCGGGCCCAGATTCCGGCGATGTGCCCCGACGGCGGCACGAACCCGGGCTTGCCGGTCGCCGGGTCCATGACCTTGATCCACGGCCAGTACAGCGTCGCGTACTTCGAGTCGTACCCGGCGAAGTCCATCCGCCATTCCTTGAGCTTCTGCACGTTCAGGCCGGGCGGTCCGTCGAGGATCGCGACCCGGTCGCCCATCAGCTCGCAGTGCGCGATCATGGCGAGCTGCACGGCCTTGAGGCCCTCGGCGTCCAGCACACCGCGCTGGTATGCGGCCATCGCGTCCGGAACGCACAGCATGGTGACGTCCTCGAGCGCTTCGAGGCCGCCGAAGCCGGACCGCTCCGACACGTCACCGACGTAGTCCTCGGCGGTGACCTTCGGCACGGCGAGCGCCTCCGGCGCGGTCAGCGCGACCTGAGCACCCTTGGCCGGCACCGCGAGGGCCGCGCCCTTGGTCTCCTCGACGGTGATGAGCTTCGACTGCTGCTTCACCGCGGTCGCCACGTAGTTCGGCCCGCGCTTGGCCGAGACGTTGTCGTAGGTCTCCGCGACCTTGTCGCCCTTGCGTACGACGAGCTTGAAGGTGTCCTCGCTGGCCTCGGAGGCGTCGGAGATCTCCACCGAGATGTCGTTGGCGTCGTTGACCGGCCGCAGCGACCGCACGGCCAGCGCCGGCTTGTCGCCACCGGAACCACCGGGCAGCTCGGCGCGCGCGTACACCGCGCCGTTGGTGGCGGCGTCGGACTCCTGGCCGTCGTGGCCGATGCGGACGACGTACGCCGAGCCGCCGCCGTTGAGGAAGTACCCGAACACGGCGCCGGGCAGGTATGCGCCATCGACGAATCCGCCGAAGCTACGCGTGTACTGGGTCCAGTTGGTGACCAGTGTCGGCTCGTTGAGTGGACCCTTCTCGGTGAAGCCGACGAAAGCGGCGATCGCCGTGCCGACCGCCTCGATGGGCTTGGACCCGGACGACACCTCTTCCATGTAGACGCCGGGAGAAAGGTAGGTCGGCATGCGAGACCCCCTTGGATCGGGACCGTGGATTTGCGTACTGAGCCTGTCAGCGCGCGACGCCGGTCACATCGAGCGAAACCGCTGCCTGCCACGCAAGGCTTGCTGCTCAGTTCGGCAGGATTGGCGGCCTTCTGGTGCCGATAACGGCAGCACCGGACGACGGCGGAGCCACGCACCCGGACAGCGCGGTGGCCGGGCGCGCCATGCGCCCGGCCACCCACGACCCGTGCGGGTCCGCCTCCTGCGCCGGGTCAGGCCGGCTGGAGCACCGCGTACCGATTGAATCGCTGCAGGAACTTGCCTTCTCCGGTCACCGCCGGCTGAGCGGGAGCGAGGGTGATCGTGCCGGTCCACGACTTGCCGTAGCCGATGGCCTTCTCCGCCCAGTCGAGCGCGACGGTCACCGTCGGGCTCTCGCCCTCGGGCGCCACGTTCGCGCTCAGCGTCATCGTCGCGGTGACCTTGACGTTCTGCCACGACTTGGACTTGAGCCCGTTGAAGCCGTCGGCCGCGTGGATACGGACATCCGTCATGTACTTGACGTCCGCAAGGGTCGCCACGTCGTCGCGGAACTGCTTCTTCCGTTCCAGCAGCGCGATCTGACCCTTGAGGTGCCCGTCCACCGCGGGAACGAGCGCCCTGATCCCCTCCTTGATGTCCGCCAGGGTCGCCACCTCCAGCTCGTAGTCCTTCTTCTCCTCCTTGTACCTCTTGTAGTCCTTCTTGTATTTCGCGTATGCCTCCTCGTATTCGGCGTAGTCCTCGTTGTACGTCTCGAGCTCTTCCTCGTATTCCGCCTCGGCCTCCGTTGCATGGCGGTCCTTGCGGTGGCGGGCATGGCTCCGCTCATCCGGCGTCCGGTAGCCCTTGGGTTCCTCGGGCCGCTCCGGCTCGGCCGGCAGTTCGGGCCGCTCCGGCTCGGCCGGCAGTTCCTTGTCTTTCGCCTTCCGGAGCTCCTTGAGCTGGGCCGCAACTTCTCGCTTGATCTTCAGCCGCTCCTGGGCGATATCCAGTTCGAGTTTGGCGATCTCGGCATTCAACGCCTTGCCGTCCGGCACGGCGACGGCGTAGGTCACCTTGAACGGGAACACCATGCAGAGATAGGTCGACTTCAGGTCCTTCGGGTTCTTGACCTGCCCGGCTTTCGGGTCCTTGTCGTGGCTGTACAGGCTGTGGATCGCGCTGTGCCAGGCCCGGGTGTGCGTGTACCAGGCGCTGCCGTGCTCGTACCTGCCCACGATCCTGACCGGCATGCCGTCGGGAATGGTGCTGAGGCCAGCGCCGGCGGCGGCCGGGGTGAACTTGGTTTCGTGCCCGTGATCCTTCACTATCGTGTAGACGAAATTCCCTAGTGCGACTGCGGCATTCAGGGCCATACCCGCGGCACTGGCCGCCGGGGCGGCAATTGGGTCACCCATAACTGGACTCCGATCCTACCGTCACTCGCCGGCCATGAGTTCGTCAATGGCCCGGTCCACCATTTCCTGGCCTTCCGGCTCGTCGATCATCCAGTCGAGCTGATCCACGGTGAGCTCGTCGCTGGCCTCGGCACTGTCTTCGGGCGATGACATTTCTTTCCTCCGTACTCGGTAACGCCGTGTGCAGTCGCTACGCCAGTTCCAGTTCCAGTTCGTCCTCGTCGATCGGGTCGAACCTGATCAGGCCGGCGTCGACGGCCTCGGCGAGCTGCCCCTCGTCGACCAGCTCGGACACCAGGTCGCCCGGGTCGAACGCGAGCTCGGCAGCGGCGTCGGGCGACTCCGATCCGTCGGCGTCGCCGGTCGGCTTCACGTCGGTGACCGCCGGCTCCGGTTCGACCGGCTCGACGGTGGGCTGGTCGGTGGTCGCCGCAGGCACCCCGCCGACCGTGATGCCCTTGCCGGCCAGCGCGGCGGCCTTGTCCGACCGCGACCCGACCTGGCGGACGAACTCGCCGACGGCGGCCTTGAGCTCGTCAGGGGCGTACCAGGCGACGCGGTCGGCGAAGTTCGCCCACGTCTGCTCCGCGCCGTCCCACTGCCCGCTCCACTGCTTCAGGTAGCCGTTCAGGGCGGCCTCGTCGACCTTGGCCGCCTCGTCGACCTTGGCCGCCGGCTCCTCCGGCGCCACCGCGTGGACGGCCGCCGAGCCGTCGGCCGCGGCCGCACCATGGTCCTCGTGGGCCCCGCCGTCCGGCTGCGCGTACGCCGCCACGGCCGCCGAGTACGCCTCGCGGATCGCCGCCTTCCCGTTCGGGTCGGCCAGCTGCGCGATCACGTCGAGCGGGGCCTGACTCCACTGCTCCAGATAGTCCGTCAGGCCGCTGACGACATCCGCGTGGAACGACTCGCCGCTGGCCTGCCGCGCCAACTCGCCCTTGAACGACTCCCAGCCGACCTCGGTGCCCTCGTCGACGGCCTGCTGCGCCAAGGCGTCGTGCACCCGCCCGACCAGCTCGAACCAACGGTCTGCCTCGTCCACGTCCCGATGCCAGACCGCGGTCACCGCACCGAGCGCAATCGCATCCATCTACCCGCCACCTCGCTTCCACCCAGCCGCTGATCACCTCGGCCGTTCGCCGAAGGTCCCGAACGCAGCCTGACGAAGCCACCGGGAAAGACGCACCGGGCAAAGACGCTGCGGTGTTGGCAGAACGTCTTGCCCTTCCGAGCACCGATTGGTCACACCAGCGTGCTCACTACGGCAGGACTGGCGGCCCGCGGCCGGCGCACACTCGACTGGTGCTACGCGACGTTGACACCTCCCTGTCGGCCTGGCTGGCCGGCTACCTGCCGGCCGGGGTCGGGATCGTCTACGACCCGCCCGTCGGCCGATCCGGTACGGAGCCGCTGCTCGCGCTGTACCTGCACGAGGTGCGCGAGGAGGGCGAGGTGACGCCCGCCGACTGGTCGGGGCTGCGCGGCGACGACGGCCGGCTGGTCGGCCGGCTGCCGCCGCAACGGCGCTACCGGCTTACCTACATCGTGACGGCGTGGGCCGGTGGCCCGCTCGACGAGCACGAGCTGCTCGGCAGGGTGATCGGCGGGTGCGCGCTGCACCATGCGATCCCGGCCGAGTCCCTGCAGGGCTGCCTGGTCGACCTCGGCCAGGCGGTGATGGTCAGGTGCGCCCCGTTCGACAAGGGCTGCGACCCGCGGGAGCTGTGGGCGGCGTGGCGGATAGCACCGCGGACCTCGCTCGAGCTGTCGGTGCTCGTTCCGCTGCCGGTCGCGCTGCTGACCGACCTGCCGGTGCCGCCGCGATCCGTCGCGCTCGGCAGCAGCAGGCCGCCGGGTGGCGCACCCGGCTTCGACCCGGCCCGCCAGGCCAGGGCGGGGATCAGCGAGTAGCTGCCGCTCGTGCGCACCGCGGCGGCTGCAAGAGGGGTGTGCGCCACTCACGATGGAGGTCCGGTGGAGCGGAACGTGGCCGGGCCCGGCTCGACGCGCGGCGTGGACCTGGCGGCCGTCGCCGGGTGGTCGCTGGTGGACGTGCTCGGCAACTACCACGCGTGCGACGTGTTCGCCCGCTACCTGGTCGAGGACGGCGCCGGCAACGGCAGTTACCACGCGGCGCTGTTCGGCTACTGCTACCTGAGGGACGTGCGGCACCTGGACGCCGGGGCCGCGCGGGACCAGCTCGTCGCGCCGTACCTGCCGGCCGGCGAGTACCCGGTCGACTGCCTGTCGTACGTGGCCTACGACAGCGAGGGCCACCTGTCCGACGACGCGATCCACGGCATGTTCGTGACGGTGTGCGAGCACCTGCAGACCGACTTCGAGCGGTTCATCGCCGACCTGGGGTCCGCGCGCGACGCCACCGTGTCCGCGCAGCCCGCCGTCGTGGCATTCCAGTCGGAGCGGGCGCGCTGCACGGTGCACATCGCGCGCGCCGACCAGCTCGGCGCGTCGCTGCCCGAGCTCGGCCTCGGCAGGCTGGAGCCGGACCTGGTGCGCGCGTTCGAGGCGCGGGGCACCGAGTCGGTCGTCTGCGAGAGCGCGTTCGTCTCCGTGGTGCTCGGCTACCGGGACTCCACGTTCCGGCTGACCGCCACGGTCAGCGAGCACGCCGTCGACGCGCACAACGCCATGCTGCTCGCCCGGCTGCAGCAGCACCGCGACACCTGCTGCTACCTGCAGCTCGACGGGTTCGTCATGCTCTACGAGCTGCGCGGCTGGGATGACGTGATCATGGCGTTCCTGCAGCTGTGTTGCACGCATCGGCACGGCAACGCGCATCCCGGCGTGATCGAGCGGATCGGGCTGGCCGGCCACGACGACTACCTGGTCGTGCACTGCCCGACGGGCCAGGACCCCACCGCGGTGCACGCCCTGGTCTCCGCGCAGCACCGCCGGCGGAAGGTGGTCGTCCGGCCCTTCTGAGCCCCAGGGGCCACCAAACCGGCACCACCAACCCGGCAGGGCCTCGGCGCTAGCGGCGGCCCACGAAGTTCGGCGGCGCGAGGCTGTCGGTGACGATCAGCAGGTTGGTGGTGGCCAGCACCTCGCCAGGCACGGTGGTGCTGCGCGCCTCGACGGCGCGGCTGCCGGGGGTGGTCTCCACGAACACCACCACGGGGGCGACGAACGAGCCGTCCGCGCCGGGCGTCACCTCGCGCAGGCCGGGCATGCCCTGGTAGCCGAGGGACACCGGGACGTCGGGCACGAACCCGGCGCCGATGACCATGACAACGCGACCGAGCGGCACCACGCCGGGGTTGACCCGGATCGAGGACCGCGGCTGCACGGTGAGCGTGACGGTCGCGGTGTCGTCGGACTGGTCCGGGTCGAACTGGTCGCTGGCCACCCGCACGGTGTTGGTCAGCGGCCCGACGACGGTCGGCTCGACGGTGATCGTCAGCCCGACCGTCGCGCCCGGCGCGATCACCCCGAGCGGGCAGGTCAGCAGCGTGCCTTCGAGCTGGCACGCCTCGCCCTGGCCGCCGGTCGTCGACAGCAGGGTGACGGTGGCTGGCAGCTCGTCGGTCACCACGACCGCCTCCGCCGTCGCCGGCCCCGAGTTGCCCACGGTGACGAGGTAGCGCAGCGGGCTGCCGACCCTGGCCACGCCGCCGTCCGGCGCGGCCACCATCTCGACCGCGAGGTCGGCCGGCGGGCCGACCGGCCCGGTGTCCCCGCCCAGGAAGCGCAGCACGGTGACGTCGGCATCGCCGGCGGACCGGTCGCCGAACACGGCCGCGCCGACCACCACGATCTGGCCGTCGGGCTGCAACGCGAGGCCGGTCGAGTCCTCGGCGAAGCCGGTCGGTCCGCTGAACGCGAAGCCGGCCGTGCCGAACCTCGGGTCCGGCAACCCGTCCGGCCGGTACCGGCCGGCCAGCGCGTCGCGCTGCCCGTCGACCTCGGCGTCCGCGCCGATCACGATGCCGCCGTCGGGCTGCACGGCAACGCCGCTCGCGCGGCCCTGCACGGGCCCGTCGGCGATCACGACACCACCCGGACCGAACGACCCGTCGACCAGCCCGCCGGGCTGGTATCTGATCGTCAGCGGGTGCCAGCCGGCCTCGCCCTGCGCGAGCCGCCCGGCGACCACGAGCTTGCCGTCGGGCTGCAGCGCGAGCGCCCTGGCGTCGCCCTGCCCGTCGACCTCGGTGCTGACGAGGCCGCCGTCGCCGAACGTCGGGTCGAGCGAGCCGGCCGAGTCGTACCTGGCCAGCGCGGGCCGCAGCCGGCCGTCGTTGTCGCTCACCCCGGCCGCGACGATCTTGCCGTCGGGCTGCAGCGCGAGCGCGTACGCCTCGTCCGCGGTGTTGCCGAAGTCGGTGTGCAGCTGGCCGCCGAGGCCGAACAGCTGGTCCGGCCCGCCGTTGGACAGCAGGCGCATGAGCGCGAAGTCGCGCACGGGCTCCTCCGCGGACACCGGCGGCACGACGATGCTGCCGGCGGCCACGATCCGCCCGCTCGGGTCGAGCGCCAGCGCGCGGATCTGGTCATCGCCGCCGCCGCTCAGGCCGAGGGCCATCACGCCGTCGACGCCGAACGACTGGTCCAGCGTGCCGTCGGGGTTGTACCGGACGAACGCGAAGTCGCCGTTGCGTCCACGGCCGACGTCGCCGCCGGCCACGATCTTGCCGTCGGGTTGCAGCACCACGGCGAACGCGCCGTTCGCGGTCCTGGCGATGTCCGTGGTGACGATGCCGCCGCGGCCGAACTCCTCGTCCAGCGTGCCGTCGGCGTGGTAGCGCAGCACCGCGAAATCGCCGGTCGGCCCGCGGTGCGCCTCGCCGACGACGACGATCTTGCCGTCGGGCTGCACGGCCACCGCGCGCGCCTCGTCCACGTCGCCGGTGACGGCCGCCGTGGTCACGCCGCCGTCGCCGAACAGCCCGTCCGGCGCCCCGGAGCCGTCGTAGCCGGCGAGGGCGAAGCGGGTGCGCGAGGCCAGCCGGGTGGGCCCGCCGGCGACGATGCGGCCGTCGGCCGTCAGCGCTATCGCCCGCGCCTGGTCCATGCCGCCGCCCACGTCCGTGGTGACGACGCCGCCGTCGCCGAAGTCGACGTCCAGCGTGCCGTCGCCGCCGTAGCGGAGCAGCGCGAAGTCGCTGCCGCCGCCGGAGGAGCTCTGGCCGGCGACGAGGATCTGGCCTTCCGGCTGCACGGCGATGGCGCTCGCGCCGTCCCCGGCACCGTCGAGGTCGGTGATCACCCGCCCGTCGCCGTCCGGCCCGAACCCGACCGCCAGCGCCGAGAACCCGCCGTCGACCCCTCCGTCGTCCTCGGTGACGTCGAGCCTGCCGTCGGGCAGGTAGCGGACCAGCCCGATGTTCCCGGTGGTGTCGACGAGCGACGCTGCGGTGAGGCCCTCACCGCAGTCGCAGTAACCGGGGAACACCTGGCCGGCCACAATGATCTTGCCGTCGGGTTGCAGCGCCAGCGCGCGCGCGTCGTCGTGCCCGCCGTCGACGTCGGTGAACACCATCCCGTCCTCGAAGCCGAAGTCCGGGTCCAGGTCGCCGTCGTCCAGGTAGCGCACCAGCACGAAGTCCCGGTCGCCCGTGTACGGCGCGCCAACGGCCGTGCCGAAGGCCGTGCCGAAGGAGGGCGACGAGCCGAAGGCGCTGCCCTCGCTACCCGGTCCGACGTCGCCGGCCACCAGGATCTTGCCGTCGGGCTGCACCGCGACCGCCGTCGGCTCCGGGTCGCCGCCGAACAGGTACGTGTAGACGATGCCGTTGCCGTCGCCGAACGTCTCGTCGAGGCTGCCGTCGAAGTTGAGGCGCATCACCACGAAGCCGCCACCGCCGTCGAAACCGGCGACGACCGTCCTGCCCTGGGCGTCGACCGCCACCGCGCGGGCGCCGCCCTGGTCACCCTCGAACGCGTAGGTGAAGATGCCGTCGCCGTCGAATGACTGGTCGAGGGCGCCGTCGCGGCCGTCGCCGAAGGCTAGGAAGCGGGTCACGGCGAAGCGGCCGTCCGCCTCGCCGACGACGGTGATCCGGCCGAACGCGGCGGCCAGCCCGTACGCCCGGTCGTCGCCGGCGCGCTCGACCTCGCCGTCGTCCTCGCCGCCGAAGTCGACCGTCATCTTGCCCTCGGTGCCGAACGTGGGATCGGGTGAGCCGAAGCGGTCGAAGCGGGCGATCGCGAAGTCCCAGCCGTGCGGGGTGCCGGCGGAACCGGCCGCGACGACCGTGCCATCCGGGTTCGCGACCATCGCCGTCAGCTCGTCACCCGGCGACGCGATGTCCGTCGTGGTGTGGCCGCCCTTGCCGAACGACCCGTCGAGAGTTCCGTCGGCCTGGTACCTGAAGGCTGCGATGTCCCTGCCGAGCGCGGTCTCCGCGGCGCCGGCGGCGACGAGCCGCCCGTCCGGCGGCAGCGCGATCGCGCGCGCCTCGTCGGCGCCGCCCTGCACGTCGGTGAGCACGACGCCCTGGTTGCCGAAATCGGGGTCGAGCACGCCATCGGCGTCGAACCTGGCCAGCCCGACGTCGCCGCCGGCCACCCCCGCGACCAGCACCTCGTCGCCGAGCGCGACCACCGCGCGCGCCCGCGCCGGCGCCTGCCCCAGGTCGCTGAAGACGTAGCCGGCCTGGAAGGAGTCGTCCAGCACCTCGCCGTTCGCCTCGTACCGCAGCACCGCGAGGTCGTCGTCGGCACGGCCGGCGACCAGGATCTTCCCGTCGGGCCTGATCGCCACCGCGAGCGCCTCCTCGTACCGCTCGCCGATGTCCTCGTACACGAACCCGTAGATGCCGAAGCCGAAGTCGGTCTGCCCGTCGCCGAGCAGCCGGAACGTGACGAAGTCGCCGTACGACGGGCCGACGCCGACGATGCGGCCCTGCCCGTCCACCGCCAGCCCGGCGACGTGCTGACCGCCGGAACCAGGGCGGACGTAACCCTCGAAGCCGAACTCCGGGTCGAGAACGCCGAGGTCGGTGTAGCGGAACACCGCGTACGTGTAATAGGAGAAGCCGCCGACGAGGATCTTGCCGTCCGGCTGCAGCAGCACGGTGTGGCCCTCGTCGTTCCAGCCGGTGTCGGTGATCGTCCGGCCGCCCGCGCCGAACGAGGCGTCCGGGGTCCCGTCTGGGTTGAAGCGCAGCAGCGCGAGGTCGGTCGACGGGGTGTTGCCGTTCGTGGTGCCGACCACGACGATCTTGCCGTCGGGCTGCACGGCCACCCCGTGGCCCTCGTCGAGGTCACCGAACAGGTCGACGGTGACCACGCCGTCGCCGTCGAACGACTCGTCGAGCGTGCCGTCCGTGTCGTAGCGCACGATCGCTATGTCGCCGGCCGGGCCGGGTTCGGCGGCCGGGCCGGTGGTGCCGACGGCGATCACCTTGCCGTCGGCCTGCACCGCCACCGCGTCGGCCTCGGCGAACTGGCCGGTCACGTCCGTCACGGCCTGGCCGGTGATGGCGAAGTCCGGATCGAGGTCGCCCTGGGCCGCCAGCCCCGACGGGCCGAGCGGCCACAGCACCACCATGCTCGCCACCATCACGGTGACGGCAGCTATCGCCGGCAAGACACGCGTCCGCACCATGCCATTGGGGGCCGCGGGTCCACTCGGCTCAAGGCCTCACGGCACTAGCGGCCCGAACCGGCAGCAGTCCTCGCCGGAAACGGCAAAGTCGGCGCTGCGCCAGCCGCCGCCACGCCTCCTGATCCGCGGACGCAACCGGAGCGGCCGGGGACAGCTCCGGCCGCTCCGGTTGCGCCGGGGTGACCACGACGATCATGCGGTGGTCCGTGCGCCACGCGCGCCCCAACCGGGCAGCCGCCACTGCTGCAACGCGCCGACCGGCAGGTCGATGGGTGCCGCGGCGAACCAGGGCAGCGTGGTCTCGTGGTCCCGGCCGACCCGCACCCGCACCGCGCGGTCGTCTAGGTCGGGGCGCAGGCGCAGCGCGGCGTTGCGGGGACAGCTCGACCAACCCGGCACGACCACCCACGGCTGCATGGTGGCGGCCGGCTCGAACAGGCGCTCCGCCGCGGCCGCCAGGCATAGCAGCCGCGCCGGCTCCGACAGGCTCGCTGCGGTGGTCTCCAGCCGCAGGGCGCCGTCGGCGACCAGGTCGTGCAACGCCTCCGCAGCCTCCGCGGCCGGCAGGTCACGGTCCGCCGGCATGGCCTGCTTGACCCGCCCGAGATCGATCTCGACGGCGGCCTCCGGCCCGTCCAGCCGCACCACGATCGCGCCTTCGGCGACCGCGTACAGCGGGCCGCTCATGCCCCGCTGCATCGTCTCGCGCAGCAGCACGGCCTGCGTCGTGTCGAGCGTCGCGGCCAGCGGCACCACCGGCCGGAACCCGGCCGGCACGGGTGCCCGAGCGAGCTGCGTGCCGCCGAAGTACAGCCGCACCGTCCCCGGCGCGTGGATCGGCCCGTCGACCTCCCTGACCTCGGGCGGCAGCGCCGGCTCGCGCTCCTCGATGCCGGGTGCCGGGGCGCCGAAGTCGAGTGCCAGCGACAGCACCGCGCCGCCGCCGGGAAAGTCGCCCGGCGGCGGCTCCGGGTAAATGAACAGCGTCAGCTGCGCGGCCGGCGGCCCGCCGTCCTGCCTCATCAGGGTCGGTGGCGACGGCAGCCGCACGGCGTGCTGCGGCTCGTCGGCGCGGAGGAACACCTGGTCCTCGACGAACCACGGATCGCTGAGCGTTGCCATGGCGCCGCATCTCCCTCCACCGGCCGGGGGCCGCCGGTGCGGCCGCAGTTACCGCGCACGGTAGCCGGGCGTGGCGCTACGTTTCATCCATGGATCACACCTACCGCGTCACCGAGATCGTCGGCAGCAGCTCGGAGGGCCTGGAGCAGGCCGTTCGCAACGGCATCTCCAGGGCGAGCCAGACGCTGCGGCACCTCGACTGGTTCGAGGTGTCCGAGATCCGTGGCCACATCGAGGACGGCGAGATCGCGCACTTCCAGGTCTCCCTCAAGATCGGCTTCCGGCTGGAGGACTAGGTCGCGCGCGTCAGAAGATGCGGCCGAGCCTGGTGCGGCTGACCAGCAGCCAGCCCAGCCAGAACGAGAAGCCGATGCCGAGCGCGGCCACCAGGAAGGCCTTGACCTCCACGGGCACTGTCACCGGCCGGGCCGCGACGGCGATGGTCAGCAGCACCGGGCCCTGCAGGACGAACGCCGCGTACGCGGCACGCGTCGCGGCCGTGGCCAGCCGGCCGCGCTGGGTCATCCGCCGCTGGGCCATGCCGAGCAGCCACACCGAGCCGACCACCACGAGCGTGCTCTCGATCGCCGCCGTCAGCAGCGCCTGCCACCGCCAGCCGCCGAGGAAGGGTTCGACGCTCGCCTCCAGCTCCGAGATCCCCAGCGCGAAGGCCAGCAACGGCAGCAGCCCGAACATGGTCAGGATCGTCGCGCCACACCCGCGGCGCACCCGGTCCGGCACCTTCTCGGGCAGCCCACTGGACGCCCAGGCGATGCCGAAGCCGAACAGCGCCGCGCACTGCGGCCACTGCCACAGGTGCAGGTCGCCGACGTGGTTGCTGCGCGCCGGCAGCCACAGCCGGACCACGAACGTGGCCAGCGTCAGCCCGACCGCGAGCGCCACCAGGTGGCCGCCGCGAAGCGTCCTGCCCGCACCACCGGCCGATCCCACCGCTGGCCGGAGGACGCGCCAGCCGGCGTAGGCGACCGAGAAGATGAACAGCACCGCGACGAACCACAGCGGCCCGGCGTCCAGCAGCGGGTCGCGGTGGGTGAACACCCACCAGTAAGAGTCCGCCCTGCCGACCGCGCGGTAGGTCAACCAGATGATCAGCGGCCACAGCAGCAGCGCGAAGGCCAGGTACGGCAGCGCCAGCCGCAGCGTCCGGTCGAGCACGAACCGGCCAGGGCCGCGCCGGTCGAGTGCGCGCGGCGCGAACAACCCGGCGATGAAGAAGAACGCGCCGATGACGAGCAGCGCCGACGGCCCGAGGATCGCGGTGAGCACGAACTCGACGCGCTCGCCGAAGGTCACCTCGTTGATCTCGTCGTACTCCCAGCCGCCGATCGCGGAGTAGCCGAGCAGGGCGTGCCCGCCGATGATCCAGGCGACCAGCGCGGCCCTCAGGTTGTCGGCGTGCGGAAGCCGCCGCGACTGCGGTGCGCTGACGAGCGTCGCTGCGGGCTCCAACAACGTCGTACCTCCTAAGACATGCGGGCGACCCCTCAATGATCAGCCCACAAGGCTGCGCTTGGCCACCACCAGAGGACCGTTTCAGCCGGTCGTCCGTCCCGACGGCGCTGGCCCTCGGTCCGGTCCGGCCGCACCGCGACCGTTCACACGGTGCGCCGATGGGAGCGCGCCGTCAGGGGACCGGCGACCCATCCAAGGCTGACGTTCGACCCTGCCAGCCACCACTCGCCCGAGCCGACCGTAGTAGGTGAGCCGTCCAGAACTGGGACGAGCGCCCGGAGAGGTGTGATCATGATCAATCCTGAAGCCCCCGTCGACGACCGCCCCCGGCCGGTCCAGGATATCCGCCGGCTGACCAGAAGCCGGCGCGACCGCGTGCTCGGCGGCGTGTGCGGCGGGCTCGGGCGGTACCTGGGCATCGACCCCGTGGTGCTGCGCGTCGTCCTGGTGGCCCTCGTGCTGTCCGCCGGCGTCGGCATCCTCGCCTACCTGCTGGCCTGGCTGCTGATCCCGGAGGCGACCGGCGACGAGCCGGCGCTGCCGCCGCGCTCGAGCAACGGGCACGGCGCCGCGATCGTCGTCGGTGTCGCGCTGGTCGCCGCCGGTGCGCTGTTGCTGCTGCGCGCCATCATCCCGTGGTTCGACTCCGGCCTGTTCTGGCCGCTCGTCGTGGTGGCTGCCGGCATCCTGATCGTCGTATCGGCACGCCGCGGGTGAGGGCAGCTCGTCCTCGCCTGGCAGGGGTCCGTGGTCCGCGATTCAGCCCAAAGGTCCCGGGGTCGGGGGGACTTCCAGCCGTACACGGGGCGCCCGCGATGGCGCACCCTTGATGGCACCGGTGACGGGTCGCAGGCGGCAGGGGCCTGCCCCACGGGGTGGATCCGCACCGGCGTCCACTCGACCCGCCCTGATGCCGACGGGGCGCACGGTCGTGGACGTAACGGCGGGGGCCTGCTGGCCGGCGACGGTCGCCAGCGGGCCCCCGCCCCTTTTCGGACCTGCGGGCACGGCGGGCACGGCGGGCACGGCGCGCACGGCCGCATGCTGCGAGCTCGGTGCCACCACGCGACGATTGGGTAGAACGCTCATGGAGGACGCCATGACAGCTCGAACCGTTCTGCCGCAAGGACAGCAGCGGGCGCTGCAACGGCTGGTCGACGACGGCACGCTGTCCGCCGACCAGGCGGCCGCGGTCCGGACCGGCCTGGAGGCGGCCGGCGAGGCGCCGACGCCGGCGCGCGGCTGGCTGATCGAGGCCGTCGGCTACCTGGGTGGGGCGCTGACGTTCGCCGGCGCCGCGCTGCTGGTCGGCCTGTCCTGGGAGGAGCTGTCCCGGCCCGGCCGGGTGCTCGTGCTGGCCGCGGTGACCGTGGTGCTCGCCGCCGCCGCGATCGTGATCGGCGGCGGTCCGCTGAAGGTCCGAGGTCTGGCCGCCGGGGACAGCACGGTCCGCCGGCGGGTCGTCTCGGTGCTGCTCGCGCTGTCCGCCGGAACCGCGGCGCTGGCCGCCGGGGTCGCCGTCGAGGACAACGGGTTCCTGGTCGGCTCGGCGGTCGGGCTGGTGCTGGCCGCCGCGCTGTACGCGTTCCTGCCGGGCCTGCCGGTGCTGCTGGCCGCGGGGGTGCTCAGCCTGACCACCGGGATAGCGCTCGTCAACGAGTTGGGCGACGGCACGAACCTGCAAACGGGCCTGCTGCTCGTCGCGATCGGAGCCGGTTGGGTCGCGCTCGGCCTTACCGGCGTGCTGCCGCAACGCACGGCCGGCGCCGTCGTCGGAGCGGTCATCGCGTTGTTCGGGGCCCAGCAGCCGCTGTTCGGGGGCGGGGACGAGCCGTGGGCCTACCTGCTGACGCTGCTCGTCGCGCTCGGCTGCTTCGCGGCCTACACCGTGGACCGCAGCCTGCTGCTGCTGGCCACCGGGGTGATCGCGATGACGCTGGTGGTGTCGGAGGCCGTCGCCGACTGGACCAACGGCGCGCTCGGTGGTGCCGCCGCGGTGCTGACGGCGGGCGCGGTGCTGCTCGCCGGCACCGGCCTCGCGCTGCGCCTGCACAAGCGGCGCACCAGCACCCAGCTGCACTGAGCCCAGCCCGATGCACTGAGCCCAGCCCGATGCACTGAGCCGCCCGGCGCTGAGCCGGCCGGCATACCCAGCCGGGCGGCCGGGACGTACGACCCGCCAGGTCGGGCCGTTGGCTGGTGTCCGGGCTTCCACCGCCCAGGGACAGTTGCCGGTAGCCGCATCGACAGGAGAGCCGGGACATGGACCACCAGCCGAACCGACGGGCCGAGCGGCGGCCGCAGCAGGGCCTGCCGCTGCCGACCGAGGACTGGTTCGCCGTGCTCGCCTCGGCCGGCGCCGCGCCGTCCGCCCACAACACCCAGCCATGGCGGTTCATGGTGTGGCCGGAGGTGGTCGAGCTGCACGTCGACCCGGCGCGCACGCTGTCCGTCGCCGACCCCACCGGGCGGGAGGCCCGGATCAGCTGCGGCGCCGCGCTGTTCAACCTGCGCATGGCGCTGCGGGCGCGCGACATCGACCCGCTGGTGGCGCTGCTGCCGTGGCGGTCGCATCCGACGCTGCTGGCCGTCGTCCGCCCGCAGGGGATGCGGATCGCGACCCCGCAGGAGCTCGCGCTGTTCCGGGCGATCCCGCGCCGGCACAGCCACCGCCGGCCGTTCCACTCCGCGCCGGTGCCCCAGGCCGCGCTGCGCAGCATCGTCTACGCCGCCGGCGTGGAGGGCGGGTACCTGCGGCTGCTGCCCGACCCGCCGACCGTCAGCGCGGTCGCCGCGATCGTCGGGCGCGCGGACCAGGTCCAGCGGCACAGCCAGGAGTACCAGGACGAGCTGGCCGACTGGACCTTCACCGGCGGCGGGCGCACCGACGGCGTGCCGGCGGCCGCCGGCGGACCCCAGCCCGAGCCGGGCGCCCTGCTGGCGATGCGCGACTTCGCCCCCGCCGGCAGCTCCCGCCCGACCGGGCACTACGAGTCCGACCCGCTGCTCGGCGTGCTGCTGTCCGCCGGCGACACCCCCCGCGACCAGTTGCGCAGCGGGCAGGCGCTGCAGCGCGCCCTGCTCACCGCCACCGACCACGGCGTCGGCGCGTCGATGCTGAGCGCGCCGATCGAGCTGCCGGCCGCAAGGGCCGCGCTGCGCGATCTCCTCGACGGCGCCATGTGGCCGCAGCTCGTGCTGCGGTTCGGTTCCGCGCTGCCGACGGCCGCGTCACCGCGGCGGCCGGTGTCCGAGTTCGCCCAACTGGCCGCCGCCGACCGGATCGCCAGCGCCGGTGCGTAGGTCGAAAGTCCCGGGCACAGGGGACCGTGCGCCCCTGCCGGCACCGCGGGCGAAGCGTGACGCTGCAGGCGGAGGAGGCAGACCCCATGGGTAAGGAACGAAGAGCGGCGCGTGACGACGTGAGCCCGCACTGGCAGGAGGCCGTGGCGGGCGGCCCGAACGGCATCGACGACGGCGGTCTCGAAGTGCTGGCCGATTCGGAATGCCTGCGGCTGCTGGAATCCGTGCCGATCGGGCGCATCGCGTTCACCGCCGACGCGCTGCCGGCCGTGCAGCCGGTGAATTTCGTGTTGCACAAAGGGTTCGTGGTGTTCCGCACCCGGCCGGGCAGCAAACTGGATACGGCGATGCGCAATTCCGTCGTCGCGTTCGAGGCCGACGATTTCGACGCCACGACCGAGACCGGGTGGAGCGTCACCGTGGTGGGGCGGGCCGAGGTGGTCGAGGACCAGGCGTGGCTGGGTGAGCTGGCCGAGCTGCAACTGCGGCCGTGGGCGCCCGGTGACCGCCAGCATTACGTGGCAATCTCCATCGGGATCATGCACGGCCGCCGAATCGCGGATGGCGAGAGCCGTTCGGTGTCGGCGAGCTGAGCCGCCGGATATTCGTCAACACGCCGTCCGCCGAATAGCCTATTGCCGTGGTGCCCTCAGCCCGCCAGCCATCGACCCACCAACCATCGACCCGCAGGACGGCGGCCAGCCAGGCCAAGCTCCGGCTGGACGAGCTGCTCGGCGAGGTGAAGGAGCGGCTCGACGAGATCGTCAACACCCGCGACTCGCTGCAGAGCCTGCTGGACGCGATGCTCGCGGTCGCGTCGGGGCTGGAGCTCGAGTCGACGCTGCGGCGCATCGTGTCGTCGGCGGTCGACCTGGTCGACGCGCGGTACGGCGCGCTCGGGGTGCTGGGCAGCGAGAACGACCTTGCGCGGTTCGTGTACGTGGGCATAGACGAGGAGACCAGGGCCGAGATGGGCGAGCTGCCCCAGGGCCGCGGCCTGCTCGGGCAGCTGATCAGCGATCCCAAACCGCTGCGGCTGGCCGACCTCAGCAAGCACTCGGTATCGGTCGGCTTTCCGCCCAACCACCCGCCGATGCGCAGCTTCCTCGGGGTTCCGGTCCGGGTGCGCGACGAGGTGTACGGCAACCTCTACCTGACCGAGAAGCGCGGCGGCGAGGAGTTCACCGCGGACGACGAGGTGGTCGTGCAGGCGCTCGCCGCGGCGGCCGGCATCGCGGTGCAGAACGCGCACCTGTTCGAGGAGATCATGCGCCGCCAGCGCCGGCTGGAGGCGTCCAGCGAGATCACCACCGAGCTGCTTTCCGGCAGCACCACCGACCGGGTGCTGCAGGTGGTGGCCCAGCGCGCCATGGAGCTGTCCGACGCCGACGCGGCGTTCATCCTGCTCGGCACCGGTCCGGCCGCCTCCCAGTTCGAGCTCGGCGCGCACGCCGGGCTCGACGCGGAGCAGGCGGCCGCGCTGCCGGTCGAGGACGGGCTGATGGTCAGTGAGGTAGCCGCCGCCGGCACGCCCGTGCTGACCGACCTCGGCGCCGGACGGGCCAGGGGGCGGCTGGCCGACTTCGGCCCCGCGGTGGGCGTCCCGCTGCGCTCCGGCGACGACGTGGTGGGTGTGATCGTCGCGCTGCGCTTCGACGGCCGCGAGCCGTTCCGCCCCGACGAGCTGCCGCTGCTGGCGTCGTTCGCCGACCAGGCGTCCATCGTCCTCGAGCTGGCCGAGAAGCAGCGCGCCCAGCGCCAGCTGGACATCTTCGCCGATCGTGACCGCATCGCACGCGACCTGCACGACCACGTCATCCAGCGGCTGTTCGCGGCCGGCATGAACCTGCAGAGCACGCTGCAGCGCAGCGCCGAGTCCGACGTCCGGCACCGCATCCAGCAGACCGTCGACCAGCTCGACCAGACCGTGCGCGAGATCAGGACCTCGATCTTCGACCTGCACACCCCGCCGAGCGCGGCGCCGATCAGCCTGCGCCGCCGGCTGCTGGACATCATCGCCGAGGTCAGCGACGGCACCGGGCTGTCCCCGTCGGTACGCATCTCCGGCGCGGTGGACACCCTGGTGCCGACCAGGATCGGCGACCACGCCGAGGCCGTGGTCCGCGAGGCCGTCAGCAACGCGGTGCGCCACGCCAGGGCCTCCGAGCTGGTGGTGACCATCGACGCGCGCAACGACCTCGTCATCGAGGTGACCGACGACGGCGTCGGCATCCCGCGCGACGCCCGCCGCAGCGGCCTGCTCAACCTGGAGAAGCGCGCCAAGGAGGTCGGCGGCACCTGCGCGGCGCGGTCCCGGCCGGAGGGCGGCACCGAGATCCGCTGGACCGCACCCCTGCGCCGCGACACCGCCTGACGCCGGCACCAGACGCGCAGAGCCCACCGGATTCCCGGATTCCCGGATTCCCGGATTCCCGGGGGCCTCCCGATCACAGCCCCACGTCGGCCAGCCCCAGCAGGAACCGGTACTCCAGGCCCTCGGCGGCGATCGCCGCGGCGGCCCCGGTGTCCCGGTCCATGACGGTGGCCACCCCGACCACCTCGGCGCCGGCCGCGCGCAGCGCCGCAACCGCCGCGAGCGGGCTGGCTCCCGTCGTCGAGGTGTCCTCGACGCACAGCACCCGCCGGCCGGTGACGTCCGGGCCCTCGATCCGGCGCTGCATGCCGTGCGCCTTGGCCGCCTTGCGCACCACGAACGCGTCCATCGCCGGCCCGCCGGCGTGCAGCATCGCGAGCGCCACCGGGTCGGCGCCCATCGTCATGCCGCCGACGGCGTCGAAGGCCCAGTCGGCGGTGAGCTCGCGCATCAGCCGGCCGATGAGCGGCGCGGCCCTGTGGTGCAGCGTCACCCGCCGCAGGTCGACGTAGTACGAGGCGCGCGCGCCCGAGGACAGCACGACCTCGCCGGACACGACCGCCAGCGACCGAACGAGAGCGGCCAGCTCGGTGCGAGCAACCGGATCGATGTTCATGCGTCAGCTGTCCGTATCGTCCATATCCCAGTTGGCGCGATCGACTCTAGGGGGCCGCATGGTGACTCCGATCGGCGACGGGGTGGTGGTGCGGGACGTGCGCCGCAGCTTCGGCCCGGTGAAGGCGGTGCGTGGCATCTCGCTGCGGGCCGCACCCGGCGAGGTGACGGCGCTCGTCGGGCCGAACGGCGCCGGCAAGACCACGCTGCTGCTGGTGCTGGCCACGCTGCTGACCCCGGACTGGGGTGAAGTGCGGGTGGCCGGGCACGACCCGGTCACCGAGCCGGACGCGGTGCGCGCGCGGATGGGCTGGTCGCCGGACTTCTTCGGGATGTACGACAACCTCACCGCGGGCGAGTACCTGGAGTTCTTCGGCGCGGCGTACCGGCTGCCGCGGCCCGACGCCCGCCAGCGGGCCGCCGAGCTGCTGGAGCTGGCCAGGCTCGGCGAGTACTGGGACCAGCCGGTGCACGTGCTGTCCCGCGGGCAGAAGCAGCGGCTGGCGCTGACCAGGGCACTCGTGCACCGGCCGAGCGTGCTGCTGCTCGACGAGCCGGCCGCCGGCCTGGACCCGCACAGCCGGGTCGAGCTGCGCCTGCTGCTGCGCCGGCTGGCCGCGGACGGCGCCGCGGTGCTGGTGTCCAGCCACATCCTGGCCGACCTGGAGGAGATGGCCGACCGCGTGGTGTTCGTCGACCACGGCGTGACGGTCGGCGAGCACCACATGAACGACCTGCCGAAGACCGCGCGCCGCAGGTGGCGGATCCGCGCGCTGGACCGCGACGCGCTGCTCGCCGCGCTGTCCGGCGCCGGCCGTCACCCCGGCTCGCCGAGCCCGTCCGGCGCGTCCACGGCGCCCGGCTCCGGCACGCCGCCCGGCACGCCCGCGGCGTCCGCCGCCGGCGGCCCGTCCTGGGTGGACGTCGAGCTGGAGTCCGAGCAGGCCGCGGCCGGGCTGCTGGCCGAGCTGGTGCGTGCCGGCGTGCCGGTGACGGCGTTCGCGCCGGTCGGTGGCGCGCTGGAGGCGGCATACCTGGAGCTGGTCGACGAGGATGCCGCGGCCACGCAGCCCGCCGTCCAGCAGTGGGTCCTCAGCCAGGAGGCACAGTGATGACCGCCTTCCTCACCGGCGTGAAGACCGTCGCGGCGCAGGAGTTCCGGCTGCGGATCAGGGCGGGCCGCTGGCGGTGGCTGCTCGCCGCGTGGTTCGTCACGCTCGCCGCGTTCACCGTGCTGGTGCGGCTGGCGCTGGCGGCGTCGGGCGAGGACGACCGGCCGCTGGGCACCCCGATGTACGGCTCGCTGATGCTGCTCGTGCTCGGCATGGGACTGCTGGTGGTTCCGGCGCTCACGGCGCAGTCGGTCAACGGCGACCGCGAGCGCGGCACCCTGGCCACGTTGCAGATCACCAGGCTGACCCCGGCCCAGATCGCCGCCGGCAAGCTCGCCGCGGCGTGGGGCACGTCGCTGGTGTTCCTCGCGCTGACGCTGCCGCTGGTCGCGTGGACGGTCGCCGAGGGCGGGGTACCGGCCGGCCGGCTCGTCGTCACCACGCTGGTGATGGCGCTGATGCTCGGCGTGGTGTGCGCGATCGCCCAGGCCCTGTCGGCGCTGCTCCTGCGCAGCACCACCTCGGCCGTGCTGTCCTACCTGGTGGTCTTCGCGCTGACGATCGGCACGCTCATCGTGTTCGGGCTGGCCACGGCGCTGACCACGGAGACGGTCACGCGCACGGTCCGTCAGCCGGTGCCGGTCGAGCCGGTGCCGGTTCCGGGCGGCGGGTTCACCGTCGAGCCGCCGCGGCCCGGCGAGTTCGAGGAGTACACCTACACGACCACACAGGCCCGCACCGACCAGGTTTGGTGGCTGCTCGCGCCCAACCCGTTCGTGGTGCTGGCCGACGCGGCACCCGCGCTGCCGAGGCGGCGGGACCCGGTGACGCAGCGGCCGCTGCCGAGCGCGTTCGACCCGCTCGGCGAGCTCAGCCGGAGCGTCCGTTCGCTGCGCGAGCCGCCGTCGGAGCCGGACTCCTACCGCGGGCTGGCGCCCGAACCCGAGCCCCAGCCCGAGTCGCAGCGCCGCCCGGTCTGGCCGTACGGGCTGGCCGTCAACCTGCTGCTCGGCGCCGGATCCCTGGTGATCACCACCCGGCGGCTGCGCACCCCGGCCCGCAACCTGCCCCGCGGGATGCGGGTGGCCTGAGGGTTCACTTCCAGACGAACTGCGGCACGCGCTTCACCAGGTCGAGGAGGTAGCCGCCGGCCCACGCGACGCGCTGGGGGCGCAGCCGGCCGCGCTCCCAGCTCAGCAGGTCGGCGCGCTCGAAGCGGAAGTCGAGCTGGCTCGCACGCTCGTCGGCCAGCATCCACTCCATCGTCCGCGGGTGCAGCACGTCGTAGGCGAACTTGTGGTCGTCGGCGCTGATCCGGAACGCACGGTTGAACTGCTCGCTCTCCAGCTGCAGGTCGTCCAGCCCGACGGCGCCCAGCAGCCGCGTGCCGAGGTGCTCGCGCGTCACCTGCAGGGTCGGCCTGGCCACCGGCAGCGAGGTGGCGACCACCGCGTAGGTGTAGGTGACCGTGCGCCGGTTCTTGCCCGAGCCCTGCCGCTCCTTGAACGCGTACTCGAACGCCTGCACCGGCTGGCCGTCCACCGTGGTCCTCAGCAGGTGCCTGGCCCGGCGGCCGAAACCCCGCCCGAACGGCGCGCCGGCGTACCGGTCGACCAGGTCGGGCGCGTGCTCGGCGTAGGTCCAGCCGTTGGCCTGCGCCCATCCGGTCAGCTCGGCGACCCGCTTGCGGTGCAGGTACCTGGAGACGAAGAACGACCCGACGCCGAGCGCGCCGATCACAACGATCGCGAGCAGGACCTCCATCAGGTGCGGCCCCGTCCGGTGCGGCCGGCGATCCGTCGCACGACGGCACGGGGCAGCAGCCGGCTGACCCCGACCATCGCCTTGTACTGCACCCCGGGCACCGACAGCGCGCGGCCGCGGCGCAGGTCGGCCAGGCACGAGGAGACCACGTCGTCGGCGTCCAACCACAGCGCGCCGGGCGTCCTGGACATGTCGATCTTCGCGCGCTGGTGGAACTCCGTGCGGGTGAAGCCGGGGCACAGCGCCAGCACCCGCACGCCGGTGCCGGCGAGCGTCGTGCCGAGCCCCTCCGAGAACATGATCACCCAGGACTTCTCGGCCGCGTACGTGCTGCCTCGGCCGGGCATGAACCCGGCGACGCTGGACACGTTGACCACCGCACCGCGGTGGCGGCGCAGCATGCCGGGCAGCACCGCGTGGGTGAGGCGCAGCACGCTCACCACGTTCACCTCCAGCTGCGACTGCACGGTCGCGGCGTCGAGGTCCCAGAACTCGCCGGAGTTGGCGAAGCCGGCGTTGTTCACGAGCAGGTCGATCGGGGCCAGCAGCTCGTCGCGCAGCCGCTGCTCCACCTTCACCCGCTGCCGCGCGTCGGCCAGGTCGGCGGGCAGCACCTCGACGTGCACCCCGCACCGCTCGCGCAGCTCAGCGGCCAGCTCGTCGAGCCTTGCCAGGTCGCGCGCGACGAGCACCAGGTCGTAGCCGTCCTTGGCCAGCCGGCGGGCGAACGACGCGCCGATGCCGGACGTTGGGCCGGTGACGAGAGCGGTGGGCATGCCGCCAACGCTAGCCGCCCACCCGCCCACCGCCGCCCACCCATGGTCGACACGCATCCGTATCGACGTTTTGACGCGCCCAAAACGTCGATTCGGATGCGAGACGCCAGGCGGACGCCGGGGATCAGGGCTTGGGCTTCTGGGTTTTGGCGTCTTCTACCGGCAGGTCGTCGCCGTGCACGCCGTCGACGAGGTCGGCGACATCGCCGAGCAGCCGGAGCAGCCGCTCCAACCGGGACGGCGCCGTGCCCGGCGCGACGGCTGCCACCACCCAGGCGTCCTCGATCCACATCACCGGCACGTCGTCCCCGACGTCGTCGGCGAGCGCCACCAGCTCCGGCGTGATCAGCGGCCGCGCCTTGACCAGGTTCGACGTGAACGCGTACCGGTCGCCGACCGGGCCGAGCAGGTCAAGCCCCGCGTCGGTGGGAACGTCGACCGTCGGCAGCCAGAGCTCCAGCACCACGGGCTGCGGCGCGCGCCGGTGCACGGCCGCCACCACGGCGTCGGTCTTGGCCCCCTGCTCGAAGTCGAACACGTGCACCAGCCGCCGGCCGGCCGCGGTGAACAGCGAGCCGCTCACCAGGTCGAGCGCCACGCCGCTGCCGCCGCGGGCCATCGCGCCGTGGCGCCACCTGTCCGGCAGCACCGGGTCCTCGTCGGCGAACTGCCAGCCGCGCAGCGCCGCCCAGCGCCGTCGCTCGCGGCTGTGCGAGGTGCGCTGGCCGCGGTCGATCACCAGCAGCGCGACGCCGGCAACCGCCGCAACCGCGGCGATCACGAACCACACCCAGGCGTCCACCCCGCACAGCCTAGGCCCACGTCCGCCCGGCGGACCGCGCCCCGCACACGCCACGGCGACACGCATCCGTATCGACGTCCTGGCGGCGCCAAAACGTCGATACGGATGCGAGACGCCCCTGAGCGCGCGGTGGGCTAGTAGGTCTGGAACGAGATGTAGTTCGTGGTCTGCCCGATGGTGCAGGTTCCGGACGACGTGCCGTTGCCGATGACGTCATTGCCGCGGATCGCCGGGTCGCCCCACCCGTAGAAGCATTCCACGTAGAGGTACCACCGCTGGGCGGCCGGCCGGTTGGTGCAGGTCATGGCCATGTGGTTGGGCGCGTTCTTGCTGAGCGACTGGCAGTCCGCCGGGATCCGGGAGCCGTCCCAGATCGTCTGGGTGCCGACCGAGCTGATGTCGGCGGGGATGCTTGCGCTGGTCAGGCGCACGTTGAACGTCTCGGTGGGCTCGCCGAAGCCGTCGTACACCAGCGGGACGGGCACCTCCCTGCTCACCGTGTTGGCGGCGATGGTGGCCGTGCCGCTCGTCGGCCCGGTGAAGTCGACGCCCGGCGTGGCCGTGCCGCCGAAGATCTGCCAGCCGACCGTGATCGGGGAGCTGGACATCCGGCTGGTGGCGACCCGGAACGTCAGGTTGAGCGCCATCGGGCCGCACGGGTACGGCGCGGTGTTCGAGCACGCCGGCCGGTGCTCGAAGCTGATGCCATTACCGACGGTGATCGTGGTCGGCGGTGCGGCCGCCGCGGGCAGGGCGGCGAGCCCGCACAGCGTGGCGGCCGTACCAATGATCGCGGTCAGCCGTCTGACTGTTCCCATGTTCGAACTCCTCGGGCTGGGCGGGCGGGACGGCTTCGCATGCTGCCACCGCCCACCGTGCCCGAGGGACTTTTCCGAACAACGCCGAACAACGCCGCCGCGATCACGCCGCGGGGGCGGGCACGGCGCGCAGCACGACCAGACCGCCCGTGCCACCCTCGGCCGTCGAGTCGAGGTCGACCCGCACGGTGTCGCCGTCGCGGATCTCACCGCCGAGCAGCTCGCGGGCGAGCTGGTCGCCGATCGACGCCTGGACCAGCCGGCGCAGCGGCCGCGCACCGTACACGGGGTCGAAGCCGTTGATCGCCAGCCACTCCTTGGCCGCTTCGGAGACCTCCAGGGTCAGCCGGCGGGTCGCCAGCCGGCGGGCGAGCCGCCTGATCTGGATGTCCACGATCGAGGTGAGCTCCTCGGTGGACAGCCCGTGGAAGACCAGCACGTCGTCGAGCCGGTTGAGGAACTCCGGCTTGAAGTGCTGGCGCACGATGGTCATCACCGCGTCGTGCCGCTGCCGGTCGGTCATCGCCGGGTCGGTGATCGCGGTCGAGCCCAGGTTGGACGTCAGCACCAGGATGGTGTTGCGGAAGTCCACCGTGCGGCCCTGCCCGTCGGTCAGCCGCCCGTCGTCGAGCACCTGCAGCAGCACGTCGAACACGTCCTGGTGCGCCTTCTCCACCTCGTCGAGCAGCACCACGCTGTACGGCCGGCGCCGCACCGCCTCGGTGAGCTGCCCGCCCTGGTCGTAGCCGACGTAGCCGGGCGGCGCACCGACGAGTCGAGCAACGCTGTGTTTCTCCGAGTACTCGCTCATGTCGATGCGCACCATCGCGCGCTCGTCGTCGAACAGGAACTCGGCGAGCGCCTTCGCCAGCTCGGTCTTGCCGACGCCGGTGGGGCCGAGGAACAGGAACGAGCCGGTGGGCCGGTCGGGGTCGGCGACGCCGGCGCGGGCGCGGCGCACCGCGTCCGAGACGGCCCGCACGGCCTCGGCCTGGCCGACGACCCGCCCGGCGAGCGCGTCCTCCATGCGCAGCAGCTTGGCGGTCTCGCCCTCCAGCAGCCGGCCGGCCGGGATGCCCGTCCACATGCTCACCACGTCGGCAACGTCGTCCGCGCCGACCTCCTCCTTGAGCATGACGTCGTCCTTGGCCGCGGTGACCGCGGTGGCTGCGGCCAGCTCCTTCTCCAGCGCCGGGATCCGGCCGTAGCGCAGCTCCGCCGCCCGGCCGAGGTCACCGTCGCGCTCGGCCCGCTCCGACTCGCCGCGCAGCTGCTCCAGCTGCTCCTTGAGCTCGCGCACCTGCTCGATGGAGTGCTTCTCGCGCTGCCAGCGCGCCGTCAGCGCGGCCAACGTGTCCTTCTGATCAGCCAGCTCGGCGCGCAGCGCGGCCAGCCGCTGCTTGGAGGCCTCGTCGTCCTCCTTGGCCAGCGCCATCTCCTCGATCTCCAGGCGGCGCACGGCGCGCTCCACCTCGTCGACCTCCACCGGCCGCGAGTCGATCTCCATGCGCAGCCGCGACGCGGCCTCGTCCACCAGGTCGATCGCCTTGTCCGGCAGGAACCGCGCGGTGATGTACCGGTCGGAGAGGGCGGCGGCCGCGACCAGCGCGCCGTCGGTGATCCGCACGCCGTGGTGCACCTCGTAGCGTTCCTTGAGGCCGCGCAGGATGCCGATGGTGTCCTCGACGCTCGGCTCGCCGACGAGGACCTGCTGGAAGCGCCGCTCCAGGGCGGGGTCCTTCTCGATGTGCTTGCGGTACTCGTCGAGCGTGGTGGCGCCGACCATGCGCAGCTCGCCGCGGGCGAGCATCGGCTTGATCATGTTGCCGGCGTCCATCGAGCCCTCGCCGGTCGCGCCGGCGCCGACGATCGTGTGCAGCTCGTCCATGAACGTGATGATCTGCCCGGCCGACTCGGTGATCTCCTTGAGCACGGCCTTCAGCCGCTCCTCGAACTCGCCGCGGTACTTGGAGCCGGCGACCATCGAGCCGAGGTCGAGCGCGACGACGCGCTTGCCGCGCAGCGACTCCGGCACGTCGCCGGCCACGATGCGCTGCGCGAGACCCTCGACGATCGCGGTCTTGCCGACGCCGGGCTCGCCGATCAGCACCGGGTTGTTCTTGGTGCGGCGGGCCAGCACCTGCACGACCCGGCGGATCTCGGTGTCCCGCCCGATCACCGGGTCGAGCTTGCCCTCGCGCGCCCGCTCGGTCAGGTCCAGCCCGTACTTCTCCAGCGCCTGGTACGTGCCCTCCGGGTCGGGGCTCGTCACCCGCGACGAGCCGCGCACCTGGATGAACGCGTCGCGCAGCGCCTCCGGGGTGGCGCCGTGCCTGGTGAGCAGGTCGGCGACGCTGCCGCCGGCGGTCGCCAGCCCGACCAGCAGGTGCTCGGTGGAGACGTACTCGTCGCCCATCTCGGTGGCCAGCTGCTGCGACTTGGTCAGCACTCGCACCGACTCGCGGTTGAACTGCGGCGCCGACACCGTGGCGCCCGCCGCGCTCGGCAGGCCGTTGGCCAGCCGGTTCAGCTCGCTGCGAACGGTGGCCGGGTCCGCGCCGACGGCCGACAGCAGCGGCGCCGCGATGCCGTCCCCCTGCGCCAGCAGCGCACCGAGCAGGTGCACCGGGCTCACGTCGGGATTGCCGGCGACGGTCGCGGCCTGCACGGCTGACGAAACGGCCTGCTGGGTCTTCGTCGTCGGGTTGAACGCGTCCATTACCACCTCACGCACAACGTCATGTCTCCGCGACCGTACCGGCCGCCCACCAGCTCAACGTCAGGAAACTTGAGTCTGTTCCGCTCAATCCTGCAACGGATGCTCTACAGCCGCGGCACTGGCGCCGGCTCCCTGACCGCCGGGGAACCACGGCGCGTGGTGTGGGTCGAGCATCCGCCCGATGAACTCGATCATCGGTGGATTGAGCCCCGCTAACACCTGGTCGGCGTAGAAGCGTTTTACCCGATCCTCGGTACCATACGCGCACTGCAGGAGGTGCTCACCGTGCGAGCCCGGCAGTCGAACGCGGCCGTCGATCGTGGCCTCGGACGGCGCAACCGCGGGCTCGAAGAGCGCCTTTCGGGGTGCAGTGCGAGCGGGGGCGGCACCGGTCGATCGGGGCGCACCGGGGTCGCACAGCTCGAGCTCGATCATGTCGGCGATCGTCGTCGTGCTCGGAGAGCGCGGCACACCCGGTCTGGAGAGGACGGTGGCGTCGGGGGTCACGAGCCGTAGGTTGTCACGACGGGTACATCCCGGTCCACGCAGAGGTATCACCTTTCCCCCGTTGGCCGGATGCCGTTACAACGCCCGGTGACCCACGATTGACCACGTCTAACCGAACGAGCGATCAAGGAGCTACGCGGCCGAATGAGGGTTTATCGTCCCCTGGCGTCGGGGAGTAGCAACGGCCGTGATCAGGCTCGGTACGCCTGACCTACTGTGGAGAGCAGCGCCCAGACCATGACCGCAAACGCCGTGTTAGCACCCGTTCCGCCGCCGCGCCAAGAGCCGCCGTCGGGCGCGGCAAGGATGGTCCGGTTGATCCGTGAAAGCTTTGCGGCGGTCGAACCGCGAGCAGAGGAAATTGCGCGCTATTTCTACGGAATGCTGTTCACTCTTGCACCGGCGACTCGCGAACTGTTTCCGGTGAATATGGAGGTGCAGCGCAGCCGGCTGTTGCGGGCGCTCGTGCACGTGGTGCAGATGGTGGATCGCCCGGACGAGCTGGTCCCGTTCCTGCGCCAGCTCGGCCGCGACCACCGCAAGTTCGGCGTGGTCACCATGCACTACGAGGCTGTCGGCATCGCGCTGCTGGCAGGACTGCGCCGCTACGCGGGCGACGCATGGACACCGGCCGTCGAGAAGGCCTGGATCGACGCGTACGCGTTCATCGCCAAGACCATGCGGGAGTCGGCCGATGCCGACCAGGGGCCGGCGTCGTGGACCGCCCACGTCGTCGAGCACCAGCGGCTGACCTGGGACCTGGCCGTGGTGCGGGTGCGGCCGGAGCAGCCGTTGCCGTACCGCGCCGGGCAGTACCTGAGCGTCGAGGTGCCGCAGCGGCCGCGGCTGTGGCGCTACCTGTCCCCGGCCAACGCGCCGCGCCCGGACGGGCAGCTGGAGTTCCACGTGCGCGCCGTGCCCGGCGGCTGGGTCAGCCGCTCCGTCGTCGGCCACTCGCAGCTGGGCGACGTGTGGCGGATCGGGCCACCGATGGGCCGGCTCGGCGTGGACCGCCGCTCCGGGCGCGACGTGCTGATGGTCGCCGGCGGCACCGGCATCGCGCCGATGCGGGCCATGCTGGAGGAGCTGTGCCGCTGGGGCGGCAACCCGCAGGTCAACGTGTTCTTCGGCGGCCGCACCCCCGGCGACCTCTACGACCTCGACACCCTCTTCGCGATGGCCGCCACCAACCCGTGGCTGAAGATCACCCCGGTGGTGGAGTCCGAGCCCGCGCCGACCGGCGCCGAGCAGGGCACGCTCGCCGACGTCGTCACCAAGCACGGCGCGTGGAACGAGCACGACGTGCTGGTCTGCGGCTCGCCGGGCATGATCCGCTCGACGGTCTCGCGCATGCTGGTCGCCGGCACGCCGCTGGACCGCATCAAGTACGACCCCTTCACGCTGGACTGACGCCTCCACCGCCCCCGCCCGCCCGGCCCCCGGCGTGTCCGTCGGTTGGTGCGCTCGAGTTGGGCGTTTCAACACATCGCAATGTGCCGATCTGACGCGGCGGCCTTCCGAAACGACGGACACGGCCTGTCGAAACGGCGGACACGGCCTTACCAACCGACGGACACGCGCTTACCGAACTGCGGACACGCCGGGCGTGGGCGGGTGGGGCAGGTGGGGCGGTTAGCGGGAGGGGGGCTTCCAGACCACGATGGCCGTGTTGGTGGGGCGGCGGGGCACGAGGTCGCGCCGGTACGAGGCGTGCACGGCGGCGGCCGCACTCTCCGCGGCGGCGTGCGCGGCGGCCAGCTCCCCGGCCAGCTCGGCGACCTGCCGCCGCAGCGCCTGCACCTCGTTGTCCAGCTCGATGATCCGCTTGACGCCGGCCAGGTTCACGCCATCGTCCTGGGACAGCCGCTGCACCTCGCGTAGCAGCTCGATGTCGCGCACCGAGTAGCGGCGCCCGCCGCCGGTGGCGCGTCCCGGCGTGACCAGGCCGAGCCGGTCGTAGCTGCGCAGGGTCTGCGCGTGCATGCCGGCCAGCTCGGCGGCCACCGAGATGACGAAGAGCGGCGTGTCCTCGCTGGCGCCTGCCGGAATGGATGTGTTCATCGCGGCCCTCCGTCTACCTCAACTTGTTCAGCTCGGCCCGCGGGTCCTGGTCCTTGGTCGCGTCGGCGTAGGCCTGCAGCGCCTCTTTGGCATGGTCGTCCAGCTTGGTCGGCACCACGACCTGCAGCGTGACGAGCAGGTCGCCCGGCCGGCCGTTCTTGCGGGCCACGCCGCGGCCGCGGACCCGCAGGGTCTGCCCGGACTGGGTGCCCGGCGCCACCCGCACGCCGACCGACCCCTCCAACGTCGGCACCGTGATCGTGGTGCCGTTGACCAGCTCGGAAAAGGTCACCGGCACGTTCAGCGTGAGGTCGTCGCCGACGCGGCCGAACAACCGGTGCGGGTTGACGTGCACGACGACGAACAGGTCGCCGGCCGGTGCGCCGTTGCGGCCGGGCTCGCCCTGGCCGGCCAGCCGGATCCGCTGCCCGTCGGCGACGCCGGCCGGCACCCGCACGGTGAGCGTGCGGGTCCTGGTCGACACCCCGTTGCCGCCGCACTCCGGGCACGGGTCGTCGACGATGCGGCCCGTGCTGCGGCAGTCCCGGCACGGCTCGCTGAACGCGAACGCGCCCTGGCTGCGGGTCAGGAAGCCGGTGCCGCTGCAGGTCGGGCACTGGCGCGGGCGGGTACCCGGCCTGGCTCCGCTGCCGTGGCACGTGCTGCAGGTGGCCGGGCTGGACAGCCGCAGCGGGACGGTCGCGCCGCCCACCGCCTCGGCGAAGTCCAGCCGGACCTCCGTCTCGACGTCGGATCCCCGGCGCGGCCGGTTGGCCGAGGTGCGCCCGCCCGGCGCCCCTCGGCCACCGCCGCCGAACAGCCCGCCGAGCAGGTCGCCGAGGCCACCCGGCGTACCGGCCGGACCGGCACCGCCACCGAACATGTCGCCGAAGTCGAAGTTGCCGCCGCCGAAGCCGCCCGGCCGGAACGGACCGCCCGCGAACAGCCGCCGCGCCTCGTCGTACTCCTGACGCTTCTTCGCGTCGGAGAGCACGCCATACGCCTCGGAGACCGCCTTGAACCGCGCCTCTGCCCTGCTGTCGCCCGGGTTGGCGTCCGGGTGCAGCTCACGGGCCAGCTTGCGGTAGGCCTTCTTGATCTCCTCGGGCGAGGCGTCGGACGACACGCCGAGTTCGCCGTAGAAGTCCTTCTCGATCCAGTCGCGCGCGCTCACAGCGGCCCCCGCCTATTGCTCGTCGTCGGGGCGCCGCTCGACCGCACCGGGTGGCTCCGGCTCGAGCAGGGCGTCCTCGGCGGGTGCGGCCGCCGCCGGCTCGTGGTCGGTCACCGCGACCATCGCCGGCCGCAGCACCCGGTCACCGAACTTGTAGCCGCGGCGCAGCACCGCGGTGACCGTCGGCCCGTCGACGTCCGGCGACGTGCCGTGCTGCACGGCCTCGTGCATCGACGGGTCGAACTCGTCGCCCTCGTGCCCGAACGCCTGCAGCCCGGACTTCTGCAGCGCCGTGCCGAGCTTGTCGGCGACCGCACGGAGCACGCCGGTGAGGTCGCCGTGCGCCTCCGCCCGCTCCAGGTCGTCCAGCACGCCGAGCAGGTCGCCGACCACCTGGGCCTTGGCGTAGGTCACCACGGCCTCCCGGTCGCGCTCGACGCGCTTGCGGTAGTTGGCGTACTCGGCGGTGATCCGCTGCAGGTCCCTGGTGCGCTCGTCCAGCTGCGGCTGGAGGTCGGCGGCGGCGGCCACCGGTGCAGCCGGCGGTGTCGGCGCGGCCGGTGCGGCCGGTGGTGCCGGAACGGCGCCCGGATCGGGAGTGCGCACCGCACCGGTCGTCGGGTCGATCCGCCGGCGGTCGCGTACCACCACCGGCGGCTCCTCACCGGGTGCGTCGTGCAGGTTGCTCACTGCTTGCTGTCCTCGTCCACGATCTCGGCGTCGACCACGTCATCGGCGCCGCCCGGGGCGCTGTCGCCGCTGGTGGCACCCTCGCCGGCCGCACCGGCACCCGCGCCGGCCTGCTGGCTGTAGAGCGCCGAGCCGAGCGCCTGCGACTCGGTCGCGAGCTTCTCCATCGCGGTGCGGATCGCGCCGATGTCGGTGCCCTTGAGCGCCTCGTTGGCCTCACCGAGCGCGGTGTTCACCTTCTCCTTGACGTCCGCCGGCAGCTTCTCGTCGTTCTCCTTGACGAACTTCTCCGTCTGGTAGACGAGCGTCTCCGCCTGGTTGCGGACCTCGGCCTCCTCGCGGCGCTTGCGGTCCTCCTCGGCGTGCGACTCGGCGTCGCGCATCATCCGGTCGATCTCGTCCTTCGGCAGGGCCGAGCCGCCGGTGATGGTCATCGACTGCTCCTTGCCGGTGCCGAGGTCCTTGGCCGACACGTGCACGATGCCGTTGGCGTCGATGTCGAAGGTGACCTCGATCTGCGGGATGCCGCGCGGTGCCGGCGGCAGCCCGGTCAGCTCGAACATGCCGAGCTTCTTGTTGTACGCCGCGATCTCGCGCTCGCCCTGGAACACCTGGATCTGCACGCTCGGCTGGTTGTCGTCGGCCGTCGTGAAGATCTCCGAGCGCTTGGTGGGGATCGTGGTGTTGCGCTCGATGAGCCGCGTCATCACGCCGCCCTTGGTCTCGATGCCGAGGGACAGCGGCGTGACGTCGAGCAGCAGGACGTCCTTGACCTCGCCCTTCAGCACGCCGGCCTGCAGCGCGGCGCCGACCGCGACCACCTCGTCCGGGTTGACGCCCTTGTTCGGCTCCTTGCCGCCGAGCAGCTCCTTGACCAGGTCGGTCACCGCGGGCATCCGGGTGGAGCCGCCGACCAGCACCACGTGGTCGATCTGGCCGATCGAGATGCCGGCGTCCTTGATCACGTTGTTGAACGGCGCGCGGCAGCGGTCCAGCAGGTCCTGGGTGATCTTCTGGAACTCCGCGCGGGACAGCGTCTCGTCCAGGAACAGCGGGTTCTTGTCGGAGTCCACCGTGATGTACGGCAGGTTGATCGTGGCCGTGGACTGCGAGGACAGCTCGATCTTGGCCTTCTCCGCGGCCTCGCGCAGCCGCTGCATGGCCATCTTGTCCTTGGTCAGGTCGATGCCGTTGCTCTGCTTGAACTTGTCGACGAGCCACTTGATGACCCGCTCGTCCCAGTCGTCGCCACCCAGGTGGTTGTCGCCGGACGTGGCGCGGACCTCGACGACGCCCTCGCCGAGCTCCAGCAGCGAGACGTCGAACGTGCCGCCACCGAGGTCGAAGACCAGGATGGTCTGCTCCTTCTCGCCCTTGTCCAGGCCATAGGCCAGCGCGGCCGAGGTCGGCTCGTTGACGATGCGCAGCACGTTCAGCCCGGCGATCTGGCCGGCCTCCTTGGTGGCCTGCCGCTGGGCGTCCTCGAAGTACGCCGGCACGGTGATCACCGCGTCGGTGATCGTCTCGCCGAGGTAGGACTCCGCGTCGCGCTTGAGCTTCATCAGCACCCGCGCGCTGATCTCCTGCGCGGTGTACTTCTTGCCGTCGATCTCGACGGCCCAGTCGCTGCCCATATGCCGCTTGACCGAGCGGATCGTCCGATCCGTGTTGGTCACGGCCTGGTTCTTGGCCGACTGGCCGACCAGCACTTCGCCGTTCTTCGCGAACGCCACGACCGACGGCGTGGTCCGCGACCCCTCCGAATTGGCGATGACCGTCGGCTCCCCGCCCTCCAGGACGGAGACGACCGAGTTCGTGGTCCCTAGGTCGATGCCGACCGCACGAGCCATGGAAAGTCCCTCCAACAAGCTGCTTTTGTCCGTGTCCTTGAGTGGACCTGGCTCAAGTTTGCCACGAGTCGTCGACCGGGAGTTGAGCCGGCTCCACTCAAGCTTGCTGCCCGTACCAACGGCCACCCGCCGCACCGTGTTCCAGAGCTGCCGTATCTGATAATCTGACCCCATGCGGCGGATCACGGCGACCGAGGCCAGTCGCAACTTCTCCAAACTGCTCGACGACGTCGAGCGCGGTGCGTCGTTCCTCATCACCCGGGGCGGGCAGGTCATCGCGCGGATCGAACGTGGCCCTGCCCCGAACGGCCGCGCCGTCCGGGAGCTTTTCGAGCGGTACGGACCCGATCCGGAGTTCGCCGACAGCATCGAGGAGGCTCGCCGGTTCATGGTCGACCAGGAGCCCAGGTGGCTCGCAGGCTGATCTTCGACACCGGCGTCTTCGTCGACGCCGAACGGGGCAAGCTGGCTCCGGCCGAGTTGCACGCCGATGAGGACGACGTCGCCGTCGCGGCGGTTACCGTCGCCGAGCTCGTCGCCGGCGTTCACTTGGCCGACGACCGCAACCGGCCGCGGTGGCAGCGCTTTGTCGATGACGTCCGCCAGACCTTCACCGTGCTGGAGTACGACGAGAGGATCGCTGAGGTGCACGGTGAGCTGTTGGCCGTAGCCCGGCGTTCCGGCCGGCCGCGCGGCACCCTCGACCTCATCGTCGCCGCGACCGCGGTGGCGAGCCGGCGAACGCTCGTCACTACCGACGCGAGGGCGCGGTTCGATGGCCTGCCGGGCCTGGAGGTCGAGATCGTCGGGCGCGCCTGAGCCGTCTCAACGGCTGATCAATCGAGGGCGAGCTGCCACTGGGCCTCGCCCCACTCCAGGAACACCCGGTCGCCACGAACCAGAACGATCACCCCCGCCGGCACGGTCAGCTCGTC
>Ga0299913_10000102_pt1 | contig 39645 bp, 30 predicted proteins | sample RVTome_9_FD_201360 | JGI IMG/M metagenome (GOLD analysis project Ga0299913, IMG submission 201360) | Soil microbial communities from uranium-contaminated site in the Upper Colorado River Basin, Wyoming, United States - RVT155D38 (version 2) ... | reverse complement strand
GCCCCGACGCCGGAAACGACTGTGGATGGACCAGCCTCGACGACGTGATCGTGGCCATGGCCACCGGCAACGCCTACGTGAACATCCACACCGCCACCTTCCCCGGAGGCGAGATCAGAGGACAGATAGCCATCGACTGACCAGGCCATGAAGACGCCCGGGGGCGGTCCGAGCGCCCCCCGGGCTTCTCGGCAGGTCGTCGGGTCGATTCGTCCGAGGCATTTGGCCTGGGCGGGCTTGTAGCTCGCGAAGTTGGTTCCTCCCCCCATTGCTTCGAGGTCGCCAACCAATCGGCTTATTGACGTCAGGTTCCGACCTTGCCTTTACACTGGGCGACGTGGAGTGGGCCATCGAGCTTCGATGGCCTTTGTTGTGGGATGAGGAGGAGGGTGAACTTGGACTCGCCGGCTTTGCGTGAGGCGCTGCACCGCCTCGCAGCCAACCACCGCTGGACCTGGGCCCCGTCGTGTCGGAACCTTCTCTTCTCCCTTCCGGAGGCGGCACCGGCGAAGCATCCGGTACGGACGGTCGCCGGCCTCGAGCCAGAGCAACTCGACGGTCTTCTCGCCGACGCGGGGACCATGGAACGGGTCAGCGCCGAGATCGCCGACCTCGACCAGGCACTGGCCGACCCGGCTACCCCCGAGATCGCCTACTGCTCACCGGAGTTCGGCATCGACGCCCTCGTCCCTCAATACTCCGGGGGCCTCGGAGTCCTGGCCGGTGACCATCTCAAGGCGGCCAGCGATGACGGCGTGCCGGTGGTGGGGGTCGGCCTCTTCTATCGGTACGGGTACTTCGACCAGGCCATCGCCGACGGAGGCCAGGCGGAGAGCTACCCCGGAGTCGATCCGGTCGATCTTGGGGCGGAAAGCACAGGCGTGGTGGTCAGGATCCCTCTGCCGGGACGGGATGTGGACGCCCGGGTCTGGCGTCTCGACGTGGGCCGGGTTCCGCTCTTGCTTCTCGACACCGCCGTCGACACCAACACCGCGGAGGACCGTTCCATAGGCGACTGCCTCTACGGCGGCGACCGGCGCCACCGGCTCGACCAGGAGATGGTCCTCGGCGTGGGCGGGGCCCGCGCCCTTGCCGCCCTGGGTTGGGAGATCCCGGTCCACCATCTCAACGAGGGTCACGCCGGGTTCATCGCCCTCGAGCTCATCGACCGGGTCATCGAGGACGGCGACCTGGCCGGGGCGATGGATCGGGTCCGCCCCGGGCTCGTGTTCACCACTCACACCCCGGTCCCGGCCGGGATCGACCGCTTCCACCGAGACCTGATCCTCCCCTACCTCGAGCCTTGGGCTGAGCGATGGGGAATCACCACCGATGACATCTGGGTGATCGGTCAGGATCCCGACGACGCGGACCTGTTCAACATGGCCGCTCTCACCCTCCGGCTCGCCAGCCATGCCAATGGCGTTTCCAGGCTTCACGGTGAGGTGAGCCGGAAGCTGTTCGCGGGCATCGGGATCGGGGAGCGGATCGCCTCCATCACCAACGGCGTACATGCCCGCACCTGGGTGGCGCCCGACATCCAGGAGATGTTCGACAACGTGCTCGGACCCACGTGGGCCGAGGGGGACGAGGAAGCATGGTCCCGGGTCGAGGAGATCGACGACGACCGGATGAGGGACGTGCGCGCCGCCGCCTCAAGCCGTCTGGCCGAACTGGTCGAGACCGCTACCGGGAGCCCGCTCGACCACGAGGCCCTGATTGTCGGCTTTGCCCGACGCTTCGCCCCTTACAAGCGGGCGACCCTGCTCCTCAGGGAACCAGATCGCATCCACCATCTCCTGGCCGACGAGTCGCGTCCGGTGCACTTCGTCTTCGCCGGCAAGGCACACCCTCAGGACGAGACGGGCAAGGCACTGGTAGCGGAGATCGTCGGCTACGCCCGATCGGACGCGGCAAATCGGCGGTTCACCTTCGTGCCCGGATACGACATGACAGTGGCCCGCACCCTGGTCGAGGGGTGTGACATATGGCTCAACAACCCGATCCGTCCCCGGGAGGCATCTGGGACCAGTGGTGAGAAAGCCGCCCTGAACGGGGGACTCAACTGCTCCATCCTCGACGGATGGTGGGCGGAGATGTACGACGGGGCCAATGGCTGGGCCATCCCGGCCAGCGACGAGGAAGACCCCAACTTGCGAGACTCGGCCGAGGCGGCGGCCATGTACGACACTCTGGGCGCGATCCTCGATATCTACCACACCGACCGTCCCGCCTTCCACAAACGGATCCGCCACTCCTGGCGCACTCTCGGTCCCAGGGTCATCGCAGCTCGCATGATCCGGGACTATGCCTCCGTGGTGTACGAACCCGCGTTGGAGAGGATGCGTGGCTGACGCCAGGAGATCAGGTTTGCTCGTCGAGCATTCGTCTGAACCAGGCAGCGGCGAGCTCGGCGACGACATCGAGGGCACCGGGCTCCTCGAAGAGGTGGGTGGCACCGGGGATCACCTCGAGCGAGGTCTCGGTCGTCATCCGGGCTTGCGCCTCCCGGTTCAGCTCCAACACTGTGAGGTCCCGGCTCCCGACGATGAGGAGGCTCGGGGCACGCACCAATGGCAACGCCGCCCCGGCCAAGTCGGGGCGCCCGCCCCGGGACACGACCGCCGACACATCATCCGGTCGAGAGGCGGCCGCGATGAGTGCCGCCGCCGCCCCGGTCGATGCCCCGAACAGCCCGATCGGCGCCGTCTCGGTCTTCCGGAGCCAGTCGATCGTGCCCACCACTCTGGCGCCGAGCATCTCGACATCGAAACGGTGCTCCCCGGTGCGCCGGTCCACTTCGTCCTCGGAGGGGGTGAGCAGGTCGAGTAGCAGAGTTCGCAGCCCTACTCCGGCGAGCACGTCTGCGACATGACGGTTGCGCCGGCTGTGCCGGCTGCTCCCGCTCCCATGGGCGAAGACGACCACCCCCCGACCTCCACCGTCTGGCCCTCCCAGGCTGGCCTGGAGCGCGGGGCCGCTCTCGGTTTCGATAGTGATCTCGCGGTACATCGGGGAACGCGGCTCCTATTCGTCGGGCAGCCAGACCCCTGTCATGGCCCCGCCCATCGCCTCCGCGGTCTGCTCTCTGAACAGTTCCCCGCACCACGATCTCCACCTCGGGCCCGGCGTGATCTCGATGGCTACGTCGTCGAACTCGTTCCACGCGTCGTCAACCTGGTCGAGGGCGGCAGCCGTGATGTACTTCTCCCGCAGCCTCCGGTTGATCGATCGGGCCTCGTCACCATCGATGAGCAGGGCTGTGCCCTCGTTCTCGGCCATGACGCTTCGTCCTGACGACACCTGGCCCTCAACGATGAACGACGCCGTCGATCTGGCTTTCACGTTCCGGGCCTTGCGCGTCAGAGAAGCCGTCTCGCAGTAGAACCGACCCTCCTCGTACAGGAATATGACGTAGGCGAGATGGATCGACCCGTTCTCGTTGAGCGTGCCGATCGTCGCCGTGAGTCGCCTGGTGAGGAGGTCCTCGATCTCCTCCGTCGTCGCCCCGGCCCGGTAGATGTCTCGTGCGGTTGCCATCGGCTCAACCTACCGGGACCACGGCTCAGTCGTCGTCCTCGCCCCCGCCCCCCTGCTCCACCTCGAAGCCCATCAGCTCGGCCAACTCGACGAGGCGGGCGGTCAGCTCCTCCCTCTGCTCGGATGGCTCGAGATCGGCGACGTCCTCGAATGCCCGTTCCAATTCCCGTCTCAATTCGTCGCGATCGTCGTCCTCCCACTCCTCCATGACCCGCTGCAAACGCTCCTCGACCTGACGTACCTCTTTCGGCCGGAACTCCGGAGGCTCGAGACCAGCGAGCAGGCCGGCGATGTCGTCGGCCACGCTCTCTGGTGTGTCGGCCAACACCGTGGTCGTGGTGGGGATGGTGGTGGTCGTAGTGGGAACAGTTGTCGTCGTTGGCAGCGTCGTCGTAGTGGAGGTGATGGTCGTGGTGGCGGCGGCGAGCGTGGTGCCCTCCTCGGCGGAGCCTTGGTCTCGCTCCATGGTCATCGCAGTTGCGGCCACGGCGAGCAATGCGAGCAGACCGGCGGCCAGTGACCATCGGACCCGGCTGGTAGGCGTGCCCTCAGCTTCTCCGACCGGGGCAAGAGGCAGGTCACTCACGACGGTCGGTTCCTCCGACCCGACCAAGACACCGGGAGCTGGTGAGATGGCCTTGGGTCCCATCACCAGCGTGGCGGATCCGACCATGGCGGCGGCGAGCTCCCCGGCGGTGGCCGGGCGGGCAGCCGGGTTCTTGGCCATGGCGGAGGAGACCGCAGACGCCATCTGGTCCGGGGCCATCCCGCGCAGACTCGGGGGTGATCCCTGGCGGACCGCGTCGAGGAGGGCGGCGGGGGTCTCAGCCTGGTAGGGCGGTCTCCCGGCGAGCAGCTCGTAGGTGACCGCCCCCAGCGAGTACACGTCGGAGACCGGAGTGGCCGGTTGGCCGGAGAGGATCTCGGGAGCCAGATAGGTGATGCTCCCGATCAGCTCCCCCGAGTCGGTGATCGTGGCCGGGTCTTCGATGGCCCGGGCGATTCCGAAGTCGGCGAGGCGGGCCCTGCCCCCCGCTTCGAGGATCACATTGGCCGGCTTCACATCCCGGTGGACGACGCCCTGGGCGTGGGCATGGTCCAGGGCCGACGCCACCTGGGAGATTATGTGGACCACACTTGCCGGGTCGAGCGGCCCGGTCTCGGCCAGGTGGTCTGCCAGGGTGGGCCCTTCGATCAACTCGAGGACGATGAACGGGCCCTCCTCGTCCTCGCCGCTGTCGAAGACGGTGACGATGCCAGGATGGCTCAGACCGGCCGCGGCCCGGGCCTCCCTGTTGAAACGCTGCGCTGCCACCGGATCGCCGGCAAGGTGGGGAAGCAGCCGCTTGATCGCCACGACACGGCCCAGGATCGTGTCCCTGGCCCTCCACACCGTGGCCATGCCGCCGGTCCCGATCTGCTCGATCGGCTCATAGCGATCAGCGATCATCGGGCCAGGTTATGAAGGACCCGGGGGTAGGAGGGAACCCGACAGGTCGGGGGCCGGTCGGTCTCTACCTCCTCGGCCCCGTTCAGGACACCGCCGACTCCTGGTCCGGTTTCACCACCAAAACGTCGCAGGTGGCCAATTGGATGGCGCGATGACTGGTGCTGCCGAGGATCAGTGAGGCGAACTCGCCGCGACCTCGCGTTCCGAGGACCAGGACCGAGGCATCGACGTCGGTGGCGTAGGCCACCAGGACATCGGGGGGATATCCCTCGAGATCGACTCTGGTCACCGGGACCCCGTTGTCGGACAGGGACGGCTCCAACTGTGACCAGACCGCCTTGTGCTCGCCTTCGGCCATCTCCCCCATGTCGATAGGCACCTCCATGTAGATCATGGGCGGATTGAACACGTGGACTACATGCAACTCGGCTTGCCTCCGCCTCGCCTCGTCCAGAGCTCGGCCCAGGACCTTCACGGCGTGGGCCGAGGAGTCGACTCCTGCTACGACAACCATGTGGAGACCTCCTTCCCCACCATGGTCGCGGAAGCCGGGGGCAAAGGGCCACTGGCCCTGGTAGGGACGTGTTGGGACTAACGGCCCTTACGCTTCCGACCGGCGTTGCGCGCATAATCGGGGGATGAGCCACAGCGACGCCGCGGCTGGGCATTATCGGTTGAGCCGAGCCACCGACAAGCGGCGCATCCTCGCCGAGGAGATGGCCCGCCTCGAAGAGGACTTGGCGCGCCCGGCTTCCGCGCAAGACTGGTTGGGCCGCGTGGAAGCGGGTCTGGCAGATCTCCGTCTGGCGCTCGACGCCCATATCGGAGAGGTGGAGAGCCACGACGGCCTCCTGGCGGAGATCGTCGAGATGGCGCCACGGCTCTCCGGACAGACAGAAGAACTCCGTCACCAGCACATGGCGCTACTCGGAGCCTGGCTCCGGGCGGAGGCCACGGTGCGGGCGGCTCGTGAGGACGGCCCCGCCGCCCGGGCACTGGTCCGTCGCCGGGTGGTGGCACTCATCGGCAGGCTCACCCGACATCGTCAGGCTGGCTCGGACCTGGTCTACGAGGCGTACAACGTCGACATCGCAGCATCTGACTGAGTGGGCAGGGAGGAAAACGAGAAGGGGGTGGCCGGGTAGCCACCCCCTTCTCCGCTCCGGGCGGGGTGTCAGGGAGAGCTGGTCACTTGTTGTGACCCGGAGCGGACCCGGAATTCCCAGGTGAACTTGACTTCTTCCCGGCGTGGTCGGGTTTGCCGGCCTGGTCGGGTTTGCCGGCATGGTCCGGCTTCCCGTTCGAGCTCCCGGACTGGGCGAGCTCGGTGTCCCCGGCCTCGTCCCTGTCCTTGTTCCCCCGCTCACAGTCGGTCTCGACGCTGGTGAAATCGATGGTGCCGGTGTCGCCTGCCTCCACCGGTTCGATCACATCGTCGTCACCTGCCTGGACCTGCTGATCGCCCTTGCCGAGATCGGACTGGGCCAGGTGACGGACGACACAACCTCGACCGGTGCCGTCGTAGATGCGATTGAACAGCCTCATGAACATGCCGTGATTGACCTGGCCGTTGGGGCCGGACACATCGCCCCCGCTGATCCCACACTCGCCGTCGGCCCCGGAGTACTCGATCGGGGCGTCGGCAGGCTCCAGGTCGTCGGCGACCTCATCGGCGGGCCGGTTGGGGAACGAGACGACCCCGGCCTCGTCCTCGAGCTCGTCTACGGGGATCACATCGTTGTCACCGGCTTCACCGTAGGTCGCGGTGAGCGGGCCGTTCTCCAAGGTGCAGTCGTACACGCCGTCCAGGGCGGACAGACCCCAGACGAAGATGCGATTGATCAGGTCGTACCCGAAGTTGAACAGGGTGTCGTTTTCGCTGGACTCTTCGCTGTTTTCGACCTCGATGACCTCGTCGGTCTGGGCCAGGGCCACACCTGAGCCGGCCAGCAAGCCGACCACGAGCATGATGGTGATCCCGGTGCGTTGAATTCTTCGCATGAGTGTTCCTCGGGCTCTCCCGGCCCTTTGCCAACCAGGTAATCGACGGGAAGCCGCTCTGGGTTACGCAGAGCGGGAACGAATCACCGGGAAACGGGGATCGGGCGGGGAGGCCGTCCCGCACCCGCATTCCTAATGCAGGGCGTCACGGATCCGTCGTGACGCCCTGCATTCGGTTCGCACGAAATCGGCCTCCACGACACCCTCCAGGCGAGCCGGGCCGACGGTGACACGCCGGATCAAGCGGAAAGTGAAACCTGGCTGGCCCCCGGCACCTGGGCCAGGACGTGATCCCAACCGGTGTCGTATTCGGCTTGCATGCGAGTCGCTTCCTCGCCGCGCGCCTCCCAACCGTCGTGGACCAGGGTTACCTCGGTGCCTTCGGCGGTCTGGCGGAACGTGATCTCGACGTGGGTGGACTGGGCTACCGGAAGACCGGGGTGCCAATCGAAGGCGACCCGTCTGCCCGGCTCCCAGCCGGACACACGACCCCAATCGTGCTCTTGTCCCTGTCGGGTGACTTCGTAGATCCTCCCCCCGACGTCTGGCTCGAGACGGGCGTCGACCGCATCGTCGCCCCCGATCGAGTGGGTGTCCAGAGGCCACCACTCCCCCATCCTCGTGGTGAACAGCTCGAAGACCACGCCGGGCTCGCCAGGGACGGTGACGATCTTCACGACCGGCTCGACCCGTCCCGATTCTTCCTTGCTCATATCGTCCTCCATCTCTCTCTGGGCGAAATCGGCAAAGCTGCCCATCGCCAGGGTCCACATCCGGTCGACCCAGTCCCGAAGCGCCACCATCCCCCTCGGGTCCGCCGAATAGACGCGACGGTTCCCGACTGAGGTCACCCGGGCCAGCTCGGCCCCCAACAGCACCTTCAGATGCTGGGAGACGGCAGGCCTGCTCACCGGGAGTCGATCGGCGATGTCGCCGACCGAAAGCGGAGCTTCGAGGAGCATCATGTAGATGGCTCGCCTGGTCTCCACCGCCAAGGCATCGAGTTGACTGTTGACCATGACGCTAGTGTAAGCCACGACTTACCGTAAGTCAAGACTTACCATCCCTGGCCGTACCTTATGCAACCCGTCACGAATACGTGACGCCCTGCATTAGGAACGCGGGTCAGATCTTGGGGAGCTTGAACCCGGACTTCTCGACGACGTAGTCGCGGGACTCGGTGACCATCCGGCGTACCGCAGGCCAGTCGACGTGGAGCAGTTTGCCCCCGCGTTTCATCGCCCGGCCGGCGATGAATACGGAGTCGACGTTCGAGGTGTCCATCCCGGCCACCACGGCCGCCACCGGGTCGTTGATCGGGGTGACGTTGATCTTGTCGGTGCGGAGCATGATCAGGTCAGCCGCCTTGCCCACGGTGAGGCTGCCCACCTCGTCCTCCAACCCGTTGGCCCGCGCCCCCTCCATCGTCGCGTACCAGAGGACATCCCGCATGGTTATCGCCGGCTTGCCGTCGTCGTTGGCAAGGGCATGCTGGAGGGCGATCACCGAGCGCATCTGGGTGAACATGTCATTGGGGACATTGGTCTCGACATCGATGCTGAGCGAGGGTTTGAGACCGCGATCGAGGAACTTCTGTATCGGGGGCATGCCGTGGCCCATCATCATCTCCACCGGGGAGGCGAGGGACACGGTCCCACCGGTGTCGACGATCATCTGGATCTCGGTGTCGTTGAGCGTGGTGCAGTGGATGTAGGTGGTGTCGGGGCCGAGAAGCCCGGCCTCTCCCATCTCCTGCACCTTGGCGTCCTGCCCGTAGGTTCCCACACCGACGTGGGCCGTGATCCGGGCCCCGGTCTCCCGGGCCAGCTTCCAATGATCCCGGGCCACCTCGAAATCGGTGAACTCGGGCCCGGGGGCGGCCAGCGCCAGGGTCAGCATCTGGTCCTTCGAGGAGAAGTGCTCGGTTGCGGCCCGGACGAACCAGCTGGGCTGACGCTCCTCCCACTTGCCCCACCAGGGGAATCCGTAGGCGAACACTGCTCTCAGCCCCGAGTCGTTCAGCGCCTGGATCACCGCATCGGTGTGGGCCGGTGAAGCCTGGATGTGGGACCAGTCGAGGAGGGTGGTGATCCCGGCGTCGATCGCCCCGACGGCGGAGACCAGGTTGCCCGCATAGGCATCCTCCGGTCGGAAGGCGGGCGCCAGCGTCCGGAGCACGAACGAGATGTAGCTGACCCTCCCTTCCAGCGGGACGTCGGTGCCGATGTTGCGCAGGATCCCCTCCCAGATATGCCGGTGGCTGTCGACGAACCCGGGCATGACGATCATCCCCGAGGCGTCGACCACCTCGGCGCCATCGACCGAAAGACCCGGACCGACCGCCGCGATCCGGTCGCCGTCGATCAGGACGTCGCCATTGGCGAAGTCACCGACCGCCGGGTCGAGGCTGATGACGATCCCGCCTTTGATCAGCTTCCGCCCGGTGGGCGCCACCGCGAAGTTGGTCCCTTCGGGGTACAACACGGGCAGATCGGCTCTCTTGGGGGGCCGGCTCCCGAGGACGATGCGACGGGCTCGTCGGTAGTTGCGCTTCACCAACTCCTTGATGTCCCCCACCTGGAACAGGATGATCCCGATCAACACCAGGACCCCGATCACCATCGGCCCCACGTCGGGGGAGAGTCCGTGAAATGGGAGCACCGTGATTATCACGGCGAGGAGGATGGAGGAGACCGTGCCGCCCACGAAGGTGGCCCGCCCCCCGGAGAGAGCCGCTCCACCGAGAACGGCGGCCGTGATGCTGTTCAGGGTGTAGCTGGTCCCGATCTGGGCATTGCCGACCGAGGAACGCGTCATGACGAACATGGCGGCCACTGCGGCGAACAGAGCCGAGAGCATCAGGGCCCTCACCCTGATCCAGTTGGTCCTCACCCCGCTCCGCTTCGCCGAGCGCTCGTCGAAGCCCACCGCGCTCAGCTTGAGCCCCGACCCACTGGCGTGGAGCCAGAGGTCGAGCAGGCCGGCGCCGAGCACGACCACGATGAAAGCGAGCGGGACCGGCCCGATCCCTCCCCGGAGCAGAGACGTGAACTCTGGGTCGATCGTCCCCCCCGGAGTGGGACGCAGCGTCAGCGAGATCCCGTCGAGGATGCTCAAGGTGGCGAGGGTTGCGATGATCGAGGGGATCTTCACCCCCCGGACCAGGGCGGCGTTGACCAGACCCACCGCCAAGGCACAGGCGAAGATGGTGCCGAGCCCGGTCAGGAGGGCGCCCGGAGATGACTCGGGTCGGATCATGAAGGATGCGATGACGACGGCGAGGCCGATCATCGCGCCGATGGACAGGTCGAGATAGCCGACCAGGAGGGCGTGTATCTGGCCCATGGTCGCCACGGCGAGGGGAATGGCGATGAGGAGGATGTTGACGGTGTTGGTCCGGTTGATGAACCCCTCGAATTGGCGATCGGTGAACCAGAGCACGCCGACGATCAACAGGACCTGAAGCGCCACCGGCATCCAAAGCCTGACCCTGATCACTTTGCGCCATTTGTTCTTGTCCCGAGCGTTGCGGAGGACCTTGCGGACCTCCTGTCGGGTCCTTTCCAGAAGTCGGCTCATGAGTCGGACTGCGGGGTCGGGGCCTTGGGCATGGCGACACCGAATGGGGATCGCCCGGAACGTGACACTCCGGGACCGCGGACGATGGCCTCGACGATGCGAAGCTCGTCTAGCTCGTCGCCGGGGATCTCCTCGACGATGGTCCCTCGCGACATGACCAGCACCCGATCGCAGAGACCGGAGAGCTCGATGGGGTCGCTCGACTTGACGAGAAGGGCGGCACCTGCGTCGGTCCTCGCCCGCAGCGCCCGGTAGATGTCGAAGCGGGACCCGACATCCACGCCCTGGGTGGGCTCGTAAGCCAGGATCACCGACGGCTCGCGGAGAAAGGTCCGGGACACCGACACCTTCTGCTGGTTGCCCCCGGAGAGGAACTCGACTGGCTGCTCCAGGGACGGGGTCCGGATCTCGAGCCGGGCGACCAGGTCCAAAACTGCCTTTCGCTCGGCGCGCCTTCGTAGGAAGCCGAGCAAGCTGAATCGGCGCAAGGACTGGATGGTTGCGTTGGCACGCACCCCGAGCACCGGGGCCAGGGCCTCGCGTTTGCGATCCCCGGGGAGCAGCATGATCCCAGCCCGGACCGCCTCGTGGGTCGAGATCAGGGTCAGCTCCTTGCCGTCGCAGACGACCCGACCTGCCCGAGGCGGTGTCCGCCCGGAAAGGGTGTCGAAGAGCTGGGGCTGGCCGTTGCCCTCCGCCCCCGCGATCCCCACCACCTCGCCCGCCTCGAGGGTGAAGCTGACCGGGCCGAACGACTGGCCCTGGAAGGAATCGACCACGAGCACCTCACGACGACCCCCGAACGTCTCAGCAGGAGCCGGGAAGGCGCTCTCGAAAGGACGGCCAACTATCAGCTCGACCAAATCGTGCTCGGTGGTCGCCCTGGCATCGAAGGTGCCGCGTGTCTTGCCGTCGCGTAGCACCGTGATCCGATCGGCGATCTCGAGAACCTCGGGAAGTCGATGACTGACGTACACGACGCCGACGCCGCGCCTCCTGCAGGCGGCCACGGTCCGATGCAGGGACTCCACCTCGTCGGGCCCGAGGGCGGTCGTCGGTTCGTCGAGGAGAAGGACCTTGGGATTGGAGACCAGCGCCTTGGCCACCTCGAACAACTGTCGCTCGGCCAGGGTCAAGAACCCCGCCGGCGAATCGGGGAAGAGCTCCATGTCGAGGTCGAACTCGCCGAGCAGTCTGCGCGCCCATTTCTTCCTTCGCCAGAAAGGTGGCGTGTCCTCGGGCGGCGCTGCCATATACAAGTTGTTCTTCACCGGCTGGGCCAGGACCAGAGAGGTGTCTTGGTAGGCCATGGCCAGACCCAGCTTGCGGGCGAGAGCCGGGGAGTCGGTGCGCAATCGCTTCCCTGCGATGCGCACCGTGCCCCGATCGGGCTCGACGAACCCGCTGGCAATCCCGAGGAGAGTCGATTTCCCGGAGCCGTTCTCGCCGACGAGGGCATGGACCTCGCCGGCACGGCAATCGAAGCTGACGTCGGTCAGCGCCCGGACCGCCCCGAACTGGCGGGACACACCCGCCAGTTCGAGGACGTTCTCGGCAGCCGTCGACCCTCCTCCGGGACCGCCTTCGCTCATCCGCCCGGATACATCAGGGCCAGCACCTCGTCCGGCACCAACGACGTGTTGGAGACGGTCGGGGTGACCCGATCCGGGTTGCAGTCAGCCGCCGTGACCTCACGCATCACGTGAGGCACGACGATGTTGTCCGGGACCTCGTACCCGGCCAGATTCAGCATCTGAGCCGTCACCGCCGTCCTCGACTGGAAGTTGCCACCGGCCGAGTACCAGATGCGGTAGTTGGGGTTGTTGCGCTCCGCCCAGTCACAGAACAGCGTCTGCTCATCGGTGCGAATTGCGATGGTCATCTCGTCGATCTCCACGCCGTCCAATGCCGTGTAGAGCCCGTCGGCGTACTCGTAGCTGAACCCGGCGATGTCGGGATTGGTCGACAGCCAGCCGCTGACGACCTCCCGAGCGATGTCATTGGCCCAGTAGGTGTCACCGGTGGTCGAGTTCGGGTCCGCGGGCGGGTTGATCACATCGATCCCCTCTGCCAGCGTCGGGATGTGGCACTGCTGCCAGCCGAGCGACAGGGCATTGCCCGGTGTGCCGCCGAGGACCCCGATGGTGCCTTCGCCAACGCCCTCGTTTATGACCCCGGAGAAGCTCTCACCGAGAGCGCACAGGTCTTCCCCGACGATGGCCAGGTAGTCCTCGCCCGGGACGAGTGCCCCATCCTGGCCGGGAAGGCCCACCCAACCCGCTGAGTACGGGACATAGGGGATGCCCGCCGCTTCGGCTGCCTTGATGGCGTCACCGAGCGCTATCCCCCAGTCGGGGTAACCGATGATGAAGGTGACACCACGCTCGACCATGTAGTTGATGTCGCCGATCGGGACTGCCGGGTCGGTGGACCACTGGGCGTCGCGCATGACGATGGTCCCGATCTCGGGATAGGTGAGGGCCTGAAGGATCGCTTCCATCCGGGTCACCTGGCGCCACACGTTGAGCCCGCCACCATCGGCGTAGCCCATGATCACGTCGCCACCGGTGCCGGTGTCGCACTCGACGGCGTTGGTGTAACACTCGATCGCCTTGTCGATGATGGCCTGGTCGAGGTCCTGGCCGGCCCGGGCGATGGACGCCAGGACTATGTCCGGCACCTCACCCACCGGGCCGAGAGCCTTCTCCACCAACGCCGGGTCGGCATCCGTGCTCTCGCCGAATTCGGCGAGAGGGTCCTCGGCGTCGCCACCGGTGGTCGTGGTCGCCACGGCGGCCGTCGTGGTGGGATCGGCCCCGGCGGTGGTCGTCGGCTCCTCTTCTGGCGCCGCGGTGGTGGTGGTCCCGGCCACGTCGCCTGTACAGGCGGCCAGGACGAGCGCCAACACGGCGATCAGGGATATGACCCTGGGTCTCATCTTCCTCCTCCGTTCTCTGTTCGTTCGTTGCCCCGGTTTCGAGGTTCGATCTTCGCTTCTCCTTCTCTCACGGCTCACCGCCCTCGACGGCGAGATTCCCTCCCCTGCGTCGAGCCAGTCGGGACCGGCCGCGCAGGACTCTTTCGACGGTCTTGATGATCCGGTCTCCCGAGACCAGCATGCCGCCGATGATCACGAGGCCGAACACGACGAACTGGATCGAGGTGGGCAGGCCCAACACTCTCATCATCTGGTTGAGCCCGGCGAGGAAGAATGCAGCGGCCCAGGTGGAGATGGGGCTGGCCAGGCCCCCCGTCAGCGAAGCGCCGCCAATGACCACGGCGGCGATCGGACCCAATAGGTAAGGGGCCCCTACAGTTACGCCGGGTGAGCGCAGGTACGCGGCGAGGAGCACGCCCGCGCCGCCATAGAGGATTGCCGCCACCACGTAGGCCAACATCTGATTCAGGTTCACCCGCAACCCCACCACCGTCGAGGCCACCGGGTTGGCCCCGATCACCTGGAATCTGCGCCCCAACCCGGTGAACCGAAACACAACCATGAGGACGATGGCCAGGGCCACCCCGATCCAGAAGATCGGGGTCGCACCGAGAAAGGAGCCGTTGGCCCACTCCGAGAGCCGCGGCGGAACCGGCTTCTGGATGGCGACGCTCGTGTAGTAGCGATTGGCGACACCGGACACGATCTGACCAACCGCCAGGGTCACGATCAGGGCATTCAGCTTGAGCCCCCCGATGAGGATCCCGTTGATCAGGCCGATGACGACCGCAGCCCCCAGCGCGGTGAGAAAGGCGATCCAGATCCGCTCGTCCGACTGCTGGCCGACCCCGACCATGAGCAGGCCGCCGAGCAGGAAGGTCCCGGGCACACTGAGGTCGATTCCCCCGGTCATGATCACCAGCATCTGACCCAGTGCAGTGATGGCGAGAAAGGCGCCAAGCGGGGCAATCGCCTCGAGCCCGGCAGTGCTCAGAGTGGCCGGCGCCCAGATCGAGGCCACCACGACGAGAACCACCAGCGCCAGATAGACCGGCATGTAGCGGGAGCCGACCACGAATGAGGTGACGAATCCGGACGGCGCCTTCACAGCACGCGGCGTCGTCACCCTGCCGCCTCCAGAGCCGGTGGTTCGAGCCCGGCGCTGCGAGCCACGTGGTCGCGGGCGGAGTAGGCGATGTCGCTGATCCGGGCCATGTCGACGCCGACCAGTTCGCCATCTCGCTTCAAGGCCCGGCCGGCGACGAAGACCGAGTCGACGTTCGAGGTGTCCATACCCCACACCACAGCCCCAATCGGGTCGTTTATGGGAAAGATGTTGGGAGTGTCGGAGCTGAGAACGATGAGGTCTGCCTGCTTGCCCGGAGTGAGCGACCCGGTGATGGCTCCCAAACCGTTGGCCCTGGCCCCCTCTATGGTGGCGTACTCGAGGACTCGCCTCGTCGTCAGCAGATTGGGCACACCACCCTTGCCGGCGAGTTTGAGGTCGAAGAGACTGGCGTGCTGGATTGAGATCACCGCTCGCATCTGGGTGAACATGTCGGTGGGAACGTTGCTCTCCGCGTCGACGCTGAGGGCGGGGCTCAACTGCCGATCGATCAGTTGCTGGATCGGTGGCATCCCGTAGCCCATCATCATCCCGGCCGCTGCCGACAAGGCGAACGAGCCACCGCTGTCGGCGATCAACTCGATCTCCTCGTCGCTGAGGGTGGCGCAGTTCACATAGGTGGTATCGGGGCCGAGAAGGCCGGCCTGCGACATCTCCGCCAGCCTCCCGCGCGGTCTCTGCTCGCCCACACCGACATGCACCGAAATCCGGGCGCCGACTTCGCGGGCGAGCTCCCAATCCGCCCGCGTCGACTCGATCGAGGCGAACTCTGGGCCGGGAGGGGCCAGGGCCAGTGTCAGCAACTGGTCTGCCGTGGTGAAGTGGGTGCCGGCGAGGCTGCGGACGAAGTCTGCGCGTGTCGGTTCCGGGTTCCCCCACCAGGGGGGGCCATAGGCGAACACGGCCCTGATCGCCGATTCTCGGTGGGCGGCGAGAGCGGCTTCGGTGTGCTCAGGTGAGACCTGGATGTGGGACCAGTCGAGGACCGTGGTGATCCCGGCGTCGAGGGCGCCGAGAAGCCCGACCAGATTCCCGGCGTACACGTCATCGGGGCGATAGAAGGGCCCGATCTTCCGGGAGAGAGCGCCGGGATCGCTGCTCCCCCAAGGAGCCCGATCTCCGAGGTTGCGAAACAGCCCCTCCCACACATGACGGTGGGTGTCGACGAACCCGGGCATCACGATGGAGTCGGTGACGTCGATCACTTCGGCATTGCCGGCGCGGAGATCGGGGCCGACCGCGGAGATGGTCGGGCCGTCGATCAACACATCGGCGCGATGGAAGTTGCCGATCTTCCGGTCGAGGCTGAGCACGCAGCCGTCTTTGAGGAGGATCCGGCTCACCTCACCCGCCGCCTTCCCAGGTCAAGTTCCATAGGCAATGAACAGTGACACTACACACTACGACCCAGTGGTCGGCTCAGTTCGTGGTTTGGTGTTCAGTGTTGCTTAGTTAATGCGACGACATTGCATAGCGTCAGTAGACAAGGTCACGAAACCGACGAGGAGGAAGCCGAGTCGGCCTCAGAAACGGTGCCGGCGTCAGTGGCGCAATCGCGGCCAGGAGGAGGATGGTCGCAGCCGACTTCGATTCCCGGCTCAGCGGGGCACTCTTCGCTTCAGCTGCGAGCGGAGCAGGAGACTGACCAGGGCCCCGAAGGCGAAACCCCCGGCATGGGCCTCCCAAGCGGTGCCGGTCCCACCCAGGCCGAACTGGGCAACGAACCAGAAGATCAGGAAGAGGGCAGCGGGTATCGGGACCAAGAACCATCCGACGAGCGAGAGGATCCTGTGACCGGGGAAGAGCACGGTGTAGGCGCCCATGGCGACGGCGATAGCCCCCGAGGCTCCCACTAACGGGATGGTTGCCCGGGGATTCATCACGATGTAGACGCCGGTGGCGGCCAGCCCACCCACCAGGTACACGAGCAGGTAGGCGATGTGACCGTAAGCCTCTTCGACGTTGTTGCCGAAGATCCAGAGAAACCACATGTTGAACAGGACGTGGCCGATGCTGCCGTGAAGGAACATCGAGGTGACCAGGGCGAGCCAGACGTTCTTGTCGGGGAAGATCGGGTCTTGGGCGCCGGCCAGACACACGTCGGAGACGATCTCCTCGACGCCGAGGGGAGCACCGGTGGTCACCTCACAGGAGATGGCGGCCCTCTCGTAGACGAGAGCCTGCTGATCATCGGGTGTGCCCCGCCCCTGGATGAGAAAGAACACCACCAGATTGGCGGCGATGAGGACCACGGTGACGATCGGGGTGATCCGGGTCGGGTTGATGTCACGCAGGGGGAACAAGGTTGGGACAAGGTACCGTGTGTAGCCGCCCCCCGTGTCGGGGGGCGGCTACACACCTTCGGATCAGGCCTCCCCCGTCACCTGGCCTGCGCCCTCTGTCCTCGGGCCGGGCGTGCGGAGGAAGGAGACGAGCTCCTCGGTGCTGCGAAACCGGTCGCTCCATCCGGAGGCGACGTGCTCCACAACGCCACGCAAGCTCCTCTCCCCCTCCTCGTCGGCCATTGGACCCCACACCCGCACCACAAAGGTGTCCATGCCGGGAGTGTCGTCGCGCCCTCTTAGCGTCGTCTTAAGGTTTCACGCTGCAGGGAAGGCGGCGGGCTCCACGTCGAGCTCGCCCATGCGCGACACGTAGATCCCGTAGAGGCGACGTGCAGTGCCATGACGCCCGGCAGCGACCATCGCCGAGACCAGCGCAAGGTGGGCAGGCTCGTCGTAGGAGTCCTGTTCCAGGATGCGCATGTACCACCGGGCAGATGCGTCGTGGTCCCCCAGCTCGGCGTCGGCCTCGGCCAGGATCCGGGCGATGGACATGAACTCGGTGCGCGCCTCCTCCCGGAGGGCGGTCGCCCAGTCCGCATAGGGGTGATCCTCGAGGAACTCGCCCACATATCGGGCCTCCGCCGAGCGCAGAACCGACAGGCCTAGCGCACGATCCCCGGATCGAACCAGTGAGCGCCCCCGACCCGCCTCTCCGAAGAACGACTCGATATCGACCTCGACGTGGTCGAGGTCGAGGGTGAGGGACTCCCGGGCCGCGACCAGGTAATGGTCCGTTCTATGACTCCGATCCGGGTCGAACACGCCGCGAATGGTGCTGAGAGCCACCGAGAGCCGGTTGCCCGCCTTGGCGGGGTCCTCGTCCGGCCAGAGCCGTTCGATCACGATCTCGCGATGAAGCGGGCGGCCTCGATTCGCCGCCAACATGCCAACGATCTCCCGGGCGACGCGTGACTGCCACGCTGAGGCAGGAACCGGCTCTCCGGCCACCGAGACCGCGAATCCGCCCAGAGTCCTGATGCCTACGTCGTGAGAACCACGCTCGGAGAGACTGCGCGCCACCTGATCCGCCTGAAGGGCCAGGCCCTTGGCTCCCAGCCCGCGCAGGACACTCGCCGCGCTCTCGGCGAGCCTGGGGCCGCCATCGGGCAGACCGGCAAGGGCAATGTCGATGCGGGCCACCCCGACCGGGGCATCGATCTCGTCCCAGACGCGGCGCGCCTGCTCGAGGAGGGAGCGGGCCCTGACCTGGTCGGGCTCGGCCACCGCCTCCAGCTCCATTGCCTCGGCCAGCACCGGCAGGTCTTGCCGGGAACGCGCCACCTCGGCCGCCTCCACCGCCTTGGCCCTGGCCTCGTCATGCGACCCCCGGGCCAGGGCGACGAAGCCCTGGGCGAGCAAGGCCCTGGCGTGCCCTATCACGGACGTCACCCGGGCGGCCTCGTCGGCCAGCTCCCCGGCTCGCTTCGGGTCGTCTTGGGCGATGACGCGAGCCAACCCGGACTGGGCCGGCACCAGTGCCTGGAGATCCTCGGCCTCCTCGCCGAGACGGATCGCCTCCTCGTAGGCGGCGCGGGCCAGGGCCATGTCGCCCCGCAATGCGTAGACGTCGCCCATCTGGGCCAACGGGTAGGACTCGAGGATCGATCCCATCCGGCGGAAGATCTCCCGGGCCTGTTCCAAGTCGGCCACCGACTCCTCGAGTCGACCCCGGCTGGTGAGCACCTGGGCCCGGTTGGACAAAGACATGGCCCGCCAGAGCTGGAACCCGGTCATGTCGGCGAGCCGGAGGGCGATGTCCAACTCTGCAAGAGCGTTGGAGTAGTCACCTTCCTCGAGGAAATGAGAGCCCCGGTTGGAGCGGATCCTGATCGTCTGCACCACGTCGCGAGCCCGTTCCGCATGCTCCAGGGCACGCAGGTAGTGCACGTCGTTCCCGGCCCGGTCCCCATCGAGGGCGGCGACCATCGCCAACACCGTGTGGGCGGTGGCCAGGGCGCGGAAGTCGTTGGCCCGACGGGCAAGGGCGAGGGCCTCGTTGGCCAGGCTCTGCGCCTCATCCCGCTCGCCTCGAAGCCAATGGGCGCTTGCGGCCCAGCCGAGCAGAGCGGCTTCGTTGGCCAGGTCGCCCTCTCCTCGTCGGCCTCTTCCGTAAGTGTCGAGCGCGCTCTTGACGTCGCCGCGCATGTGGCTGATGAAACCGAGCCGCCAGGCGAGCCGGGCGGGGATCTCGCCCGGCCCCGGAGCCATTGCCTCGTAGCAGGCCGTCGCGCCTTCCCAATCCCCGAGCACCTGCCTCGCCTCGCCTTCGCAGAGGAGGACTTCGATGCCCCGGGACTCCTGGGGGATCAGCTCGATGGCCTCCACCATGCGACGAGCCATCCCCGCCGCGAGCATCGCCTCGCCTCGCTCCGAGACGAATCGGGCCACTTCCCCGGCAGATCCCAGGGCCAAGAGGCACTCCATGGCCTCCGCCATCGCCCCCTCCTCTTCGTAGTAGGCGGTTGCGGCTCGGAGCAGGCCTTCCTGCTTGTCACTGTCGAGCCGATGATGCTCGAGCAGGAAGTCCCGGACCAGCGGCGAGATGCTCACCGCCAGGGGGTTGTTGGGCGCCGGAGTGACGTACACGCTGCGCCGCTGCGGGTCGAAGAGGATGGCCGCCTCGTCGTCGATCTGGAGACGAGATGCCATCTCGGCCGTGATCCAGGGCAGGGTCGCCGCCATGCGCAAGGCGGTAATGGCCTCGGGAGGCTCCGAGGCCATCACCTCCTCGGCCAGGTATTCGAACAGCATCGTGCTGTCGGCACTCGTCGACGAGCTCCGGTCTCCGCTCAGATCCTCCAACTGCATGGCGAGGACCACCGCCACCGGCCAGCCGGCGGTGCGGTCGTAGACGGCCCTTGCCATCTCCGGGCTGTCCTCCCCGTTCAGCTGGTGAAAGAGCAGCCCCACCTCCTCGAGTGTGAAGGCGAGCTGGTCGGCGGTGATCTCCCCAGCCTGCTTCTCGACCCTCATCCGGCTGGTGGGGAATGGGAGGGGATCCCGAGACGCGGTGATGAGGTGGAGGCGCTCCGGAGCATTCCTCGAGAGAGCGGCCACCAGCCGGATCGCGTCACCGCCCTTTCCGAGGAGGTGGACGTCGTCTAGGACCAGGAAGAGGTCTCTCGCCAGCAGCGCTTCGAGATCACGGCAGAGCTCGGCGGCGAGGGCGTCGGCCCGGTCCGACTCGGCCGACTCCGTCTCGGGGCCTCGTCCCCCTTCGACGGCGAGGAACAGGTCGGGAGACAGATCCGGCACCTGGAGACGCAGTTTGTCGAGGATTCCCCTGGCCAGGACCGACACAGAGTTGTCCCCGGGACTGGCGGTGTGCCATGCCGCCGGGCGTCTCCCCAGCCATTGGCGGATCAATGTCGTCTTCCCGACACCGGCCCCACCGGTGAGGGCGGTGAGGCGACGTGAAGCCGCCTCGTCGAGCAGAGACTCCAACCGGGGGCGGTTGAGAAGCGCATCCAGGGGGGTGTTGCTCATTGGCAAACTGTCACATGATCCGGAAGATTCGTCCCTATTTCTACCCGTCGGCGGGAAATGGGTCCTCCCTGAGAGCTTTCGAATCGGGGCCCTGACCCACGGGTAGGCTGAGATGATGGGTGACACCCACGTCGTCCTGAACCAGCCGCCGCCGCTCGTCGATTACGACATGGCGTCGGCCGAACCGGTCCTGGAGGAGGCCCTGACCAGAGAGGGCGCCGGTTGGTCACACGATGAGATCCACGAATTCGGCCGCCGCATGTCATCGGCCGAGGTATACGAGTGGGGGTTCCAGGCGAACCGGAACAACCCGGTCCTCCACACCCACGATGCCTACGGGCATCGCGCCGATCGAGTCGAATTCCATCCGTCGTGGCATTCACTCCTCGACCTCGCCGTGTCCAACGGGCTGCATTCCCTGCCCTGGGAGCACCAGCCCGGGGAGGGGGGCTACCCGGCCCGGGCCGCATTCACCTTCCTCGCCTCCCAGATCGAGGCCGGCCACTTCTGCCCCATCTCGATGTCGACCTCGGTGATCCCGACCCTGCGCCGACAGCCCGAGGTCGCCGCCGAGTGGGAGGCTCTGCAGATGAGCCGGGTCTACGACCCTACGTTCCAACCCGCCTCGAAGAAGACCGGTGTGCTCATGGGGATGGGCATGACCGAGAAGCAGGGGGGCTCCGACGTGCGATCCAACACCACGGCGGCCAGTCCGGTCGATGGCGGAGGACCGGGAGCCGAGCACCTGCTCACCGGGCACAAGTGGTTCATGTCGGCTCCCATGAGCGACGCCTTCGTCGTCCTGGCCAATGCCCCGGGTGGTCTCTCCTGTTTCCTCGTGCCCCGGTTCACCCCCGACGGCGAGGTGAATCGACTTCACATCCAGCGTCTCAAGGACAAGCTGGGGAACAGGTCGAACGCCTCCTCCGAAGTTGAGTTCGACGAGGCGTGGGCGCGGATGGTCGGCGAGGAGGGCCGTGGAGTGGCCACGATCATCGAGATGGTCGCCGGGACCCGGCTCGACTGCATCACCGGCTCGGCTGCCCTGATGCGCCAGGCGGTGAGCCAGGCGATCCACCACAGCGCTCATCGCCGCGCCTTCGGCTCGCCGCTGGTCGACAAGCCCCTCATGCTCAACGTGTTGGCCGACCTGGAGATCGAGACCGAGCTGGCCACGCTGATGATGATGCGTGTCGCCGGCGCCTTCGATCGGGGACCCCTCGACGAGCACGAAGCCATGGTCAAGCGGATCCTCACCCCGGTGGCGAAGTACTGGGTCAGCAAGAGATGCAGCGAGGTGGTCCGGGAGGCGATCGAGTGTCTCGGCGGCAACGGCTACGTCGAAGACTCGATCATGCCCCGCCTCTATCGCGAGTCGCCGGTGAACGCCATCTGGGAAGGCTCGGGGAACGTCATCGCCCTCGACCTGGTGAGGGCCATCGCCCGCGAGCCGGGGACGGTCGACGCGCTGCAGAAGGAGTTGGAGGCGGCCAAAGGGGTGGATCATCGTCTCGATGTGGCGATCGACACGGCGCTCGACTCGGTGAGAGCCCCCGTTGAGCCCGAGTATGAGGCGAGGCGTCTGTCCGAAGCCCTGGCACTTGCCACGGGCGGCGCCCTGCTCGCCAGGTATGGGAGCGATGAGGTGTGGCAGGGATTCGCGGCCAGCCGTCTGTCCGGAGACGGAGGCGGGCTCTACGGGACGCTCCCGGCCGGGGTAGCGGTTGGGGCGATCGTCGAGAAGGCGATCCCCGCCGTGTAGCCGATGGTCAGCCCCGGTCGCAGAGCAGGGTCTCATCCAGAGCCGGAAACACCACGAGATCTACCTCGGTGACCCGCGCCGGGCAGCACCGGAGAAGCTACGCACCATCGTCCGCCACCCGGTGGCGCCGACAGTCGGCTAGCCCCGAGGGTCCGCCGTCAATCGGTGTGGACCAAGAACCGGTCGATCTTCTCCTGCACCGAGTCGTTGATCCGGGCTTCGAGCTGTGCCAGCGCCCGAGCGATGGCAAGCTCCTCGCCGATCACCGGTCTCGCCGGGTCGACGGGGTTGCGCCGGGCCCGGCCACTCGCCTCGAAGTGGTCTTCGCGCAGGTCGAGCTCGGCAACGGCCACGGTCTCGACGTCATCCTCGACGAGATGAATGGACAGCACGACGTCCATCTTCTCTTCCATGCCTACCTCTCGAGTAGGGAGCCCCCAAACCTACTCCACCCGGGCACCGCGTCTGATGCCGATCCCGGTAGGTTTCGACTGTGGAAGCGGCAGCATTGATCGCCGGATCGGGTTGGGCCTCCGGCATCAACCTCTACTTGGTCGCGCTCCTGCTCGGGGCGGCGGGGCGTCTCGGCTGGGCCGACATCCCCGACGTCCTCACCCGGCTCGACGTGATGATCGTCGCCGGGGTGCTCTACGCCATCGAGTTCGTCGCCGACAAGGTGCCGTTCCTCGACAGCTTCTGGGACGTGATCCACACCGTGATCCGACCCCTCGGCGCCGCGGCGCTAGGGGCGGTCATCGCCGGCGAGTCGGCCAGCATCGGGACGGCGGTCGGCGCGGCCGTGGCCGGGGCGCTCGCCCTCGACGCCCATGCCGCCAAGGCCTCGACCCGTGTCGTGGTGAACACCTCCCCCGAGCCGATCAGCAACATCGGGCTCTCTCTGGTCGAGGACGTCGGTGTCGCCGGATTGGTCACTCTCGCCGTGACCTACCCGGTTCCCACCCTCATCGTCGTCGCCATCCTCGTGGTGGCCGCCACCGCCTTCACCATCTGGATCTGGCGTATCGCCCGCCGCTCGTGGAAGAAGTTGGGCACCTGGCTCGAGGACCAGGCCTGGTACCCCTCGGCCGGGTGAGGCCTCAGGCGTAGGCGGTGGAAGCGAGGAGGAGGCCGCGCAGGGGGATGTCGACCCAGTCCGGCCGGTTGTTCAGCTCGTATCCCAGCTCGTAGGCGGCCTTGTCGAGGACCAGGGTGTCGAGAAGCCGTCGCATGTGAGTGCGATCGTCGGGCACGATCGGGGTCCCCTCCACCGAGGTGAGGTAACCGCGGAGAAGGGCCGCCCCCAGCCAGCGTGCCAGTGCGTCGGCCCACTCGGAGAGAACTTCTGCGTGATCCGGCTCCTCGACCCCTCCCTCCAGCGCCGCTCGCAAGCCCATCTGCGTCGTGTACTGGTAGGAGCGAAGCATGCCGGCAACGTCGCGCAGGCCGAGGCGCTTGATCCGCCGTTCCGACAATGGTCGTTGCGGCTCACCCTCGAAGTCGATGATGACGAAATCGTCCCCGGTGAACAGGACCTGGCCCAGGTGATAGTCGCCGTGGATCCGGATGCGGACGGCGTCGATCTTCTCGGTGGTGATCGAGCGCAGATCCTCGAGCAGGTCATGCTCCCGGGCCAAGACGAGATCGGCCAGGTCCGCCTGGGTCGGAGTGAGCCGCGACCTGCGCCGGCGGAGCAGGTTGAAACTGTTCTTGACCGACGACCGGGTGGACTGATAGAGGGAGCGCTGGTACAGGGTGGTGAGACGCTGGGGGGCGAAGACCGGGTCGTCGGGGTCTGACATCAAGGCCAGGTGCATCTCACCGGTCCGGGCTCCGAGGAGGACGGCCTCGTGCAGTGGCATCCCGATCAGATCGCGAAAGTAATCGATCTCATCGTCAGCGATGTCGAGCGGGTGTTTGGGGCGGGGAGGACGACCCAGCTCGGCGCGCCGCGCCGCCACCTGCTCGAAGATGAGGCCGAGGGAATCGAGTGTGTGGGTCCAGGCGTCGCCCAGATTGGGGACGTATTGCTGCACGATGGCAAAAGCAGCCTGCTCGCCGCCGACCTCGATGTTGAGCCCTCCCCTGGTTGCAGGGGTATGGGCGAAGTGCGCCTTCTCGGTCAGAAAACGACCTACCTCGAACTCGGGATTGTGGCCGATCTCGATCTTGCGGAAGAGCTTCATGATCAGCTCCTCGCCGAAGATCACCGACGTGTTGGACTGCTCGACGCCGCTCACCCTCACCGGGCGATCCGCTATCTCGCCGGCGAGCTTCCGGTAGTTGGCCATCGAGACCGCACCCACTGTGAGCGTCTGCCCCCGCAGTTTGCGCCGGCTGGCGGCGATCGCCACCAGGGCGGCCGAAAACCCCGGGTCGTAGCTGGCGTCGAAGAGCACACCGTTCCCGGTTTGGCCCTGGATCTCTGCGATGGCGGCCGCCGGCGCCTCGAGGCGCAGTCTGTCTGCATCGACTCCGGCGGCGATGGCGAGTGGCACCGCGTACAGCTCCGGGCTCTGCTCCACATACTCGACCTGGAGGAAGACGATCACCGAACCGGCCTCTGGCAGCTCGATCCGGTCGATCAGGTGCCCGCCGCTGATGGTCTGTGCCTTGCTGCGAAACCATCTCCGGTTGGAGATATCGGCCAGAAGGACACTCTCGAGTTGTCTCTTTGAGGAATAGACGCCGGACAACTCTCCGGGGACCACCACCCGGGGCAAGCCGTCGGGCTCTTCGATCTCCGTCTCCGACCGATCCAGCCTGAACCAGTAGAAGTCGTGAGGGCCGATGGCGAGACGATACGGGGTAGGCCCGACGGCGGGGAACCTGGTTCGGCCGAACAGCTCGACGGGCTCGACCCCCTCGAGACCGGGCAACTCGAGCGCCACGGGCTGGATGTGACGGGACAGGTTGGCCACGACCAGCACCGAGCAGTCGCCGAGCGTGCGTAGATAGGACAGGACTTTCGGGTTGTCGTTGGCGACGAACTCGAGACTGCCCCTCGACAGCTCGGGCATGCCCTTGCGCAGCGAGAGGGCGCGCTTCATCCACCACCACAACGAGTTTGGGTTGTCCCGCTGCACCTCGACGTTGATGGTCTCGTAGTGGTACTCGGGGTCGGTGATCACCGGCGAGTAGAGCTGTTGGGGGTTGGCATCGGAGAATCCGGCGTTCCGCCTCCCCGACCATTGCATCGGGGTGCGCACCCCGTTGCGGTCGCCGAGATAGACGTTGTCCCCCATTCCGATCTCGTCGCCGTAGTACAGGACCGGGGTGCCGGGGAGGGAGAGGAGAAGGGCCTTCATCAGCTCGATCTCACGCCGGTTGTTCCCCAGCAGAGGGGCGAGCCGGCGCCGGATCCCCACGTTGATCCGGGTCTGTGGGTCATGGCCGTATACCCGGTACATGTAGTCCCGCTCCTCGTCGGTGACCATCTCCAGCGTCAGCTCGTCGTGGTTGCGCAGGAAGATCGCCCAAGCCGAGTTCTCCGGGATGGGCGGGGTCTGTTCCAATATGTCGATGATGGGGAACCGGTTCTCCATGCGCAGCGACATGAACAGCCGTGGCATCAGAGGGAAGTGGAAGCACATGTTGCACTCGTCGCCGTTCCCGAAGTAGGCCACCGCGTCTTCCGGCCACTGGTTGGCCTCGGCGAGCAGCATCCGGTCCTCGTACTTGGCGTCGACCCGGGCCCTGAGCTCCCTGAGGAACGCATGGGTCTCGGGGAGGTTCTCGCTCATGGTGCCGTCCCGCTCGTAGAGGTAGGGGATGGCGTCGAGCCGTAGGCCGTCCACGCCCATGTCGAGCCAGAAGGCGAGGGCATCGAAGATGGCCTCGTGCACCGCTGGGTTCTCGAAGTTCAGATCGGGTTGGTGCGAGAAGAACCGGTGCCAGAAATAGGCGTTGGCGACTGGGTCCCAGGTCCAGTTCGAGGTCTCGGTGTCCTGGAAGATGATCCGGGCGTCCCGATACAGGTCGGGATCGTCGGACCAGACATAGAAGTCACGTTCCGGGCTCCCCGGTGGGGCGGTGCGAGCCCGCTGGAACCAGGGATGCTGGTCCGAGGTGTGGTTGATCACCAGCTCGGTGATCACCTTCATGTCTCGCTTGTGCGCCTCCCGCAACAGCTGGCGGAAGTCTGTCATCGTCCCGTAGGCGGGGTTGATCGACTTGTAGTCGGCGATGTCGTACCCATCGTCGCGCAGTGGGGAGGGATAGAAGGGCAGGAGCCAGATCGCGGTGACTCCGAGGTCGCGCAGATAGTCGAGTCTCGAGGTGAGACCCTTGAAGTCCCCGATCCCGTCGGCGTTGGCATCGGCAAAGGCCCTGACGTGGATCTCGTAGATGATGGCGTCGTGATACCACGCCACCGAGCCGCTTCGCTCGTGGGCCTCAAACGAAGTCGTCAAAGCTCTGCTCCGATCGGACCCGTCTCCGCACGGAGAAGAGATGGGCCGGGATCCCGCCCGGGTCGAGCTGGACGTAGTTGCGGGAGCCCTCCCATAGATAGCTCTGCTCGCCGAGGAGGTCGTGGAGTTGGTACTGGTGCCCGGTGTCGATCCCGAGTGCGTCGACTTGGAGTTCGACGAAACCGGCCTGCTCGTGCTTCGGGTCGAGATTGACCACGACCAGGACCACGTCGCCGACGACTCGCTTCGAGTAACAGATGAGCTTGTCGTTGTCGGTGCGATGGAAGGTCACGTTGTCGGTGCGTTGCAGGCTCCGATGCTGATGACGGGCCTGGTTCACCCTGGTGATGAGAGGAGCGAGCGACTCGGGGTCGTCGAGGGCCCACTCCCGGACCTGATACTTCTCCGAGTCCCGGTACTCCTCGGAGCCGGGCCGGAGGGGTTGGTTGTCCATGAGCTCGAAGGCCGGTCCGTAGATCCCGCAATTGGAGCTGAGCGTTGCCGCCAGCACGTAGCGGGCCATGAACGCCGGTCTTCCCCCGATCTGGAGCTCCTCGGTGAGGATGTCGGGCGTGTTCGGCCAGAAGTTGGGGCGGAAGAAATCCTCCACCCGGGACAGGTCGCCCATGTACTCGACCACATCGTGTCGGGTGGTGCGCCAGGTGAAATAGGTGTAGGACTGGGTGAATCCCAGCTTGGCCAGCCGGTACATCACCTTGGGACGGGTGAACGCCTCGGCGAGGAAGATGACGTCGGGATGCTCGCTCCGAATCTCGGCGATGGCCCACTCCCAGAAGGCGAATGCCTTGGTGTGCGGGTTGTCCACCCGGAAGATCCGAATCCCCTCCCCGATCCAATGATCGAAGACACCTTTGAGTGCCAGCCAGAGACCGCGCGGATCCGAGGTCTCGAAGTCGATCGGGTAGATGTCCTGGTACTTCTTGGGCGGGTTCTCGGCATACTGGATGGAGCCGTCGGGGCGATGCCGGAACCACTCGGGGTGCGTCTTCACCCAGGGATGATCGGGAGAGCACTGGAAGGCGATGTCCAGTGCGATCTCGAGACCCTGTTCGGAGGCGCGGTCCCGCAAGTCACGGAAGTCCTCGATGGTGCCCAGAGCCGGGTCGATGGCGGTGTGCCCGCCCAATGCCGAGCCGATTGCCCACGGGACCCCGGGATCGTCAGCGCCGCCACCGAGGGTGTTGTTGGCGCCTTTGCGAAAGGTAGTGCCGATCGGGTGGATCGGTGGCAGATAGAGGACATCGAACCCCATGTCGGCCACATAGCCGAGCTGTTTGGTCAGGTCGGCGAAGGTGCCGGGTCGACCCGGCTCGGTGGACCAGGAACGGGGGAACAGCTCGTACCAGGTGGAGAACCGGGCCCGCTCCCGGTCCACGATGATCTCGTAGCGGCCCGACCGGGTGCCCTTGGACCTATCGGGATGATCGTCCATCGTCTCTTTGAGGTCTTCGGAGAAGGCGGTTTCGAGACGCTCGGTCAAGTCGAGCCCGGGATCGCCCAGCGTCGTGGCCTGCTTCCTGAGCAGCCGGGCTGGCTTTCCCCTGGCACGGGTCGCCGCCGCCGACACCAACTCGGCACCAATGAGGAGGTCGACCGCGACGTCGACCTCTGCGCCGACCTTCTTGTCCAACCCGTCGAGCCAGGTGGCGAACTCGTCGGGCCAACCCTCGATCTCGAATTGCCAGATTCCCAATGCGTCGGGGCTGATCTCGGCTACCCATCGGTCGTTGCCCGACGGTGCCATCCGGCTCTCGATCCATCTTCGCGATCCGGCCTGACGATGACGGACCAGGGCGGCGATTGCATCGTGGCCATCGCCGAAAACGTCAGCCTCGATCGTCGTCTGATCCCCAACGATCCCCTTGACCGGGAACCGCCCCCCGTCGACCTGGGGTGAGACAGACTCGATCACCACTCGCTTGGTGGTCGTCGGGATCTTCGCCATACCGGCGAATCTAATTGCACTCGCCTTCTGTGGGCCCAACCCGCCACGGAGAGTCCCGGCTCACAGAAACGGGGTCACCTCGGCCTGATACACATCGCGACCGGTCATCGCCCCGTCGAGATTGGATCGAGCCGCCTCCAACCTCGCCAGGAACTCGGTCTCCAGGTCCAGCTTCAGGACTTCGCGCGCCAGTTGCGCCACCCGGCCGGCGTGACGGAGGACGAACACCGCCTCGAGCCCGGAGATGTCGTCGAAGAACCACCCGCACGACGTGTACATGAGCATGGCCCGATGCTGGATGTCGAGAAGGCCGATCGCGGTCTCCCGCTCCTCCGCAGACAACCCGGGACGGGCATGCTCGTCGAGGAATCGGCCCACGGGCCCACCGAGGACGACATCGATGTAGGCGTCACGCGCCGCCCAGGGGTCGGGGAACAGATCGGACCCGACCGCCTCGAAAGGCCCGACGAGCTGGTCCCGCAGCCAATCGAGCGAGTCACGGAGGGGCCCCCGCCATCGCTGGTTCCACCCGGGCTCCCGGCCGGTGGAGCAGCCGCAGTCCGATCGCCACCGTTCCACCCCGTGGGCACAGCTCCATGAGCTGTCCTCGACGATGCTGGCACTTCTGGTCGCCGGGTAGCGGGCGAGGAACTCGGCATAGTTGGTGAGGCGGACGTCGGGATGCGCGTCGATCATGTCGAGGGCGACGGCCAGTGCCATCTCCCCGTGGCGGTGGTGGTGCCCATAGCTCTCCCCGTCGGTGGCCACCTGGACCAGCCGCGGCCCGTCATCGGGATCCCCGGTGGCGTCGATCAGTCTTCCGGCCAAGGCGGCGCCGTCATCGAGGATGCCGTCGAATGCGATTTCGTGGGAGATGGATCCGTCATAGAAGAAGACACTGATCCTTCGACCTTCTGGCAGGTCGATCGAGTACGGGATGCGGGTATCGACACTTCCCGCCTCGACCTCGTGCCACGAGCCGTCGGCGCCCTCGACCGCGGCGGCCTGGAACGGGGATAGAACGGTGAATGCGATCCCTTCGCGGGCGAGCAACTCCAGCGTCTCGCTGTCGACTGCGGTTTCCGGGAGCCACATGCCCTCGGGCCTGCGGCCGAACCGGTGCTCGAAGTCGGCGATTCCCCATCGCACCTGGGTCACCCTGTCCCGGGCGTTGGTCAAGGGAAGGATGGTGTGGTTGTAGGCCTGAGCCATGGCCGATCCGTGACCGTCGAAGCGGGCCGCCGAGGCGGCATCGGCGGCAACTATCGCCTGATAGGTGTCCGTCGCGTTGTCCTCGAGCCAGCTGAGCAGTGTGGGGCCGAAATCGAAGCTGATCCTCTCGTAGGTGTTCACGACTCGGGTGACCGCACCGTCCTCGTCGAGAATCGCCGCATGAGTGTTGGCGGCATAGCACTCGTCGGTGATCCGCTCGTTCCAGTCGTGGTAGGGGGCGGCGGTGGGTTGCTCTGCAACCTCACCGGTGAACGGGTTCTCCCGCGGCGGCTGATAGAAGTGCCCGTGGACACAGATGTAATTGCTCAATCGGCTCAAAGGTAGGGGGGAGACGGCGTCAACCGGTCGTTTTCCGGGGTGCCTCGTGTCTGAGCACGATCACGGCCAAGGGTGGGAGCGTGACCTCGACGCTGTGGGTCGAGCCGTGGTGGGGCATGGCGGCCGCCTCGACGCCGCCCAGGTTTCCCTGCCCGCTACCGCCGTAGTCCTCGGCGTCGGTGTTGAGGATCTCGGCCCAGCGGCCAGGCCCGGAGACGCCGATCCGGTAGCCGTGACGCGGGACCGGGGTCAGGTTCACCGCCACCAGCACCACCTCCCCGTTCGACGACCTCCGGAAGTAGGCGCTGACACTGTTGGCCGAGTCGTTGGCGACTGCCCAATCGAAGCCGGCGGGATCGCAATCGAGCTCGTGGAGAGATGGTTCGTCGACATAGACCCGGTTGAGATCTGCGATCAGCCTCGAGATCCCCCGGTGCGATTCGACTTCGGCCAGTTGCCACTGAAGCTGGTCGTCGTGGGACCACTCGCTGCGTTGCGCCAACTCGGCCCCCATGAACAGCAGCTTCTTCCCCGGCTGGGTGAACATGTACCCGAGTAGGGCACGAAGCGTTGCGAACTTCTGCCAGTCGTCTCCGGGGAACTTCTCCAGCAGCGATCTCTTTCCGTACACCACCTCGTCGTGGGATAGGGGAAGGACGAAGTTCTCGCTGAAGGCGTAGACCGCGCGGAACGTCAGCTCGTGGTGGTGAAAGGCCCGGTGCACGGGCTCCCGGGAGAGATGGACCAGGGTGTCGTGCATCCAACCCATGTCCCATTTGAGGCCGAAGCCGAGACCGCCGAGGGTGGTTGGCCTCGACACCATCGGCCACGATGTCGATTCCTCGGCCATGGTCTGGACCGCGGGGTATTCCTGATAGACGATCTCGTTGAGCCTGCGCAGAAATGCGATCGCTTCGAGATTCTCCCTCCCGCCGTGCACATTGGGCAGCCACTCACCCGGCTCGCGGGAGTAGTCGAGATAGAGCATCGAGGCCACGGCGTCGACCCGGAGGCCGTCGATGTGATAGCGATCGAGCCAGAAGAGGGCGTTGCTGATGAGGAAGGCAGGGACTTCGGCCCGCCCGTAGTTGTAGATGTAGGTATCCCAATCAGGGTGAAAGCCGAGCCGGGGATCGGCGTGCTCGTAGAGATGGGTGCCGTCGAACCACCCGAGACCGTGCTCGTCGGCGGGAAAGTGGGAGGGCACCCAGTCGAGGATGACTCCCACCCCGGCCCGATGCAGCGCGTCGACCAGGGCCATGAAGTCCTGAGGCGTGCCATAGCGGCTGGTAGGCGCGAAATAGCCCGTGGTCTGATAACCCCACGATCCGTAGAAGGGGTGCTCCATGAGCGGGAGGAACTCGACATGGGTGAACCCGAGGTCGACCAGGTATCCGGGGAGCTGATCGGCCAACTCCAGATAGGTGAGGTGACGACCCCCCTCACCTCGTCGCCAGGAGCCGAGATGCATCTCATAGACACTGATGGCGGTGTCGAGCCGGTTGCGCTCGGCCCGGCTCCCCATCCATTCCGCGTCGCCCCACCGATACTCCAGGTCCCACACCTTGCTCGCGGTCTTGGGAGGAGTCTCGGTGTGAAAGGCGAACGGATCTGCCTTCTCGGCGACGAAGTCGCCGTTCGTGATGTGGTACTTGTAGGCGGCGGCAGGGCCCACGCCCCCCACAAAGCCCTCCCAGATCCCGGAAACCCCACGAGGGCGCAAAGCATCGGTGCCCGGATCCCACCCGTTCCAGTCACCGATCACCGATACCCCGGCGGCGTTCGGGGCCCACACCGCGAAATGGGCGCCATCCGCCGAGGGATGGGCACCCATCTTCTCGTACAACCGGTAATGGGTCCCCTCGTTCCACAAGTGGAGGTCGTCCTCGGTGAGAAGACTCGTGGCGGGTCCGCGGCGAGGCACCGGGTCGAGTGTATCGGCAAGCCATCTCTTGCCCGAGGGCTCAGGAACTCATCGAGACCCCCGAGGCAGGCGGATCAGCGGAACAACTCCGGCTCGAACGGGTTGAGCCCGCCACCCGGAGGCGGATCGCCACGCAGGGCGGTGGGGAGTGAGATGTCTGGCACCACTAGCCCCGAGAGCTGGATGATGTCGTAGTTGTTGCCAGGGAACGTGCCTCCCTCGCCGGGATGGAACACGTCGATTTGAGTAGCACTCTTCTTCCACCACAACGCCTGGAGCCAGGTCGCCTTGAACTTGTCCACGTGGAGCCACTCGTTGCCCGAGCCAAAGCTGTTCTCCCAGAACTGGGGGACATAACCGAAGCGGGGCGACTCGTTGAGAGTCTCCAAGAACAGAGGGGTCGTGTAAGCACCGGCGACGAAGGCCTCGAGGCATGCGCTGAGATGCTGCCACGATTCCGGATTGTCGTTGATGAGATCCCCGTCCCAGTCCTGCGGGGCCTGACTCGCATTGTCGAACGTATCCCGCTCACAAATGGCCGGGATATTGGCGCCAGACCCGACCTCGAGGATGGGATCGATGTAGTCCCACAGCGGTCTGTTATCCAGTAGGTGGCCGTGTACTGACAGCTTGGGGTTGGTTCCCTGCTGCAGACGGGGCAGGGCCAGATTTCCGGGCACCGGTCCGGTGGCCAGGCCCTCAGGCACGCCGTTGGAGAGACCGGTGAAGGTGTTCATCGTGTCCGGGGTCAATGCGAGGTCGATGTTGCCGCAGGTGTCACGGACTTCGTTGCCCACCAATCCGTCATCGTCAGGGATGATGCGATGGTCGATGCCGTAAGCGATGTTGACCGTGACTATGTCCTTCTTGGGGCTTCCGGTGCAGTTCTGGGGCGGCCCGTCGGGTTGGGTCCCGTAGTGGGGCGACTCGAGGGCGCCGAAGTTGCCCGCGTCTGGCCCGTCGCATGGCTCCTCGGCCAGTCCCCCTGAGCTGTCGCGGAGACAGGCGTGCTCGCCCTCGGCCGCGGTACTGAGTAGGGCGAAGGGGAGAATGCCCCCTCCACCCCTGTTCCCGAACGTCGCTATCGCGTCGGCTTGGGTCTGGAGTGTGTCGACACCAAAGAGCCGGCCGAATGAGGTGTCAAATGCGAGGTCGGGGAGGTTCACCCGGACATAGCCACCCCCGTCGAAGGAGATGCAGTCGAGGCTCCCGGTCGGGGTGACCCAGCCGGCCGGGGCAGCGATCGGCTGGAAGTTGAATCCCTCGGCATTGAGGTCGAGACGCTCCGGATCCTGACATGTCTCCCACAATGCCTGCCAGTCGGTGTTGGAATAGTCGGCCACGACGTTGCGGCGGGTGAAATCGAGGATGAGATCTCGAATCGTGGTGTTGGTTCCCAAGGTCTCTATGGCGCCGGCCATCACCCCGATGTCGGCGGCGGTCTGGTCCTGTCGCCTCTCGTTGAAGCCGACACTGAGATCGATGGCGACTGCGGCGAACCCGAGCAGGAGGAACAGTGACATGGCGATGAGGAGAGCGCTGGCGCCACGATCCGAGTCGCGTCTCAGCATGAGGCGGCCGTGGCGTCGGTGAACCAATTGGTCGAGTTCTGTTCGAGACGGAACTCCACCGTGGACTGGAGGGTGTTGGGCAGGAAGACCTCGATGAGACCGAGGCCGCTGAGCGAGTCAGGTGCACCTGTCACCTGGACGGTGGCGGTGTCCCCGATGCTCCCCGTCACCCCGTCGGTGAATTGAACCGAGACGTTAGAGGTGAGATCCATCGCATCGCAGGTGAGGTCATGGAGGAAGCTGTTGTCCCCGGAGTTGACCGCCGCTGCTCGGGCCGCCTCCCGGGCGCCGTGGCGAACGTCGTTGAACTCGCCCAGGAAGTAGCCGAATTCGACGATTCCTAGCAAGAGGAGGATCAGGAAGGGAGCGAGGAGCGCGAATTCCACCAGGCTCGCCCCTTGTTCCCTCCCCATTTTGGCCGACAAGATGCTCTCCGTTCCTAGACCGATTCCGCCCACACCCTGGTTATCGTCAGAATTTGACCATTTGGTACACAGATCTCCGAAATAGGTCCCCCGACCCAGCAACGTTCCCCGGTCCCGCGACGGTTACCCAGAGTCAGCGGATCAGCGTGGTCACGAGGAGGCCGGTTGGGACGGCGCGGTCGACCGCGGGCCGTACCACGAGGTTGCCCCCGCCCCTTGCGGTGAGGCTGTGTGCGATCCACTGTGCGTTGGTCTGGTTCTGCCCGCTGGTTCCTGAATAGTCGACGCGGGCGAAGGGCATGAAGAAGACACCTTCCATGGTGAGCCCGGCCTGACCGGCCCAGGACTGAATCAGGGGAGAGTCCGACCAAAGGGCGAGATCGTCGAACCCATCGCTGTCCGGTGCCACCCAAGTGAGTGTCCCGGCGCCCGCCGCCATGGCCACCTGTGAGGTCCTCGACATGTACACCGTGGTGTAGTTGAAGGTGAGGTGAGCCGAGCCGCCCTTGCTCAACAGGCCGTCCCGAAAGAAGACCCACCCCGGCGAACCGAGACTGTTATCGATGTTCAGATGCCCCGATGACGTGACCATGACGTCTCCCCCAAAGACGACGTTGCCGACGATCCGAACGTTGTTCCTCACGGTGAAGCTGGGACAGTCGATGTAGATGTCACGAGTCTCCGTGATCGCGGGGTCGCCAGACGCAAGGTCGCACGAGTACCCCAGAGTCCCGTTCCATGCGGTGAACCCCCCCACCGGTCCATTCTCCCCCACCGTCTGAATCAGATCGTAGATGTGATCGGGCGTGCCCTCGCCGCAGCCGGGGATGGACTGGTTACCGGTGAGAGCGGGAGTGGCCCAATTGGTGCCCGACGGAGGTGCGGTGTAATCACCCCGACAGTTGTACCGGTGGTCGACCGGGGCTCTGGTCAGCCGACGCGCCAACGCCGTAGGTACCGGCGCCGGCTGATTGGCGCCACCCGAACCCGGGGTGCATGCCGGCACATTGACCACAGGATCACATCCTGGGGTCCCCGGGGCGTAGGTGGGAATCCGTCCGCAACCCTCACCGGCGGTGTACGAACCTACCGAGTGGGTTCCGCTCTGCTCGGGACAGGTCGGACCGTCGGCGCGCAGCGTCGAGTTGGACCCATCGAGGTCGATGACCCCGTTGGAAGTACAGCCGGCCGATCCGTCGGAGTCGGCGGCGATGATCCCCGGAGCCAGTCCGGTCGGATTTCCATCGTCATCGACAGCGATCACCGCGTCGACGATGATCCCTCCGTTTCCCTGGACCCAAATGGCCTGACAACCGGTGCGGTCGAGGACGAGGAGGTTGATCGGCGGGTCGGTGTCGTCGATGGACGCCGTGGCCACCGTGTGCACGCTCGTCGTTCCCTGGTCGAATCCCATCAATTGGGCGAACATGCTCTCCCGGGTAGCGGTCATCTCCACTCCGACACGATCACAGGGCACGCCATCGGTCGGGTCCAACGCCTGCGAGGAGGCACCGACGATGCCTGAGGTCATCAGAGGATCGCCGTTGAGGACGGGGTAGGTGACAGTGATCGAGTAGCGACCGGAGCTCACCGTGTGCGTGTGACCGGCGCTGGTGCAGACGGTGGGGAAGGTTGCGCACCCGGAGACGTCGAGGGATCCGATCTCGTCCGAGTTGACTGCCACATAGGAAAGGGCGGTCTCGCAGGCCGCCTGCCCGTCCTTGGTGACCGCGTCGAGGACTCCGGCGGCGGCTGCGCTGTCGGTGATCTTCTGGTCGGTGCTCCGGTCCAGCCACAAGGCACCGATGTCGACTGCGATGGCCGCGGTGCCGAACAGCACGAACAGGGCCATCCCCACCATGATGATTGAAGCCCCCCGCTCCGAGGCGGCACGCGGTCTCACTATGACCTCTCGTACCGGGCGGCGGCAGGCGCCGAGAGTGTCACAGTGGTAGAGAAGAGGACCGCCTCGATGGTGGCATCGGTCTGGGTGACCACCTGAACCCGCAACTCGTCGGCGGGCAAACCGTCGGCGAAGCACGGAGCGTTGGGGTGGGCCGGGACCCCTGCGGTATCGGTCAGAGACCGGATGCTGGCACCGTTGATGAAGGCGACACAGATGTACTGACCGGGCGAAGTCGGGTCGAGCTCACCTTGCGCCGCGGCCCGAGCGACGTCACGGACTGTGTGCAGCCAGGTGTTGTCGACCGGCCCCGGCAAGGTGGCGGCAAACCGGCTCGCCTCTCGTGCCGCGTTCTCGATCGAGTTGTTGGTACCGAAGGCTATCGCCGCAGTGACGGAGCCAACCAACAACATGATGAGGAGGCTGAACACCATGGCCATCTCGACCATGGCCGCTCCCTTTTCGTTCCTGAGTCCCGATGCGTCGTGGTCTGGCACGCCTGACGGGCGAGCTTCATCGGACCCGCTTACCTTCCCGGTCTCGAACCGCACTTTGCTTCCCCGTTCGTGAGCCCCAGCCCACTTATGCCCGTTATCGACAGCCACCGATGGTTGGATACTCAAATTTCAGAATGAGCGATCATTCCCTCAGCCGGCGACCACGAACGTCGATAAAGAAGGGTTACTCCAATAGCGTTGCCCCGGCTACGCGACCCGCCGACAGCACCAAGTTGCCTTTCCACCATCAAGGATCCTCTTGCCCCTGGGAACCAGATTCGAAGCCACACTCAGCGCGGCCAAGGCCGGCGCCGAGTCGGCCTGGGCGGAGCTGTATCGGGATCTGGCCGGCCCGGTTACCGGCTATCTGGCCAGCCGTGGGGCACGCGAAGCGGAGGATCTGGCGTCGGAGACGTTTCTTCAGGTAGCCAGGAACGTTCAAGGCTTCGACGGGGACGAGGCGGCCTTTCGCTCTTGGGTCTTCGTGATCGCTCACCGCCGCCTCATCGATTGGCGGCGCTCGCAAGGCCGTCGGCCCGCGACGGTGCCACTCACGGCGCACGACCGGAACCACTCCGGGGGGGACGTGGAGGCCGAGGCCCTCGACCGCGTGGTCACCGCCGAGCTTCAGGATGCATTCGAGAAGCTGACCGAGATCCAGCGTGATGTCCTCGCTCTTCGCATCATTGGCCATCTCACGCTGGAGGAAACGTCCAGTGTGGTCGGGAAAAGGGTGGGAGCGGTCAAAGCCGCACAACGCAGGGGGCTGTTGGCGCTGAGAGAGCATCTCGACCTGGAGCGGGTAACCCAATGAGACGCCGGGGCGATTACAGGGAAGAGATGTTGAGCGCAACCGCTTCCGAACAGGAGATCGAACGTCTCCTCACCGGGTCACCGGTTGGGAATGGCTCCTTCTCCAACCTCGCCGCCTTCGTCGAGGAGATGCGCCGCTACCAGTCCTACGTCCCCTCGGACCATCTCGTGGACCGTGTCGCAGCCGAGGCTGCCTCCCTGGCATTGGGCGGTCGCCCGACGGCTGTCTCGGGCGCGAAGGTCTCGCCGCCCTCCCGGAGGCGTTGGCCGGCATTGAGCCCGCGGGCAGCGGTGGCGGCTCTGTCGATCGTGATGGCCGTCGGGATGACGGGTGTGGCGGCGGCCGCCGACTCAGCGGCCCCCGGCGACCCGCTCTATGGGCTGGATCGGGCCATGGAGAAGATCGGGATCGGGGCGGGAAGTGCCGCGGAGCGGCTCGAAGAAGCCGATCACCTGCTCACCGAGGGTCAAACCCTCCAAGCCCTGGAGCACGCCACCGAGGCGGTCGAGGGCGACGCAGCCGCCAGTGCCGCCCTCGACATCGCCATCGATCGGGTCGAGACAGCCGCGAACGAGAACTCGGCGGTGGTCCTGGACAAGGTCGGTGCCCTCCTCACCTACATGAGCGAGAACATCGGAGCGGACAACGGCGTGGACGGACGCGACTTCGGTCAGGGCATAGCCGTCATCGCCCGTGGCATCGCCCCGGCCAACGAGAACGGCGTGGAGGCGCCGGGCGACCGCCCCGCTCCGCTCCAGAACCAGCCCGACGAAGGCGAGCAGCCGGGAAGTGGCAACCAGGGCAGCAGCAACCAGGGCACCGGAAGTGGGAACTCCAACCCGCCAGGGAGCGGGGGCAACCAGGGCAACGAGGACTCGGACGATGGGAACAACCCGGGAACGGGCAGCAACCAGGGCGGCGGCAACGCCGACCCACCGGGCAACTCCGGCGCGAGCGGGAACGGCAACGGGCCGCCGTCAGACTCGCCCTCGGTGACTTCCCCGGGCCGCGGCAACCGGCCCTAAACCCGTTTCTGCAGGACCGACTCACCGCGAGGTGACAACCCGTACCCGATGGGCAGGCTCTCGGTCAAGCCCAACTCCTTGAGCTTGCGGACGTCGAGTTTGAACGGCATCTTGTCCCGACCCACCGAGCGGGCCAGATCCTCGGCTCGAACTCCCGGATTATCCGCGATGAGCCGCAATGTCTGCCTCGTCCAGGGGCCGTGGCGGCCGGCGTCATCGAGACGATCGAGACGGGACAGGATCGCAAAGAGCTCGGATTCGTCGGGCACCGCTTCCCGCAGAGCCACTCGCGGGTCCGGCCCGACATGGCGCAACCGGACGCGATGCAGGCTCCCCTCCCGGGTTCCCGCCGACGTGATGAGGTCTGCAACGGTCTCGAACCCCGCGGCGACGGCGTCCTCGACGCCGAGCGCCCCGGGCTCGACAACCTCGACCGAGACGATCTCCAAGACACCAACCGCCGTGCGCAGGGTCGAGCCCGTCTTCACTCGAGGTTGGGCCCACCTGCGATAGACGGCATCGACCCGACCCGACTCGATCGCCTCGAGGACATCGTGTCTGAGCAGCATCGGACCGGAACGTTAGGGCGGCCCCGACCGGGGCCGTTATCGAATCGGGCCGATCGGGCCCCGGCTCGATATCACTCACGCTGCAGGAGCAGACCATGGACCGCCCGGGCGAATCCACGCTGCGAGTCGCGTACTCTTCGTTTGTCCGGCGACCTGGAGGCGAGCCGTCTCCGCGACGCCTCGGCGAGACATGCCCGAAGCCGAGCCTCAACGGCCGCCTGACTGAGATATGGGTTGTATTGGCTCATCACGGTGCTTTCTCGTGCTCTCACCTTTCCGGCGGGAGGGAGTCGACGACTCCAGGGAGACCGCCACCGGTCGCGGGGGCAAGGGAGGGGCGGAGCATGCGGGGCGCGGCGGCGCGAAGCGATCTCTCTGCAGCTGTCGGCCAGGGCTCGGGCTCTCTGCAAAGAGAAAGCCGCCTGGAAGGCGGCTCGGGAGGACGAAGTCAGATGATGATCAGATCATCGTCTCCGCGTCCCGGCTGCCGTTCACTTTCTTCAAGAATCTCGTTGCCATCGCAAACCACCTTGGCCCTCCACCCGCACCGGGTCGTCGATCCGGCACTATGAACGGCCCGACGCCGCACTGTCAAGGCAATTAACTGCGACCGAGGCGGCTGGAGAAACCACTAGCCGCCGCCCGAGGAGCGCACAAGAAGCCGGACAAGGTCGGGGGGAGCCTCGAGGTGGCCGCGTTCAACGTGCTGAACTACTTCTCCACCATCGACACCGGTGTCTTCCTTTGCGGCCCGCTGGAGAACC
>Ga0299913_10000101_pt1 | contig 39650 bp, 38 predicted proteins | sample RVTome_9_FD_201360 | JGI IMG/M metagenome (GOLD analysis project Ga0299913, IMG submission 201360) | Soil microbial communities from uranium-contaminated site in the Upper Colorado River Basin, Wyoming, United States - RVT155D38 (version 2) ... | reverse complement strand
CACCGAGGAGGCGGCTGCGCCGCAGGACGCCCCGGCGGGAACGACGTTCGTCCTCTTCGTGCAGGGCCCGGCCGCCGAGATCGTCCGCCTGCTCGCCGCCGAGGGCATCGCGGCCGAGGTCGACCCGGGCGGCGGCGTGGTCGCCGAAGCCCGCGCGGGTGAGGTGCGGGCGGCGCTCGCCGGCCGCGCGACCGGGACCGTCCCCGTCTACGTCAGGTAGAAGTAGAGCGCGTAGAGGAGCTCGACGGCCGGGCTCGTCGTGTGCACGGTGACGTCCGCCGGCACGTCGAGGAGCGCCTCGGTGTAGTTGAAGATGATCTTCACCCCGGCGTCCACGACCTCGTCGGCCGCGCTCTGCGCCGCATCGCCCGGCACGGCGAGGACGGCGACGATGATGTTCTTGTCGCGGATCTGCTCGCGCAGCTCGTCGTAGCCCGAGATCGTCGTCCCGCCGATCGGCTCGCCGATCTTCGCCGGGTCGCTGTCGAAGGCCGCCGTGATGTTGAAGCCGTGGTCGGCGAAGATCGTCGAGCTGGCGATCGCCTGGCCGAGCCGGCCCGCGCCGAAGAGCGCGATGTTGTGCTGCCCCTGGGTGCGGAGGATCTTCCTGATCTCGGCGATCAGGCTGTCGATGTTGTAGCCGACGCCGCGCTTGCCGAACTTCCCGAACGCCGAGAGGTCGCGGCGGATCTGCGTGGCGTTGATGTTCGTGTACTCGCTGATCTCCTGGGAGGAGATCCGATCCTTGCCCATCTTGCGGGCCTGGGTGAGAACGCGCAGGTACTGGGAGAGGCGGGCCGCCACTCCGACCGTCAGCCGGTCGCCGGACCTCGTTCCCCCGTCGCTCGCGATCCTCAAGGCCATGAGGAGGACACAATAACGACGCCCTCACGTCGTGGTTGCAGTACCCGTCCTGCCACGAGTCACGCGCCGAGGCGGCGGCGGAGCCCGTCGGGGTGGACGAAGTACGTGAAGGCCTCCTCGCCGTCCACCGCGACGACGGGGATGCGCTCGCGGTAGGCGCGCTCGAGCTCCGGGTCGCCGTCGATGGCCACCTCGACGAGCCGGAACGGGATCTCCTCGCGCACCGCCGCGATGACGCGCTGCGCGCTCTCGCACAGGTGGCACCCCTGCGCGACGTAGATCGTGACCTCCTGCACGGGCGGCTAGCGCGTGATCGTGAACACGGCTTCGGCGGTCGAGGGCGGCGTACCGTCGTCGCCGTCGACCGGGTGCGCGCGGAGCCGGAGCACGTAGGTGCCGTCGGCGAGGGCCTTCCCGTGCGGCCCGCGCCCGGTGAGGCCGAACGCGTAGCGGCCGGGGAGCACGTCGCGCAGCCGCGCGAGGACGCCGAGCCGGCGGCCGTCGGCCGACCAGAGCTCCAGCTCGAGGACGCCGACGGGCTCGATCATCTCGCCGTCCGCCGCCTGGTCGACGCGGCCGGCGCGGAAGGCGAGCACGACCGGCGCGCGGTCGGACGGCGAGAACTCGTGGTGCGAGAGCTCCACCTCGCCGACGAGCGGCGCGGACTCCGCCTCCCGGCGCGCGACCGCCCAGGGGATGCGGACCGGCTGCGCCCCCTCGGCGGAGACGACGATGACGCCGCCCGTGCCGGCGGGCGGGTCGACGCCGTTCGCCGAGACGCCGATCGTCACGTCACGGGCCTCCCCGGGGCCGAGCGTGAGCGCGGCCGGTTCGGCGGAGAACGCGAGCTCGGCCGCGCCGCCGTCCGCGACGAGGCCGAAGGACAGGGTCAGCGGCCGGCTGGAGACGTTGTGCAGCGCCAGCGTCGCGGTCGTCGACCAGTCGGCGCCCTGCGCCCGGCCGAAGGCGAGCGTGGCGGGCTGCACGGCGATCTCGGCGGTTGCGGCATGGGTCGGGTCGACGAGCCCGCCGCCCTGCGCGGTCACCGGGAGCGCGAGGCCGCTGCGGAGGAGGCGCCCGCCGCTGCCGACGAGCGCACTCTTCAGGTCGGGAGCGCTCAGGTCCGGCCGCGCCTGGGCGACGAGCGCGGCGGCGCCCGCGACCACGGCGGCGGCGGCGCTCGAGCCCGTCACCGTGGCGAAGCCCTGCCCGCCCGCGTCGGCGGTCACGAGCCCGACGCCGGGAGCGACGAGGTCCGGCTTCACCCTGCCGTCGAAGGCGACGCCTCCTGACGAGAACGCGGCCACGTCCATGAGCGCCGCGTTCGGAAGGACGCGGACGCCCGAGAGGTCGAGCGTGGCGTCGCCGGCCAGCGCCTCCTCGGCCGCGGCAGCGGGGATCGCCACCACCGGGACGCCGACCCCGTCCTCCAGGTCGAGCGCGCCGGCCGGGAGGTTGGTGCCGGAGACGAGCACGGCGGCGGCGCCCGCCTCGGCCGCGTTGCGGACGCGGCGCTCGACGGCGCCCTGGTCGGCCTGGACGACGACCGCCTTGCCGGCCACGAGGCTGACGCCGTCCGTGCCGAAGAAGTCCCCGAGGACGTCGCCCTCGCCGAGGGCCTCGGCCGGGCGGTCGGGCTGGGCCAGCGTGGCGCCCGAGACGGCGGCGACCTCGAAGCGGGCGGCGGCCTCCGGCGGCAGACCGCCGAGCAGGCGCACGGGCTCGTCGAGGACGGTTTCGGAGCCGGAGCGAAGCTCAGCGTCGGCCTCGAGTACCTCGCGGCGGGCGTCGAGCGTCCCGACCGCAAGCGCCTCGGCCGCGGCCGCCGGAGCGGCGACCGTCCCGAATCCGGCTCCCGGCCGGCCGTCGTTCCCGACCGGAGCCACGACGAGCGTTCCCAGCCGGGTCGCGCCGGCCGTCGCGCGTGCCTCGGGGCTCGAGGCGAAGGCCGCATAGGGCTGCACGCCGCCCACGAGCGCGACGTCGGCCGCGTCCTCGACGTCGCCGTCGGCGTCCGGGTCGACCGCCCGCTCGAGGCCGGCGAGCAGGAGGTCGCCGCGGCCGAGCACGGCCCAGCTGCCGTCGGTCGTCTGCTGCCAGCCCATCACCCGGATCGGGAGGATTCGCGCGCGCGGCGCGACGCCCTGGAGGCCGGACGGCCCGTCGTGCCCGACGAGGAGGCCGGCCATTCGCGTCGCGTGAGCCTCGACGACACCTGGCTCGCCGGGCTTCGGCTCGGGCGAAACGTCGGTGTCGCCGTCGACGACGTCGAACCCGCGGGACACGCGCCCCCGCAGGTAGCCGTGGCGCCGGTCGACGCCGGTGTCGAGGAGGGCGACCGTCACGCCTCCGCCGTCGAAGCCGGGGAGGGAGATCTGGGTGCCGCGACCGCCGCCCGGCTGGAAGTCGCCGCCGACGACGGTCTCCGCCGTGGGAGCGGCCGGGTAGACCGTGCGCACGGGGTAGACGCCCGCGACGTCGTGCGCGCGCTCCAGCTCAGCCAGCGCGCGCGGGGAGACGACCGCCGAGAAGCCGTTGAACGTCCGCGTGAAGACGAGGTCGCGCGCGACGCGGACGTCCCGGTCGCGCAGGCCCGCGAGCACGAGCTGCTGCGCGCCCTCCGCCTCCGCCGTCCACTGCCGCTGCTGCTCGGCCGTCGGCGGCTCCTCGGCGGCGGCCATGCGATCGGCGAGCGAGGGCGACGACAGGACGACGAGCACTCGCTGGCGCTCTCCGGCGGCGGGCTCGGGCCGGTCGCCGAAGACGCCGTGCCAGGCGCGCGCGGCCGTCCGTGCGAGCGAGTCTCCCGCGCCCTCGACCGTCCCGGCAAGGACGAGCGCGGTCGCCACGAGCGCGAGCGCCCCCAGCGCCGCCGTGTGCCTCCCCTCAGGCCGCCGTCGCATACGCATCCAACGCAAGATACTCCGGAAACGTGATGGGCGGCGCATAGCGGGCGGCCGACGCGATCATGGCTGCGTTATCGGTACAGAGGGCGAGCGGCGCAAGAGTCGCGTCCGCGAGGGCGCTCCGGAGCTCGGAGTTGGCGGCCACGCCGCCGACGACGGCGATCCGCTCCGCCCCCAGCTCGGCGGCCGCGGCGCGGGTCTGCTCGACGAGCGCCCGCACGATCGCGCGCTGGTAGGAGGCGGCCAGGTCGGCCCGCCGGCGCCCGAGCTCGTCCGCGGACAGCCCGCGCACCGCGTAGAGGAGCGCGGTCTTGAGGCCGGAGAAGGAGAAGTCGAAGCCCGGCACCCGGGCGACGGGAAAGGCGTAGGCCTCGGGGTCGCCCTCCCGCGCCGCGCGGTCGAGGGCGCCGCCGCCGGGATAGCCCAGGCCGAGGAGGCGGGCGCCCTTGTCGAAGGCCTCGCCGGCAGCGTCGTCGAGCGTCGTCCCGACGACCGTGTACCCGGCGCGGTCGCGGACGTCGAGCAGCAGGGTGTGCCCGCCGCTCGCCAGCAGGCACACGAAGGGCGGCTCGAGCGGCTCCGGCTGGAGGTAGAGCGAGGCGACGTGCCCGTGCAGGTGGTCGACCGGGACGAGCGGCAGCCGTCGCGACCAGGCGAGCGCCTTGGCGGCCGACAGGCCGACGAGGAGCGCGCCGATCAGGCCCGGGCCGTGGGTGACCGCGACCGCGTCGACGTCCTCGAGCGTCGCCTTGCCTTCCTCCAGCGCGGCGGTGAGCACGGGACCGGTCAGCTCCAGGTGACGGCGGGAGGCGACCTCCGGGACGACTCCCCCGTAGCGCGCGTGCAGCTCGGCCTGGGAAGCGACGACGTTCGCCCGCACCTCGCCGGCGCGCGTGACGAGCGCGACCGCGGTCTCGTCGCAGGACGTCTCGATCCCCAGGATCACCCGGGCTCCCCGGCGGCCACGGGGTCCTTCCACATGATCAGGGCGTCCTCGCGGTTGTCGGTGTAGTAGCCCCTGCGGATGCCGTTCTGCTCGAAGCCGAAGCGCTCGTAGAGGGCGATCGCGCCCTTGTTGGAGACACGGACCTCGAGCGTGTAGCCGCGGTGGAGATCCCCGGCCGTGAGCGCGAAGAGCTCCTCGAGGAGCCGGCTCGCGACGCCCGACCGCCGGTGGACGTCGTCGACCGCGAGGTTCATGACGTGCCACGCGTCCACGTAGCGCGAGACGATCAGGTACCCGGCGAGCCGGCCCTCCTCGTCGAACGCGCCCAGGCAGATGGAGGGCGGCTTGGCGAGCTCGCCGGCGAACATCGAGCGCGACCACGGCGTCGGGTAGACGCGCTGCTCGATCCGCTCGATGTCGGAAAGGTCGCCCAGCGTCAGCCGGCGGATGTGGACGCGGACGCGCTCGACGTCGATCATCGTGAGAGCGCCCTCTCGGCGTCGGGGACGCGGAGGTAGATCGGCTGCGCCTCGTCGGCGGGCCCGAAGTCGCGCGCGAGCGCGGCGTGGTGACGCGCCCACGGGACGTGCTCGGGCGCGTCGTCGGGCGGAACCTCGCCGCCGGCCGCGACGATCTCCTCCCGGTAGCGAACCGCCCCGTCGCCGACGTAGGTGCGCCCCGGCTCGACCTCGAGCGCGGCTGCCGCCAGGCACGACGGCTCGCCGCCTGCGAGCGTGAAGACCTCACGGCGTCGGGCGTCGATCACGGGTACGGCGCCGGGGGCGCCGGCCGCGAGCGCGTCCAGCGTGGAGACGCCGGCGACGGGGACCTGGAGCGAGATCGCCAGCGTCCGCGCGGTCACGAGCCCCATGCGGAGGCCGGTGTAGCTTCCGGGTCCCGTGCCTACGGCGATCCTGTCGACGTCGCCGGCGGCGAGGCCGGCGTCCGCCAGGAGATCCTCGACGTCCCGGAGCACGCGGACGGCCCGCGAGGCGCGCTCGCCGAGCACCTCGCCGTCGCGGACGAGCGCGGCCGTGGCCACGTCCGTGGCCGTGTCAAACGCGAGGGTCAGCACCTGCTGATAGCCTGATTTCCAGGGATTTTTCGGAGGATTCGAGGCTGATCAGTCTATGCTCGACCTCCAGGTGCCGCAAGCGGACGCGGACCCGCGCGGGCGGCAGGAACCCCTCCCCCGCCTCGGGCCACTCGACGAAGACGACGGCCTCCTCGAAGTAGCGTTCGAGGTCGCCCCACTCGGCGTGCGACATGCCGTCGAAGCGGTAGAGATCGAGGTGGGAGACGTCAGGGTCGCCGCGGTAGCGGTGCCCGATCGTGTACGTCGGGCTCGTGACGGGGCCCTCGATCCCGAGAGCGTGCGCGGCGCCGCGCACGAACGTCGTCTTGCCGGTCCCGAGCTCGCCCGAGACCGCCACGACGTCGCCGCGCTCGAGCTCCCGGGCGACCGCCGCGCCGATGCGCTCGGTCTCCTCGGGCGAGGAGGACTCCAGCTCGACCATCCGCCCAGACTAGCGAGGCTGGAATCCGAAGCGGCATGACGCTTCGTCGACGCGGCGTCCTGGGTGAGTGCGATGCAAGGACACAGGGCGCGCTCGTAGCCGGAGGCTACGGGCGCAACCGAGGACGCCGCAGCGCGCCGCCCAGAGCGGCGCGACGGCACAAGGCTTCATGCCGCTCCTCCTAAAAAAGGCCGAGCTGCTCGTCCGGTGGCGCTGCCGGTGCGGCGACGGGCGCCGGGGCTACGGGGAACTGGATGACCTGCGCCTCCTGCGGAGCGACCACACCGCCCGAACCGGCCAGCAGGCCCGGGATGCGGGCGAAGTCCTCCTCGAGGGCCTTCAGGAGCGCCGGCGTGTAGAGCGCCGCGGCCGGGTGGTAGATCGGGTAGAGCGTCACGGTGCGACCTCCGACGAGCGCCTCCTGCGGGCGCCCGTGCACCCGCGTGATCCCGGCCGGCTTCCCGGAGAGGAGCTTCGTGGCGAAGTTCCCCAGGGTGGCGACGAGCTTCGGCTGGATCAGCTCCAGCTGCCGGAAGAGGTGGGCCTCGCAAGCCTCGATCTCGTCGGGCTGGGGATCGCGGTTTCCGGGAGGCCTGCACTTGAGCACGTTCGCCACGTACACGTCCTTCCGGGACAGGTCGATGCCGGCGAGGAGCCTGTCCAGAAGCTTCCCGGCCGAGCCCACGAACGGGTAGCCCTGCTTGTCCTCGTGGAAGCCGGGCGCCTCGCCGACGAACATGAGGTCGGCGTCCGGGTCGCCCACGCCGTAGACGACCTGCGTCCGCCCCTGCGCGAGTCGGCAGCGCGTGCAGCCCAAGGTCTCGGCGGCATGCGCCTCGAGGGCGGTCCTGCGGCTCAGCGCGTCGGGCTCAGCAGCCACAGGCCCCGCCGCAGCATCCGCCGCCCCCGCTGGCACGTGGGGCTGGAACGGACTGCCCGGCGGTGCCAACTTGCGCGTGAGCCGCGAACACGGAGAGCTGCCGCGCGACCCGCGAGGCGCCGCAGTCGGGACAGGCCGGGTCGGCCGCGGTCATCCCGACGAGCTCCTCGAAGTGCGACTCGCACTCCATGCAAACGAACTCGTAGATCGGCATCGCCGACGGAGTGTAGGCAGGTCCCCGGACACACCGCAAACCGGACCGTCAGCGGTCGCGCCGCGCAACCACCAGGCCGGCGTGCCAGCCGGGAGCGCGACCCCCGGCGGGCGGGTGGATCGCCTCGACCGGAAGGCCCGAGCGCGCCAGCAGCCAGGAGATGACGGAGTTCGAGTTCCACATCTCCCCCGCGCCGAGCTCGTCACGGCCCCAGACCGGCGTCGGGACCTCGGGCGCCAGGTCGAGCACCCGCTGCGCCGGCTCCGGATCCCGGGAGAGCCGCTGCGGGCTCTCGACCGCCTCGTCGGCGTCCGGGATGACGCCGTCGCGCCAGCGGCGCACCTCGTAGCGGAAGATCCGGAGGCCTCCGGCCCAGCGGCTGCCGACGGCTCCTCCGGCGACGACGCCGCGCTCCTCGCCGCTTCCGTTCGGGACCGGCCCCACCTCGATCACGAAGCGGCCGTCCGGCACCCGCATCTCGAGGGCCGAGTGGTAGAGGTCACACGGCCGCCGCCGGCCGACCCGCGCCGCCATCGCCTCGAAGACGCGCCCGTTCAGCCGCACGCAGTGGCCGCCGGCGCCCAGCGGGAGCCAGAAGAGGTCGACCCCGGGCTCGGATGCGGCGGCGTCCACCATCGACTGCAAGTTTGACCGGACAGCGCTCCCGGCGCGGCCACGCCCTGGGGTCAGATCTTGCAATCGCGCACTTTGCGCGTTGCAAGCAAGGAAATGCTCGGATGCAAGATCTGACCCCAAGCACGCCGTCCCTCGAACGAGGGATCTGACTGCCGGCATGGCCGCCCGGCTCCGACTGGATGTCCATGAGCGCAGGAGCCGTCCTCAAGGGAGCTCTCTCCGCCTACCGGGCCTGGGGGCTCTACCTCGTCGGGCTGGCCGCGGTCTTCTACGCGATCCTCGGCGTCCTCGCGCTCGTCCTCGCCGTGCCCTTCGGCGTGTACGGGGCGGGACTCTTGCTGGCGTTCGGCGGGGGGCCGTCGCGCTGATCGTGGACGCCGTGGCGGCGATCGAAGAGCCGACCGCGGACAGGTCGTTGACCGGCCGCCTGCAGGCCGTCCTGCCCTATCTGGCGACCCTGACCGCCGTGTGGGTCGCCTACAACGTCCTGGTCGGCATCGGGTTCATGTTCTTCCTGATCCCGGGATTCGTGTTCACGACCTGGTGGGCGCTCGTCATCCCGGTCGTGGTGCTCGAGCGCACCGGCGTCAGGCGCACGTTCTCGCGCAGCCGCCGGCTCGTGACCGGGAAGGGCCTCACCGTCTTCTGGACGCTGATCCTGGCCGGCGTCCTCTCAGCCGTGCCCGCGCTCGTCGTCAGCGCGCCCGCGCTCTCGCTGCCGGTCTCTCCGCTCACGGCAACCGTTCTCGCCGGCGCGGCGGCGGGCGCCGTGACGGCGCCCTTCGTCGCGCTCTGTCTCGTCGTCCTGTACGCGGACCTGCGGTCGCGCTTCGCCGCTCCGATCGCGGACTCCTGGATGCACCAGTACGCCGCCGCGTCGGACGGCTAGATGGCGCAGGTCGCGCGGCCGCGCTTCACCAGGTACTGCTGGTGGTACTCCTCGGCCCGCCAGAACTCCTTCGCCGGCTCGATCTCCGTGACCACCGGCTTCGTGAAGCGAGGCTGGACGCGGGCCTTGGACGCGAGCGCCCTCTCCTGCTGCTCGGGCGAGTGGCAGAAGACGACCGACCGGTACTGCCGTCCCATGTCGGGGCCCTGGCGGTTGAGCTGCGTCGGGTCGTGGGCGTCCCAGAACGTCCGCAGGAGCGTCTCGTAGGTGACCTCCTCGGGGTCGAACTCGACCTGGACGACCTCGGCGTGGCCGGTCCGGTCGCCGCACACCTGCTCGTAGGTCGGGTTGGGGACTTCGCCGCCCATGTAGCCCACCGCAGCGCCCTTGACGCCCGGGGTGTTGCGGAAGTCCACCTCGACGCCCCAGAAGCAGCCGGCGCCGAACGTCGCCTTCTCAGTCACTCGTCTCTCCCTTCCTCGCGCTCGTGCCGAAGCGCGGCCGAGTTGATGCAGTAGCGGAGTCCCGTCGGGTGCGGCCCGTCCGGGAAGACGTGGCCGAGGTGGCCGTCGCAGGCGGCGCAGTGAACCTCGGTGCGCGGCACAAGGAGGCTCCAGTCGCGCTCGGTCTCGACGGCCTCGCCGTGAACCGGCTCGTAGAAACTCGGCCAGCCGGTCCCGGAGTCGTACTTCGTGGTCGAGCGGAAGAGCTCCGCGCCGCAACCGGCACACCGGTAGACGCCGGGCTCCTTCGCGTCGTGGTAGGCGCCGGTGAACGCCCGCTCCGTGCCGTGCTCGCGGAGCACCGCGAACTGCTCGGGCGTGAGCTCGGCCCGCCACTCCTGCTCGGTCTTCTCGATCTTCTCTCTCATGGCGTAAAGGTAGCGTCCTGCCGCTATGCTGCCGAGTGCCCGGTATCCGCCATGGAACTGGAGCCCGAGATGGAATTCACGTCAGCCTGTGTGATCGGCCCCGGCCGGGTCGGCACCGCCGTCGCGGCGCGGCTCTCCGAGTCGATGCCCACGCGGCTCACCGACCGTGAGCTGGAGACCGGTGACGCCGACCTCGTCCTCCTCTGCGTCCCCGACCGAACGGTTCACGAGGTCGCGGCGGCCATTCCGGTGGGCCCGTGGATCGCCCACACGAGCGGGGCGCGGGCGCTGGACGCTCTCGACCCGCACCGGCGCCGCTTCAGCCTGCACCCGCTGCAGACGATCGTCCGCCACCGCGGCCCCGAGCAGCTGGACGGTGCCTGGGCGGCGGTCAACGGGGAAGGCGACGAGGCGATCGAGGCTGCCTTCCGGCTCGCCGGCCTGCTGCGCCTTCGAGCCTTCGAGCTGGACGACGAGGATCGGCTCGTCTACCACGCGGGAGCAGTGATGGCCCAGGGCTTCCTCGTCGCCCTCCACCGGGCCGCCTCGGAGCTGTTCGAGCAGGCCGGGGCGCCGCCGGACGCCCTGCTGCCGCTGATGCACCGCACCATGGAGAACGACTTCGAGCTGACGGGCCCGGCCACCCGCGGCGACTGGGAGACGATCGAGCGACATCTCAAGGTGATCCGCGAGCGCCGGCCGGAGCTCGAGCCGATGTACCGCGCGCTCACGGACATGATGACCGCGGCGGTCGCCGCACGGTGACCGTCCACCGGACGACCCTCGAGCTCCGCAAGGCGCTCGAGCCTCTCCGCGCGGGCGCGCGCACCGGGCTCGTCCCCACGATGGGGGCGCTCCACGCCGGGCACGAGGCGCTCATCCGCCGCGCGCGCGCGGAGTGCGACGTCGTCGTGGCCAGCATCTTCGTCAACCCGGCGCAGTTCGGCGCGCTCGAGGACCTCGACCGCTACCCGCGCGACGAGGAGGGCGACGCCGACCTCGCGGCCGCCTGGGGCGTCGACCACCTCTTCGTTCCCTCGGTCGCAGAGATGTACCCGCCGGGGTTCCAGACGTGGGTCGACGTCGAGGCGATCGCCGAGGACCTCGAGGGCGCGGGCCGCCCGGGCCACTTCCGCGGGGTCGCGACCGTCTGCCTGAAGCTCTTCACCATCGTCGCCCCGGACGTCGCCTACTTCGGGCGTAAGGACGCCCAGCAGGCGGCGCTCGTCGCCCGCATGGTGCACGACCTCGACCTCCCGCTGGAGATCCGGGTGGTGCCAACCGTCCGCGACGAGGACGGCGTGGCTACGAGCTCCCGCAACGCCTACCTCTCGCCGGAGGAGCGGGCAGCCGCGCGGGCGCTCCCGCGCGCGCTCGAGGCGGGAGCCGCCGCGCACGGCCGCGGCGAGGACGGCGCGGCGGCGGCCCGGGGCTTGCTCGCCGGCGAGCCGCTGCTCGACCCGGAGTACGTCCAGGTTGCACGGCTGGACGGAGAGCTCTACCTTCTTGCTGCGGTCCGCGTCGGCCGGACGCGGCTCATCGACAACGTCGTGCTCGAAGGAGAGGGCCTTTGACGACCACGCCGGAGTCCAACGGGAAGCTGCCGCTCACCGAGCTGGGCGAGATGGCCGCGCGCGGCGAGCGGATCGTCATGATCACCGCCTACGACTACCCGAGCGGGCGCCTGGCAGACGCGGCCGGCGTGGACATGATCCTCGTGGGCGACTCGGCGGCCATGACCGTGCTCGGCCATTCGTCGACCGTGCCGGCGACGATGGACGAGATGCTGATGCTCACCCGGGCCGTGACGCGGGGGGCCGAGCGCCCGGTGATCGCCGCCGACCTCCCCTTCGGCTCCTACCAGGTCTCGGACGAGGACGCCGTCCGCAACTCGATCCGCTTCGTCAAGGACGGCGGCGCCGACACGGTCAAGCTCGAGGGCGCCGGCCCGAGCCTCTCCCGCGCCGCCGCCATCGTGGGCGCCGGCATCCCCGTCATGGGCCACCTGGGGCTCACGCCGCAGTCGGCGACGATGCTCGGCGGCTTCAAGGCACAGGGGAAGACGGCCGACAAGGCACGCCGGCTCCTCGAGGATGCGCTCGCGCTCGAGGCGGCCGGCTGCTTCTCCCTCGTCCTCGAGGCCGTCCCGGCCCCCGTCGCCGAGCGCGTGACCGCCGAGCTGGCGATCCCGACGATCGGGATCGGCTCCGGCGCGGCGTGCGACGGGCAGGTGCTCGTTCTCCACGACCTGCTCGGCCTCTACGGCGCCTTCTCGCCGCGCTTCACCAAGCGCTACGCGGAGATCGGGACGGAGATCCAGGCCGCGCTCGAGCGCTTCGCCGGCGAGGTGCGCTCCGGCGCCTTCCCGACGGAGGAGCACACGTACGCGATGCCCGCGGAGGAGCTGGAGGCGTTCCTCAGCTCGCCGACGCCGCGAGCACGAACGGAAACGTGAGCACGAAGATCGCGAGCACGGCGAGCGCGACCGCGACGCCCCCGCGCAGGACCCGCCAGCGCTCGACGACGGCGATCCCGTAGACCAGCAGGCCGAGCGACCAGAGGACGAAGAGGCCCTCGGCCAGGTCGAAGAGGAGCGGGCCGATCCCGTCGTCGTCACCCCCCGAGCGGAACGAGTCCGTCCCGTAGACGAGCAGCCGGGCGGGCCAGACGAGGACGAGGCCGAGCACGGTGGGCACGGCCGCGAAGGCGAGGATGTGCCGCGCCCGGCGGTAGCTCCCCTGCGAGCCGGCCCCGCGCAGGCCGACGGAGAGGAAGCCGCCACCGATCCAGTACGCGAACGCGCCGTAGATCGCGCCGGTGAGGAAGACGAGCACCGCAAGGACGGCGATCGAGTCGTCGACGAGACTCTCGTCCAGGAGCCGGCCGGTCTCCGGCGCGAGCAGGATCGCCGCGATCCCCGCGAGGATGACGATGGCCAGGATCGGCTCCTCACGCGCCTCCATGTCTTGCTTCGACTCGTCCCGGAGCGCCGCGAACACGGGCCGCGGCGACTGGACAACGGCCAGCGTCCGCAGCCACCAGCGCTTCTCGAGGCTGTCCTTGGCGACCGGCGGCGCCTCGGCGTTCACCCTTCCAGGCTACAGCGCTCGGCGGCAGCTACCAGTCGTCATCGTCGTCCTCGACGGGCGGAACGCGTGGCCAAGGACGGCTCATGACGTGTCGGTAGCCGACGATCCCTGCGATGATCTGCCGCGCGAAAATAAACGGTGAGCGCGCCCAGCGTTCGAGAGATCCCGGGCGTCCAGAGTAGCGAGACCAAGGCCCCGCCGATGAGGAGCACCCTGAGGATGCGTCCGAGGCCTCGCACCGCGAGCAACACCGCCGGAGACGGGCCTGAAGACATCGGTCTCACGGTAGACCCGACCTGGCAAATGGGAAGAGCTACGCCGCCGCGGCCGCCACGCTCGGCAGCAGCTCCCGCAGGAACTTCCCGGTGGAGCTCTCCTCCACCTCGGCGACCTGCTCGGGCGTGCCGCTGGCGATCACCTCGCCGCCGGCCTCGCCGCCCTCGGGGCCGAGGTCGACGAGCCAGTCCGCCTGCTTGATCACGTCGAGGTTGTGCTCGATCACGAGCACGGTGTTGCCCGCGTCCACGAGGCGCTGGAGGACCTCCAGCAGCTTCTCGATGTCGGCGAAGTGCAGGCCCGTCGTGGGCTCGTCCAGGATGTAGAGCGTCCGGCCGGTGGCCACCTTGGAGAGCTCGGAGGAGAGCTTCACGCGCTGCGCCTCGCCGCCGGAGAGCGTCGTCGCGGGCTGGCCGAGCTTGATGTAGTCGAGGCCGACGTCGTGCAGGGTCTGCAGCCGCCGGCGGATCTTGGGGATCTTGGCGAAGAAACCGAGCGCCTCCTCGATCGACATCTCGAGGACGTCCGCGATCGACTTCCCCTTGAAGCGCACCTCCAGCGTCTCGCGGTTGTAGCGCTTGCCGCCGCACGTCTCGCACGGGACGTAGACGTCCGGGAGGAAGTGCATCTCGATCTTGATCGTCCCGTCGCCCTTGCACGTCTCGCAGCGGCCGCCGCGGACGTTGAAGGAGAACCGTCCCGGCTTGTAGCCGCGCACCTTCGCGTCGGGCGTCTGCGAGTAGAGCTCGCGGATCGAGTCGAAGAGCTTCGTGTACGTCGCCGGGTTCGAGCGCGGCGTGCGGCCGATCGGCGACTGGTCGATGTCGATCACCTTGTCGAAGCAGTCGATCCCCTCGACCGCGTCGTGGTCGCCGGGCTTGACGCGCATGCGGTGCAGCCTGTTCGCGAGCGCCTTGTAGACGATCTCGTTCACCAGCGTGGACTTGCCCGAGCCGGACACGCCCGTGACGGCGATGAACTTCCCGACCGGGAACTCGACGTCGATGTCCTTGAGGTTGTGCATCCGCGCGCCGAGGACGCGGAACGCCCCCAAGTCCTGCGTGCGTCGCTCCGGCACCGCGATCTCGCGCGCGCGCGAGAGGAACTGGCCGGTGATGGACGCCTTGTTCTTCTCGACCTTCGCCGCCGGTCCCTCGGCGACGACGTGGCCGCCGTGCTCGCCGGCGCCCGGGCCCATGTCCACCAGCCAGTCGGCCGCGCGCATCATCTGCTCGTCGTGCTCGACGACGAGCACGGTGTTGCCCAGGTCGCGCAGGCGCTCGAGCGTCGTGATCAGCTTCGAGTTGTCGCGCTGATGGAGCCCGATCGAGGGCTCGTCCAGGATGTAGAGGACGCCGACGAGCTGCGAGCCGATCTGCGTCGCCAGCCGCAGCCTCTGCGCCTCGCCGCCCGAGAGCGTCGAGGCCGCCCGATCGAGCTGGAGGTAGCCGACGCCGACGTTGTCGAGGAACGTCAGCCGCTCGCGGATCTCCTTGATGATCCGCGCGCCGATCAGCGCCTCGGTCTCGGTCAGCTCGAGCCCGTCGAGGAACTCGATCGCGCGCGTCACGGAGAGCTGCGTCAGCTCGTGGATGTTGAGCCCGCCGACGGTGACCGCGAGCACCTCGGGCTTGAGCCGCGCGCCCCCGCACGCGGGACAGGGCCGGAAGCTCATGTACTCCTCGATCCGCTCGCGCTGCTGGGAGGAGTCGGTCTCCTTGTAGCGCCGCTCGAGGCTGGTCACGATGCCCTCGAACGCCAGCATGTACGCCCGCCGGCGACCCATGCGGTTGCGGTAGGTGACGTAGATCTTGTCGCCGTTCGTCCCGAAGAGGAAGAGGTTCTGCTGCTCCTCGGTCAGGTCCTGCCACGGCTTGTCGACGTCGATCTCGTAGCGCTCGGCGATCGCCTGGATGATCGACTCGTAGTAGCTCGAGCTCCCCACCGACCAGGGGACGAGCGCGCCCTCCGCAATGGAGAGGCTCGGGTCGGGGACGAGCAGGTCGGGGTCGATCTCCTGCTGCGCGCCGAGGCCGGTGCAGCGCGCGCAGGCGCCGTGCGGGGAGTTGAAGGAGAAGACGCGCGGCTGCAGCTCCGGCAGGCCGACGCCGTGCTCGGGGCAGGCGAAGCGCTCCGAGAAGGTCATGGTCTCGCCGTCGACGACGTCGATCGTCACGAGCCGGTCGGCGAGCTCGAGCGCCGTCTCGATCGAGTCCGTCAGCCGGTGGCGGAGGTCGTCCTTCATGACGAGCCGGTCGACGACGACCTCGATCGTGTGCTTGAGCTTCTTGTCGAGCTCGATCTCCTCGTCGAGGTCGCGCACCTCGCCGTCGACCTTCACGCGCGTGAAGCCCTCGCCGCGGAGCTGCTCGAGGAGGTCCTTGTACTCGCCCTTGCGGTCGCGGACGACCGGCGCGTTGACGGTGAACTTCGTCCGCTCGGGCAGCCGCAGCACCTGGTCGACGATCGCCTCGACCGACTGCCCCGCGATCGGCCGACCGCAGATGGGGCAGTGCGGCCGCCCGGCGCGCGCGTACAGCAGGCGGAGGTAGTCGTAGATCTCGGTGACGGTGCCGACGGTCGAGCGCGGGTTCCGCGAGGTCGTCTTCTGGTCGATCGAGATCGCCGGGGAGAGCCCGTCGATCGAGTCCACGTCGGGCTTCTCCATCATCTGCAGGAACTGGCGCGCGTAGGCGGAGAGCGACTCGACGTAGCGGCGCTGGCCCTCCGCGTAGATCGTGTCGAAGGCCAGCGAGGACTTCCCGGAGCCCGAGAGGCCAGTGACCGTGATCAGCGAGTTTCGCGGCAGCCGGACGCTGACGTCCTTGAGATTGTGCTCCCGCGCGCCGTGGACGACGAGCTCGTCTTGGGCCATCAGGTGAGTCTAGCCCTGAGCCCGGATAGAACAGACGTTCGTGTCGAGGGCGGTAGGCTCGCCCGATGATCGTGCGCCGAGCCGAGAACGTCGGCAGCCTGCTCCGGCCCGGATACCTCCTGGAGGCGCGCGAGCGGCATGCTCGCGGGGAGCTGGACGACCCCGGTCTCAGGGAGGTCGAGGACCGCGCCGTCGACGAGGCGGTCGCACTCCAGGAGCGGGCCGGGATCGACGTCCTCACCGACGGCGAGCAGCGGCGAAATGTCTTCGCGAGCCAGATCGTCCAGGCGGCGGACGGATTCGAGGCAGTCGAGGGCAACGAGGTGGACTGGTTCCGCCTGGACGGGTCCGTCGAGCGGAGCCCGGTCACGGTCGCGGTCACGGGGAAGATCCGGCCGCGGCGGTTCTTCTGCGCCGGCGAGCTTGCCTACCTCCGCACCCGCACGGCGAAGCCGGTCAAGGCGACCGTCCCCTCCCCCACGATGTACGCCTACTACTGGGCGCCGGGGATCTCCGAGGGCGCGTACCCCTCGCCGCAGGCCTACCTCGAGGACGTCACCGGGCTCCTGCGGGACGAGGTCGCCGAGCTGGCGCGGCAAGGCGCCGACTACGTCCAGATCGACGCGCCCGAGCTGGGCATGCTCCTCGACCCCCACCAGCAGGCGTGGTTCGCGGCGAAGGGCTTCGACCCGGACCGGCTGATCCACGACGCCGCGGAGCTGTCGAACGCGGCCGTGGACGGCTTCCCCGGCACGGTCGGGCTCCACGTCTGCCGTGGGAACGATGCCAACCGCTACATGGCTCGCGGGGGCTACGAGCGACTGGCGGAGGAGGTCTTCCCGCGAACGGCCGCCGACGTGCTCCTGCTCGAGTACGACGACGAGCGCTCCGGCGGCTTCGCCCCGCTCGCGCACGTCCCGGGCGACAAGGTCGTCGTCCTCGGCCTCGTCTCCACGAAGCGGCCGGAGCTGGAGAGCGAGGAGGAGCTGCGGGCGCGGATCGACGAGGCGAGCGCCTACGTTCCGCTCGAGCGCCTGGCGCTCTCCACGCAGTGCGGCTTCGCCTCGGTGGCGAAGGGCAACGACCTGACCCTGGAGCAGGAAGAGCGGAAGCTCGAGCTCGTCGCCCGCGTCGCGCGGGCGGTCTGGGCTAGCTGACGAGCCTGCGGATCCGCCTGGCGTCCGGGACGTACGGGACCTCGAAGTCGCCGGCGATGAGCGTCCCGTAGCCGAAGAGGCGGCCGAGGATGCCCTGCTCGAACTCGAGCGCCGGGGCATTCGCCAGGGCGACGGACGCCGAGCGCCTCCGGGCGACGCCGTACACGACCGTCAGCTTCCTCGACGTGAGGAGGAGCCGCGTCCGGTCCCAGCTCAGGACGGCCCGGAACGCGAGCAGGGCCCCGAGGACGAGGAGTGCCGCCCCCGCCACGCCCACGATCCAGTACTCCTGGCCGACCGCGACGAGGACGAGGCCGGCGCCCACCACCGCGAGCGGCCGCAGGAGCGGCTGGACGAGCGCGATCCCGTGCGGGCGCGCGTCGAGGCGCACCTCCTCACCGGGCTCGATCGGCGGCATGCCGCGCTGTTCGGCGGGCGCCAAGCCTGTCCTGCGGCTAGGTCAAGCCCGGCGCCAGCGGCCGAAGATGAGGCCGCCGAGTGTGAAGCCGAGCCCGAACGTGCCGACCGCAAACGCCCCCACCGCCAGGGTCTTCCGCCAGGCCGAGAGGCGCTGCCAGCGGCCGAGGACCTCCTGCTCCTCGGCCGAGAGCGGCTCGCCGCGCCGCTTCTTGCGCTCTGCCGCACCGGCCCGGAGGCCGAGGTACATGTCGTCGAAGATCTCCGCAGGTTCGTCGACCATGCTCTCACTATAGTCTCCCGGCCCGATGCCAAACCTCCGCGTGCTGCACGTTTCCGACCTTCATGCGGGAACGCACGAGGAGCCGGAGGTTGAGGCGGACCTGCGGGCTCTCGTGCGCGACGCCGACCCCGAGCTCGTGATCGCCACGGGCGACCTCACGCACCGCAACCGCCCCGCGGAGCACGCCCGCGCGGCCGCGCTCCTGCGCTCGCTCGAGCGCCCACTCTGCGTCGTGCCGGGAAACCACGACATCCCACCGTGGTCGCCGGCCCGGTTCACTCGGACCTTCGCTGCCTTCCGGCGCGAATGGCCCGAGCTGGAGCCCGTCCACCGCTCGGAGCGGGTCGTCGTCTGCGGGCTCAACTCCGTCACGCCCTGGAAGCACCAGGGCGGGATGCTGCGGCAGGGCCAGCTCGAGCACGCCGCGCGCGTCCTCGCCGATGCGCCGCAGGGCGCTCTGCGCGTCGTCGCCCTGCACCACCACCTGATCGGGGCCCCGTGGCGGAGCGTCAAGCGGCCTGTCGCACGCCGCGGCGCGGTGCTCGGCGCCCTCGTCGATGCCGGCGCCGAGCTGATCCTCTCCGGCCACGTCCACCAGAGCGCCGTCGGCGAGCGGCGCGAGTTCGAGGTCGCCGAGGGCCCCCTGCCCGGCACGACGGTGGTGACGGCGCCGGGGCTCGGTCAGCCGAGGCCGCGCCGCCGCGGGGAGGCCCGCGGGCTCCACCTGGTCGAAGCGGACGAGCGCTCGCTGCGCGTGCTCACCTACGCGTGGGCCGGGCAGGGCTGGGCACAGATCGCCGACCGCCGCTTCCCGCGCGGAACCGAGCCGCTCGGCGCGATCGGCCGAGCGGCTCGGGAGCGCGACGAACCTAGCGGTTCCTGACGTCGATCCAGACGAGCCGGTGGTCCGAGCTCGGGAACGGGAAGACGCCCACGAGCGGGAAGAGCGGATTGGCCTGCACCGGCCAGAAGACGGCCGAGGCGACGATCTTCATGGACTTGCGCGGAAGGACGTAGTCCGCCCGCAGGTTGCCCGGCGCGGTATCGGAGAAGTCCGCGGTGTCGAACTTCGGGTTGCTCCGGTGCGTCGTGTTCGCGCCGCCCTGCAGGGCCGCGGCCTCGACGGCGCCCTTGCTCGCGGGCGTCATCTTCGTGTTCACCAGCGGATGGTCGAGAAGCTGCTGGATCGAGCCGGGGATGCTGTCCCCGTCCAGCGGGTCGGAGTTCTGATCGCCGGCGATGACGAAGCGCGAGTACGGGGCGAGCCCGCCGCGCTTCCCCGCGTCGTCGTAGATGTAGAAGCTCGCCGGGCCGGGAGTGATGTAGTCCGCCCAGAGGCGGATCTCGTCGGAGTTCCGCGTGCCGTTCCGGTCCTCGGGCCCGTCGAACACCGGCGGTGTCGGGTGGCTCACGAGGAAGTGGATCGTGTCGCCGTCGATCCGGATGGGGACGTCCCAGTGGCTCTTCGAGGAGAGCCGGAAGACGGCCAGCTCCTCCGGCGAGTACCAGTCCGCCGGCGCGGGCGTGGCCGGGTCGTCGGGCAGGAGCGCGCCGGGCATGTCCTTCCAGAGGAAGTGCTGGAAGGTACGGATCTTCGAGTAGAGGATCGGGTGCATCGAGTAGACGGCCATCCCGAACTGGCCCGGGAAGAACCCGAAGCCGAAGGCGTCGTCAGGGCCTCCGATGACGCCGTTGTTGTTGAAGTCGAAGCCCGACGGGATGCCGGTGTTCGACGGCGCCGTGTAGCGGTACGGGTAGACGATCGGCGCGGCGCCGTTCTGGCTCACGGACAGGTAGTTGTCCTGGAACAGGCCCAGCGCCACGTTGCCCGAGTCGAAGTCGAACTCGTTGATCAGGAGCACCTCGGGGCGCGTGCGCTGGATGATCTCCGCGACCGTGCGGGCCTGGGCGTTCGCCGGCGTCGAGAGGTCGGCGATCAGCTGGCCCTCGACGTTGCGGTTGAGCGAGGCGTTGAAGGTCGCGAAGCGGAAGCGCTCGCCGCTGCCCAGGGCCGTGGGCGCAAGCATGAGGACGGCGAGCGCGACAACGAAGACGACGACCCACGGCCGGCGGGTCGACGGACGGTTCAGAATCATCGGTCAGCTCCTTCCCGGGGGAACGACCGTATCGACCGCAGCCGCCGTTGGCAACCACGGCGCCCGGCCGGGCATCGGCGCTACGCGGCCGGCTCGGCCGTCGCCTGGAGCTCCCGCCGCAGCTCCTTGATCTCGTCCCGGAGCTTGGCCGCGTACTCGAAGCGGAGCTCCTCCGCGGCCGCGAACATCTCCTCCTCGAGCGTGACGACGAGCTTCTCCAGCTCCTCGTTCGACATTCCCTCGACCTGACGCTGGCCCCGGCGCCGGCGCCCGGGGACGTGCGGGGCCGACTCGAGCGAGAGGAACTCGGCGATGTCGGAGACGCCCTTCACGATCGACTCCGGCGTGATCCCGTGCTCCTCGTTGTAGCGGAGCTGGATCTCGCGCCTGCGGGTCGTCTCGTCGATCGCGCCCTTGATCGCCTCGGTCAGCTTGTCCGCGTACATGACGACCTTGCCGTTGACGTTCCGCGCCGCGCGGCCGATCGTCTGGATCAGCGCCGTCTGGCCGCGGAGGAAGCCCTCCTTGTCGGCGTCGAGGATGGCGACCAGCGAGACCTCCGGGAGGTCGAGGCCCTCCCGCAGGAGGTTGACGCCCACGAGCACGTCGTATTCGCCGAGGCGCAGCTCGCGGATGATCTTGATCCGGTCGAGCGTGTCCACCTCGGAGTGGAGGTAGCGCGTGCGCACGCCCGACTCGAGCAGGTAGTCGGTCAGGTCCTCGGCCATCTTCTTCGTCAGCGTCGTCACGAGGACGCGCTCGCCCGCCTCCTCGCGCCGGCGGATCTCGTTGAGGAGGTCGTCGATCTGGTTCTTCGTCGGGCGCAGCTCGACGTCGGGGTCGACGACGCCGGTCGGGCGGATGATCTGCTCGGCGACGTTCGTGGAGTTCCTGAGCTCGAACGGCCCGGGGGTGGCCGAGACGAACAGGAGCTGCGGCGCCCGCTCCAGGAACTCGTCGAAGCGCAGCGGGCGGTTGTCCAGGGCCGAGGGAAGCCGGAAGCCGTGCTCGACGAGCGTCTCCTTGCGCGAGCGGTCGCCCTCGTACATGCCGCCGATCTGCGGCACGGTCTGGTGGGACTCGTCGATCAGGACGAGGAAGTCGTCGCCGAAGAAGTCGAGAAGCGTGTGCGGCGGCGTCCCCGGCGCCCGGCCGTCGAGAATCCGCGAGTAGTTCTCGATCCCGTTGCAGTAGCCGAGCTCCTGGAGCATCTCCAGGTCGTACTCGGTGCGCTGGCGGATCCGGTGGGCCTCCAGCAGCTTGTTCTGGGACTCGAACAGCTTCACCTGCTCCTCGAGCTCGTGCCGGATCTCGCCGACCGCGCGCTCGATCGTGTCCCGGGAGGTCACGTACTGCGTCGCCGGGAAGATGGCCAGGTGCTCCAGGCGCGCGTAGATCTCGCCCGAGAGCGGGTCGAAGTGGGTGATCTGCTCGACCTCGTCGCCGAAGAACGAGAGGCGGTAGGCGGACTCCATGTGCGCCGGCTGCACCTCGACGACGTCGCCGCGCACCCGGAAGCGTCCGCGGCCGAGGAACGAGTCGTTCCGCGCGTACTGGATGTCGACGAGCTTGCGCAGCATCACATCGCGGTCGATCTCCTGGCCGATCCCGAGCGCGACGGTCTTCTCGCCGTACTCCTCCGGTGAGCCGATGCCGTAGATGCAGGACACGGACGCCACGATGAGCACGTCCTTCCGGGCGAGGAGCGCCGCCGTGGCCGCGTGCCTCAACCGGTCGATGTCGTCGTTGACGGAGGCGTCCTTCTCGATGTAGAGGTCGGCCTGCGGGACGTAGGCCTCCGGCTGGTAGTAGTCGTAGTAGGAGACGAAGTACTCCACCGCGCTCCCCGGCAGGAACTCGCGGAACTCGTTGCAGAGCTGCGCGGCGAGCGTCTTGTTGTGGGCGATCACGAGGGCCGGCTTCTGCGCCTGCTCGACGATCCAGGCCATCGTCGCCGTCTTCCCGGTGCCCGTCGCCCCGAGCAGGGTCTGGTAGCGGTCGCCGTGCCCGATCGACTCGCCCAGGGCGGCGATCGCCGTGGGCTGGTCGCCGGTCGGCCGATAGGCCTCGGAGACGCGGAAGTCGGCCATCGGGCCATCGTAGCTCCGGCCCACGCCGTCCCCGAGCTCCGCCGCGCCGGGTTCTCCCCGCCGGACGATGCCCGGCTTCACGAGATCCTGACGTTCGGCAGCAGCGGGCGAAGCTAGACTCGAGGCCGGTGGGTCGAAGCATGAAGGTTCTCCTGGCGACCGCCGGCGCGGTGTTCGCCCTTTCGGCCCCGGCGGCGGTGGCCGCCCCGAACGTCGTCCTGATCCTGACCGACGATCAGCGCTGGGACACGCTCTCGGCGATGCCGACCGTACGGTCCGAGCTCGTCGGGAAAGGGGTCAACTTCTCGAACGCCTTCGTCGTCAATCCACTCTGCTGCCCCAGCCGGGCCAGCATCCTCACGGGGCGCTACTCGCACTCGACCCGCGTCTATCGAAACGGATCTTTCAGCCTCTTCGACGACGACTCCACGATCGCGACCTGGCTGCGAGCGGCCGGCTACGAAACGGCGTTTCTCGGCAAGTACCTGAACTCGTACAGGGGGACGTACGTCCCGCCCGGGTGGAGCCGATGGCAGGCGTTCACGCCGGCGAACGTCGCCAACTTCTTCGACTACGAGCTGAACGTCGACGGCACGATCAGCGCATTCGGCAGCGCGCCGGAGGACTACTCCACCGATGTCCTGGCGACGAGAGCCGAGGAGTTCATCCGCCTGTCGGCGCGGCCGTTCCTCCTCGTCTTCGCGCCGTACGCTCCACACGCGCCCGCAACGCCGGCACCTCGCCACAGCACCGCGTTCCCCGGGCTGGCGCCGTGGCGGCCCGCAAGCTACGACGAGGCAGACGTCTCGGACAAGCCCGACTACGTCAAGTCGACCGGGCTGATCCCGGACCCGAGCGAGCTCGACGGCTTCAGGCGCTCGCAGTTTCGATCCCTCCTCGCGGTCGACGAGGCCGTGGAGCGCACGTTGGACGCCCTCGAGGACACCGGCCGGCTGGAGGACACCGTCATCATCTACACGTCCGACAACGGGTTCCTCTGGGGCGAGCACCGCCTGATCGGCAAGCAGGCGCCGTATGAGGAGAGCATCAGAGTCCCCCTCGTCGTCCGCTACGACGCCGAGATCGCGGCCCCGCGAACGGAGGGCCGCATCGTGGCCAACATCGACATCGCACCGACGATCGCGCACCTGGCGGGGATCGCGCCGCGAAGGACGAACGGAAGGACCCTTCGCCCGTTGCTTCGCGGCTCGCCGACGAGCTGGCGGAAGCAGCTCCTCGTCGAGGCGACGAGGACGGGCCCGAACACGCGCGTCCCGGGCTACTGCGCCGTGCGGGGGAAGCGATTTGCCTACGTGGTCTACGAAACGCGCGAGGAGGAGCTGTACGACCTCAGGAGGGACCCCGCCCAGCTCAGGAATCGCGTGCGCGACCCGGGCATGCACGAACAGCGGAACAGACTCCGCTCGCTCGCACTCGCGCTCTGCGACCCCCCGCCGCCGGGAGTCTCCCTCCGCTGGATCTGCACGAGGACCGGCACGCCGGGGCCCGACGTGATCCGCGGCGGAGCCGGGCTCGACGCGATCTGCGCCAGGGCAGGCCGCGACAGGGTGTTCGGGGGTCGAGGCGACGACCGCCTGACCGGCGGGCCGGGCCGCGACACGATCTTCGCCGGCCCCGGCGACGACCGGATGTTCGTCCGGGACGGCGCCAAGGACGCCATCACCTGCGGGCCCGGCCGCGATCGCGTCACCGCCGACAAGCGGGACGTCGTCGGCGACGATTGCGAGTGGGTCGGCCGCCCGGGCTAGGGCGCCTGCTCGAGGCCAAGCTCGTCCGCGTACGCGCGCGCGTAGACCTCGCGCGCCTCGATCACGTTCTCGACGAACTCCCGCGTCTCCGGGAAGGGGATCTCCTCCCGTCCCTCGGCGATCCAGCCGTCGACGTTGGCCTGGCCGGCGTTGTAGGCCGCGAGCGCGAGGCGCTCGTCGTCGTACTTGTTGAGGAGACGCCGGAGGTAGAAGGAGCCGTAGCGGACGTTGATCTCCGGGTCGTAGAGGTCGTCGACCTCGAAGCGGGTGCCCCCCGTGAGCTGAGCGATTCCCTCCGCCGTGTCGGGCAGGAGCTGCATCAGGCCGATCGCACCCGAGGAGGAGCGCGCGTCCGGGTCGAACTTGCTCTCGCGGTAGATGACGGCGGCGAGGAGCGCGGGGTCGAGCTCGTACTGGCGGGCGTGCCCGCGGACGATGTGGTCGTACTCGAGCGGGTAGCGCAGGCGCGCGTACCACGACGGCTTCGTGTCCTCGACGTAGAAGAACCCGGCCGCGAGGGCCGCGAGGAGGATCACGCCGCTGAGGACCAGCTTCATTCCGAAAGCTTCGTCATCACGCCGGACACGAACTCGTCGAGGTCGGCGAGCGTGCCGTCGTTCACGTACACGAAGTCTGCCTGGCGGATCTTCTCCTCCTCGGGCACGAGCCGCTGCTCGCGCTCGCGCAGCGGCCCGATGCGGCGGGAGATGCGCACCTCCGGCGAGGCCGTGACGACGACGACCTTGTCGAAGCGCGACTCGCCGCCCACCTCGTAGAGGAGCGGCACCTCCGTCACGCAGACGGCCGGCGGCTCGGGCAGCGCCGCGAGCTCCTCGCGCCAGGACAGGTAGCGCGCGACGACGCGCGGGTGCAGAAGCTGCTCGAGCCAGAGGAGCGAGGGCCGGTCGGCGAAGACGATCCTCCCGACCGCGGCCCGGTCGATCTCGCCCTCGGGCCCAAGGACTTCCTCCCCGAAGCGCTCGACCACGGCGGCCTTGACCTCGGCGTCCTCGCGCAGGAGCTCGTGGACGATCTCGTCGCTCGAGATCGTCGCGGCGCCCTGGCGCGCGAACGCGCGCAGCGCCGTCGACTTGCCGGCGCCGATGCCGCCCGTGATCGCGACCGCGACGGGGCGGTTAGGACTGCTCGTCGTCAGGCTCGACGGAGGCCTCGCCCTCGGGCGCGGCCTCGTCCTGGGAGAGACCTTCGGCGGCGACCGCCGGCTCGGCCTCGGCAGCGGGCTCCGCGGCCTCCTCCACCTGCTCGACCTCGGCCTCGGCGACCGGCTCCGCGGTCTCCTCCGTCGGCTCGGCCTCCACCTCGACCTCGCCCCCGGCCTCGACGGGCGGGGCGGCCTCCGTCTCGACGGCCTCGACCTCGACCTCCTCGACGGCCGGAGCAGCCTCCGCCTCCACGTCCGCCTCGACGGCCTCGACCTCGCCCTCGACCACGTCGGCCTCGACGGCCTCGCCCTCGACGAAGACCTCCTCGGAAAGGCCCAGGTCGGGAGGCTCGCCGCCGACGCCCGGCCGCACCGCCTCGCCCTCCTCGACCCGCTTCAGGGAGAGCGACAGGCGCCGGCGCTCGGCGTCCATCTCGATGATCTTCGCGCGGAGGGTCTCGCCCTGCTGGACGACCTCGCGCGGATTCTCGACGTGGTGCGTGGCTAGCTCGGAGATGTGCACGAGCCCCTCGACCCCGGGAATGACTTCGACGAACGCGCCGAAGGTGACGACCTTCGTCACGCGACCCTCGACGACGTCGCCCTGCTCGTAGGTGTCGATCACCTGCTGCCAGGGGTCGGTCTGGGTCTGCTTGAGCCCGAGCGAGATCCGCTGGCGGTCGCGGTCGATGTCCAGAACCTTGACCTTCACCTCCTGCCCGATCTCGAGGAGCTCGGACGGATGGTTGACGTGGCTCCAGGAGAGCTCGGAGATGTGGATGAGGCCGTCGATCCCCTCGAGGTCGACGAACGCGCCGAAGTCGACGATGTTCGAGATCGTGCCGGTGACGATGTCCCCGGGCGAGAGCCGGTCGAGGATCGCCTGGCGCATCTCGCGCCGCTCCTCCTCCAGCACCGCGCGGCGCGAGAGGACGACATTGTTGCGGCTGCGGTTCAGCTCGATGACCTTGCAGCGGAGCGTCTGGCTCATGAACTCGTCGAGGTCCTGGACGCGGCGGATGTCGACGAGGGAGGCGGGCAGGAAGCCGCGCACGCCCAGGTCGAGGATCAGCCCGCCCTTCACGACCTCGATCACGGTGCCCTCCACGGGCTCGCCGCTCTCGGCCGCGGCCTCGATGCGCTTCCAGGCCATCTCGAAGCGCGCCCGCTTCTTGGAGAGGATCAGCCGTCCCTCGGCGTCCTCCTTCGTCATAACGAGCGCGTCGATCTCGTCGCCGAGGTTGACCTCGTCGGCGGGGTTGACCGACCGGCGGATGGAGAGCTCGGAGACGGGGATGACCCCCTCCGACTTGTAGCCGATGTCGACGAGCACCTCGTCCTTGTCCACCCGGACGACCTTGCCGCGCACGACCTCCCCCTCGTTGATGACGGGGAAGGTGGAGTCGTAGTCGGGGATCAGCTCGCCGTCAGGACCACGGGTCCAGACGCCGTCGTCTGCCTGCTCGATGTCTGCTTCGGTCGTCGTGTCGTTCGAAACCATGCGGGATCGCGCATTATAGCCAGCACTTCGTGAAAGGCCGCGACCTCCTCATCCTGTGCGCCGTCCTCCTCGTCGTCGGCTTCGCGGTGGCGGACTCGCTGCGCTCGGACGAGGCCCGCGTCGAGTCGCGCCCGGCCGAGACCGGCGAGGCGGAGCCGCCGGCGACGAGCACCGCGCCGGAGGCGAATGACGACCTCGGGCGGGAGTTCTTCGACACCGTCCGCGGCGCGCCGGGCTCGGTCGTGCTGGCGCAGGCGGGCTCCTGCGCCGTCCGTGAGTTCGACCTGCCGACCGGCCTCGAGCTTCCGAACGTCGTCCAGCGCTCGACGTGCGAGCTCTGGGCCGCGCCGGTGACCGCGAAGGTGGCCGTCGGGATCGGGGAGCCGGTCGGGGACGCCGTTCCCTTCCGATTCGTCGACCTGGGCCGGCCGAACCGCGACCTGGGCTCCTCGGAGGCGGCGTTCGGGTTCCTCGTCTGGAGCGACGACGGCCAGCGAGCGGCCTGGTGCACGCGGCGGCTCCAGGGGATCGACCTGGAGCTCGCGGGCAGACGGCGGGAGCTGCCCGACTGCCCGGCCGCGTATACGCCGGACGGTCAGGTCACCTTTGCGCTGGGCGACCGCCTGGTCACCGAGAGCCGCGAGCTGCTCCGGGCGACCGGGGGAATCACGCACGTCCACTTCGGGAACGACGGCTCGGTGGCGGTCGTCGTGGAAGGGCGCCGGATCGAGCGGTACTTCGAGGACCGCCGCGCGCACACGCTCGACCTCCCCGAGCGGCTCCAGGGCCGGCTTCCGAAGCTCTCGCCGGACAACTGCTCGGCCGCCTTCCGCGCCGGCGACCGCATCCGCATCGTCGACGTCGGCTGCTCCGTTTACGGGGGAGAGTCGTTCCGGGGCCACGTCGCCGCCTGGGCCCCCGACGGCGCCTGGCTCGCCGTCGGGGAGGCCGACCAGCTCACGTTCGTCAACCTCCCCACCGGCGACACCGTCGAGTGGCCGATCGGCGCCGCCGAGATCGTCTGGCGCCGCTCGTAGCCGACTCCGTCGCGGCTCCCACGGACGGGCCCCCGCCGGCCATGCCCCGGGGTCAGACCCCGAGACACGGCAGAAGCCCCGCAGGCCGGCCAAAACGGCACGGTCCGTCACACTTTCGTGACACACATCCTGTCCCCGGCGGACGTGGCCCGGGGTCAGACCCCGGGCCGTGGCCGGAGGGGACGGTGCCGCCCTCCGTCGCCAGGCCCCCCACCACTCCCGGTCGAGCGCTCAGCCGGTCCGCAGCTCCGGGGCGATCACGACTTGGCTTCGTTCCAGTCGTCGCCGACGCCGACGTCGACGGCGAGCGCCGGGTCGAGCGGGTAGGCGCCGCACATCTCCTCGCGGACGAGGTCGCGCACCGCCGACGTCTCCACCTCGGGGACCTCGAGCAGGAGCTCGTCGTGCACCTGGAGGACGAGCCGGGCCGCGCGCCCCTCGTCGCGCAGGCGCCGGTGGATGGAGACCATGGCCGCCTTGATCACGTCCGCCGCCGTGCCCTGCATGACGAAGTTGACGGCCAGGCGCTCCCCGAAGCCGCGCGTCTGCCGGTTCCGCGCCTTCAGCTCCGGCACCGGCCGGCGCCGGCCGAGCAGGGTCGTGGCGTACCCGTCGAGCTCCGCCTGCTCGATCGTCCGCTGGATGAAGTCCTGCACGTGCGGGAACCGCGCCAGGTACGTGTCGATGTAGGTCTGGGCCTCGTCGCGGGGAATCCCGAGGTTCTCGGAGAGCCCGAACGCCGAGATGCCGTAGATGATCCCGAAGTTGACCATCTTGGCCACGTTCCGCTCGTCCTTCGTGAGCTCGGAGCGCTCCTTCCCGAGCACCTCCGCGGCCGTCGCCGCGTGGATGTCCTCGCCCGCCGCGAACGCGTCGCGGAGCTTCGGCTCGCCGGAGACGTGGGCGAGGATGCGCAGCTCGACCTGCGAGTAGTCGGCCGAGAGGAGCCGGAACCCCGGCTCGGCGACGAACGCGCTGCGGATCTCGCGCCCCAGCTCGGTGCGGATGGGGATGGACTGCAGGTTCGGGTTCGACGTCGAGAGCCGACCGGTCGAGGCCACCGCCTGGTTGAGGTGCGTGTGCAGCCGGCCGTCCTCCGGCGAGATCAGGCCGGGCAGCGGCTCCAGGTAGGTGTTGAGGAGCTTCGAGTACTCCCGCCACTCCTCGAGCACGGGAACGATCTCGTGCTCGTCCCGGATCGAGCGGAGCACGCGCGCGTCCGTCGAGTAGCCGGTCTTCCCCTTGCGCCCGGCGGTGAGGCCGAGCACCTCGAAGAGGACACGCGCCACCTGCTGGGTCGAGCCGAGCATGAACTCCTCGCCCGCCAGCTCGTGGGCCCGCGCCTCGAGCTCCTCCACCCGCTCCGCCAGCCGCGCGGTGATCTCCCCCATGCGGTACGTGTCGATGCGGACGCCGACGTCCTCCATCGCGGCGAGCACGTGGCTGAGCGGCAGCTCGATCGTCCGGTAGAGCGGGTCGAGGCCGCGCTCGGCGATCCGCGCGCGGAGCTGCGGGTCGAGCCGGAGCGTCGCCGCGGCGCGGCGGACGAGCGCCGAGGTCTCCTCGTCGGCCGCCGGGGCCGGGACGAGCTCCACCCCGTACTCGGCGGCCAGGTCGTCCAGGTGGTACGACGAGCGCCCCGGGTCGATCAGGTACGCCATGAGGAGCGTGTCGTCCACGGCCTCGAGCCGCGCGGCCTTGGCGTCGTGGACCACGAGTGCGGCGTCCCGGAGCCGCCCGGCCAGTGCGCGGCTCCAGGAGCCGACGACCACCTCGTCCCCTTCCCGCGCAAGCGCGAAACGGTCCTCCTCGAGGGCGAGCGCGGCCGGGCCGACGACCTGCTCCAGCTCGCCCTCGCGCCACGGCACCACGACGCCGGCCACCTCGACCGCCGCCGCGGGCAGCGCCTCGTCCAGCTCGTCCACGCGCCCGAGCAGGTTCCGGAACTCGAAACGGCGGAAGATCTCCTTCAGCTGCGAGCGGTCCGGGGGCGAGAGCACGAGCGCGGCCGGGTCGACGTCGAGGTCGAGGTCCCGGCGCATCGTCGCCAGCTCCTTGGAAGCGCGGGCCTGGTCGGCGTGCTCCCGCAGCGAGGTCGCCCGCGCGGGCGAGAGCTCGTCGACGTGCTCGAGCACGGCTTCGACCGACCCGTACTGCGAGATCAGCTGCCCCGCGGTCTTGTCCCCGATCCCCGGGACGCCGGGAATGTTGTCGGACGTGTCGCCCTTGAGGCCGATGAAGTCCGGCACCTGCTCAGGCGTGACCCCGTAGCGGGCGAGCACGCGCTCGGGCGTGTAGACGTGGACGTCCGCGACGCCGCGCGGCGTCATCATCAGGCAGACGTTCTCGGTGCAGAGCTGGAAGGCGTCGCGGTCGGTCGAGACGACGCACGTCTTCACGCCGGCCTCGTCGGCGCGCGTGGCGAGGGTGGCGATGACGTCGTCGGCCTCCCAGCCCTCGAACTCCAGGTTCCGGTACCCGAACGCCTCGACGATCGGGCGGAGGTGCGGGAACTGCTCGCGCAGAAGGTCGGGCATCGGCCGGCGCTCGACCTTGTACTCGGGCGAGAGCTCCTTCCGGTGCACCGGGCTCGTGTCCCAGGCGACCGCGACGCCCTTCGGCCGGTAGTCCGAGAGAAGCTTGAAGAGCATGTTCGTGAAGCCCAGGAGGGCGTTCGTGGGGAAGCCCTCCGTCGTCGCCAGCTCCTCCGGGAGCGCGAAGTACGCCCGGTACGCGAGGTTGTTGCCGTCGACGAGGAAGAGCTCGGAGGCGCGAGCGGGCGCGTCGTCGACCTGGAGCTCCGCCCCGGTCAGCGTCTTGGGCATGGCGACACTCTACGCCGCGCACCCGGGGTGTCAGGAGGGCTACTCCTCGCCCAGGTAAGCCTTGCGGACCTGCTCGTTCCTGGCGAGCGCCTTGGCGTCGTCCGTCAGGGCGATGTGGCCCGTCTCCATGACGTAGCCGCGGTTGGCCACGTCCAGCGCCATGAGGGCGTTCTGCTCGACGAGCAGGATCGGCGTGCCCTGGTGGTTGATCTCGACGACGATCTCGAAGATCTTCTCGACGAAGATCGGGGCGAGGCCCATGGACGGCTCGTCGAGCATGAGGAGCTGGGGTCGCGCCATCAGCGCACGGCCCATCGCGACCATCTGCTGCTCGCCGCCGGAGAGCGTCCCCGCCTTCTGCGTCTTGCGCTCGTTCAGGCGCGGGAAGAGCTCGTAGACCCGCTCGAGGTCCTCCTTGATCTCGGAGCGGTCGGTGCGCTGGAAGGCGCCCATCTCGAGATTCTCGAGGACGCTCATGCGCGGGAAGAGCTTGCGGCCCTCGGGCGACTGGGCGACGCCCATCTGGACGATCCTGTGCGGCGCCTCACTCGTGATGTTCCGGCCCTTGAACGTGATCGAGCCCTTCCGCGGCCGGTTGAGGCCGTTGATGGAGCGGAGGGTCGTCGACTTGCCGGCGCCGTTGGCGCCGATCAGGGTGACGATCTCGCCCTCGCGCACCTGGAGGGAGATGCCCTTGAGCGCGTGGATGGAGCCGTAGTACGTGTGGATGTCCTCGACGTCGAGGATGAGGCCGTCGCCGCCCGTGCGCGGGGCGGCCTGCGCCTGCGGCTCGGGCGGCGGTGCCGCCTGCTCCTGCGCCTGCTGCGGCTCTTCGGGAGGGACGCTCACGATGCTGCTCCTGTCGTCGCCGCCTTGCCGAGGTAGGCCTCGATGACGCGGTCGTCCTTCTGGATCTCCTGCGGGAGGCCCTCGGCGATCTTCTCGCCGTAGTCGAGGACGGTCACGCGGTCGGAGATCCCCATGACCACCTTCATGTCGTGCTCGATCATGAGCACGGTGAGGCCCTGCTCCTCCCGGAGCGTCCCCACGAACTGCGTGAACGTCGCCGACTCCTGCGGGTTCATGCCGGCCGTCGGCTCGTCCAGGAGGAGAAGCTTCGGATCGGTGGCGAGCGCCCGCGCGACCTCGAGCCGGCGCTGGTCGCCGTACGGAAGGTTCCGCGCCAGGGTGTCGTCGCGGTTCTTGAGCCCGCAGAACACGAGGAGCTCGCGCGCCATCTCGTGCGCGTCGGCCTCTTCGTGGCGCACCCGCGGCAGCTTGAAGATCGAGCCGATGATCCCGCCCTTGAGCCGGTGGTGCATCCCGACGAGGACGTTCTCCAGCGAGGTCATGTACTCGAACAGGCGAATGTTCTGGAACGTCCGCCCGACGCCGAGCTTCGTGATCTTGTGCGGCGGCTCGCCGGTGACGTCGTGGTCGTCGAAGACGATGATCCCCTCCGTCGGCTTGTAGACGCCGGTGAGCATGTTGAAGAACGTCGTCTTGCCGGCGCCGTTCGGCCCGATGAGGCTCACGATCGAGCCCTGCGGGATCGTGAAGTCGACGTCGTTGACGGCCACGAGTCCGCCGAACTCCTTCCGCACCTGCTGGGCAACGAGCAGGTCCGCCATTACTCGTGCCTCTCCCCGTAGAGGGTGTCCGTCGCCGTCCCCTCCTCGATCTCGCGCTTGCGGCGGGCCTCGGGGATCAACCCCTCGGGCCGGAAGAGCATCATCAGCACGATGATCAAACCGTAGATACCGAACTGGTACTTCGCCACCTCGAAGTCGAGCGGCGTCTCGTTGTTGAGCCAGCCCCCGATGTTCGAGAGGCCCTCCTGGTTCAGGTACGTGAGGATCGCGCCGGCCACGACCGCGCCCCAGACGCTTCCCATCCCTCCGAGGATGACCATGCAGAGCAGGAAGACCGAGATGTTGAAGAAGAACTCGCTCGGGAAGGCGCCGCCCTTGAAGCTCGCGTAGAAGGCCCCGGCGACCCCGCCGAAGAACGCGCCGAGCGCGTAGGCGGCGGTCTTGGTCCGCATGAGGGGCACGCCCATCGCCGCCGCGGCCGTCTCGTCCTCGCGGATGGCGATCCAGGCCCGGCCAAGCCGGGAGTCGCGCAGGCGGATCGAGCAGTAGATCGTGATCAGGAGCAGCGCAAAGGCGCTCCAGTAGAAGAGGTTGACCTTGTCGAACGACTGCTGGAAGCTGACGGGCAGCCCGAGCGAGTCGTTGAGCGCCTGCCCGAACCCGGGCGAGTCGATCGGGTTGATGCCGAAGGTGCCCGCGGTGAGGTTGAAGCCGCCCAGGTTGTCTGCGTTCCGCACGAACTGCGGGATGATCTCGCCGAACCCGAGCGTCACGATGGCCAGGTAGTCACCGCGCAGGCGCAGCGTCGGCAGGCCGATGAGGATGCCCGCGACCGCCGTGATCGTGCCCGCGATCAGGAGGACGATCCACAGGTTGATGTGGATGCCCCTGAGCCCCTCGGCCACGCCGGACGAGAAGACGTGCACCTTCACCTGCTGGAAGTGGCCCGAGGCCAGCCAGCCGGCCGTATACGCGCCGACCGCGTAGAAGGCCACGTAGCCGAGGTCGAGCAGGCCCGCGTAGCCGACGACGATGTTCAGGCCGACGGCCATCATGACGAAGACGATCATGATCACGCCGGTGCTGACGCTCGGCCACTCGCGCAGGACCGGAATCGTCATGTCGCCGAGGAACTCCTCGTAGAGCACCGGGTAGAGCGCCGCCAGGCAGAGCGCGACGATCCCGATGATCGCGCCGGTCGAGAGGCGCGGCCGCCGCGACCTGGCTGCCGCCGGCGCCGGTCCCTCGGTGCTCTCGGTGGCGGCCATCAGACGCCCTCGGGGGTCCGCTCGCCGAGGAGGCCCTCGGGCCGGAAGACGAGGGTGGCGATGAGGATCCCGAACACGATCGACCGGGTCCAGTCGCTGCCCGGCACACCGATCGCAAGCCCCTCGTTGAACGCCTGGATGAAGCCGATGAGCAGGCCGCCCAGCGTGGCGCCGGCGAGGTTGCCGATGCCGCCGACCACGGCCGCCGTGAACGCGATCAGCCCCAGTTCGAATCCTGTGTCGTACCGCATCTGGAACTGGAGCAGGTAGTTGACGCCCGCCGCGCCGGCCAAGGCCCCGGCGAGCACGAACGTGAACGAGATCGTGCGGTTGACGTTGATGCCCATCATCGCGGCCGCGTCCTGGTCCTGGGCCGTCGCCCGCATCGCCTTGCCCTGCTTCGTCGAGCGGACGAGCCACGTCAGCAGGACGAGCACGGGGATCGTGATCAGGACGACCACTACCTTGTTCCAGCTCATTGAGACTCCGCCGATCGTGAACGCGGCCCCCGTCGAGATGAGCGGCGGCGAGCTCCTGTAGTTCACGTCGTAGAGCGCGAGCGAGATGTTCTGCACGATGAAGGACATCCCGACCGCGCTGATCAGCATGGTCAAGCGCGGCTGGCTCCGCAGCCTGCGGTAGCCGAGAAACTCGATGGTCGCGTTGAGGGACGCCCCGAAGAGCATCGTGAGCACGATCGTGCCCAGGAGCCCTGCGGCGATCACGACGACCGCCTCGTCCCCGCTCAGGTCGAAGAGGGAGATCATGATCGTGCTGGCGATCAGCCCGCAGAGGGCGAAAACGTCGCCGTGCGCGAAGTTGATCAGCTGCAGGATCCCGTAGACGAGCGTGTAGCCGAGGGCGACGAGCGCGTAGACCGATCCGGTCGTCAGGCCGATCAGCGCGACGTTGGCGAACTGCTCGGGGTCGTCGATCAGGTTGACGAGCAGGATCCCCACGATCAGGACGACGAAGAGGATCCCGAGGATCGACATCACGTCCGGGCGCTTGCGCCGGGCCGGCAGCCGCTCTCTGCTCGTCTCGACCGTCACTGGAAGTTGTCGCCTCCTGAGAGATTCGGGGGAGGGCCGGTGCCCTCCCCCGAATCGTCAACTGCGGGTGTTACTCGCTCGTGCCTCTCGCGGCGTTGACTACGTCCTCCTGCGGGGAGAACACCGTCTCGACCTCGAGCTGGTCCTCACCCCGGAAGATGGTGAACCCGATGACCGCGCCGCTCGCGAGCGTCGGGTCGCCGTCCGGGCTGAACGAGAAGTCGCCGAGGAAGCCGCCCGTGACCTGCGTGGCGAACATCTGCTCGATGACGCTCGCCCGCGTGTAGTCCGAGTTGGCGATCGCGTCGAGCAGGATCTGGGCGGCCTGCGCGCCGTAGATGGCGTACGGGTCGACCGGGTCGCCGCCGAGCGTCGGCTCGAACTCTGCGATGAACTCCTCCGCCGCGCCCGTGAACTCGTCGACGGGCACGCCGGCAACCGAGAAGAAGGCGCCGCGCGTGTTGTCAGCGCCCGCCTCGTCGATCGTCTGCTGCGTCGTGAAGCCGTCAGGCATGTAGAGCTTGACGGTCTCGTTGTCGCCCAGGACCCTGACCTTGTCCTTGATGACCTGGGCGCCGTTCTCGTCGATCAGGCCGCCGAGGAACAGACCGTCTGCCCCGGAGTTCTTGACCTTGTTCATCAGCGCTTCGTAGTTCGAGGCCTTCGGATCCCACGCCTCGAAGCCGACGACCTCGATGCCGAGGTGCTCGGCCGCGCTGCGCGTGTTGGTGGCGACGCCGAGGCCGTAGGCCTCCTTGTCGTTGAGGATGTACACCTTGGTCGAGCCCTGCGCCTGCATGAACTCGGCGAGGGCCGCGCCCTGGTAGGCGTCGTGCGCGACCACGCGGACGTAGTTGCGACTGCCTGTCGGGTAGTACTTGTCGGGCTCGTCGTCGGCGCAGCCGGGGCCGCCCTCGGTCAGGCAGACGTACGTGTTCGCCGGCGAGATCATCGCCAGACCGCCGCCCGGAGCCTGGTTGAGCACCGGGATCGCGATCGCGGCGGCGCCCGAGTTGAATGTGCCGATCATGCCGAGGACGCTCTGGTTCTCGGCGTACGCGTTCGCGTTCTGGCTCGTCTTGCCCGGATCCCACTTCCCGGCCTGAGCCGTCGAGTCGTCACAGGACTGGTAGCCCACGTTGACCGCACCGGCCTTCCAGCCGTTCGTCTCCAGCACCTGCCGGATCGCCGCCGTCATCTGCAGGGTCTGCGTCCGCGAGGACCCCTGCAGCGGCAGGTCGGAGGCGACCAGGACCTGCGGCTCGCCTTCGCCCTCGTACTCGATGTCGGTGCACGACGCCGACGGCAGCGGCGTGACGTCCGGAAGGTCCGGAGCCGCCTCGCCTTCGGTGTCCTCCCCGCCCGTCTCGGCCGGAGCCGGCTCGTCGGCATCGTCGTCGTCGTCGCCGCCGCAACCCACGGCGGCGAACGCGAACGCGCCGATGAGCAGCACGAGTAACGCCAAAATCGTCCTTCGTTTCACCACTCCTCCTCTTCGCCCGATTCCTGTTTCGGCGCTGCACCCGGCGAGCACCGTCAGAAGGTGCCCGCGATTATGAACGCGGATTCAACGCCCTTGCAACCCCCTGCCGATACGATGACCACCGACGAGCGGGCCGAAGTGGCGGAACTGGTAGACGCGCTGGACTCAAAATCCAGTGGGGCCACGCCCCGTGCGGGTTCGATCCCCGCCTTCGGCATCAGTTCACCACCTCCTCACCACGCTCCAGGGGTCGCATCGATCAGAATGGGTTCGTCCAAAGAGACGACCGTGGGAAGCTGAAGTTAGACGAATGGGCAAACAAGTTGCACTCCTGACCGGCGGAGGCGACTGTCCCGGTCTGAACGCGGTCATCCGGGCGGTCACCAGGCGCTCGCTCGACCGCGGCTACGGAGTGGTCGGCGTCCGCGAGGGCTGGCGGGGGCTGGTCGAGGGCAAGTTCCAGGAGCTCGACGACCGGGCGATCTCGGGGATCCTCCCGCGCGGCGGCACGATCCTGGGCACGACCCGCACGAACCCCTACAAGGTCGAGGGCGGCGTCGAGCGCGTGCTCGAGAACTTCGCGGCGCGGGAGCTCGACGCCCTCGTCGCCATCGGCGGCGAGGACACCCTGGGAGTCGCCTCGCAGCTCTTCGAGGAACAGGGGTTTCCGGTCGTGGGCGTGCCGAAGACGATCGACAACGACCTCTCGGCCACCGACTACACGTTCGGGTTCGACACGGCCGTGACGGTGGCCACGGAGGCGATCGACCGCCTGCACACGACCGCCGAGTCCCACAACCGCGTCATGGTCGTGGAGGTCATGGGCCGCCACACCGGCTGGATCGCGGTCATGAGCGGCATGGCCGGCGGCGCCGACGTCATCCTCATCCCCGAGCATCCGATCACGATCGAGGAGGCCTGCTCCGACATCCAGCGCCGCCACGCGCGCGGCAAGGACTTCTCCATCGTCGTCGTCAGCGAGGGCTACGAGCTCACCTACGCCTCCGGCGAGAGGCAGCAGGTCGCCCAGGCGGCCCCCACCGACCAGTTCGGCCACGTCCGCCTGGGCGGCGTCGGCGACGTCCTCGCCGCCGAGATCGAGGAGCGCACCGGCTTCGAGACGCGGGTCACGGTGCTCGGCCACGTCCAGCGCGGCGGCACGCCGACCCCGCACGACCGCATCCTCGCCACCCGCTACGGACTGAAGGCGGCCGACCTCGTCCACGAGCAGCAGTGGGGGACGATGGCCGCCCTGAAGGGCGACGACGTCGTCGCGGTCACGCTCAAGGACGCGGTCGCCGAGCTGAAGACGGTGCCGCCGGAGTTCTACGAGGCCGCGAAGACCTTCTTCGGGTAGGGGACGAACCGGCACGCTTCCGGCACGCTCCGGTCTCCAACCGGTGCGCTTCTTTTCGTTACGGTTGCAGCGGAGGGAGGCCAGCGGCCGGCCCCTCCGCGGGCGCGCGGGTATGAGTGTCGGTTAGCACACCCTCCCGGCGCCGGCACTTGCCCAGCGGCATCACTCCGTCTCGCTTCGGTGGCCCGGGCGCCGCCCAGAGCTTGCGAGTGTCGTCCGCTGTCCGGCGCTCCAACCGGAAGAGCCACTGAACCCAGGCCGAAAGCGGACGAAGCACCGACGGACGCTCCTCCCGCGGTATTCGAGACGGGCCGTCCTTGACGAACCGATCGCCCACGGCCGTCACTGGAACAGGAGCAGCAGCGCGTCCGTAGGGGCGTAGTCGTCCGTGAGGACGGGCACGTCGTCCGTCGGGATCAGGGCGTCGTGGCGGTCGAGGATCGCCTGGCGCAGGTCCGGGGCCGTCGGGGCCGACTCCCGGAGCTCGTCCCAGCGCTGCGCGAGGAAGGTCGGCTGCGGCGACGCGCCCTCGGTGGCCACGAGGATGAGGTTCCTGAACGTCTCGTCGCCCTGGTCGCCCGGGAGGATCGCCGGATGGACGAGGACGGTGGGGAACGCCGTGCGGTACGTGCGGTAGATCGACCGGAAGAGCCGGGAGCTCGGCCCGGCGATCGCACCGATCGCGTTCGTCACCACGACCCCGCCGGGCTCGAGGCGCGAGCGGGCGAGCTGGAGGAACTCCTGGGTCACCAGGTGGAAGGGGATCGCGTCCGCGAAGAACGCGTCGATGACGATCGCGTCCCAGCGCTCCTCGCGGTCGGCGAGGAACCGCCGCCCGTCTCCCACCGAGATCTCCAGGCGCGGGTCGTCGCGCGGCAGCTCGAAGTAGTCGTGCGCGACCTCGGCGACGACCGGGTCGATCTCGACCGCGTGCAGCTGCGCCTCGTCGAAGTCCTGGAGCATGCGCTTCTCCGAGGAGCCGGCCCCGAGGCCGATGAAGAGGATCCGCTGTGCGTCGGCGTTGTACGCCTTGGCTAGGTGGAAGTAGTCGGTGTAGGCGAAGCGCGTGCGCAGGGGGTCGTCGAGGTACATCGCGCTCTGCAGCGAGTTGTCGAAGCGGAGGTAGCGCGAGTCCGCGTCCTCCACGACCGAGAGCCGGTGGTACTGGGTGTCCTGCGAGAAGACGACCCGGAGCTCAGGCTGGGCGATGGCGGCGCGCGGGTCCCTCGCGTCGAGGACCGTCTCCGAGCCGCGCAGGCGGTAGAGGGGAGACCAGTTCTGCGCCGCCGCGCCCGAGAGCGTCCCGCCGGTCTCCGGGGCGAGCGAGACGGCCGCGACCACCGCGCCTACGGTCGCCAGCGCGGCCAGGACGGCCGCGGCCGCCTGACGCTCCGCCGCGGCGACGACCACGACCGCCGCGAGGAGCGCCACCGCGCCGGTGGCGATCAGCTGGTCGACGCCGAGCTCCGGGATGAGGAAGAACGCCGTCGCCAGCGTCCCGGCGATGCTGCCGGCGGTCGAGACCGAGAAGAGTCGGCCGGCCGTCCTCCCCACCCGCGCCAGCGAGCGGGCGCGCAGGCGCACGGCGATCGGCGTCACGCAGGCCATGGCGACGCTCATCGGGCCGAAGAGGATGACGGAGGCGATCAGCGGGTTGAGCCGCGGGCCCGCGTCCCGGCCGACGACCCACTCGAGGACGGCCTCGTCCACGAACGGGATCGCCAGCACGAGGAGGGCGGAGAGCCCCATCACCCCGAGCAGGAGCCTCGTCACGGGCACCCGGTCGGCGAGGACGCCTCCGAGCCAGTAGCCGATCGCGAGCCCGGTGAGGACGACGCCGATCAGCGAGCCCCAGACGTAGAGGGAGTTGCCGAAGAACGGCGCCAGCACGCGGCTCGCGGCGATCTCGACGCCGAGGAGGACGGCGCCGGAGACGAAGACCGCGGCCATGATCGCCGCGCCGTCGAGGCGGTCGGCGAGACCGCGCCCCTCCGGCGCGGGCAGGCTCCCCGGCAGGCCGTCGCCGTCGCGGCCGTTGCCGCCCGGGGCCTCGCCGGTGACGACCGGGCTACGGCGCGGCGTGCGGTCCACGGACGAGCTCCTCGAGAACGGCTCCGAATTCGGCGTCGCGCGGCAGGCCGTGCACGAGGATCGCGTCGACCCCCGCGCGCTCGAGCGCCAGGACCTGCTCGTGGGAGACGACTGCCGCCTCCGAGACGACGAGCTTGCCCGCGGGCACGTCCGCGAGCAGGTCGAGGGTGAGCTCGAGATCCTCCTCGTCGTCGTCGACCTCGCGCTCGGAGATGAGCACGATGTCCGGGTCGATGCGTTCCAGCGCGTCCTCGAGCTCCTCCTCCTCGCGCACGTCGACGGCGAAGTCGAGGCCGAGGTCGGAGGCAGCTCCGTAGATCCCTTCCAGCACTCCCTCCTCGGAGACCGCGTCGTAGTGGACGACGACCGCGTCCGCGCCTGCTGCCGCGAGCGCCGCGGGATCGCCGTCCCGGGCGAGGATCGGCAGGGCCGTGAGCGCCCGCACGCGCGTCACGTCCGCGGCGGGGACCGCCACGGCCTCGGCCCCGGCCGCCTCCGCGATCGCGG
>Ga0299913_10000100_pt1 | contig 39753 bp, 41 predicted proteins | sample RVTome_9_FD_201360 | JGI IMG/M metagenome (GOLD analysis project Ga0299913, IMG submission 201360) | Soil microbial communities from uranium-contaminated site in the Upper Colorado River Basin, Wyoming, United States - RVT155D38 (version 2) ... | reverse complement strand
CGCCGTCGGTGACGACCAGCACGACCGGCTCGGCGTCGGGGTGGCGGCGGACGTGCGCGCCGGCGAGCAGCAGCGCGTGGTGCAGGTTGGTGCCCTGCTCCCAGGTGCCGTCGAGCGCGGTCAGCTCGCCGATCCGCACGGTCGTGGCGTGCCGGCCGAACGTGATCAGCTCCAGCGCGTCGGTGCGGAACCGGGTGCGGACGAGGTGGTGCAGCGCGAGCGCGGTGCGCTTCATCGGCAGCCAGCGGCCCTCCGACACCATCGACCACGAGGTGTCCACGCACAGCGCGACCGCGGCCCGTGACCGCTGCTCGGTCTCGACCACCTCGACGTCCTCGACGGTCAGCCGCACCCGGCCGGCCACCGCACGAGTGCCGGCGCCGGCCGCGCGCAGCACGGCGTTGCGCACCGTGCGCGGGGTGTCCCACGGCTCGGCGTCGCCGAACTGCCACGGCCGGCTGGCGCCGGTCGGCTCGCCCGCCGCACCCGCCCGCCGCGCGTCCCGCTCCCCACGCCCGGTGCGCAGCCGGCGCACCACGTCGGCCAGCGCGGACTCGCCGAGCCGGCGCAGCGCCTTGGGCGACAGCTGCAGCGTGCCGTCGGCCGCCCTGGTGAACACGCCCTGGCGGTGCAGCTCGCGTTCGAGCTCGGCCAGCCGGCGGGCGTCCACCCTGGCCTCCTCACCGAGCTGGCGGACCAGGGCGTCGAGGTCCAGGTCGTCCAGCCGGGCGCCGGGGTAGCCCTGCGCGAGCTGCTCGGCCAGCGCGTCGAGCTCGGCGAGGTCGGCCAGCGCCTGCGCCCCCTCGCCGAGGCCGAGCGGGTTGTCGCCGCGGAACCGGCCCGACGACGTCCAGTCCTCGCCGGGCCGCAGCGACCGCAGCGCGGCGTCCAGCGTGGACAGCTGCTGGGCCAGCCGCGGGTCACCGAAGGCCTGCTGGGACAGCGCGGCGAGCTCGGCGCGCTGCTGCGCGGTCATCGAGTTGAGCATCCGCTGGGCGGCCGCGGCCCTGGCGGCCAGCGCATCGATCAGCTCCTCGACGGTGCTGTGCCCGGGTCCGGGTGTCCCGGGTTGATAGAGCTCGGGAAAGAACTCGCCGTGCTCCGCCATGAACCGCTCGAACCGCTGCGGCACGTCGGCGTCGCCGCGGGCGTGCGCCGCGAGCAGCTCGTTGAGCGCGGCGAGCATCCTGCCGATCCGCTCCACGTCGGCCGGCGTGACGTCCTGCATGGCCCGCCTGATGCCCTTGAACCGGGACTCCAGCAGTTCGGTCCCCAGCAGGTCGCGGATGCGCTGGTAGTCCTCGCGGGCCTGCGGGGACCGCCAGTCGTAGTCCGCCAGCTCCTGGACCGCGGCCGCAGTGCTGTCCGGCAGGGCGGCCAGCTGCGCCTCGCGGAACCGCGCGTCGTCGTCGGGATCGGCGAACAGCTCGGCGCGCTCGGCGTCCAGCGCGCGCCGCAGCAGCTCGCGCACCTCCTGCAGCGTGCCGTCCAGCCGGTTCGAGCGCTGGATCTGCGCCCGCCGGTGCCACAACCGGCGGCTCAGGTCGTCCAGCCCGGCCTGCTCCCCCACCCCGCGGCGCAGCAGCTCGCGCAGCGCGGCCGCCGGGCTGGAGCCGGACATCACGTCCTGGCCGATGGCGTCCAGCGCGGCGCGCAGGTCCACGGGCGGGCCGAGCGGGTCCGGCCCGCCGTGCCACGCGCCGTAGGAGTAGCGCTCCGGGGTGGTCATGACGACCGGTACACCGTGGTGCCGTCGTCGGCGTCCTTGGCCAGTCGGCGGCGCAGGAACAGGGACTCCAGCGCCAGCTCGACGGCGCCCGCGATGCGGCCCGGCGGGTCGTTCGGTGCCACCCCGAGCCGCGCCGCCACCTCGTGCAGCACCGGCAGCTCGGGAAGCGCCGCCAGCACCTGGGCCGCCGGCACCCGCTCGCCGGTGGTCACCGGGTGGTCCTCGGCCACCGCGGTGGCCAGCGGCGCGAGGTCGAGGCCGGCCAGGTGCGCCCGCGCGGTGTCGGCGACCGCGCGGCGCAGCAGGTGCGTGAGGTGCTCGTGCTCGCGGCCCTCCTCGCCGGGCTCGAACTCCAGCTTGCCGCGCAGCACCGCGGGCACCGCGTCCAGGTCGACCGGCCTGGCCACCGCGGGCCGCTCCCCCACCAGCGCGGACCGTCGCAGGGCCGCGGCGGCAACCACCTCGGCGCCGGCGATGACGAACCGCGCCGACACCCCGGACCGCTGGTCGATGGCGTTGGACTCGCGCAGCAGCCGCACGAACCTGGCGAGCACCTCGATCAGGTGGTCGTCCACGATGGCGACGAGCGAGGCCTCCTGCCTGGCGACCGCCATCTCGGCCTCGACGGTCAGCGGGTAGTGGGTGCGGATCTCGGCGCCGAAGCGGTCCTTGAGCGGCGTGATGATCCTGCCGCGGTTGGTGTAGTCCTCTGGGTTGGCGCTGGCCACCAGCAGCACGTCGAGCGGCAGCCGCAGGGTGTAGCCGCGGATCTGGATGTCGCGCTCCTCCATGACGTTGAGCAGCGACACCTGGATCCGCTCGGCGAGGTCGGGCAGCTCGTTGACGGCGAGCACGCCGCGGTGCGCGCGCGGCACCAGCCCGAAGTGGATCGTCTCCGGGTCGCCGAGGCTGCGCCCGGCGGCGACCTTGATCGGGTCCACGTCGCCGACGAGGTCGCCGACGCTGGTGTCCGGCGTCGCCAGCTTCTCGGTGTAGCGCTGGCTGCGGTGCCGCCACGCGACGGGCAGTTCGTCGCCCAGCTCCAGCGCGCGCCGCCGGGACTCCGGCGTGATCGGGTCGAACGGGTGCTCGTCGAGCTCCGCGCCGTCGATGACCGGCGTCCACTCGTCCAGCAGCCCCGGCAGCGCCCGCAGCAGCCTGGTCTTGCCCTGGCCGCGCTCGCCGAGCAGCACCACGTCGTGCCCGGCGAGCAGGGCGCGCTCCAGCTGCGGCAGCACGGTCCGGCCGAAGCCGACGATGCCCGGCCACGGGTCGGTACCGGTGCGCAGCGCGGCGAGCAGGTTCTCGCCGATCTCCTGCTTGACGCCGCGCTGCAGGTGACCGCCCGCGCGCAGCTCGGCGAGGGTCGTCGGCAGGTCGGGCGGGGGGCTGGCGAGGCTGCTCACGAAACCCACGCTACGCACCGACCGGCATCGGGGCACGGCATTGGGACGCGAAGGGCTGCCCGTTGGTCAACAATGGCGGCATGGTCCCCCGCGAGCCAGACCACCGGACGAACGGCTCAGGGCAGTTCCCGCCGATCGCCGAGTACGGCTTCCTCTCCGACTGCGAGACGACCGCGCTGGTCGCGCCCGGCGGCGGCATCGAGTGGCTGTGCCTGCCGCGGATGGACTCGCCGAGCGTGTTCGGCGCGATCCTGGACCGCGACGCCGGCATGTTCCGCGTGCATCCGGCCGGGGTGGAGGTGCCGGCGGCCCGGCGCTACCTGCCGGGCACGCTCGTGCTGGAGACGAGCTGGTGGACGCCGGGCGGCTGGCTGGTGGTGACCGACGCGCTGCTGATGGGGCCGTGGCACCACGAGAACGAGCGGTCGTCCACGCACCGGCGGGCACCGACGGACTACGACGCCGACCACGTGCTGCTGCGGACGATCCGCTGCGTCAACGGCCAGGTGCAGGTGCGGATGGACTGCACCCCGGTGTTCGACTGCGGCCGGCTGCCGGCCACCTGGGAGTACACCGGCCCCGGCTACCACGAGGCGGCGGCCACGGCGGACGGGGTGGCGCGCCCGCTGCGGCTGACGACGGACCTCAACGTCGGCTTCGAAGGCCCGCTGGCCACCGCACGCACCCTGGTCAAGCAGGGCGAGACCAGGTTCGTCGCACTGTCCTGGAGCGAGCACGCCCCGCCGCGCACCGCGCAGGACGCCCAGGAGCGCATGCGGTGGACCGCGCACCACTGGCAGCACTGGCTGGACCGCGGCCGCTTCCCCGACCACCCGTGGCGCAGCTTCCTGCAGCGCAGCGCGCTGACCCTGAAGGGGCTGACGTTCGCCCCGACGGGCGCCATGGTGGCGGCCGCCACCACCTCACTGCCGGAGACGCCCGGCGGCGAGCGCAACTGGGACTACCGCTACACCTGGATCAGGGACGCCACCTTCACGCTGTGGGCGATGTACACGCTCGGCTTCGACTGGGAGGCCAACGACTTCTTCTGCTTCGTCTCCGACGTGGCCCAGGCCGAGGGCGGCGACCTGCAGATCATGTACGGGGTGGACGGCGAGCGGGTGTTGGAGGAGTCCACGCTCGACCACCTGTCCGGCTATCAGGGCGCGCGGCCGGTGCGCGTCGGCAACGCCGCGTACGCGCAGCAGCAGCACGACGTGTGGGGCGCGGTGGTCGGCGCCATCGATCTCTACACGCGCGCCCACCAGCGCATCGACGACCGGTTCTGGGCGATCGTGCAGACCCAGGTCACCCGCGCGCTGGAGCGGTGGCGGCACCCGGACCAGGGCATCTGGGAGGTGCGCTCGGAGCCGCAGCACTTCACCTCGTCCAAGGTGGCCTGCTGGATGGCGGCCGACTCGGGCGCGCGGCTTGCCGAGGGCCGCGGCGAGCCCAAGCTCGCTCAGGAGTGGCGCGCGGCGGCCGAGGAGATCAAGTCCGACGTGCTGACCAACGCGCTCGACGAGCGCGGCGTGTTCGTCCAGCACTACGGGAGCAAGGCGCTGGACGCGTCGGTGCTGCTGATCCCGCTGCTCGGCTTCCTGCCGGGCGACGACCCGCGGGTGCGGGCCACCGTGCTGGCGGTCGCCGACGAGCTGACCGAGGACGGCCTGGTGCTGCGCTACCGGATGCACGAGACCGACGACGGGCTGGCCGGTGAGGAGGGCGCGTTCACCATCTGCTCGTTCTGGCTGGTGTCGGCGTTCGTGCTGATCGGCGAGCTGGACCGGGCCAGATGGCTGTGCGAGAAGCTGCTGTCCTACGCGAGCCCTTTGCAGCTCTACGCGGAGGAGATCGACCCGAAGACGGGCAGGCACCTCGGCAACTTCCCGCAGGCCTTCACCCACCTCGCGCTGATCAACGCGGTGATGGCGGTGATCAGGGGCGAGCGCGCCGCGGTGCCGGAGCGGTCCAGGCCCGATCCCGGCCCCGGCCCGACCACCCGGCGGAGCTCGGAATGACCGATCGCGCCGAGCCGGTGGAGTTCTCGTTCGAGCCGTCCACGCTGGCCATGTTCGACGCGTTCTACCTGGCGTACCCGGAGCTGCGGCCGCGGATGGCCGCGCTGCTCGGGGTGTCGGTGGCCGGCACCGCGGCCGGCACGCTGCTCGCCGTCGCCGGCGCCGACCCGGTCTTCTGGCTGGGCAGCTTCCTGGTCACCGTGCTCGCGCTCGGGGTGCTCGGCTGGTGGGCGCTGTCGCGCTGCCGGGGCAGCGTGTTCGCCGCCGGCCCCGGCACCGCGCGCACCGACGACCAGGGGCTGCTGGTGCGGCCGACCGACGCGAAGCCGACGCTGCTGCCGTGGTCGGCGCTGCGCGGCTGGGTGGCCAGCGACCGGCTCGTCGTGCTGCTGCCCGGCGGCCGCACCCGCCGGCCGCTGCACGTCATCCCGACCGACGTGTTCGACGACGAGGCCGACGCCGAGACCTTCCGCGACCTGCTGCGCTGGCACCTCGGGCAGCCGGCCAGGTCCTAGGGCGCGTCCCCTGGCGGCGCGAGCTGCGCGGCGCGCGACTCCAGGTAGCGCTGCTCGGGCACGCTGAGCGTGCGCCGTGCGGCCAGCCGGTACTGGGCACGCGCCGCATCCCGGTCGCCGGCGATGTCGAGCAGGTGGGCGCGGACGGCGTACACCCGGTGGTGTCCGGCCAGCGCGGCGTCGGCCTCGGCGAGCTGTCGAAGGCCGGCGGCCGCGCCGTGCACCATGGCGACGGCGACGATGCGGTTGAGGGTGACCATCGGGCCCGGCGCGATGGCGTCCAGCAGCTCGTACAGCCCGAGGATCTGCCGCCAGTCGGTGTCCTCGGCGCGCACGGCCTCGGCGTGCACGGCCGCGATCGCGGCCTGCAGCTGGTACGGGCCGATCGGCGCGCTGGCCAGCGTCTCGGTGATCAGCGCGATTCCCTCGGCGATGGCCGCCGCGTTCCACCGGCTGCGGTCCTGCTCGGCGAGCGGCACCAGCGCGCCGTCCTCGCGGGTCCGCGCCGGCCGTCGGGCGTCGGTGAGCAGCATGAGCGCGAGCAGGCCGGTGACCTCGCCGTCCGCCGGCAGGTGCTCGCGCAGCTGCCGGGTCAGGCGGATCGCCTCGGCGGTGAACTCGACGCGGTGCAGCGCGGACCCCGAGCTCGCGGTGTAGCCCTCGTTGAAGATCAGGTAGAGCACGTGCAGTACGGCCGCCAAGCGCTGCGAGAGTTCGGCCGGCGGCGGCATCCGGAACTCGGCGCCGCTGGCCTTGATCCGCTGCTTCGCCCGGCTGATGCGTTGGCCGACGGTGGACTCCGGCACCAGGAACGCGCGGGCGATCTCCGCGGTGCTCAGGCCCCCGACGGCGCGCAGGGTCAGGGCCACCTGGGAGACCGGCGTGAGCGACGGGTGGCAGCACAGCAGCAGCAGGGTGAGCGTGTCGTCGACGGCCGGCGCCGGCTCCAGGTCCGGCGGTTCGACCGCGGCCGCGGTCTCCTCGCGGCGCCGGCGGGCCGACTCGCTGCGCCACAGCTCGATCCGGCGGCGGGACGCGGTGGTGATCAACCAGCCCTTCGGGTTGGCCGGCACGCCCTCGGTCGGCCACTGGACCGCGGCCGCCAGCAGCGCCTCCTGAACCGCGTCCTCGCAGGTGTCGAAGCCCCCGTGGTGCCGCACGAGGGCGCCGAGGACCTGCGGCGCGAGCTCCCGCAGCAGGTCCTCCACCTCGGGTGTCCGCCCGCCCGCTGCCCGGACGATCAGAACGCCGGCCACGGGATCGCCGGCCACTCCCCGGAAGGGGACGGGAACGTGCCCTTGGCCAGCAGCCGTGCCGCCCGGTCGGCGAGCGCGTTGCGCTCCTTGCGGGTGAGGTGGGTGGCCAGTTCGTCGGCCAGCGGGCCGGATGCCAGCGCGGCCTGGAACTCCCGAAGGCCGTCCACCACCTCGCCGGGCAGCGCCTCGCCGAGCCACCCCCACAGCACGGTGCGCAGCTTGTCCTCATGGTGCAGGCAGATGCCGTGGTCCACGCCGTACACGCCGCCGTCGGGGCCGCGCAGCACGTGCCCGCCCTTGCGGTCGGCGTTGTTGATCACGATGTCCAGCGCGGCCATCCGCTGCAGGTCGGGGTGGTCGGCGTGCACCAGCACCGCCGGGTCACCGTAGCGGTCCCTGGCCCGCAGCACGCGCAGCCAGCCGTCCGGCACCTCGTCGGCGATCACCACGTCGACCAGGTCGTGCAGGTCGTGCTCGGGCGTGGTCTCCACCCACAGCTGCACCATGCCCGGCCCGAACGGCCCGGGCCGCAGCACGGTCGGCGGGACGAGCGCCCAGCCCATCGCGCGGCACACGAGGTAGCTGGCCACCTCACGGCCGGCGAGCGTGCCGTCCGGGAAGTCCCACAGCGGGCGCTCGCCGCGCACCGGCTTGTAGACGCAGTGCGCGCTGACGCCCTCGTGCTCGATCGTGCAGTACAGGGTGGCGTTGGACGCGTCGACCAGCCGGCCGGCGACGTCGACGCGGCCCCGGGTCAGGAACTCGACGGCGGCCGGATCGGTGGGCAGCACTGCGGTGCTCAGCTCGCGATGACCCGGCGATAGCCGTTCTGCCGCGGGCAGATGTGCCCCTCGGCGTCCAGCGGCTCGGCGCACAGCGGGCACGGCGGCCGGCCGGCGGTGACCACCCGCTCGGCCCTGGTCGCGAACGCGCGGGCCTGCAGCGGGGTGAGGAACACCCGCACCGCGTCCGGCCCCTCCTCGGTGTCGTCGAGCACCACGGACTCGTCGATCTCCTCCTCGGTGACCGCGAGCAGCTCGACGACCACCGACCGGCTCTCGGCGTCCCAGCCGAGGCCCATCGTGCCGACCCGGAACTCCTCCTCGATCGGCGGCTCCAGCGGCTCGACGTCCAGCTGGTCGTCGGCGACCTCGGGCGGCATCTCGGCACCGAAGCGGCGGTGCACCTCGTCCAGCAGCGCCGCGAGCCGTTCGGCCAGGACGGCCACCTGCTGCTTCTCCAGCAGCACGCTGACCGTGCGCATGTCCTCCGAGGCCTGCAGGTAGAACGAGCGGTCGCCGGGCTCCCCGACGGTCCCTGCGATGAACCGGTCGGGCTGACGGAAGACATGGATGACGCGTGGCATGGCACCCTCGACCCTAGGCCACGGCCGCCTCGCGCGCACTCAACTACGCCACCTGAACGTGATCACTACCAGCGGGTGCGATGTGCGATCCAGGCGAGCGCCGCGGACGCGGTGGTGGCCTGGAATGCACGCAGCCCGTAGGCCCCCGGCGGGGCCGGCTGCCGGCTCGCGGCGGCGAGGTAACCGGCGATTCCCGCGGCGAAGCCGGTGACGGCCCAGGCCGGCACGCCGTCCATCGCGGAGCCGCGCAGCACGGCGCGTTCCGCGTCGGCCGGCGAGTGCCCGGCCGCGATCAGGTGCGGCACCAGGTTCGCGAGCTCCAACCACGGCGCGCCGCGCACCGCCTGCGCCCAGTCGACCACCATCACCCGGCCGTCGTCGCTGCGGCACAGCAGGTTGTCCGGCCGCAGGTCCATGTGCAGCATGGTGTCGCCGCCGGCCCACGGCCGCCACGCGCTCTCCATCGCGACGAGCTTGTCCAGGTTGTGCCGCGCCCACGGGTCGAGGTCGTGCGGCGGCCGGCCGTACAGGTACGACCAGCCCGACAGCCGCGGGCCGTACACCGCGTCGACGGTCGGCAGCCCGGGCAGCGGGCACGGCGTGAGCATGCTGCGCATCGCGTCCACGCTGTCCAGCACCTCGGCGACGTCGAGCGATTCCGGCCGCAGGTCCGGCTGGCGGCCGTCGATGTCCTCGAACACCAGCAGGAACCACTCGTCGTCGATCGTGCCGAGCAGCAGCGGCGCCGGCGTCCCCTCCGGCAGCGCCCCGGACACGTATGCCTCGGCGTGGTAGTTGCGGATCAGCGGATGGCTCGCCGGTACGCCCTTGACGAACACCCGGCCGCCGTCGGCGAGCTCCAGCCGGGAGGCGAGCCCGGCGGCGAAACCGCTGGTCTGTGACTCCGCATTGGCCACCTGGGTGCCCAGCCGTTGTTCGAGCACGATCTGCACCACGAACGGCACGCCACCCCAACCCGGCCTGACGCTGTAAGCCACATCTGTCACCGCACTCACTCCCGCACCCACCTGCGGTTAGTGGCGGAAGGCAGGTGGACCACGCAAATCCTCCTGTCTGGCCGGGCGAACGGATGGTGTGGTGATCACGAAATTGTCGCGCGCCGGCCAGTGTATTGGCGCTCGGCGCCTCGCGGGAGCGGGTACCTCGCCGTGGTGCGAACCAGATAGCCCAATTTTGGCGACCATTCGGCCGAATTTCGGCGATTTGGACCGCGGGGGTCCCGCCTGGTCAGGCCCCGGTCGAGCCGCCGACCACGGCGTCGGACGCGGGCGGGGGGCTGCGCCGCCGGCGCCGCTTGGGGGGCGGTGCGAGCGGGGTCAACTCCCCCCCGTTGTCGTTCGTACGCCACACGAACGGGCGAGTCTCGGTGTACCGGACCACGCTGACCGAGCCCGGGTCCACGACGATCCGCTGGAACTGGTCCAGGTGCAGGCCGAGCGCGTCGGCCAGCACGGCCTTGATCACGTCACCGTGGCTGCAGGCCAACCACACGGCGTCCGCGCCGTGCTCGGCGGAGATCTTCGCGTCCCACTCGCGGACCGCGGCCACCGCGCGGGACTGCACCTCGGCGAGCCCCTCCCCCTGGGGGAACACCGCCGCCGACGGGTGCAGCTGCACGACCTTCCACAGCGGCCGCTTGGCCAGCGTGCTCAGCGGCTGCGCGGTCCACTCGCCGTAGTCCACCTCGGCCAGCCGGTCGTCCACCGACGGCTGCAGCCCGCGCGCCGCCGTCAGCGGGGTGACGGTCTCCACGCAGCGCTGCATCGGCGAGCTCACCACCGCGGCCAGCACCACCGGCGCGAGCCGCGCGACCAGCGCGTCGGCCTGCGCCGAGCCGTGCTCGTCGAGCGCGACGCCCGGCGAGCGGCCGGCCAGTACCCCGGTGTGGTTCGCCGTGGACCTCGCGTGCCGCAGGAGGATGACGGTGGCCACGGGATGCAGCCTACGGCTGCCCGTGAGTGGCGATGAGTGCTATAGCACTCATCGCCACTCACGGGTGCGCAGCACATGCACCGGCTATGTCGCGGCGATCGTGCCCGTGGTCAGCAGCGCCAGGACGAGCCCGCCGAGCACGAGCCGGTACCCCGCGAAGACGTACAGGCTGTGGTGCGCCACCCAGCGCAGCAGCCAGGCGATGGACGCGTAGCCGACCGCGAAGGCCACCGCGGTGGCGACGACCATCTGCGCGACCGTTGGCTGCAGCCCGGCGCCACCGCGTGCGAAGACGTCCGGGATGCTGAACACGCCGGCGGCCACCACGGCCGGAATGGCCAGCAGGAACGAGTACCTGGTGGCGGCCTCCCTGGTCAGCCCGATGGCGAGGCCCGCGGACAGGGTGGCGCCGGACCGGGACACCCCCGGTACGAGCGCGAGCGCCTGGGCGAGGCCCATCAGCACGCCGTCGCGCACGGTCAGCTCGTCGACCTTGCGCCGCTGCGGCCCCCAGCGCTCGGCGGCGGCCAGCACGAGCGCGAACACGATGAGCGTCGTGGAGATCAGCCACAGGTTGCGCGCCGGGGTACGGATCGCCTCACGCAGGAAGAAGCCGAGCACCATGATCGGCAGCGTGCCGATGATCACCAGCCAGGCGATGCGGTAGTCGGTGGTGCGCCGGATGGCGGCGCTGGCGAACCCGCGGAACCAGGTGGACAGCAGCCGCCCGATGTCGTGCCGGAAGTAGATCAACACGGCGGCCTCGGTGCCGAGCTGGGTGACCGCGGTGAACGAGGCGCCGGCGTCGTCGCCGAAGAAGATCTCCGAGACGATCCGCAGGTGGCCGGACGAGGAGACCGGGAGGAACTCGGTGAGGCCCTGGACGAGCCCGAGCACCAGGGCCTGCAACCAGCTCATGGCGCGACACGCTATCGACCCACGGCCGGCGTGCCGCCTTCGGGCGAACGCCGGCGCCGGGGGCATGGGCCGGCCCGTAACCTTGCCGCCCGTGGAGCAGCGACACCTGGGCCGCAGCGGCCTGCGGGTTTCCCGGTTGGCGCTCGGCACCATGACCTGGGGGCGGGACACCGACGCCGACGAGGCCGCCGCGCAGCTGACCGCGTTCGTGGACGCCGGCGGCACGCTGGTGGACACCGCGGACGTGTACGCCGACGGTGCGGCGGAGCGCATGCTGGGGGCGCTGCTGCGCGACGTGGTGCCGCGGTCGAGCGTGGTGCTGGCCACCAAGGCCGTGGCCCGCCGCTCGGACGGCCCGTTCGGCGGTGGCGCGTCGCGCGGTGCATTGCTGGCCGCGCTCGACGAGTCGCTGGGCCGGCTCGGCGTAGACCACGTCGACCTGTGGCAGCTGCACGCATGGGATCCCGTCGTACCCCTTGAGGAGACGCTGTCCGCGGTCGACGCCGCGGTGGCCAGCGGGCGGGTGCGCTACGTCGGGGTGTCGAACTACAGGGCGTGGCAGCTCGGCGCGGCCGGCTCGTGGCAGCGGGCGGTGCCTGGGCGAGCGCCGCTGGTCTCGCTGCAGTCGGAGTACTCGCTGCTGGAGCGCGGCGTGGAGGGCGAGGTGCTGGACGCGGCCGCGCACCACGGCGTCGGGCTGCTGCCGTGGGCGCCGCTCGCCCGCGGGGTGCTCACCGGCAAGTACCGGCACGGCACGCCGTCGGACTCGCGCGCCGCGTCCACCCACTACGCGCGCTACGTGGAGCACCACCGGACCGAGCGCGCCGCGCGGGTGGTGCAGGCCGTGGCCACGGCCGCGGACGGCCTCGGCACCTCGCCGCTCGCGGTCGCACTCGCCTGGGTGCGCGATCGGCCGGGCGTGGTGGCCCCGGTAGTCGGCGCGCGCGACGCCGCCCAGCTCGCCGGTTCGCTGGCGGCGGAGGAGCTGGAGCTGCCGCCCGCGATCCGTTCCGCCCTGGACGACGTCAGCGCGCCGTAGCCCGTTAGGCGCGCGCGCCATAGCCCTATGGGGTCCACCCTTGCGCGGCAAGGCGCCGATCCCATAGGGCGACTCGCATCCGTATCGACGTCTGGGACGCGCCAAGACGTCGATACGGATGCGAGTCGCCGTAGGTGGTGGCGTCAGGCGGCGTCGGTGAAGAGGCGGCTCAGGCGGCTGCGCAGGGTGTGGGCGCCCGGGTCCGCGGCTACCGGCTCGGCGACAGCGTCGGCCCAGTCGTCCAGGATCGAGTCGAGCCGGACGAAGTACGCGCGCAGCGTGCGCTCCTGATGCTCGTGCTCCGGCTCGGCGTCGACCATCAGGTGCCGCAGCAGGACGGTGAGACTTCGCGGGCTGTCGAGATTCAACTTGCCGGTCGAGCTCTCGGCGACCAGTTCCACGTCGGACGGCACCGGCTCGACCGCATCGGCCTCGGCGCGGTAGATCTCCAGGCGAGCCTTGCGGTTACGGACGCGGAAGGCGAAATTGCGGCTGTCGGGCAGCTGACCATAGCCATGGGCGTTCGGCCCGGTCGTCAGCACCTCGAGAGCCAATGCACCGTCGGGGCGGGTGCTTGCCATCGTCGTTCTCCTCAGGATCGGCCGGGTGGGTGACGTTCCGCCCGGGCAAACCCCTCTACGGTAACTGTTCGTAGTGTTCAGGCGCCGTGTGATCGCTCACAGTGCGTGAGGTAACGAAGAGGTGACTCCCAGGTGGCGTCGAAGGCGTGACCTCCGCGGTAAGTTGGTGAATGCTGGGGCCATCCGCCCACGCCGCAGCGGCGCGCGGGCTCGGCGGCCAGGAGGAGATTTGGCGGCTCGACGGCGACCGACGGCACACGCCGTCGCGCTGGCGGCCGCTGCGGTCCTGGCCGGGGCCGGTGGTTGTGGGGGCGACGACGAGGGCGACCCCCTACAGGTCGCCGACGTCCTGCAGGCGGCGACGCCGGCGACCTCACCGCAAGCCACCGTCCGGCCCGCCGGCCGGGTGCTCACGCTCGACGCCGCGGCCAGCGCCATCGTGGTGGACCCGGCGACCCGCACGCTCGCGGTCGCGGTCACAAGCCCCGACCGGCTGCTGCTCTTCGACCTGGCCAGCCTCGACTCCGCGCCCCGCACGATGCCCCTGCCGGGTGCGGTCGAGCAGCTCGACCTCGGCGCCCCCGGCGAGCTGCTGGCCCCGGTCCGTGCGGCGAAGGCGCTGCTGCGGATCGACATCGAGGCCGCCGAGCCGACCGTCCGCACCGTGCAGCTCGACGGGCACCCCGCCGCGGCCGCCACGATCGGCGACCGGACCGTCGTGGCGATGGCCGACCAGGTGCAGGTGCTGGCCGGCGACACGGTGGTGCACACCGTGGCCAAGTTCGAGGGAGCGGCCGACGTGGTGGCGGTCGGCGGCCGGGCGGCCGTGCTCGACCGCCTGCGCACGGCGCTGTTCACCATCGACCCCGCGACCGGCGACCTCGGCCCTGGCCTGCGGGCCGGCAACGGTGCGACCAACTCGGTCGGCGACCGGTTCGGCCGGGTGCTGGTGACCGACACCCGCGACGGCGAGCTGCTCGCCTTCACCGCGGACCCCATGATCATGCGGCAGCGCTACCCGGTACCGGGCGCGCCGTACGCCATCGCCTACGACGCGGCGCGCGACCTTGCCTGGGTCACGCTGACCGAGCGCAACGAGGTGGTGGGCTTCGATGTGGCCGGCGGAGAGCCGGTCGAGCGGTACCGGATGGCAACCGTGCGCCAACCGAACGCGGTGGCTGTCGACTCCGACAGCGGCACTGTGATCGTCGCGTCCGGAACCGGAGAAGGGATACAGGTGGTACAGCATGAGTGATGGGTCGGTGGTCGACGACTGGGAGTACCAGCGGCTGCGGCTCCCCAGCGGGGTGTCGCGCCGCAACGCTGCCACGGTGCTCGCCCTCCAGGCCGAGTACGCCGGGTGGGAGCTGTCCGGGGTGCGGCTCTACTCCGACGGCACCAGGAAGGTGATGTTGCGCCGCCGGCGCGGCAAGGGGCTCATGCCCGGCCTGTCGATGTAGCACGATCTAGCCACTCGCCAACGCGAGCAACCGCCACCGTCAGGTGACGGCAATGTCCGGTGGGCGCCCCGCGCCGGCCGGGCCCGGTACGCCGCGGAACCGGTACGCCTCCGCCGGCCGCCCGGGCTGCACCACCCATGCCTGCCCCGGCTCGCCGTTGGCCAGCACGGCCTCGAACCCGTCCGCCACCTCCTCCGCGGTCAGCAGCGGGAAGTCGCCGAAGGCGGCGCGCTTCGCCGCGATCAGCGGGGTGTCGGCAAAGCCGGGGCACAGCACGCACAGCCTGATCCCCTGCCCGGCCAGCGCGATGCCCGCCGACCGCACATACCCGACCACCGCGTGCTTGGTCATGGTGTAGAGCGGGTCGAACGGCATCTCGACCAGCCCGGCGAGTGACGCGGTGGCCACGATCGTGCCGCCGCCGCTCCGGCGCAGCACCGGCACGGCGAGGCACGTGCCGTACACCACGTGGTCCACGTTCACCCCGACCACGCGCCGGTAGTGCGCCACGTCGAGGTCCTCGATGCCGGACTGCCCGCCGCCGCTGCCGGCGTTGAGGTGCAGCACGTCGAGCCGCCCGTACAGCCGCTCGGTCTCGGAGACGACGGCGGCCAGCGCCTCCACGTCGGTCACGTCGACGCCCATCGCCTGGCCCCCCGCGGCGTCGGCGACGGCCTGCGCGCCGGGCAGGTCGATGTCCACCACGACCACGTCGGCACCCCGGCCGGCCAGCCGCCGCACCACGGCGGCGCCGATGCCGGAGGCGCCACCGGTCACGATCGCGACCTTGCCGGCCAGATCCTGACCGCCCGCGCCGCCACTTTCGCCGCCGGCCATGCCGGGCTCGGCACCCTGACCGCCCGCGCCGCCACTTTCGCGGCCGGCCATGCCGGGCTCGGCACCATTCGTCACGTCGTGCCCCTCACACCAGGGACGGCCGTCGCCACGGCTCGCCGAGCAGGTAGTGGTCAAGCCAGGCGAACACCGTCTGGTACCAGAGCACGATGTTGTTCGGCTTGAGGATCCAGTGGTTCTCGTCGGGGAAGTAGAGGAACTTCGACTCGACCCCGTGCCGCCGCAGGTCCGTCCACAGCCGCAGTCCCTCGCCGATCGGGACCCGGTGGTCGAGCTCGCCGTGGATCACCAGCATCGGCGTGTTGATCGCGCCGATGTGCCGGTTCGGCGAGTTGTCCACATAGCGCCGCCGGTTCTGCTCGTCGTAGAAGTCGCCGAACTCGCGCTCCCACCACACGCCGAGGTCGGTGCTGCCGTGGAACTGGTCGAGCGCCCACAGGCTCGCGTGGGTGACGATGCACTTGAAGCGGTCGGTGTGCCCGGCGATCCAGTTCGCCAGGTAACCGCCGAACGAGCCGCCCATCGCGGCGGTGCGTTCCTCGTCGATGTCCGGCCGCTCGATCGCGGCGTCCACGGCCGCCATGACGTCGCTGTACGGCTCGCTGCCCCACTCCCCGCGGCCCCTGCGGACGAAGTCCTGCCCGAACCCGGTGGACAGCGCGGGGTTCGGCAGCAGCACCGCGTACCCCCGTGCGGCCAGCAGCTGCGGGTTCCATCGCCACTGCCAGCCGGTCCAGGAGGCCAGCGGGCCGCCGTGGATGAACACCACGAGCGGCGCCGGCCGCTCCCGCGACGCGCCGTCGGGCAGCACCAGCCAGGACTGGATCCGCGCGCCGTCCGCCGTGGTCGCGACGACCGACTCCACCCGGCCGGGCGGTGGCACCCGCAGCGGCAGTCCCGGGCTGGGCAGCGGGCCGCCCTCCTGGTCCGCGGCGCGGGGGTCCAGCCGGTGCGGCCGTGGCGGGCTCGCGTAGTCGTTGCGCAGGGCGTATACCGCGGCGCCGTCCGAGGACGGGCAGGCGTGCGACCACGAACCGGACGAGGTCAGCCGGGTGATCTTGCCGGGGCTGCCGTCCTGCTCGATGTCGACGCGGAACAGCGGCGCGTGCCCGGCCTCGTCGGCGCAGAAGAACACCGCGTCGCTCGATGCCGACCACACCGGGGAGTGCGGCCACAGGTCCAGCTCGGGGGTCAGGTCGCGGCCCTGCCCGGTGCCCAGATCGACCAGCCACAACGTCTGGTCGTTCGGCTCGTCGTAGTCGCCGAGGCTGCCGCGTCCGCACACCACCCAGCGGCCGTCGGGCGAGCACGCCGGCTCGTAGAAGTCGTAGCCGGGTTCGTCGGCGAGCGGGCTGCGCTCGCCGCTGGCCATGTCGATGCCGATCAGTGCGTGGCGCAACTCCCGCAGGTCGTCCACGTCGGCGCGCCAGGTCGTCACCGCGGTCCGGCCGTCGGGGGTGACCGAGGCCGCGCCGTCCTCCAGCGCCCAGCCGGGCTCCGGCGTCAGGTCCCTCGGCTCGGCCAGCCGCTCGCCATCGGCCGGCGCCTCGGCGACGTACCAGTGCGTCTGCCGCGGCCCGACGTAGTGGTCCCAGTTGCGCACCGGGTACTGCTCGAACAGCTGCGCGCTGACGTCCTTGTCCTTGCGCTCCTTGGCCTTGGCGCCGTCGGCCTCCAGGTCGTCGACGCCCGGCATCACGTGCACGCCGTAGACGATCGTGCCGCGGTCCCGCGCCACGGCCACCTTGCCGACGCCGCCGGGCGGATCGGCCAGCAGCTGGGCCTCGCCGCCGGTCGGTGGCAGCCGCCACAGCGCCGGCTCACGGTCCTCGTCCTTGTCGCCCTCCTTCGGTGGCGGGGCGTCCGGATCGCGCCGCTTCGAGGTGAACAACAGCGAGCCGTCCGGCAGGAAACCGCCGTGGCTCTCCCCTGGCGTCGACCTGGTGAGCCGCCGCGCGGGCCGCTCGCCGTCCGGGTCGATCTCCCCCAGATCGATCTCCCACAGCGCCGTCACGAACTTCTTGCCGTCGGGGCCCACCACGGACACCGGCGCGACCAGCCGGCCGCCGTCCGGGGACAGCGCCAGGCCCTCTACCCGCGGAATGGTCAGGTAGTGCTCGATGTCGAACTCAGCGGTCGATGCCATTCAGCAACTCCTGAAGAAACGGTCGAGGACCCGGGTGCCGAACGTCAACGCGTCCAGCGGCACCCGCTCGTCGACGCCGTGGAACAGCGCCGCGAAGTCCAGGTCGGGTGGCAGCTTCAGCGGCGAGAAGCCGAAGCAACGGATGCCGAGGCGGGCGAACGCCTTGGCGTCGGTGCCGCCGGAGAGCATGTACGGCAGCACGCTGGCGGTCGGGTCCTCGGCCACGATCGCGGCGGACATCGCGTCGACCAGGTCGCCGTCGAAGGCGGTCTCCAGCGACGGCAGGTTGACCACCCACTCGCGCTCGACGTCCGGGCCGAGGATCTCGTCCACCTCGCGCTCGAACGCGGCCAGCCGGCCGGGCAGCACGCGGCAGTCCACCACCGCTTCCGCCACCGACGGGATCACGTTGGCCTTGTAGCCGGCGTCGAGCATCGTGGGGTTCGCGGTGTCGCGCAGGGTGGCGCCGACCGCCCTGGACAGGCCACCGAGCTTGGCCACCGCGCCGTCCAGGTCGTCCTCGTCGAACTCCAGCCCGGTCAGCCCGGTGATGCCGGCAAGGAAGTCGCGCACGGTGTCGGTCAGCACGAGCGGGAAGCGGTGCCGGCCCAGCCGCGCCACCGCCTCGGCCAGCTTGGTCACGGCGTTCTCGTCGTTCAGCATCGAGCCGTGCCCGGCGCGGCCGCGCACCCGCAGCCTCATCCACGCGATGCCCTTCTCCGCGGTCTCCACCAGGTAGGCGCGGGCGTCGTCCCGGATGGTGATGGAGAACCCGCCGACCTCGCCGATCGCCTCGGTGCAGCCCTCGAACAGGTCGGGCCGGTTGTCGACCAGCCACTGGGAGCCCTGCAGGCCGCCGGCCTCCTCGTCGGCCAGGAAGGCGAACACGAGGTCGCGCGGTGGGGTGACGCCGTCGCGCTTGAGCTGGCGCGCCACCGCCACCGTCATCGCCACCATGTCCTTCATGTCCACCGCGCCACGGCCCCAGAGGTAGCCGTCCTGCACGGCGCCGGAGAACGGGTGCACCGACCACTCGCTCGGGTCGGCCGGTACCACGTCCAGGTGACCGTGCACCAGCAGCGCGCCGCGGCTCGGGTCGGCGCCGGGCAGCCTGGCGAACACGTTGCCCCTTCCCGGCCGGTCCCCGGACTCGACGTACGTGGTCTCGTAGCCGACCTCGGCCAGCTTCTCGGCCACGTACTCGGCGGCCGCCCGCTCCCCCACCAGGGTCTGCGGGTCTCCGGTGTTCGTGCTGTCGATCCTGATCAGGTCGCTGGCCAGGCCGACGACCTCGTCCTCCGCGGTAGTCACCCGGCTTTCCTACCACCCGACGGTGTGCCCGGTCAGCGGCTGACCGCCTTCTTGTACCGGTTGATCGCCAGCGGCACGAAGATCAGCATCATGACCACGATCCAGCCGAGCGACGCCACCATCGGGTGCTGCAGCGGCCACGAGTCGGGGGCCGGGACTCCTTCCGCCGTGTTGCCGAACAGCTGGCGCACCGCCTGGGCCAGCGCGGACACCGGGTTCCACTCCGCGAACACCCTGAGCACCGTTGGCATGTTGGTGGTCGGCACGAAGGTGTTCGCGATGAAGGTCAGCGGGAAGATCACCATGAAGCTGGCCTGGTTGAACACCTCGGGGCTGCGAATCACCAGCCCCACGATGGCCATGCCCCAGGACAGCGCGTAGGCGAACAACAGCAGCAGCCCGAACCCGGCCAGCGCCTCCAGGAACGACGAGTGGATCCGCCAGCCGACGACGAGGCCGGTCACCGACATCACGACCAGCACGATGACGTTGTTCGCGAGGTCGCTCGTGGTCCGGCCGACCAGCACCGCCGACCGGGCCATCGGCAGCGCGCGGAACCGGTCGATGATGCCCTTCTGCATGTCTTCGGCCAGCCCGGCCCCGGTGATGGTCGCACCGAAGATCACGGTCTGGGCGAAGATGCCGGCCATCAGGAACTCCTTGTAGGAGACCCCTGGCACGCTGATCCCGCTGCCGAACACGTATGCGAACAGCAGCACGAACATGATCGGCGAGATGGTCGAGAAGACCAGCAGGTCGGGCACTCGTTTGATCTTGATGATGTTCCGCTTCGCGACGACGGCGCCGTCGCCGAGCGCTTCGACAACCGCGTTCATGCCACCTTCTCCTGTGTCTTGCGGGGCACCCGCACCCGATGGAAGGTGGCGTGCGGAGCTTCGCCATGATCGCTCACGCCACCTTCCCCTTTCCGGCCGTGGTGCCGTTCCCGCCGTTGGCCTTCTCCTCGGCGACGTGCCCGGTCAGCGCGAGGAACACGTCGTCGAGCGTCGGCCGGCGAAGACCGACGTCAAGCACCTGGACCATCTCCGAGTCCAGCACCCGCAGCGCCTCGACCAGCACCTTGGAGCCTCCGCTCACCGGCACCGTGACCTGCCGCGACTGCTGGTCGACCCGGATCTCCCCGGTCGCAAGCGACGCCAGCGCCGACTGCGCGGTGGCCAGCTCGGCGCCCCGCTCCACGACCAGCTCCAGCCGCTCGCCGCCGACCTGCTCCTTGAGCTCGTCCGCGGTGCCGAGGGCGATCACGCCGCCGTGGTCGATCACCGCGATCTTGTCGGCGAGCCGGTCGGCCTCCTCCAGGTACTGCGTGGTGAGCAGCAGCGTGCTGCCGCCGGCGACCAGCTCGGAGATCACCTCCCACAGCCCGAGCCGGCTGCGCGGGTCGAGCCCGGTGGTCGGCTCGTCGAGGAACAGCACGCTCGGCTGCGCGACCAGCGCGCCGGCCAGGTCGAGCCGGCGCCGCATGCCGCCGGAGTACGTCTTCACCACCCGGTCGGCCGCGTCGGTCAGGTCGAAGCGCTCCAGTAGCTCGCGGGCGCGCTGGCGGCTGCGTTGCCGGCCGAGGTGGTACAGCCGGCCCACCATGTCGAGGTTCTCGAAGCCGGTGAGGTGCTCGTCCACGGCGGCGAACTGGCCGGAGAGGCCGATCATGCGCCGCAGCTGCCTGGCGTCGGACACCACGTCCATGCCGCCGACCCTCGCCCGGCCGCTGTCCGGCCGGAGCAGCGTTGTGAAGATCCTCACAGCGGTCGTCTTGCCGGCGCCGTTCGGGCCGAGCAGGCCCATCACGGTGCCCTCCGGCACCTCGAGGTCGAAGCCGTTGAGCGCCACTACCTGGCCATACCGTTTGACCAGTCCTTCAGCGACTATTGCGTTCATGGTCGCCATCATGGACCGGACCACCGACAGAAAGCCGCCCGATTCAGCTCGATTCAGCTCAGGGCGAGCGGAAGGGGCCGTGAACCTCGTAGGTGATGCCGGCCAGGCCGAGCCCGATCGTGCCGCGCTGTGAGGAGAAGTACAGCCGGCTGCCGTCCGGGGAGAACGCCGGGCCGCACAGCTCCGAGTTGGGGTGGCCGACGACCCGCAGGGAGGGCGCCATTCGGCTCGTCCTCGGTGAGGTGAACGCACCGGCGGTCCGGGTCGACCGCGGCCGCCTCGTGCTTGAACCGGCCCATCGCCGGGTGCCGCACCGCTGGGTTCACGCCGAACGTGTCGGTCTCGTACACGAACCCGCGGTCGACCTCCTCACAGGACAGCCAGGTGTTCCACGGTGTGTGCTGCCGCCCACGCAGTAGCGGTTGGTGCCGCCGAGGATCCGATAGCCGGAATGCACGCTCGCGTCGGCGTTGAAGCGCAGCGCGCCGACGCCGCCGGTAGTGCCGACCTCGCTGTTGGACAGGTAGACCCAACCGCCGCCGGGCACCGCGAAACACCCGCCGCCGTCCGGCGAGTCGTGCCACGGGTAGCCGCCGACGACCTCCCGCGAGCGCGCCACCACCCGGCTCGTGCAGCCCTGCGGCAGCATGACGCCGTTGCCGTCGGCCGGCAGCAGCTCGCCGTAAGGGCTGCTATCGGGCAAGCCGTGCGCCGTCCCGCCGGCGAACGCCATGCGCCGGGCGGTGGACGGAAGCGCGGTCGCACCAGCGCCGATCGCGCCGGCCCTCAGGAATCCACGGCGGTCCACGATGCGTAGGCTGGCACCCCGGCCACGCCCTGAGAAGCTCCTCCGCCGGCACCCGCGAGGCGGCTTTGGCGCCGCCCGCACGATCGGCTAACCTTGACCCCCGCGGTCGCCTCCGGCCGCGATGTCCGAGTGGCGGAATGGCAGACGCGCTAGCTTGAGGTGCTAGTGCCCGACAAGGGCGTGGGGGTTCAAGTCCCCCCTCGGACACCGAAACCCGGGAAATCTCCCGCGACTCACTGTCAGCGCGTCGTTGTGTAGCACGCCCGTCGGGGTGTGCGTGTGGTCTGGTGCGCGTCCGCGCCGCTGCCCGCTGCGAGCTCGGTGGCTGGGGTGGTCGCCATGGGTGAGCGCCGGATCGCGTCTCTGGTGCCGCCCCGGTTGTCGCCGTCGTCTGGTGGGCGTGGCGGCCAGGTGCACGCCGCCGGCCTACTGGTGCTGTGCGGCATAGCCGTGGTCCTGTCCGCCGCCGGCTTCGCCGGCCTGCGCCGCCGCGACATCCAGATCGGCTGACCGGAATACGCCGAAAGGACCTTTCGCGGCGTCGACTGCCTCGAAAGGTCCTTTCGCAGCGGCACGAGAAGATCAGGACTTGATGCGGATCAAATCGCCGCCGTCGCCCGGATCGTTCAGGCTGGCATAGAATTTCTGCGCACTCTTGCCGTCCGGGGTGAGTTCCGCAATGGTCAACGAGACGTCCATGTCGTTGGCCAGCAGGCGGGCCACGCCTCCGCCTTCGACGCCGACCTTGTAGCCGCAGTCGGAAACTGAACGAGACCACCTTCGAGTTCGGAGCCCACGCCTTCGGGCCGGACGCCGCCGAAATCGCGGACACCGTGGTCGAGCAGATCCGCGTCTGGGACCGCCTCCATCGCCGTGGGCCCGGACCACGTATCGCGGCCCATCCAGCGGACACCCCCGATGAGCGCTTGCCGGATGGGCTTGTCATCACCAAGCGCCATGTCTGCGTCGCTGTCTCCTGGCCTGCGGGAACCGTTCGTACGGCGGGCTAGGCGTCCTGCACCACCCCTATCAGGAAGGAGTGATCCAGATGCCAATGAACCTGCGAGGTGGCACGGCTGTCGCGCTGATGGAGCGCGAGGACCCCGACATGGATTTCGTGCTCGACGTGCGCGTGGTCGAGGCCGGCGTTACCTACGGTCGATCTTTTGCCAGTGGCACAAGAGGGGTCCTTGGTGACTGGCCAGACACCGGTCCTACCTCGTGCAGATCATCGGACCATTCGCCCAAGTCCCGGCCCGACCCCCTTTCAGCGACGGAGTCGTGTCGGCTCCCGCGGCCCGCGGACTACTCGGGCGCGAACAGCTGGAAGAACGGCGGGAAGGTGCCGAGCACCCCGAGGCCGATGAGGACCAAGGCGATGGTCAGTGCGCTGCGGGTCTCGTAGCGGGTGTTCCGCATGGCCGCATGCAGCCCGGCCCAGGCGACCAGCCAGACGATCACGGCCAGGCCGGTCTTGCCGGCCAGCGGGCCGACGCCGTCGTTCCACTGCAGCCAGGACCGCACGTCGGTGCTCGCCTCGGCAAGCACGGTGAACACGCCAAGCGCCGTCGCGCCGACCCCGGCGGCGACAATCGCGGCCGAGATCGCGCCCTCCGGCTTGTCGACCTCGGCGGAGTTGTCGGCGAGCGGGCCTTCCCCGGCGGTGATGTGCCGCCCAGCCGCACCGGTGGCGACCGGCTTCCGAGCCTCTGCATCGTTCATGTCGTTGCTCCTAGGTGACTGGTGCGACCTTGGTGATCAGCGCGCCGAATGCGCCGGCCACCGCTGCGAAGGCGAAGGCAAGGCTGAAAAGCAGCATGGTGGTGCGACGGACCCGTTGGTGGCGGATCAGCTGGTCGCCGTAGTACAGGACGATGAAGGCGACCGCGGTGGCGAGGATCGGGCTGATCCAGGCCAGGTGTTCCTTCCACTCCATGCCGAACTCGTGCCAGCCGGCCGTGTCCTCGTTGGCGACCAGTTGCGATCTGGGGCTGTCCGGGGTCTGCTCCCGGTACCAGGGGTAGACCACCCAGGTACCGGTGATCACCGTCAGCCAGGCCACGACGGCCATCCCGGTCACGCCGATCTTCAGCCGCCGCATGCGTTCCTTGATCCCGGTGGTGGTCACCAGCGCGGTCCGCAGGCCGTACAGGTCCGCCATGCCGCCGGCGAACGCCAGCAGGAACAGCGCCCCGAGGCCCATGCCGTGGATCAGGCCCCACCACTCGTGGTCAGTCAGTCTCATCGCCCACCTCCGTGCCCGTCCAAGACCGATCGTTCGAACGGTACGTACGCCGCGCCCCGGCGCGGCAGGGGACGAAGGTCGGACCGGGCGTGACCAACGTCGGGCCGCGAAAGGGACTTTCGGCACCCGGCAGGCCTACGTGGCACCCGCACGCGTAGGCGGCGCCCGCCTGATCAGTGGCGGACGCCGCCTGTGCGCGCTGTTCAGGTGGTGGCTGGTGTGATGGGGCGCAGTTCGACGTGGTCGACGCCGGGGATGGTGCGGGCCAGAGCGGCGACCAGCCGCCGTTCGGCCTCGTCGGCGAACACTCCGGTCACCCAGATCACGCCGTCGATCATCTCGATGTCCCAGCGTGGCCGCGACCCGGCGTAGGTGTGCAGCATCCGGCGTACCCGGTCGGCGGTGATGTCGTCGTCGTGCACGAGGGTGCGCAGCACGTCGATCCGGCCGACGATGCCGACCAGGAACCCCTCGTCGTTGATGATCGGCAGGCTGCGCAGGCCCTGGCCGAGCAGCGTCGCGGTCAGCTCCGCCACGGTGGCGGTCGTCGGCATGGTGACCGCCGGTGCCGTCATGATGTCGGCGACGGTCGCGCCGAGGTCCGAGCCGCGCGTGCCGGCGTAGAGCAGGTCGCTCTCGCTCACCACACCCACCACGCGGTCGTCCGCCACGACGGGCAGCGCCGCGAAGTGGTGCTCGATCAGCAGCACGAGCGCGGCACGCGCCGGCAGGTCCGGCGGCACCGTCACCACCGGCCGGCTCATCACGTCCATTGCCCTCATCGCCGCACACCTCCACTCACCTGAACCGACGCGACGCCTGGCACCGCGGCCGCGAGCACGTGCGCCACGTGCAGGTCGGTCGGGTCGTCGTACTCGTCGGTGATCGTCACTCGGCCGGCGTCGGCGGTGACGGTCCACCGTCCGGGGCCGCCGTAGATCTCCAGCCGGTGCCGCACGTCGGCGGCGACCAGCGCGTCGTCGCGGCCGATGCAGCGCATCAGGTCGCGGCGGGTGACGATGCCGACCAGCTGGTTGCCGACCGGGTCGCCGTCGACGATCGGGATGGCCCGCAGCCGCTCACCGAGCATCCTGCGGGCCACCTCCGCGACGTCGGATCCCTTGGTCATGACCGCGACGTCGGTGGTCATGACCTCGCCGACCGTCTGCGGCGGTGCCGTGGCCAGTGTCTGCCCGCTGCGCGGATCGGGTTGGATCCGCTCGCGCATCACATCGGCCTCGGTGACGATGCCAACCAGCTCACCTGCCGGGTTCACCACGGGCAGCGCGGTGAACCCGCGCCGGGCCAGCAGCGCCGCGGCATCTCCCACCGGGTCCTGCGGCCCGACAGTGACGACGGGCTGGCTCATCAGGTCCATCGCTCGCATGGTCGGCCCCACTCACCGCAGGGCCGGGAAGGCGCGCACGACGCGGGTGTTCGCCCACCAGCGGCCGAAGCCGAACCGGTCGCCCGCGTAGGTCGCGGCCAGCAGGATCAGCACCAGCGCCTCGAGCAGGTGGGTGTCCATGAACGGGTTGGTGTCCGGCGGCAGCGCCACCGACCACATCATCACCAGCAGCAGCGTCCCGGCGCCCGCGGCGATCCGCATGCCGACGCCGAACAGCAGCGCCGCGCCGATGCCGAGCAGGCCGGCCATGAACAGCCAGTCGGCCCAGGCGTCACCCGCGATCGACTTGTAGAACGACTCGAACGGCCCGTCCGCGCTGTTGCTCAGGAAGCCGTTCGTCGGGGACCCGCCGTTGATCCAGGACCGCTCGGACGAGGTGGCGAACCCGAAGCCGAACGTCTTGTCGACGAAGGCCCACAGGAACTCCCAGGCAAAGGCCAGCCGCAGCACCACGAGCAGGTTCTGCACCAGGCTCGACGTGCGCTTCGGTGCGGCCTGGGCGCCGGCACTACTGATGACCACTTCGCGCTCGATCGTCGAAGTCATCACACTTCTCCTTTCCATTGAACAGATTTGGGTTGCCAGGTCTACGACTCGACGTTGGTCTCTGGGCGGGCCACCACGACCGGGCACGGCGCGTGGTGCAGCAGCGCGTGGCTGGTGGAGCCGAGCAGCAGCCCGCGCAGTCCACCCCTGCCGCGCGAGCCGACGACGGCGAGCTGGGCTCCTTCAGCGGCCCGGAGCAGGCTGTACGCCGGCCGGCCCTCGGTGACCACCCGATCGACCTGCACGTCCGGGTACTTCTCCTGCCACCCGGCCAGCCGCGCGGCCAGCAGCCGCCGCTGGTCGTCCTCGACGGTCGGCCAGTCGGCGCTCAGCGGCGGCATCATCGAGATGCCGGACATGTCGCTCCAGGCGTGCACCGCCACCAACGGCACCCCGCGCAACGACGCGGCCTCGTAGGCGAACGCGATGGCCGCGTCGCTCGAGGCCGCTCCGTCCACGCCGAGCACGACGGGGCCCGACGCCGGCGGCTCCTCGTCCGCATTGGCGCTGCGCACCACGGCGACCGGGCAGCGAGCGTGCGCGCCGAGCGCGACGGCGGTGGACCCGACCATCAGGCCGGTAAACCCGCCGAGGCCACGCGAGCCGACCACGACCAGCCGGGCGTGCTCCGACTCGGCCACCATCAACGGCGCTGCAGCGGCGACCGTCAGCTCGGTGGTCACGGCGACGTCGGGCGCGGTCTCGGCGGCCACGTCGGCGGCCGCGCGCAACCAGTCATACGCCACGTTCAGCAGCGCCTGCCGGTAGTTGCCGGGCAGGCCGGCCTCCTCCGGGTGGTAGATCCACGGCCAGATGTGCGCGTGCACGAGGCGCAGCGGAGCGCCCCACAACGCGGCCTGCCGCGCCGCCCACCGCACCGCCCGGGTCGAGCCGGTCGACCCGTCCACCCCGGCCACCACGGGCCGCGCTCCATGTCCTGCAGCCATCGTCAGCACCTCCTGGGTCGACTGTCGCCGACGCGCGGGTGCGGCCGTCACCGTCGACCGTCCCGCCGGGCCGGGACCTCCGTCCCCCGCCGGGCGGGCCACTCGGCAGGCGCACGGTGCGCGGCCGGATGGAGGCCGCAGCCCGGCGTGCGAATCGCACGCCCGTACTCGGTCGGGTCGTCGCCGTCCTCGCACTAGGCCCCGCACAGAGCTGTGCAGGGCGAACCGAGGGAGAACACCGGAAAGGAGCCAGAGGTCCCGGCGGTCCCGGGACCTGCGTACGTACCGGGCACCGGTGCGCCGGTGGACGATCGGAGGTGCCGGGGAGACCCGGTGACCGGCCCGAGGGGGCAGAGGTTTGGACGGCCTGCGGGCCGTGCTTGACCCATCGTCTGTGGACGGGGAAGTACCTCTCGGGCCGGCCCATGCGGTTGAGGGAGCTTTGTGATGGCTGTTTCGCACTCGTGGCGGTGGCTGGCCGGCGCCTTGTTCACACTCGCCGGGATGCTGGCGGCGAATTCGATGCTCGGGCCGCTGGTCGCCGACGTCATCGACTACCGGATGTCCACGACGTTGGTGAACCAGCTGATCGCGCTGGACGTCGTCTCGCTCGCGGTGATCGCGCCGCTGGCGGTGCTCGCGGGCGTGCTCGTGCTGCGCGGGCATCGGGCGGGACCGGTGCTGGCGATCGCACCGGCGGCCTTCACGGCGTACATGATCGCGCAGACCATCGTGGGCTCGGACTACCTCGGCGTTCCGGGGAACAACGAGCGCTGGTTCCCGTGGCACCTCGGGCTGTTCGTGCTCGGCGTGGTGACGCTCGTCGGGGCGTGGCGCGGCGTGGACGGCCGCGAGCTGCCGGCCGCATCGCGGCGCCGGGACCGCTGGACGGCCGTCGCGCTGTTCGGGCTGGCCGTGTTCGTCGCGGTCGTGCAGTGGGTGCCGGCACTGGCCGACATGATGCGCGACCGGCCGACCAGGGCCGACTACCTGTCGAACCCGGCCATGACGTGGACGCTGGCGCTGCTCGACCTGGGCATCGCGACGCCGGCGGCGGTCGCGGCTGGCATCGGGTTGCTGCGCGGAACCGACTGGGGCCGCAGAGTGGCGTACTCGGTCGTGGGGTTCTTCGCGCTGGTTGGGCCGGCCGTCGCAGCCATGGCCATCACCATGCAGGTCAACGACGACCCGAACGCCGCGGTCGCCAACGTGGCCGTGATGAGCGCGGCCGGGTTGGCGCTCGCGCTGCTCGGGGTCGCGGTGTACCGGCCGCTGCTGCGCCGGCGCGCGGCGGCACAACCGCGGTCGCGCGCCGGCGTGCCCGGGACTTTCGTCCCGTCTCACCAGCGACCGGGGACCCTGATCGGCCACCGGCAGCGCCCATAGCGCCGTGGTCGACCGGGTGGCGGCTCAAGGGAAAGGCGCACATGAACGCACCGATGATCGAGGGCGGCTGCGGCGTGCAGGTGGCGCCGGACACGCCCGTGACGCGGCTCATGGTCGAGCCGGCGATGACGGTCGGGATGAACCAGGCCGCCGTCGAGGTGCGCGCCGCGATGAACCGCCGCGGGGTGCGGTTCGCCGCGGTCAACCAGGGTGGGCGGATCACGGCCGTCCTGGATCGGCTGACCCTGAGCCGCCGGCTGGCGGCCGGCGGGCGGGACCTGCGGGTTCGCGACGTGGTGTGCCCGGGGATGGCGTGCCTGCGGCCGGAGGCGACCGCGCTGGCGGCGGCCAGGCTCATGCACATCACCGGGTCGGCGGCCGTGCCGGTGGTCGACGAGCACCACCACCTGATCGGCCTGGTGACCGCCGACTCCCTCGCCAATGCGAGCTGCGCGACCGGCTGATCGGCCCCCCGCACGGCGGGGGCGGACGACCCTCTCCGGACCCGGCCGAACGTCCCGCCCAGCGGGTAGCTCCGACCCTGGGAGTGACGTGGACCACACCACGACGATTGGACGAGACCAGGAATCGACGATCCGGCAGGTGATCAGGATGTTCGGCATGGACTACACGGCCCGTCACCGGCACATGCTCACCGCGGTGGCGCAGGGACGAGCCAGACTGACCTGCAGCCGACATCCAGGACTCAGCGTCGACGGCCGATGGTGCGACCAGGCAGCGGCCGGCGAGCTGGTGCGCGACGGCCTCGTGCGCACCGCCGGCATCGGCTCGATCGACACGCTGGTACCGGCCATGCTGACCGCAGCCGGCGCCGCCGTGCTCGCCGCGTTCGGCGTGAGCGCCCCGGCCGCGTGAACCCGCATGAACCCGGCGTGAACCCGCGTGGACAGCTTGAACGGCGTGAAGGGACACGTGACATGGAATCGGTGATCCGCACCGGCGGGCTCGCCAAGAGCTACCACGGCCGTCCCGCCCTGCGTGGCATCGACCTGGACGTGCCGGCCGGGACCGTCTTCGGCTACCTCGGCCCCAACGGCGCCGGCAAGACGACCACGATCCGGCTGCTCACCGGGCTGATGCGACCCACAGCCGGCCGCGCCGAGGTGTTCGGCCTGGACACCGTGCGCGACCGCGAGCGGGTGCAGCGCCGCATCGGCTACCTGCCGGGCGACTTCGTCGCGTACCCGAAGATGACCGGCGAGCAGTACCTGCGATACCTGGCGAACCTGCGCGGTGGCATCGGGTGGGCGGCCGCCGACGCCCTGGCCAAGCGCCTGGACCTCGACCTCGGCGTCAGGATCGGCGCGCTGTCGCACGGCAACAAGCAGAAGGTCGGCATCGTCCAGGCGTTCATGCACGAGCCGGACCTGCTCGTCCTGGACGAGCCGACCTCGGGCCTGGACCCGCTCATGCAGCGCGAGTTCCTCGCCATGGTGCGCGAGGCGCGCGAGCAGGGGCGCACGGTGTTCCTCTCCTCGCACGTGCTGAGTGAGGTCGAGGCGGTCGCCGACACCGTCGGCATGCTGCTGGCCGGTCGGCTGGTGGTCGTGGAGTCCGTCCACGGCCTCAAGCGGCGGGCACTGCACCGCATGGACCTGACCTTCGAGCACACCCCACCGCTCGCCGCGCTCCAAGCGGCAACCGGGGTGCGCGAGGCGAGCACCCACGGCCAGACCGTGCACCTCGTCGTCGAGGGCTCGACCGCCGACCTGCTGCAGGCGGCCGCGCCACACCGGGTGGCCCAGGTCGTCACCCACGAGCCGGACCTGGAGGAGATCTTCCTCGACTTCTACCGGAGGCAGGCATGACCGCCATGCTGAGCAACGTCTTCACCAAGAGCCTGTGGGACCAGCGCCGCGGACTGTTCGGCTGGGGCGTCGGAGTGGCGCTGCTGGTGCTGCTGGAGGCCGCGCTCTGGCCGACCGTCCGCGGCATGCCCGGCTTCGAGGAGTTCATCCAGAGCTACCCGGAAGCGATGCGCGAGCTGTTCAAGTTGGCGGAGTTCACCACCGGGCGAGGGTTCCTGAACGCCGAGCTGTACAGCCTGCTGCTGCCGATCCTGTTCATCGTGTTCGGCATCGGCCGCGGCGCGCGGGCGGTCGCCGGCGAGGAGGAGGCCGGCACGCTGGAGGTGCTGCTGGTGACGCCGCTGTCCGCCGCCCGGCTGGTCGTGCAGCAGGCCGCGGCGCTGACGGCCGCGATCGCCGCACTCGGCGCGGTGCTGTTCGCCGCGGTCGTCGCCGCATCGCCGGTGTTCGAGCTGGGCATCACGGCGGCCGAGGCCGCGACCGGCTCGCTGTCCATGGTGCTGCTCGGCGTGGAGTTCGGCTGCATCGCGCTCGCCGTCGGGGCCGTCACGGGCCGGCGCGGCATGGCCATCGGGGTGGCCGCGACGGCCGCCGTGGCCGCGTACCTGCTGTACGCGATCGGCCAGCTGGTCGACGCCGTACGGCCGTGGCTGCCGGTGTCGCCGTTCCACCAGGCGCTCGACGGTGGCCCGCTCGGCGCCGGGCTGCCGCCGGCATACGCGTGGATGGCGGTCGTCGCGCTAGCCGTCGTGGCGGCCGCGCTTCCGGTGTTCGACCGCAGGGACATCGCGACCCACTGAGCCGGTCGACTGAGCCGGTCGACCGAGCCGCCTGACCGGCCTGACCGGCGAGGCCACGTCCACCGCCCGAGTCGGCTGCCGACATGACCGAACGCCCCGCCGCGCGGTTGCGTGGCGGGGCGTTCGGGTCGCGGCTACAGGTTGCCGGCGCCGAGCTTGCCGGCGGCGATGTCGTCCCAGTTGTGGTCCAGCTTGTCGACGACGGCCACGACGCCCGGCACGGCGTGGGTGAGCCGGACGGCGATGTCGGCCTCGCTGCGCCGTTCCACCGTGCCGGTGAGCGTCACGACGCCGTCCTCGACGGTCACGTCCACGTCGGTGGGCCGCAGCCACAGCGCCCGCCGCAGCACCTGTTCGCGCACCTCGGCGAGGATCTCCTCGTCCTGGCGCAGGAAGGGGCTCAGCAGGTCGCGGCGGGCCAGCACGCCGATCAGCCGGCCGCCGTCGCCGACCACCAGCAGCCGGCGCACGCCGGCCCTGGCGAGCTCGCGGGCCGCGGTGGGCAGCGTCGTGTCTGGCCCGATCGTCATCGGGTGCGGGCTCATCAGCTCGGCGGCCGTGCACGCCCGGGCCTTCTCCCACTCGCGGCGCCGCCGGGGGCCGGCGAACCGGGACAGTGGCTCACCCCGGTCCTGGTACTGCGTCTTGGTCAGCAGGTCGGCCTCGGACACCACGCCGACCGGCACCCCTGCCTCGTCGACCACCGGCACGGCGCTGATGGCCCGCTCGGCCAGCAGCTCGGCAATGTCCTTGAACGGTGTGCCCGGCCCGACGGTCACCGGGTCCTTCGTCATCACCGCTTGCACGGTCTGGTGTCGTCGCATGGCAGCCTCCGTTCGACGGCGTCTCCTGATCGCACGGTAGGTCGGCCGTGGGCCCGGCCGGCAGCACTGAAAGTCAGCGCCGGACGGGCCGAAAGGCCTCAGGCGGCCGAGTCCTGAAGCGACATCGGCGGGTCCTCGAAGCAGTCGGCGACGCGCTCCAGCACCGACCGGTGCATGCGGGCGTGGTAGCCGCAGAAGTACAGCTCGCCGCCGGTGTGCAGCAGCGCGAGCACCTTGGCGCGGGCGCTGCAGCGGTCGCAGCGGTCGGTGGCGCGGAACAGGCTGCCGAGCGCGAAGACTGGCGAAATGATCATGGCGGTCTCCTCAGGATGCCGACTCCTACCGGGTTGTCACGTTGCCAGCGCGCGGCGCGGCGCCCGACGGGCATTGGGCCTCAATCTGGCGGGCCACATGGCCCGACTTCGACCGGGGCATAAGTGAGTACTGGAACGCGTGCGGCCCGAAGGTCCCGCTGGTCAGGAGCCATCGACCCTGACCGCGGGCATCGCGGCGGACCACCGTTGAGCCCAGGACATTCCATGGCCGGGTTCATCGGGAGGTAGCAGTGACGACGCAGCGGGTTGTGGTGCTGGGCAGCGGGTTCGCCGGGCTGGAGACGGCGTTTCGCCTGCGCTGGGAGGTGGGCGACGACGTCCACATCACCGTGGTGAGCGACCGCGACGACTTCCTGTTCCGGCCCAACACGATCTACCTGCCGTTCGGCGGCGGCGAGGGCGCGCTGCACGTGCCGCTCGGCGCCGCGTTCCGGCGGCGGGGCATCGAGCACCGGATCGCCACCGTGGACGGCGTCGACGCCGACCGCGGGTCGGTGTCCCTCGGCGGGGGGCGGGCACTGGGCTACGACCAGCTCGTGATCGCCACCGGGGCCAGCATGCGGCCGTCGGAGGTGCCCGGCCTCGCCGAGTACGCCCAGCAGGTGTGGACCACCCACCAGATGCACGAGCTCGGCGACCGGCTGCAGTGGGTCGTGCAGCACGTGCGGCACGGCCGTCCGCAGCGCGTGCTGTTCCTGGTACCGCCGAACAACAAGTGCGCCGGGCCGCTGTACGAGATCGCGTTCATGCTCGACACCTGGCTGCGCCGCCGCGAGGCGAGGGAGGGCGTGGAGATCGCCTTCACCACCTACGAGCAGAGCTTCATCCAGGCGTTCGGCCCCAAGCTGCACACCGTGGCGTCCGCCGAGTTCGCCGCGCGCGGCATCGAGGCACACACCGACGCCGCCGTGCAGAAGGTCACCGAGACCGAGGTGGGCTACGCCGACGGCAGCAGCCGCGAGTACGACCTGCTCATCGCGTTCCCGCCGTACGTCGCGGCCATGGCCTACCAGGGGCTGCCCGCCGACGAGCGCGGCTTCCTACACTGCCACAAGGCCAGCCGCGCCGTGCTCGACCACGACGAGATCTACGCGCCCGGCGACGCCGGCGACTTCCCCGTCAAGCAGGCCTACCTCGCGCTGCTGCAGGCCGGCGCGGTCGCCCAGGACATCGCTGGGAAGATCCGCAACCGGCCGCCGGAGGGCGGCTTCCAGCCGACCAGCATGTGCGTCATGGAGATGCTGGACAAGGCGACGTTCGCCCAGGTCCCGTTGCGGCTGACGAAGGACCCGGCCGCCCCGGTCGCGGTCGACGAGGACGCCGCGGAGCTCTACCGCGTCGGCACGTCACGGGCCTGGCGGCTCGGCAAGCTGACCTTGGGGCACTACCTGCCGATGCGGTTCCGTCGCGGCCTGCCCTTCCACGCCGGCACACCATGGCGCGGCATGGAGCTCGGGCTACGCGCCGGCGCCGCGACGCTGGCGAAGTGAGAGGAGCACGATCATGCCCCGTCATCAGCTCGCCGCCTTCGCACATGCCGAGCAGACCGCGCAGGAGTGGCTGGACGCGGGCGGAGCATCGCGCCGGTGACGCGGCGGCCGGGCCGAGTACCCTATACCCCAAGGGGTATAGAGAGGGATGGCTGTGGAGCTGGAGCTGGCTGGTGAGGAACTGCGGGCCGTGGTCAACCGGCTGCGGCGGGCGCAGGGTCAGATCGCCGGGATCATCCGGATGATCGAGGAGGGCCGTGACTGCGAGGACGTGGTCACGCAGCTGGCCGCGGCGTCGCGCGCGCTGGACAAGGCCGGTTTCGCGATCATCGCGACCGGCCTGCAGCGGTGCCTGGCCGAGGGTGACTCCGGGCCCGCCGGCGACCGGGAGCAGATGCGGGCCCGGCTGGAAAAACTGTTCCTGTCCCTGGCCTGAGCTTGCCGCCGCCCCTGGGTCGTCCGGCCCGAGGTGTCTGGTCGCCCGGCTTGGGGACCCGCGCTGCTGGGGCCGGATCGGTTACCTCACGGCGTCGACGAGCATGAAGACGGCCACGCCGAGCAGCAGCACGGCGAACAGGCGCTGGAGCGTGGGGCCGGAGAGCTTGCCGGCCAGGCGCTTGCCGTCCCACGCACCGAGGATCGCGGCGCCGGCGAACGGGCCGAGCACGGCCCAGTCGAGCGCGGTCGGGGTGGTGGCCAGCCGGGCGGTGAGCGCGGCCACCGAATTGACGGCGATGACCAGCAGGCTCGTACCGATCGCGGCGCGCATCCGCAGCGACAGCACTGTGACCAGGGTCGGAACCGCCAGGAACCCGCCGCCGACGCCGAGCAGGCCGGTGACGGCACCCAGCCCCGCGCCGGCTCCGGCGGCCCTGACCGGGCTCACACGGCGCGCCGTCAGCACCCCGCCGCCGACGCCGCCGGTGCCGCCGGCCGGGTCGCGCTGGCGGCTGCTGGTGCGAAGCATGCCGATCGCCGCGACGGCCGCGATGACCGCGAACGCCCCGGTGAGCGCCGCCGGCGGGATGCGGTGCGCGGCGGCTCCCGCTGCGACGGCCGGCAGCAGCCCGGCGGCCGCGAACATGGCGCCGGTGCGCCAGCGCACGTTGCCCGCGGCTGCATGCCTGGCCAGCGCCGTCAAGGAGGTCGCGGCGACGATCAACAGGCTCGCGGTGGTGGCCGTGACCGGGTCGAGCCCAAGCAGGTAGATCATGGCGGGGACGGCGAGCACGCTGCCCCCGCCGCCCAGCGCGCCGAGCGCGATCCCGACGACGGCCCCGGCGACCAGGGCGAAGACCAGGACGCTCACGCCGTGCCGTCGCGGATCGTCAGGCCGGCCGGCCCCGCGGCGTTGTCGTAGTCGTCGTCGACGGCGACCACGTCGCGGCCCGCGGCATCGAGCATGGACGCGCCCGTCGCCGCGCGCATCCCGCTCGCGCAGTGCACCCACACCCGCCCCGGCGGCACCTGGGCGATGCGCCCGTGCAGGGCGTGGATGGGGATGTGCACCGACCCGTCGATGAAGCTCCGCGCCCGCTCGGAGTGGCGGCGCACGTCGAGCAGCACCAGGCGGTCTCCGGCGCTGAGCGCGGCGGCCAGGTCGGCGAAGGTCGCCCGCGGGAAGGACTGCAGCTTCTCCCCGTCCGGCACCCACGACTCCGGGTCTCCGGTGGCCGCGGCGGCTGGCCGGTCGATGCCGACCCGGACCAGCTCGCGCTGCGCGTCGGCGATCTGTCGCGGCGACTCGGCCAGCAGGGTGACGGGCTTGCCCCACGGGATCAGCCACGCCAGGTAGGTGGCGAGCTTGCCGTCGAGCTCGAAGTTGAACGACCCGGCGACGTGCCCGTCGGCGAACGCGATGCGCGAGCGCAGGTCGACCACCCATTCCCCGGCCGCCAGCCGGGTCGCGATCTCGGCGGCGTCCGCCGGCCGTGGCGGTGTCAGGTCCACAGGGGCAGGTCCGGCGGCGTTGATCGGCCCCATGTGCGCGTAGTAGGCGGGCACGTCCTCCAGCCCGGCCAGCAGCCGCGCGACGAAGGTGTCCACGTCGGTGACCAGCGCCTCGTTGCGGGCGCGCTCGGCGCCGATAGTGCTCGACTCCCCCTGCGCCTGGGTGGACGAGCAGAAGCTGCCGAACCCGTGCGTCGGCAGCACCGGCACGGCGTCGTCGAGCTCGTCGGCCAGCCGGTGCGCGGAGGCGTGCTGCGCCCTGGCCAGTTGCTCGGTCAGCCGCGGCTCGACCAGGTCCGGCCGGCCCACCGTCCCGATCAGCAGAGAGCCGCCGGTGAACACCGCCACGTCACGCTCCCCGTCGGACAGCACGTAGGAGGTGTGGTGCGGCGTGTGGCCCGGCGTCGCGACGGCCCGCAGGCGCACGCCCTCGTCGACCGTCACCACGTCGCCGTCGGCCACCGGTACCCGCGTGAACGACACCCGCGCCCCGGCCGGCACCAGATACCGCGCGCCGCTGATCCGCGCCAGCTCCAGCCCACCCGTCAGGTAGTCGTTGTGTACGTGGGTCTCCACGACGTACCCGATCCGCACACCCCGGCGCGCCGCCGCAGCCAGCACCCGATCGACGTCCCGAGGCGGATCCACCGCCACCGCCGTGCCCGCGCCGCCGGCCAGGTAGCTGCGGTTGCCCAGGCCTTCGATCCCGATCGTCTCGACGAAGAACACGGCTCCGCCTCCTCCCACAGATTTACCCCCGGGGGTATCTATCCTCATCGCCCACAGTAATACCCGGGCGGGTATGCCGCACGTGGCGGTCGGGGGTCACTCCGGAGTAATCGGCGCACCGTCGATGGCGAAGTCCAGTGCGTTGTGCACGGCGACCACGCCGGGGGTAGCATCGAGTTGCTCGCGCAACTGGATACCACTCTTAAGCAGTTCCCGACCGTCCAGTCCACCGTGTGCTCGTTCAACGGTGATGTCGACGCGTTCTACCTCTGGCTGCAATACACGCCGCCGAACGGAAATCCTGGCTGAGCAGAAACCCTCGCGCAAATTCGCTCGCGTGCGGTCCAGGCGTCGCCCGACAATCGGCCGAAGAACGCGCCAGCGTTGATCTCGCCGACCGGCAGGCAGCGGATGCGCCCGACGGGCCGTGATCCGCGCCGCCGCCGAGGTCCTGCAAGACGCGGCCACGGAGCGTCGAAGGTCCCCTGGTGGGGGACCCATGTCCCCTGCCAGGGCGGCTGCCAGCGTTGGACGATCGGGGCAAGTGACCGGACTACCGGGAAGCCACTGTGGAGGTCGATGTGCGCACTCCGGAGCTGGCGGCCGTCGGCATCGACGGCTCGCCAGCCAGCCTCGCCGGGCGCAGGATGGGCAACGCGACCGGCCGCGCGTTCAGCCGGCGGCATGCGCTGGGCCTTGCCGGGCTCGGCGCGGTGTACCTGGCGGCCGGTTGCACTTCCGTGCGGACCGAGCGCGGCCGGCTGCGGCCCGCCGCGGGTGGGCAGTCCCTGCGCGAGCCGCAGGTGATCGACAGCCGGGCCGGCACGCTGGAGGTCGAGCTGGTGGCGGCGGCCGGCGTCGAACTGGCCGGTCTGGCGACCTCGGCGCTGGGATTCAACGGGTCCTCGCCGGGGCCGACGCTGCGGGTACGCCCGGGCGACCGGCTCCGGGTACGCCTCGTCAACCGGCTGGACCAGCCGACCAACCTGCACACCCACGGCCTGCGGGTCTCCCCCGCGGGCAACGCGGACAACCCGTTCGTGGCCGTCGAGCCGGGCCAGACGTTCGACTATCTGATCGACATCCCGGCGGACCATCCGGCCGGCACGTTCTGGTACCACCCGCACCACCACGGGACCGCGGCCGACCAGGTCTTCGGCGGCCTGGTCGGCGCGCTGGTCGTCGACCGCGGGCCCGAGATGCCCGTCGAGCGCGACCTGATCGCGGTCGTCACCGACACCACGCTGCTGGCCGACGGCTCGGTCGCGGCCGTCGGCCACATGGACCGGATGGCGGGCCGCCACGGCGAGCTCGTCCTGGTCAACGGCCAGCACCGGCCGTCCATCGCCGCCGCGCCGGGCATGGCCCAGCGGTGGCGGATCGTCAATGCCTGCGCGTCGCGGGTGCTGTCGCTGCGCCTGGCCGGCCACCGCCTGACCCAGGTGGCGGCGGACGGCGTGTTCCTGCCGGCCCCGACCACCGGCGACCGCGTGCTGCTCGCTCCCGGAAACCGCGCCGACCTGGTGATACGCCCTGAGGCCACGGGGCGCTTCGAGTTGGTCGCCGACCCCTACGACGCCGGCGGCATGCCGATGGGCGGGGCCAGCGCGCCCGTCACGCTTGCCACCCTCGCCGTCGACGGCCCGGCCGGCCGCTCCGCTGCCCTACCGACCGAGCTGCCAGCCGAGCCGATGGCCGAAGGTCCCGTTGCCGCCCGCCGGCGGCTGACTCTCGCCACCGGGATGGGAATGGGAATGGGCGGCATGTCGTTCACCATCGACGGCCGCACCTTCGACCCGGACCGCGACGACCAGACCGTGCGCCTCGGCACCGTCGAAGAATGGGACATCGTCAACTCCAGCCCGATGGCCCACCCGTTCCACCTGCACACCTGGCCGTTCACCGTCATCGCGGACAGCGCAGGCGGCACGCCCACCGGCACCGCACAGGACGTCGTCCTGGTCCCGCCGCAAAGCTGGGTCCGGCTGCGCATCGCGTTCACCGCCCACCCTGGCCGCAGCGTCTACCACTGCCACGTCCTCGACCACGAGGACGCCGGCATGATGGCCACCATCGCCGTCCACGCCTGATCCGCGGCCGGCCTGGTTCAGGAGGCGGCGGGTGGCACGTCGACGGTGAGCTCGTAGCTGGTCAGCACCTCGCCGCGCCAGTTGCGGCCGGTAAGGGTCACGCCGACGGAGGGGCCGCCGGTGTCGACGAGGGTCAGGGTGCCGAACTGGCCGGCACCGGGGAAGGCGCCCTCGCTGTACGGGCCGCCCTTGACGCCGCCAGGGCGGTCGAGGGCTGCGGCGTGCAGCAGCGGGAAGCCACCGGTGCCGGCGGCGCTGAAGTCGGTGTTGGTGCCGTCGTCGATCGCGGTCATGTGTGCGTCACCGCTGACCATTACGAGGTTGCGAATGCCGGCGCCGGCGATCGTGTCGGCGAGCCGGCGACGCTCCTCGGGGTAGGCGCCCCAGTCGTCGCCGGTCGGGTCTGCGGGCGCGATCCACGGGTCCGGGTTCACCCAGACCACGAGCGCGTGGCTACGGCTGGCGATGACGAGCTCCTGCTCCAGCCAGGCGAGCTGGCGGTCGCCGAGCATGGAGCCGGCCGTGCGCTCGGAGCGGGTGTCGGTGAGGACGACCCGGACCCTGCCCATGCTGAACGCCTGATAGATGGCGCCGCCGGACAGCGGGTGGTGCGGCACGTAGCGGGCGTACGCGGCGCGGGCGGCCGGGCGGGTGGGGGCGGTGGCGTCGGCGTCGTTGGGGCCGTAGTCGTGGTCGTCCCACACGTAGGCCACCGGCACGTCGCGGTACAGCGCGGCCTGCGCCGGCGCGGTGAGCGTGCGCCGGTAGAGGTTGGCGAACACCCCGACGTCGTCGGCGGACGGGTTGCCGTAGTGCAGGTCGCCGGTGGCGACGTAGAGGGCCGGCCGCAGCGCCGCGATGGCGTCGAACACGGCGCCGCTGGACCCGGTCCGCGCGCACGCGCCGAAGGCGATCGTGAACGAGGCCGCCGCGTCCGGCATGGTGCGGAAGGTTCCGGACCCGCGGGAGGCGTCCGGCACGCCGTCCACCTCGATGCGGTACCGGTAGGCCGTGCCGGCGGCGAGCCCGTCGACGGAAAGTCGCACCACGCGGTCCGCGCCAGCGGCAACGACTGCCGAGGTACGGGCCGCGCCAACGACGGCGGATGCCGCGGTGCTGTCGGCGCCGCCGCCCCGCAACGCGGTGCCGTCAGCGCCGCCGTCCGGCGACGCGTCGCCGGGTGACGCGACTGCCTGCGGCTCCAGCCGCACCCGGGCCTGCCGCGACCCGGCCGCCAACTCCGCGACGATCGTGGCGCGGCCGGCCGTGACCCCGCCCGTCCACGCCCACACGACCCGGTCCACGGGCAGCGCCCGCTCCGCGGAGGACGGGTGCGCGGGGCCGTAGAAGCGGTCGTAGAGCAGGGACGCGCCGGCCCAGGTGCCGCTGAACACGAGTGCGGTGGTGAGCCCGAGCACGACGACGGCGCGGACCGTCCGCCGGTGCTGCCACACCAGCCAGAACCCGACCGCCGGCGCGAGGAACGCCGCCGCGACCGGCACGCTCACCATGGGGTGGTAGGCCAGCGCGGCAAGCACTCCGAGCATGCTGCCCGCGATCGCGAGCAGCACCGCGGCCGGCGCCTCCCACTTCCACGCGACCAGCCAGCCGATCGCTGCCAGCACGAGCATGGCGAGCTGGGCAGGCCCTTCGACCTGGGAGGTCAGCGCATCGCCCTCGGGATTCGCCGGCAGCCCGACCACCGTCGCCAGCACGACGAACGTCGCGACGGCCACCGGCACCCACACCCGGCTCGCCGCGCGGATCAACCGCTCGGCCCGGTCCGGCAGCCGGATGGTGCCAAGGTCAGCCGGCCGCCGCGGCGCCGTCCACGGGCAATCGGCGCAGTGCCGGTGCCACCGCCGGTGGCCGAGCGCCCACAGCGCGGCGAGCGCCAGCGCGCCGCCCCAG
>Ga0299913_10000099_pt1 | contig 39996 bp, 32 predicted proteins | sample RVTome_9_FD_201360 | JGI IMG/M metagenome (GOLD analysis project Ga0299913, IMG submission 201360) | Soil microbial communities from uranium-contaminated site in the Upper Colorado River Basin, Wyoming, United States - RVT155D38 (version 2) ... | reverse complement strand
CGATGCCGTCTCCGTTCAGACAACTGCTCGCCGCGCCGCGCCTCCTGAGGCCACGATGGATCTGACCGTCGTCCTCACCGGCGCCGTCATCGGGGTCGTGGTCGGCATGACCTCCACCGGGGGCGGCGCGCTGCTGACGCCAGCGCTGGTGCTGCTGCTCGGCGTGCCCGCGCGCATCGCCGTGGGATCCGACGTGCTGATCGCGGCCGTGATCAAGCTCGTGGGCAGCGGCTTCTACGTGGCGCGCGGCGAGGTGCACTGGGAGACGGTCCGGACGCTCGCCTACGGCTCCATTCCGGGCGCGCTCGTGGGACTCGCGCTGCTCGAGGCGGTGCCCCTCGCACGGATCGACGCGCTGCTGCAGCAGGCCCTCGGCGGCGCGCTCGTGCTGGTGGGCGTGGTCACCGTCATGCAGCTGCTGCGCACGCCGCGGCCCGCGTCGGCGATGCCGCGCGCGTCGGTGACGATGGCCACGGGCGCAGCGATCGGCCTGCTGGTCTCGGTGACCAGCATCGGCAGCGGTTCGCTGCTGCTCGCCGCGTTCGTCCTCTGGTTCCCCCTGCGGCCCACGACGATGGTCGGCACCGATCTCGTGCACGCGCTCGTCCTGTCGTCGGTGGCGGCGGCGGGACACTTCTTTGCCGGTCGCGTGGATCTCGCCCTGAGCGCCATGGTGCTTGTGGGCGCCGTGCCCGGCGTGATTGCCGGCGCCAGCGTGGCGACCTGGATGCCGCAGCGCGCCCTGCGCGGGTGCCTGGCGGCGATCCTGCTCGCCGTCGGTCTGAGGCTCGCCGGAGGATAGGCATGGCCGTTCTGGATTCCCCCATCGACGTACCGAAGGCCGCGGCGCATCTCGAAGGTGCGCCGCTCGAGGACATCCTCACGTGGGCCGCCGGGACGTTCGGACCCCGCGTGACGTTCGGCACCGGCTTCGGGGTCGAAGGCTGCATCATCATTCACGCGATCGGCACGCGCCGGCTGCCGATCGACATCTTCACGCTCGACACCGGGCTGCTGTTTCCGGAGACCATCGAGCTGTGGCGCACCCTCGAGCAGCGCTACGGCGTGGCCATCCGCCCCGTCAGGCCGCCGCAGACGGTGGAGCAGCAGGCGCTGCACTGGGGTCCCGCGCTCTGGGCGCGCGATCCGAACCGCTGCTGCCAGCTGCGGAAGGTGGAGCCGCTGCGCGCGGCGCTGGCGGGCATGGACGGCTGGATCACGGCCATCCGGCGCGACCAGACGCCGGATCGCGCGTCGGCGGCCGTCGTCGAGGCGGACGCGCGCTTCGGGGTGATCAAAGTCAATCCGCTGGTGCGGTGGACGAGCAAGGATGTGTGGCGGCACGTGTTCGCCCACGACATCCCGTACAACCCGCTGCACGATACCGGATATCCCAGCATCGGATGCTGGCCCTGCACGACGCCCGTGGGAGACGGCGAGGATGCACGTTCGGGCCGCTGGCGGCTCCACCAGAAACAGGAGTGCGGCCTTCATGCCGAGTCGTAGCGTTTCAGGGAGAACCCTCGTGTCAGAGCTCGTACAACCCCACGGCGCTCAGCTGATCGATCGCCTCGTTGACGGCGCGGAGGCGGCCTCGCTGGCGGCTGCCGCCGCCGCTCTGCCCACCCTGCCGCTCGACGGTCGCGAGCAGGCGGACCTGGAGCTGATCGCGATCGGCGCCGCGAGTCCGCTCAGCGGCTTTCTCGGCGAGGCCGATTATCGAAGCGTCCTCGAACGCCTGCGCCTCGCGAGCGGCGTGCTCTGGCCGCTGCCGTTCACGCTCGCCGTGGCCGACGGCGTGAGCGTGGCGAAGGGCGCGGAGTACGCGCTGCGCGACGACAGCGGGCGCATCTGGGGCACGATCGCCGTCTCCGACGTCTATCAGCGCGATCCGCTGGAAGAAGCGCGCGCGGTTCATGGCACGGAGGACCCGGCGCATCCTGGCGTCGCGTACCTCCTCGGGCGGCCGAAGCGGCTGGCGGGCGGTCCTGTCCGCGTGCTGCCGCTCAGTCCGGACCGGCCCTTCGCGGCCCTCAAGCTGACGCCGCGCCAGCTGCGCGCACGCATCGCGGAGCTGGGCTGGAGGCGCATCGCCGGCTTCCAGACGCGCAACCCCATTCACCGCGCGCACGAGCACCTGACGAAGGTCGCGCTCGAGGTCACCGACGGGCTCGTCGTCCATCCGCTCGTCGGCGAGACGAAGCAGGACGATGTGCCCGCGGCCGTGCGGGTCCGGGCGTACGAGGTGCTGCTCGACAAGTACTATCCGCGCGATCGGACGCTGCTGTCCGCGTTCCCCGCCGCGATGCGGTACGCCGGGCCCCGCGAGGCGCTCTTCCACGTGATCGCGCGGAAGAACTACGGCATCACGCACCTGATCGTCGGCCGCGATCATGCCGGCGTGGGCAGCTACTACGGGCCGTACGACGCGCAGCAGATCTTCGATCGGTTCGATGCCCAGGAGGTCGGCGTCACCCCGCTGCGGCTGGAGCCGACGTTCTACTGCCGCGCCTGCGCCGCGCTCGCGTCGGCCCGGACGTGCCCCCATGGATCCGAGTCGTGGCTCGAGTTCTCCGGCTCGAAGGTGCGCGAGATCCTGAGAAGCGGCGGCGATCTGCCGCAGGAGTTCACGCGTCCCGAGGTGGCCGAGGTGCTGCGCGCGCACTACCAGGCCGTGGCGCCGCCGTCGCCGGCTGCGCCGGCCGCTCCGGCGGTGAAGACGCCGGCGCGCGCGGCGGCCGGCCCGCGGAGCGACGGCTTCATCCTCTGGTTCACGGGGCTCTCCGGCGCCGGCAAGAGCACGCTCGCCCAGGCCCTCCGGGAACGGCTCGCGACGCGGCGGATCGAGATCCTCGACGGCGACGAGATCCGGACGTACCTGTCGAAGGGGCTCGGCTTCTCGAGGGAGGACCGCGATACCAACGTCCGCCGCATCGGCTTCGTCGCGCGGCTGCTGGGACGCAACGGCGTCATCGCGATCGGCGCCGCGATCTCCCCGTATGCGGCTATCCGGCAGGAGATCCGCGAGCTGGCGGAGCGCGACGGCACGCCGTTTGTCGAGGTGCACGCGCACGCCGAGATCCAGGCGCTGGCCGATCGGGACGTCAAGGGCCTGTACCGGAAGGCGCTCGCGGGCGAGATCAGGAATTTCACGGGCCTCGACGACCCGTACGAGGCGCCGGCCCGGCCCGACGTCCTCGTGCGGAGCGATCTCGAGACCCCGCACGTGAGCGTGCAGCGCATTCTCGTCGCGCTGGTCGAGCGCGGTCTCATCCGTCCGGAAGAGGCGGGTGAGCTGTCGCTTGCAGCGGCGCCCCCGACGGTCGCATGAGCCAGGAACTGTTCCCGGCGTTCCTCAAGCTGCGCGGCCGGCCGGTGGTCGTGGTCGGCGGAGGACCGGTCGCGGCCTCGAAGCTCGAGGCACTGCTGTCGGCCGGTGCCCGCATCACCATCGTCGCACCGGAGATCGCCGGCGAGATCGCCTCCCGGCCCGTCCGCCTCGAGCGGAGGCCCTTTCGGGCCTCCGATCTCGATGAGGCGTGGTTCGTCGTGGCCGCGGCGCCTCCGGCCGTGAATCGCGAGGTCGCGGCCGCCGCCGAGGCACGGCGGCTGTTCGTCAACGCCGTGGACGATCCCGCGCACGCCAGCGCGTACCTGGGCGGCGTCGTCAGGAAAGACGGGGTGACGCTCGCGGTGTCGACCGACGGACGGGCGCCCGCCATCGCAGGGCTGATCCGTGAGGGGCTCGAGCGGCTGCTCCCGGCGGACCTCGACCGCTGGCTCGAGACGGCCGACGCGCTGAAGGCGGAGTGGCGCTCGCGCGGGGTGCCGATGGAGCAGCGGCGTCCCGCCCTGCTCACGGCCATCAACCGGCTCTACGACGAGCGCGCCGCCGCCGGCGCGGGAGCGGAGCGATGAGCGGCCGCGTCTCCCTGGTCGGCGCCGGGCCTGGCGATCCGGGCCTGCTCACCCGGCGCGCCGTGTCGCGGCTGCGGCACGCGGATCTCGTGCTCTACGACGCCCTCGTCCCGCCGGCCGTGGTGAGGATTGCCAGCCGTGCCCGGCGGTTCTACGTGGGCAAGCGTGCCGGCCGGCACTCGATCACGCAGGACGGCATCAACCGCCTGATGATTCGCGCGGCGCGCCGCGGCGACCGTGTCGTGCGGCTGAAGTGCGGCGATCCGTTCGTCTTCGGGCGCGGCGGTGAGGAGGCGATCGCGCTGCGCGCCGCCGGCATCGACGTGGACGTCGTCCCGGGCGTGACGTCCGCCTTCGCGGCCCCCGCGCTGGCGGGCATCCCCGTCACTCACCGCGGTCACGCGGCCGCGGTTGTCACCGTCTCGGGCCACGCCGAGGAGGCGTTCCGGCCGCTGCTCGCCGGCATCCCTCCGGGAGCGGCGACCCTCGTCGTCCTGATGGGCGTGGCGAACCGCGGCGTGATTGCGCGTCACCTGCTGGATCGCGGCTGGGCGGCCGACACCGCGGCGGCGCTGGTCTTCGGCGCCTCGCACGAGGGCGCGCACCGGTGGGTGGGGCGGCTCGACGAGCTCGGCCAGGCGCCGGTCCGCGCGGACGGCGCACCGGGGACCATTGTGATTGGCTCGGTCGTCACGCTGGCGCCGATGGTCGGCGCCGCCATTGCGGCGGAACCCGCGCCAGGGGGGCGCCCCAGGCGCGAAGCCAATGCGGGACGGGGCGCGCCGGGCCCCGCACGAGGGTAATCATGGCAGCCATCGACGATCCCACACTGCTCGGCCGCGCGCGCCTGTCGTTTGCCACGGAGGCGGACGTCGACGAGTTCGCACGGACGCTGGCGCAGTTCGAGTCGGGCGAGATCGGCCCCGACGCCTGGCGGGCGTTCCGCCTCGTGCGCGGCACCTACGGGCAGCGGCAGGCCGAGGATGCGCAGATGCTGCGCGTGAAGATCCCGCAGGGCATCCTCACGCAGCCGCAGCTCCACGCGCTCGCGGACGTCTCGGAACGGTACTCGCGCGGCTTCGGGCACATCACGACGCGGCAGAACATCCAGCTGCATTTCGTGAAGCTGCACGACGTCGAGCCCGCGATGCGCCGCCTGGCCGACTCCGGCCTGACGACCCGCGAGGCGTGCGGCAACTCGGTGCGCAACATCACGGCCTGCCCCTATGCGGGCGTGGCGGCAGACGAGGCGTTCGACGTGACGCCGTACGCGGAGGCGCTCACGCGGTACTTCCTGCGTCATCCGCTCAGCGCCGTGCTGCCGCGCAAGTTCAAGATCGCCTTCGAGGGATGCCGCGACGATCACGCCCTCGTCGCGATTCACGATATCGGCTGGCGCGCCGTGGTGCGGGAGGAGGAGGGCCGCGAGGTCCGGGGCTTCCGCGTCACGGCCGGCGGCGGTACCGCGACGATGGTTCGATCGGGCCTGCTGCTGCACGATTTCCTGCCGGTGTCCGCGATGCTGGAGTGCGCCGAGGCGATCGTCCGCGTCTTCCACCGCCTGGGCGACTACAAGCACAAGCACAAGAACCGCATGAAGTTCCTGATCAAGGCCATCGGGTGGGAGCGGTTCCGCGAAGAGTACGAGAGGGCGCTCGCGGAGGTGATCGCCGAAGGGCCGCGTCCGCTGCCGTTCGATCCCGAGGGGTTGGCTGGAGAGGGCGCGCCCGACTGGGCGCGGCCGGCGGCGCAGGCGCCGGCCGAGATCGCGCGCCGGGTCGGGAGCGAGACGCTGCGCGGCCCCGGGATCCACCCCGAGAACCGGAGCTCGCTCGAGGTGCTCCCCGGGGAACTGCTGCGCTGGCAGCAGAAGAACGTGCGGCCGCAGCGGCAGCGGGGCTACGTCCTCGTGACCGTCAGCGTGCCGCTCGGCGACCTGACCGCGGAGCAGTTCCGCATCGTGGGCGACCTGGCGACGGCCTATGGCGATGGCACCGTGCGCGTCACGATCGATCAGGACTTCGTCTTCCGCTGGGTGCCGGTCGAGGCCGTCCAGCCGCTGTACGAGCGGCTCGCCGCGGCGGGGCTCGCGGTGGCGGAGGCGGGCACGCCGACCAACGTGACGAGCTGCCCGGGCGCGGAATCGTGCCGTCTGGCCGTGACGCAATCGCGCGGCCTCGGGCGCCTGCTGCACGACTTCCTCGCCTCGCGGCCGGACCTGGCGGACGCCGCGCCGGGCCTGTCGATCAAGATGAGCGGCTGCCCGAACGGATGCGGGCAGCACCACGTCGCCAACATCGGCTTCCAGGGGAGCATCCGCAAGCTGGCCGGCCGCGCGGTGCCGCAGTACTTCGTGATGGTCGGCGGCGGATCGACCGGCGAGGGCGCGGCGTTCGGGCGCGTGGCGGCGAAGATTCCCGCCCGGCGCGCGCCGGCCGCGATCGAGCGGCTGGTCGCCTTCTACCGCGCCGGTCACCAGCCGAGCGAGAGCCCGACGGCGTTCTTCCAGCGCGCCGCGTTCGACGAGGTGAAGGCGCTGCTGGCGGATCTCGAGCCGCTCTCCGCGGAGGAGGCCACGCCCGACGACTTCATCGATCTCGGCGAGACGACCGACTTCGTGCCGGAGGTGATGGACGGGGAGTGCGCGTCGTAATCAGCTGGCAGCGCCGGAGGGGCCGCCTTCAGGCGGCCTGATCCATCCGTAGGGGCCGCCTTCAGGCGGCCCGATCCGATCGGCAACAGCGCTCGGGCGGCCATGATGCCCGGAGGCGTCCACCCTCCGGGCTTCTCTCCGTACGCTCACGCCTCATCGGCCAGGCGCGGTTCGATGCGGCCGACCGGCAATTCCAGGTCCGATAGTGGCGCCTGCGCGCCACGGCACCGCGCCATACTGTGTCCTGTGACCCGGAGGAAGCCATGAGGTCTTTTCAGGTGATTGCGCTGCCGTTCGAACCCTTCGAGCCGCTGTTCGGCGAGAGCGATGCGGCACTGCGGTCGAGAGGCGTGCGACGGATGGTCGTCGACGAGAAGCCGGGCTTTCCGTGCCGTGTCAGCCTCGCCGACGCGGAAGTCGGCGAGACCGTCCTTCTCCTGCCCTTCACGCATCACGACGTCTCATCCCCATATCGCGCGTCCGGCCCCATCTTCGTTCGCCACGGAGCCCCGAAGGCGACGCCAGGGCCTGGCGAAGTCCCGGTGATGCTCCGGCATCGCCTGCTGTCGGTTCGCGCCTACGACGCGGACGGCATGATGAAGGGGGCGGAAGTCGTCAGGGGGACCGAGCTCGAGGCGGCCATGATGCGCCTCTTCGCCGGACACGGCATCGATTACCTCCACATCCACAACGCGTCGCCGGGTTGTTACAACTGCCGCGTCGTACGAGTGTGAACATGCGGTCCGGGCGCGTCTGGTGCTCCGGCGGCGCCGAGGTCGGCGGCTACGCGTACATCCCGCGCAGCCGCGTGACCGTCGCGATCCGGTCGATCGCCACGACGTAGGCCGCGGCGCGCAGGTCGACCTTGTACTTCAGCGCGGTCTGGAGCACCGCGTCGAACGACTGCACCATCTTCTCCTCGAGCTGGCGGTTCACCTCCTGCTCGCTCCAGTAGTAGCCGTGCCGGTTCTGCACCCACTCGAAGTAGGAGCCCGTCACGCCGCCCGCGTTGGCGAGGATGTCGGGCACGATGAAGACACCGCGTTCGTGCAGCATGCGGTGCGCGTCCGGCGTCGTCGGGCCGTTCGCGCCTTCCACGACGACCTTCGCGCGGACGGCATTCGCGTTCTCGATGGTGATCTGGTTCTCGAGCGCGGCGGGGATCAGGATGTCCACCTCCAGCTGGAACAGATCCTCGTTGGTCAGCGGCTCCCCGTCGGGGAAGCCGTCGACGGTCTTGTGCTTCCGCAGCCATGCGGAGAGCTTGGCCACGTTGAGGCCGCTCCTGTTGTAGACACCGCCTCTCCAGTCGGTCACCGCAACGATGTCGGCGCCCAGCTGCGAGATGAGGTCGGCCGACACGGAGCCGACGTTGCCGAACCCCTGCACGGCGACGGAGGCGCCGCGGATGTCGAATCCGAGATGGCGCGAGGATTCCCGCGCGCAGATCATCACGCCGCGCCCGGTGGCCTCGCGGCGTCCCTCCGACCCGCCGAGCTCGACCGGCTTCCCGGTGACGATGGCCGTCTCGGTGTGCCCGACGTGCATGGAGTACGTGTCCATGATCCAGGCCATGATCTGCTCGTTCGTGTTGACGTCGGGGGCGGGCACGTCCTTGTCGGGGCCGATGGCGTCGATGATCTCCGCGATATACCGCCGGGTCAGCGCCTCGAGCTCGCGCGGCGAGAGCCGTGTCGGGTCGCAGATGATTCCGCCCTTGCCGCCGCCGAACGGCACGTGGCAGACGGCGCACTTCCACGTCATCCAGGCCGCAAGCGCGGTCACCTCATCGAGGTTGACGTCGGGATGGTAGCGGATGCCGCCCTTCGCGGGGCCGAGCGTGATGTTGTACTGGACGCGGTAGCCCGTGAAGACCTCGATGTCGCCGTTGTCCATCTGGACGGGGCAGGAGACCGTGATCTGACGCTTGGGCTGGCTGAGAATCTTCCAGATGCCGGGTTCGAGTTTGAGGATGCGCGCTGCGCTGTCGACCGCGTGCAGCATCGCGTCGAAGATCGTGCCCTGTGCCGCCATGTCGATGCCTCGCCGAACGCGCCGGATCGCCGGAACCGTGCCATGGGGGCGCGCGCACGGCGCCGCTTCCGGCCACCACGGCAGCACGCCAGCGTACTTCCGCGCCGATTTCCAAGTCAAGCGCGCGGGGTTTGTCTAAGTTCTTCCACATCAGTCACTTCAGCCGAAATCACCGTCGCGCGGCGTGGCGTATAATGGCCGCGGCATGAAAGCGCGGACAGATGACATCGTCGCGCGGAGCGCATCATCGAAGGCCCGCGAGCGCTGGGAGCGGGAAACGCTCGAGCCGGCGTTGTCGCAGTCCCCGGAGCGTCCGGGTCCGTTCACGACGGTGTCGGGCCGTGCGGTCGAGCGCCTCTACGGTCCGGAAGACGTCGCCGAGTTCGACTACGCCCGCGATGCGGCCGACCCCGGCGAGTTCCCGTACACGCGCGGCATTCACGCCACGGGCTACCGCGGCAAGCTCTGGACGATGCGGCAGTTCGCGGGGTACGGGACTCCGGAAGAGACGAACCGGCGGTACCGGCAGCTGCTCGCCGCCGGGGGCACCGGACTGAGCGTGGCGTTCGACCTCCCGACGCTGATGGGCCGCGATCCCGATCACGACCTGTCGCTCGGCGAGGTGGGGAAGTGCGGCGTCAGCATCGCGTCCATCGCCGACATGGAGGCCCTGTTCGCGGGCATCCCGCTCGGCGAGGTCACCACCTCGATGACGATCAACTCGCCGGCGCCGATGCTGCTGGCGATGTACCTCGTCGCCGCGGAGCGCCAGGGCGTGAGCTGGCAGGCGCTCGCGGGCACGATCCAGAACGACATCCTCAAGGAGTTCATCGCGCAGAAGGAGTTCATCTATCCGCCGCGTCCCTCGATGCGGCTGATCACCGACATCTTCGCGTTCTGCATGGATCAGGTGCCGCGCTGGAACACGATCTCGGTGAGCGGCTACCACATCCGGGAGGCCGGGGCGACGGCGGCCCAGGAGCTCGCGTTCACCCTTCGGGACGGGATCGAGTACGTGCAGGCGGGCGTGGACGCCGGGCTCGCGGTGGACGGCTTCGTGCCGCGCGTCTCGTTCTTCTTCAACGCGCACAACGACTTCTTCGAGGAGCTCGCGAAGTACCGCGCGGCGCGGAAGATCTGGGCGCACGTGATGCGGGACCGGTTCGGCGCGAGGGACGAGCGCTCCTGGAAGCTGCGCTTCCACGCCCAGACGGCCGGTGTGTCGCTGACCGCCCAGCAGCCGTACAACAACGTGGTCCGCACGGCGCTCCAGGCGCTGGCGGCCGTTCTCGGCGGCACGAACTCGCTGCACACGAACTCGCTCGACGAAGCGCTCGCGCTGCCCACGGCGGAGGCCGCGACCCTCGCGCTCCGGACGCAGCAGATCATCGCGCACGAGAGCGGCGTGGCCTCGGTCGTGGATCCGCTCGGCGGCTCCCACTTCGTCGAGCGGCTCACGCTCGATCTGGAGCGCGAGGCGTACGAGTACTTCGATCGCATCGACGCGATGGGCGGGATGATTCCGGCCATCGAGCGCGGTTATCCGCAGCGCGAGATCGCCGAAAGCGCCTATCGGTACCAGCAGGCCGTCGAGCGCCGCGAGAAGATCATCGTGGGCGTCAACGGCTACGTGGACGAGAGCCCGGCACCGGTGCCCACGCTCTACATCGACGAGCAGACTGCGGAACGCCAGGTGGCCGGTGTCGGGGAGCAGCGGCGCACGCGCGACAACGGCACGGTCCGGCGTACGCTGGACGCGCTCCGGCGCGGCGCGGAGGGCCAGGCGAACACCATGCCGCTGCTGATCGACGCCGCCCGCGCCTCTGCCACGGTGGGTGAGATGTGTGACGCGCTCCGGGACGTCTGGGGCGAATGGACGGAGACGCCGGAAATCTGATCCTTGCCGGCTACGTGCTGCGGGCTACGGGCTTCGGCCGGTGTCGGGGCCCGGAGCCCTGACTGGCCCGAAGCCCGAAGCCCGGAGCCCATGAGAGTCATGCCTCGACCCCGTGTCATCATCGCCAAGCCCGGTCTCGACGGCCACGACCGCGGCGCGAAGGTCATCGCCAGGGCGCTGCGCGACGCCGGCATGGAAGTGATCTATACCGGCCTGCGACAGACGCCCGAGCAGATCGTGACCGCCGCCCTGCAGGAGGACGCCGACGTCATCGGCCTGTCGATCCTCTCGGGCGCGCACAATCACATCTGCCCGCGTGTCATGGACCTGCTCCACGAGCACGGTCTGGACGACGTCATCGTCGTCGTCGGCGGGATCATTCCCGATGTGGACATCCCGAAGCTGAAGGCGATCGGCATCGACGGCATCTTCCTGCCGGGCACCCCGATGCAGCAGATCGTGGACTACATCAAGACGCACGTGCAGACGGGACAGGAGACGTAGTCCGATGCGCCGACGACTGCTGCTCGCCGATGACAGCTTGACCATCCAGCGCGTGATCGAGCTGACGTTCGCGGACGAGGACATCGAGGTGATCGCGGTCAGCGACGGCGATGCCGCGCTCGCCCGCCTCGACGCCGACCCGCCGGACATCGTCCTCGCCGATGTCGGGATGCCGGGCAAGGACGGCTACGACGTCGCAATGCACGTGCACGGCACGCCGTCGCTGGCGCACATTCCGGTCGTGCTCCTCATCGGGGCGCTGCAGCCGGTCGACGAGGTCCGCGCGAAGGAGGCCGGCTGCGCGGGGGTGCTCGTCAAGCCGTTCGAGCCGGGTCTCGTCATCGCCAGGGTGCGTGAGCTGCTCGAGCGCCCGGCGGCCCCTCAGGACGGTTCGGCCACGCCTGCCATGCCTGCGGCGGCGTCCGCGCCGGAGCCCGCGGCCGCTGTCTCTGCCGCCGGCGCGGCCGGTCCGCCGGCCCGGTCGTCGGAGACCGCCGACGACTACTTCGCCCGGCTCGACGCGGCGTTCGCCACGATGGACGCGCTCGGGGAGCAGGCGCGGGCGGAGCTGGCGGCCATGCAGGCCGAGAGCGCCCACGCGGCGGCGGACGCCGGCGCGGCTCCGCCGGAACCCCGAGCGACGGAGGCGCCCCCTGGGGGCGCTCCGGCTGGGGATGTGCCCGTCGAGCCGCGCGGCGCCACCATGGCCGATGCCTTCGCCGCGCTGCTCGCGCTCGAGCAGGGACAGGCGCCGTCCCGCCTGCCGGACGACTGGCCCTCGACACTCGTCGATGTAGTCGAAGAGATCGCCCGGCGGGTCGCGGAGCAGGTCGCGGAGCGTGTCGTCCGCGCCGTGGCGCCGGAGATCGTCTCTCGCGTGTCGGAGCGGATCGTTCGCGAGGAGATCGAGCGCGTGCGGCGGGAGCTGGCGTCGTCCTGAGAGGCAGGGCTGAAGCCCTGCCCCACATGGCGTCACAGGAGTGCAGGGCTGAAGCCCTGCCCCACAGCGAACTGATACGATTACCGTTCATGGCGTTCCCAGACATTCCTGCCGGATCCGTTCGTCTACCCGCGAAGCCTGCGCTCGAAGGGCTCGAGCGCAAGTGGATGGCACGGTGGGAGGAGAGCGGCACCTACCGGTTCGATCGCGCGCACGGGCGCGGCGGAATCTACGCCATCGATACGCCCCCGCCGACGGTGAGCGGGTCGCTCCACGTCGGCCACGTGTTCTCGTACACGCATACCGATGTGCTCGCGCGGTACCAGCGGATGCGCGGCCGCCAGGTCTTCTATCCCATGGGCTGGGACGACAACGGCCTGCCGACCGAGCGGCGCGTGCAGAACTACTACGGCGTGCGGTGCGATCCGTCGCTGCCGTTCGATCCGGCGTTCACGGCGCCGGAGAAGCCGGGGAAGCACCCGGTCCCGGTCTCGCGTCCCAACTTCATCGAGCTCTGCGAGCGGCTGACCGCCGCGGACGAAAAGGCCTTCGAGGAGCTCTGGCGGTACCTCGGGCTGTCGGTCGACTGGAGCCTCACGTACACGACCGTCGGGAAGCCGGCACAGCGCGCCTCGCAGCTCGCGTTCCTGCGCCTGCTCCGCGGCGGCGCGGCGTACCAGCTCGAGGCGCCGACGCTGTGGGACGTGGACTTCCGGACCGCGGTCGCCCAGGCGGAGCTCGAGGATCGCGAGACGGCCGGCGCCTACCACCGCATCCGCTTCGAGCGGCCCGAGGGCGGCGGCGTGGAGATCGACACGACGCGACCCGAGCTGATCCCCGCGTGCGTCGCGCTGGTCGCGCATCCGGAGGACGAGCGGTATCGTCCGCTGTTCGGGACCGAGGTGCTGACGCCGCTGTTCGGCGCCCGCGTGCCGGTGCGCCCGCACACGCTCGCCGATCCCGAAAAGGGCACGGGCGTCGCCATGATCTGCACCTTCGGAGATCTCACCGACGTCACGTGGTGGCGCGAGCTGTCGCTGCCGGTCCGCACGGTGATTCAGGCGGATGGGCGGCTCCGCCCGGTCGCCTGGGGCGCTCCGGGATGGGAGTCCGCGCGCGTGCAGGAGGCGCAGGCCGCCTACGATCAGCTGGCGAACCTTCCGGCGCAGAAGGCGCGCGCGCGGATCGTGGAGCTGCTCAGGGGATCGGGACACCTCGTCGGCGAGCCGCGTCCGATCACGCACGCGGTCAAGTTCTATGAGAAAGGGGACCGGCCGCTCGAGATCGTTACGAGCCGGCAGTGGTTCATCAGGACGATCGAGGCGCGCGACGCGCTGCTCGCGCGCGGCCGCGAGCTCGAGTGGCACCCGCCGTTCATGCGCTCGCGGTACGAGAACTGGGTGGAAGGCCTGAACGGCGACTGGTGTGTGAGCCGCCAGCGGTTCTTCGGCGTGCCGTTTCCGGTCTGGTATCCGATCGGCGAGGACGGCCAGGTGCGCTACGAGGACCGCCTCGTGCCCGACGAGAGCCGGCTGCCGATCGACCCATCGACCGACGTGCCCGACGGCTACGAAGCCGGCCAGCGCGATCGGCCCGGCGGGTTCACCGGCGATCCCGACGTGATGGACACGTGGGCGACCTCCTCGCTGACGCCGCAGATCGCTGGCCGCTGGGCGGACGATCCCGAGCTGTTCGCGAAGGTGTTTCCCATGGACCTGCGCCCGCAGGCGCACGACATCATCCGCACGTGGCTCTTCTACACCGTGGTCCGCGCGCACTACGAGCACGAGTCCCTTCCCTGGAAGCACGCGGCGATCTCGGGCTGGGTGCTCGACCCGGACCGCAAGAAGATGTCCAAGTCCAAGGGCAACGTCGTCACCCCGATGGCGCTGCTCGAGGAGCACGGCTCCGATGGCGTGCGGTACTGGGCGGCGAGCGGCCGTCCCGGCACCGACACGGCGTTCGACGCCACCCAGATGCGCGTCGGGCGGCGGCTGTCCATCAAGCTGCTGAACGCGTCGAAGTTCGTGCTGGGCAGCGCCGATCCGCGGGGCCCGGTCACCGTGCCCGTGGATCGCGGGATGCTGACCGGCCTGGCGGACCTCGTCACTGACGCGACGGAGCAGCTCGATCAGTACAACTACGCCGCCGTGCTCGAGCGCGTCGAGCGCTGGTTCTGGTTCTTCTGCGACGACTACCTCGAGCTGGTGAAGTCGCGGCGCTATGGCGCGCAGGGGCCCGAGCTGGCCGGATCCGCGAACGCGGCGCTCGTGACCGGCCTTTCAATCCTGCTGCGGCTGTTCGCGCCGTTCCTGCCGTTCGTGACGGAGGAGGTCTGGTCGTGGTGGCGCGAGGGCTCGGTGCACCGCGCGGCGTGGCCCGAGGCGCCGGAGATCGAGGCCGTCATCGGGCGCCGCGATGCAGCCGCCGCGCTGGCGCTGGAGCGGGCATCGCTGGTGCTCGGCGAAGTGCGGCGCACGAAGTCCGAGGCGAAGCGGCCGCTGACGACGCCGGTGGCGCACCTGGAAGTGCGGGATACGGCGGCCAACCTGGCCGCGCTGCAGTCCGCGGACGCGGACCTGCGGTCCGCCGGCTTCGTGCAGTCGATGGACCTCATCGAAGGCGCCGAGTTCGCCGTGGCCGTGCGGCTGGCGGATCCGCTGGCGGCCGCACAGGGCTGATCGCCGGGTGCGCATGCCTCCAGCCGGCAAGGGCACTCCCGCGGGCGGCGCGCGCGAGGCCGCGCCCATCGAGCCGCTGCCGGAGTCCGCCTACCTGCCGATCGTCCGCCGCGCCCTCGACGAGGACATCGGTCCCGGCGACGTGACGACGATGGCCGTGGTCCCCGCACACGTGCGGGGGGAAGGATCACTCCTCGCGAAGTCGCCGCTCGTGCTCGCGGGCCTTCCGATCGCCCTCGCGGTGTTTCGCACGCTGGACGAGACCATCGAGCTCCAGAGCGCACACGGGGACGGCGACGCCTTTGAGCCCGGCGCTGTGATCGCCCGCATCCGGGGGCGCGCGCGAGTGCTGCTCACCGGCGAGCGCGTGGCGCTGAACTTTTTGCAGCGGCTGTCGGGCATCGCCACGTTGACGCGCCGGTTCGCCGGCGCCGCGGCCGGCCGGATCGCAATCCTCGACACGCGCAAGACCACGCCGACGCTGAGGACGCTGGAAAAATACGCCGTGCGAGTTGGCGGGGGGCTGAACCATCGGCGCGGTCTCTTCGACGCGTTCCTGATCAAGGACAACCACATCCGTCTCGCAGGCGGTGTGGCCGAGGCGGTCGCGCGCGCGCGTGCCGCACGTCCCGACCTGGCGGTGGAGATCGAGGCCCAGAGTCTGGCGCAGGTGGACGAGGCGCTGGCAGCGGGTGTCGACGTCCTGCTCGTGGACAATCTGTCCCCCGGCGAGGTGCGGGAGGCCGTGAGCCGCAGCCGGGGCCGCGCCAGGGTGGAGATCTCCGGGGGCGTGACGCTGGATCGCATCGAGGCGCTCGCCTCGACCGGCGCCGACTTCGTCTCGGTCGGGGCGCTCACGCACTCGGCTCCCGCCGCGGACATCAGCTTCGAGATCGAGATCGACGAGTGACGGGACGAGCGATGCGCGAGGGATGCCTGCCGTGACCGCCGTGTCGGGGCCCGCTGGTGATCTCGTGACCGCGTTCGATGCGGCCGACGCGCGGCTGCAGCCCTTTTTCGGACGGCTGATCGCGCTGGATCGCGTGGGATCCACCAACGACGAGGCCGCGCGGCTCGCGGGCGCCGGAGCGCCGGAGGGGACGCTCGTCGTAGCCGACAGCCAGACAACGGGGCGCGGGCGCAGCGGGCGCTCGTGGTTCTCGCCGCCGGGCGCCGGGCTGTACGTGTCGGTCGTGCTGCGACCCCTCGACCCGGGCGCGCCGCCCGGCACCGTCGAATGGGTGCGCCTGGTCACGCTGGCCGCCGGCGTGGGCGTGGCCGAGGGGATCCGCGCCTCGACCGCGCTGCCGATCGAGCTGAAGTGGCCCAACGATGTCGGGATCACCGACGGCCCCGGGCCGCGCGCCGCGGATCGGCGCTGGCGGAAGCTGGCCGGCGTCCTCGCCGAGGCCGCGGCGGTGGGCCGCGCGATTCAGCACGTCATCGTCGGCATCGGCGTCAACGTCGGCCAGGCGTCGTTCCCCTCGGCGCTGGCGGGGGCGGCGACGTCGCTCGAGGCGGAGTCCGGGCGCCCGATCGATCGCGGCGCGGTGCTCGTCGAGACGCTGGCGGCGTTCCGCTCGGCCTACGCGGACCTGCGCGAGGGACGATCCCGCGAGGTGCTCGCGCGGTGGCGCGTGCTCTCTCCGACGGCTTTCGGCGCGCGCGTAGCGATTCGCGGCGATGGCGCGGAGCCCGAGGGCGTGACCGCCGGCCTGGGCGACGATGGCGCGCTGCACGTGCGCGTCGGAGGCCGCATCGAGCCGGTCGTGTCGGGGGAGCTCCGGTGGATCTAGGGGACGGCGGATTCGCGAGCGGGATCGATCCGGGCCGCTACTGCCGCGAGATCGAGACGTATCTCTGCCGCAAGAACGACGGGCACCTGATTCGCATCGCCGGTCCGGCGTTCGAGCTCGTCTCGGGATGGGCGGAGCAGGGCATCCCGCTGCGGGTCGCGTTCGAGGGCATCGACCGGCTCTTCGAGCGCTACTATCGGAAGGGCCCGCGCCGCCGTCCGGTGCACATCAGCTTCTGCGATAACGACGTGCAGGACGTCTTCGACGCCTGGCGGCGCGCCACCGGCGTGCCAGCCGCCGCGAGCACTGCAGTGGTAGGGCGCGCTCGCCGAGCGCGCCGTCCGGAAGAGCCCGAAGAAGAAGACCGGCGGCGGAGCCGCGCGAGCCTGACGAAGCACCTCGAACGGACCATAGCGGCGATCACGGCGCGGCGCCCCGGTGCCCCCGGGCTCGATGACGCGCTGGATCAGATCGTGCGTGAGCTCGACCTGCTGCGCGCCGGCGGCCGGCCGTTGCGGGGCGAGGCGCGCGCCGCTGCCATGGAGCGCCTGCGCGAGCTCGACGCTCGGTTGTCTGCAGAAGCACGCGCCGCGCTGTCACGGCAACAGGCCGAGGCGCTCGCCCGGGAGGCCGACGAGTCGCTCGCACCGTTCCGCGGGCGGATGGCCGACGACGCCTGGCAGGGGGCGCGGGACGCGGCCGTCGATCGAGCCGCCCGCGCCGCGCTCGGCCTGCCGGTGATCGCGTTCCAGGGATAGGGCGACCGGCCGGTCGCCTGTACCATATCGATGTCCGATCGTCTTTCCCTTCTCGTCGAGAAGCCTGCGGCCGGCGGACGCATGATCGCCCGCCACGACGGGCAGATCGTGCTCGTCAGCGGCGCGATACCCGGCGAGCGGGTGACGGCCGCCGTCGAGCAGGTACGCGGCGGCGTCGTTTACGCCTCGACGGCCGCCGTCGAGTCCCCCTCTCCCGATCGGCGCGCGCCGTTCGACGATCCATCGTGCGGGGGCAGTGTCTACAGCCACATCGCATATCCGCGCCAGTGCGCGCTCAAGGGCGAGGTGATCGCGGATGCGTTCCGCCGCATCGCCCGCCTGCCGCTCGAGTCCGCCGTTCCCGTGCGCCCGTCGCCGGAGGAGGGCTACCGCATGCGCGCCCGCCTGCACGTGCGCGGCTCGCAGATCGGGTTCTTCCGCGAGGGGACGCACACCCTCTGCGATCCCGTGGTGAGCCGGCAGCTGCTGCCCGACACCAGCGGCGTGCTGCAGGAGCTGGCCGGCCGGCTGTCGCGGGCCGGCATCCGAAGTGGCCGTGAGCTGGAGCTGACGGAGAACGTGCCGGCCACCGAGCGGGCGATCCTCATCGAGCTCGCGCTCGGGTCGGGAGAGGACGCGCGCCCCGTGCTCGCGGCCGCCGCAGACGCCGCCTGTCTCTCCGGCGTGGTCGTCGCCCCGGTCGATGCGCCCGATCGGACCGCCTCCCGGGGGCGTCCGTGGGTAACCGACCTGCTCGCGCTCGGCCCAACGGGCGTCCAGCTCACGCTGCGGCGGCACGTCGCCTCGTTCTTCCAGGGCAATCGCTACCTGCTGGAGCCGCTCGCCCAGACGGTCGCCGCGCTCGTTCCGCCCGGGCCCGTCGTCGACCTGTACGCGGGCGCCGGTCTCTTCGGCCTTGCCTGCGCGGCCCTCGGCCGCGGACCGGTCATCGCGGTCGAGGGGGATCGGCATGCGGCGCAGGACCTCGAGGCCAACGCGCGGCCGCTCGGCGACCGGGTGACGGTGCATGCTTCGTCGGTCGAGTCGTTCCTCTCGCGAGAAGCGGTTCCATCGTCCGCCACGCTGCTCGTCGACCCCCCTAGGACCGGCCTGTCGCGCGTCGTCTCTGAACGGATCGCCTCGCTCGACGTCCCGCACATCGTCTACGTCTCCTGCGATGTGGCGACGCTGGCGCGAGACGCGCGGCGGTTGATCGACGCCGGATACGAGCTGCGGCACATCGAGGGGTTCGACCTGTTCCCGAACACCGCGCACGTGGAGACGGTGGTCGTGTTCGCCCGGGGGGGAGATCGCGGTCAGATCGCAGAGGAAGCGGAGATCGCAGAGTGAATCATCACAGAGAACACAGAGCACACAGAGAAGAGACTGCGTGCTGATGCGGACAGCGACACGAGGCGCTCGACCGGCAGGCCGCGACGCGGCCTGCAGACCAGGGGGAGGTACCGCAAGAATGAGTCGTTCGCGCCTACCCCATGACTCATTCTTGCGGTACCTCCCCCTGGTCAGCACGCTGCGCGTGCCGGTCGAACGCCGTACGCGGCAGCGCGACAGCTCTGTGATCTCCGTGATCTCTGCTGGAGAGATCGGCCTCTGTGCTGAAGCCATTCCGCGCACGCAAGCGAGCTGAAATCCCAATCTGTGAAATCTGTGAAATCTGTGGATAGCCAGCCTCGAAGCCCCCTGCCTGAATCGGTGAAACCGCCGCAGTCGCTGCTTCGTCTGAGGGGCATCGGGCGGCGCTACGGCCCGCCCGAGAGCGCCGTCCACGCCCTTCGTGACATCGACCTCGAAATCGAGCAGGGCGCCTTCGCCGCCATCGTCGGTCCCTCGGGCTGCGGCAAGTCGACGCTGCTGCACCTCTGTGGCGGGATGGACCGGCCGACGAGCGGCGAGCTGTGGCTCGGCGCAGAGCGGCTCGATGCGCTGGACGAGGAGCGCCTCGCCCGCGTGCGGCGCGACCGCGTCGGGTTCGTCTTCCAGTCCTTCAACCTGCTGCCCACGCTCACGACCGCGGAGAACATCGCGCTGCCGCTGCTGCTGGCCGGGACGACCCTCGAGAAGGCCGAGCCGCGGGCACGGCAGCTTGCACAACGCGTCGGCGTCGACCACCGGCTGCGCCAGTTTCCGGCGCAGCTCTCTGGCGGCGAGGCGCAGCGCGCCGCGATCGCCCGCGCGGTCATCCACGCGCCCGAGATCGTCATCGCCGACGAACCCACCGGGAACCTGGACTCGGCCAACGGCGAGCGCGTCCTGACGCTGCTGCGGGAGCTGAACGCCGAATCCCGCGTCACGATCCTGCTGGCCACGCACGCGGCGGAACTCGCGTCTGCGGCGGACCGGGTGATTCACCTGAGGGACGGGCGCCTCGAGCGGATCGACCATTCAGCCCGGACGGCGGGCTGACGGGATCCGCCGTGGCGCTGTTCCGCTGGTTCATCCTTCGGCGGCTCCGGCAGGAGCCGCTCCGCATCGTCCTCACCATCGCGGGCATCGCGCTCGGCGTGGCCGTCGTCATCGGCATCCGGCTGGCGAATGTCAGCTCGGTCGCAGGCTTCAAGGCCGGCGTCGAGGCGCTGGCTGGGGCCGCGTCCCTCGAGATTCGCGGCAACGGAGGCATCGACGACCGCCGGATCCTGGAGCTCGACTGGCTGCGCGGCTACGGCGACGTGGCGCCCGTCATCGAGGCCGACGCCTTCGTCGAGTCGGACGGCAGGCGCGATACCGTCCGCGTGCTCGGCATCGACATCCTGCGCGACCGCGCCATCCGCGAGTACCGCCTGACGAGCGGAGGGCCGGACGAGCCAGGACCGCTCGAGATCCTTCGTCTCCTCACCGCGCCCGATGCCGTCGTCCTGCCCGCGGCGTTCGCGGAGCGGCATGGGCTCGCTCCCGGAGATGCGCTCGTGATGACGACGGGCGGCGAGCGGCGGACGTTCAGGGTGGCGGCGTTGATGACCGGGGGACTCGGACGGGCGGCGCCATCCGCCACCGTCGCCGTCATGGACATCGCCACGGCGCAGTGGGCCTTCGATCGCCTGGGATGGATCGATCGGCTGGAGCTGCGGCTGGACGAGGGCGCCGACATCGACGAGGTGGAGCGGGCGATCGCCGGCCGCCTGCCCGCCGGCCTGAGCGCGTCGCGGCCTTCCCGCAGGGGGGAAGAGGTCGAGCGGATGCTCCGCGCGTTCCAGTTCAACGTGACGGCGCTCTCGTACGTCGCCCTGCTGGTCGGCCTCTTTCTCATCTACAACACCGTCATCACATCCGTGATCGCGCGCCGCGAGGAGATCGGCATACTGCGCGCGCTCGGGACGCCGCGGCGCCTCGTGGCGACGCTGTTCCTCGCCGAAGCCGCCGCACTGGCCGCCGCGGCCACGGTTGCCGGACTCCTCGGCGGCGCCGTGCTGGCACACGGGGCGGTCCGCCTGACGGGGGCCACCGTCGAGGCGCTCTACGTGGCCGCGGAGCCGCACGTGCCGCTTCCCGGCTGGACTGACGCCGCCCTCGCCGTCGCGCTCGGCCTCGGGCTCTCGCTGCTCGCCGCGCTCGCCCCCGCGCTCGAGGGCAGCCGCGTGCCGCCGCTCGCCGCGATCCGGTGGGGCGCCATCCTCGAAACGGAGCGCAGGCGGACCGCAGGAGCGACGCTGGCGGCGATGGCCCTGTTCGCCCTGGCCGCGGTCCTGTCGCGGCTGGGTCCGGTCGGCGGGCTGCCGTTGTTCGGCTTCGCCGCGGCGGTGGCCGTGGTGTTCGGGACGGCCTTCCTGGCGCCGGCGGCGCTGCACGCCGCGGCTGCCGTGCTGCGCGGGCCGCTGCGGCATGTGTTCGGGGTCGCCGGCCTGCTGGCGGATGGCAGCATCGCGGCCGGACTGCGGCGCCTCTCCGTCTCGATCGCCGCCCTCGCCGCCAGCGTCGCGATGCTCGTGGCGATCGCGATCATGATCGGCAGCTTCCGCACGACGGTGATCTACTGGCTGGGCCAGACGCTCCGCGCGGATCTCTATGTGTCGGCCGCGGGGCGCGCCGGCCTCTCGGCGACACCGCCGACCGTTCCGGCGGAGGCGCAGGCGATCGTCGCCTCACACCCCGATGTCGCGGCCGTCGAACGCTTCCGGAGCATGACGGTCACGTACGCCGGACGGCCGATCGTGCTCGCGGCCGCCGACTTCGATGTCATTCGCCAACGTCGCACGCTGCTCTTCAAGGAACCGGCCGGCGCCGGGCCCGATGGTGCGGCGGGGAAGGGTCTCGTCCTGATCTCGGAGCCGTTCGCCGTCCAGCACGCGATCGGACCCGGCGATCCGATCGTCCTCGAGACGCCGGTGGGCGCGAGGGAGTTTCGCGTGGCGGCCGTCTACTACGACTACACGACGGATCGCGGCGTCCTCCTGATCGACTGGGCGACGCTCCGGGAGATCTTCGGCGACCTCAACCCGACGGGGCTCTCGGTGTTCCTGCGCGAGGACGCGAACGCAGACGAGGTGAGGGAAGCGCTTGCGGGCCAGCTGGGCGATCGGCAGTTCGGATTGTTCATTCACACCAGCCGGATGCTGCGCGAGCAGGCCCTCCGGACGTTCGACAGCACGTTCGCGGTGGCGTACGCGCTCGAGGCCGTCGCCATGGCGGTGGCCATGTTCGGCGTCGCCGCCACGCTCATCACGCTGATCGTGGAGCGCGCGCGGGAGCTGTCGGTGCTGCGGCTGCTCGGGGCGTCGCGCGCACAGATGCGCCGCATGGTGCTGATCGAGGCGGGGGTCATCGCCCTCGTCAGTCAGGCTTTGGGCCTCGCCGCAGGGCTGGCGCTGGCCCTGCTGCTCGTCGACGTCATCAACCTGCAGAGCTTCGGCTGGACGATCCAGTACGACGTGCCGATGCGCTTCCTGCTGCAGGCTTCGGGGGCGCTGCTGCTGGCGGCGATTGCCGCCGCCCTGTATCCCGCGCGCATTGCGGCTGCGGCGAGGCCGGATCTCCGGGAGCGCGAATGATCCGGACGATGGCGGCGCTGCTCGGACTCGTGCTGGGAGCGCTGCAGGCGCCAACGTCCTCGTCCTCCCCGGATGCCTGGCAGCAGGCGAAGCCCGGCCGCGCCATCTCGCTGCCGGAGGACCACCGCAGTCATCCCGGCTACCGGATCGAGTGGTGGTACTACACGGGAACGCTGCGCTCGACGAACGAAGGACGGCGCTTCGGTTACCAGCTGACGTTCTTCCGCATTGGTGTCAACGCCGCGCCGCCGACGCCGTCGCGCTGGGCGGTGCGCGATCTGCACATGGCGCATCTGGCGGTGACCGACGTCGGCGCCTCGACGCACGCGGCCGCGGAGCGCCTCAATCGGGCGGGACCGGGCTGGGCCGGCGCGAGCGAGACGGCCTATCGCGTCTGGAACGAGGACTGGTCCGCAGCGCTCGACGGCACCGAGCATCGCCTCACGGCCTCGGCGCCGGCGCAGGGGATCGGCCTCGACCTGCGCCTGCGCGAAACGCGGCCGCCGGCACTCCACGGTCTCGGCGGGTTCAGCCGGAAGGGGTCGTCACCCGGCAACGCGTCGTACTACTACTCGCTCACGCGCATGCCGACGGAGGGCACCCTCCGCGCCGGAGGACGGTCGTTCGCCGTCCGCGGGAGCAGCTGGATGGACCACGAGTTCGGCACGACCTTCCTCGAGTCTCACCAGGCGGGCTGGGACTGGTTCTCGCTGCAGCTCGACGACGGCCGCGACTTGATGATGTTCCAGCTGCGCGGCCGCGACGGGTCGGTCGATCCGCGGTCCAGCGGCACGATCGTCGCCGCCAATGGACGCACGCGCCCATTCGGGCCCGGCGAGATCCGCCTGGAGCCGCTGCGTCGATGGACGTCTTCCGCGAGCGGAACCACGTATCCGGTCGAGTGGCGCGTCGCGCTCCCCGGCGAGGCCCTCGATCTGCGCGTCGAGGCGGTCATCGATGCACAGGAGCTGCACGGGCTGGCGTCCGGGATCACGTACTGGGAAGGCGCAATCGACGTGGAGGGCACCGCCGGTGGCCGACCGGTGTCGGGGACGGGCTACCTGGAGATGACCGGGTACGGCGGGCGGCCGCTCGGCGAGGTGATGAGCCGCTCCCGCTGACGTGCCTTACTCCGTACGAGCGACACTTCGGGGCGTCGAAGCCCGCCGGATCGTTCCCGCATCCACGGTCCGCCCGGTATCGGAGATCGCCTGGAAGTGCAACGTGTCGTCGACGACCTCGACCAGCATGAAGTGATAGCCCTGGTCGTAGCCGGCCGCATGAAAGTGCGTGCTGCGATCGATGTCCCCGCGCCTGAGCTTCGCTGCCGCGCCAGTCGTGAAGTAATGCACCCCTTTCTGCGGTTTCAGCCGCTCGTAGAAATGCTCGTGGCCGACGAACACCACACTGACGGCATGTTCCACGAACAACGGTTCGAGCTCCTGCCGCAGCTTGACGTCGGATCCGTGTCGTCCGGCGGAATAGAGGGGATGATGGAAAAAGGCGACCTTCCATCTCGAACGGCTGGCGCTCAACTCGCCTTCGAGCCACGCGAGCTGCTCCGGGCTCATGTAGGTGCTGTCGAGCGCGAATATCCGGACCCCGCGCTTCGGCGTGAACGAGTAGAAGCGCTCGCCGCCCATGTTGAACGGCTCGTAGAAGACCTGGCCGTCATCGTCGTGGTTGCCGAGCGACGCGTAGAACTCGACCCCGGCGTCGAGAAGCGGCCCGTAGGGGATCGCGAACTTCTCCTGGTAGTCGCTCCGATCCTCGCTTCCGTACAGGTTGTCGCCCGTCATCAGAACGAACTCGAAGGGAAACACGGTGTGCGCGGCAATCAGCTGCGCAGCAACGCGATACTGGGCCGAGCCGCCGGTTCCCGCGTCTCCAATGACCGCAAAGCGCGCGGAGCCCTCCTGCAGCGGCAGCCTGACGTCCGGAGCCGGCACAGTCGTGGCGTCAATGGGCTGGACGCGTGCCGCGCAGGCGAGGGACGCCGTCAGCGCGCCGACTGCGGCGACGGAACCAACGCGGATCGCCGGCCACTCTCTCATCACTCACTCTCCGTCGATGGCGTTCCGTATGTAATCGACGATGAGGTTCGCCCGGGTGTCCCGCAGGATCAGGTGCCGATCGACGAATCGGTACTCAATCCCATCGGGCAGCGGCGGCAGCGCACGGAGCACGTTGCCCGGCACGGATCCAAGCGGCTGCTGCTTCGGATACTCCCCGTTCACCTCGAACACGAACGCGTCGGGCCCCGGACCTTCGTCCTGAATGACGCCGCGAGTGTTCTGGCCGCGCACGCCCTCCATCTCGGGATTGAGCAGCTGCCGGAAATGCGCCTCAACCGCGGGAGTGAAGACGTCTTTGTGCCGCGCCTCGGCCCGCGCGGCCCTCAGGCGCGCCGCCAGTGCCTTCTGCGCAGCGGCAATCTCCTCCGGACTGGCGGTGACCTCCAGCCTCGCGGCGCCGGTGTCGAGCCGGTCCCGAAGGGCGACATACTCCTTCACTCTCCGATCGAACTCGACGGCGGCCTCACCGGACGTGCCTGTGGCGCCGTTGGTCGCCTCCATCGTGACGATCGAGAACAGCATCGCCAGAACAATACGCCTCACCATGCCACGACGTTTCACCACCTCGACCATGCAGGCTCCTGACGGTGCGCTGGCGCCGTATCGTGACCGCCTCGGCTACGCGCCTTTGATGGGCAGCAAATCGAGGGCCTGGCCGACTCGGCAGTCGGTGCAGATGGGGGGGGATTCCGCCTCGAGTTGCGCGATTAGCTTTTCTGCCGTCGCGTCTCCGCTGCGCGCACGAGGCCTTCGAAGAGCGGCCGGAACTCGCCGGTCCGCCAGAAGTTCTCGGGGTGCCACTGCACGCCGAGGCAGAAGGCGCCCTCCGGGCGCTCGACGGCCTCGACCACGCCGTCCGGCGCGGTGCCGCAGACGACGAATCCGTCGGCCGGCCTGGCGACCGCCTGATGGTGGCGGCTGTTCACCTGCACGGTGTCCTCGCCCTCCGCCGCCTCCCGCATCAGCGACCAGAGCAGCGAATCGCGCGTCATCCAGACCTCGTGCGCGATGGCGGAGGGCGGTGTGTCGATGTAGTGGCTGAGCGCGTCCGGCACGAGCGTGGGGATGTCCTGGACGAGCGTGCCGCCGAACGCGACGTTGAGCACCTGCGCACCGCGGCAGATCGCGAGCAGGGGGAGCCCGGCCGACACGGCGGCCCGCACGAGCGCCATCTCGTGTTCGTCGCGGCCCGGCTCGGCGGGCCGGAAGGAGGGATGCGGCGGCTCCCCGAAGAGCGCGGGATCCACGTCCTCGCCGCCCGCGAGCAGGAGCCCGTCGAGCCCGCGCAGCGCTTCGCCGGACGCAGCGCCGATCTGCAGGACGCGCGATTCGGCGCCGGCCCGCTGCACCGATTCCTCGTAGTCGTGCATCCTGGCGCACGCCGCAATGCCGATCAGAGGCATCGAGTCACATCCTCGGGGGCACCGGAATGCCCATCAGGTCGAGCGCGGTGGTGAGCTGCGCCCGGAAGTAGGCGACGCCCGCCGCGCGCCACCGCTGCACGTCCGTCCGTTCCTCGTTGAGGATCGACGCGCGATGATAGAAGGCGTTGAACGCCTGCGCCAGCCCGAAGGCCCATTTCGCCAGGACGGAGAACTCGAGCGAACGGACCACCTGCTCGACCACCTCGTCGAGCCGGGCCGCTTCGAGCACGAGCGCCCACAGCTCGTGGTCCCCCGCGGCGTCCTCGAGCGCCTCGGCGGGGGTGGCCGGCAGGGCGGCCACGACGTCGGAGAGCTCGATGCTGCTGCGCTCGCGGAGCCGGGCGAAGATGTTGTTGGCCCGGACCACCGCATACTGCAGGTACGGTCCGCTCTCGCCCTCGAAGCTGAGCGCCTCCTCGATGTCGAACGCGATGACCTTGCCGCGCGAGTACTTGATCATGAAATAGCGCACCGCCGCAAGCCCTATCGCACGGCCGATGGCGCCAGCCGCCGCGGCGTCGAGATCGGGGTTCCGGCGGGTCACTTCCTCGACGGCCTTGCGGTCCAGCAGGTCGAGCAGGTCGTCGGCTTTCACGCCCTGGCCCTTCCGGCCCGACACCTCGACGAAGGGCTTCTTCCGGTCTTCCTCCGACAGCTCGTATCCGAGCTCGCGCGCCGTGGGGTGCGAGAGCGCCACCATCTCGTACGAGAAATGGATCGACCGCTCCGCCTCACCGGCGTGGCCCATGGCCGACAGCGCCTGCTTCAGCAGCTTCTGCAGGTACGACTGGCGGACGTCGATCACGTTGTACGTCGTGCGCGCCCCTCCGAAGGCCGGCGGCGTTCCGCCGGCGCCTTCCTCGCTCGTCGTCGTGGCCCAGATGATTGTGCCGTCGCGGCGCGTGCTGAACGGCCGGTAGTGGAAGTCGGCGCCGAGCAGGCCGAACTTCCAGAACTGGTACGCGATGTCCTTGCCGACATAGGTGACCGTTCCGTTCGAGCGGACGATGACCTTCTCGCGCGCCTCGTCGCCCTCCTCGTTCTCCCCGGATCCGGCGTCGGCATCGGCGGCCTCCGCGTCCTCGATCGCCATCACCCAGCAGCCCTGCAGCCGGCCGCGGGTCTGCAGGTACACGGCGCCCTGGGCTTTCAGGATCTCGAAGGCGCGCGCCCAGAACTGGAGCCGCAGGATGTCGCCTTCCCACGTCAGCACGTCGTACCCGATGTTCATGCGCTCCATGGTCCGCAGATGGCAGCGCACGATGCGATCGGCGACGAACGCGCCGATGTCGGCCCTCGGGTTGCCGCCGTGCTCGATCTCGTGCAGCGCCCGGGCGCGCGCGTCGAGACGGCTCCGATCCGCCTCGTACCACTCGGTCACGCGCGCGTACAGGTCCCAGCAGTAGTAGTCGAAGCGCACCGAGTCGGCGACCGCGCGCACGCCGGCCAGATCGAGGTGCTCGAGCTCGGTGAATCCGACGACCACGTCGGCGACCTGCACGCCGGTGTCGTCGATGTAGTTCTGCACTTCGACCGGCACGCCCCGGAACCGCAGCACGCGCACCAGGGTGTCGCCGAGCGCGGCGTTCCGCAGATGGCCGATGTGCGCGGCCTTGTTCGGGTTGATGGCCGTGTGCTCGACGATCGTCTTGCCCGCGGCCGCCGCGCCGAGGCGCGCGGGCGGCGGGGCGAGCCGCCCCTCGAGGAACGCGCGCCGATCCAGGAACGCGTTCAGGTAGCCGTTGGGCGTCGCCTCGACGCGCGCGATGCCGGGCACCGGCAGCAGCGCCGCGGCGAGCTCCTGCGCGATGGCGCGCGGGGCCTTCCGGAGCCGGCGCGCGAGCTCGAAGGCGACGGGCAGCGCCAGGTCGCCGAGCGCGCGCGAGGGCGTGTAGGCGATGGCAATCGCCGGCTGATCGCCGGGTGCAAGGCCGTAGCGTGACTGCAGCACGTCGGCGACGCGTGCGCGCAGGGCCTGATGGACGGGGAGAATCATGCGTCTGTTCGATCGCGATCGGAATGCGTGAAATGCGGGCTCCGCGCCGCGTTGACTCGACTCGAGCGCTGCGCTACGATGCCGCTCCTGTCCGCGCGCCGGGCGATCCGGCGTCTCACTCGATCAGGGCGATGGCGCGCGCGTAGTCGTCCGGGGTGTTGATATTGTGCAGCAGCCGGCCGTCGGGGTCGTGCGCGGCGAGCGCCTCGCCCTCGACGATGTGCAGGCGCAGCGAGCCGAGCGCCTCCTGAACCTGTCGGACCCCTTCATCAATGAGCCGGCGCATCAGCGGCGCCGTGCGGCGCGCGTACGCGGCGCACAGCGGGTGCAGCCCGTCGGCCGTGCGCGGCACCGTCGCGTCCGCGTCCCGGCCCGTGCGCAGCAGATACTGCAGGAACGCCGTGGTCACGAACGGCAGATCGCACGCCAGGACGAGCAGGCGCTCCGAGGCGCCGTCGAGCGCCGTCGAGAGGCCGCCCAGCGGTCCGAGGCCGGGAAGCCGATCGGGCACGACCGGCACGCCGGCGTCGGCGAAGCGCTCCGCCGGTCCGCCGACGATCACGATGCGCGGCGTGAGCGGTCTCAGCGCGGCGAGCTGGTGATGCAGAAGACGCCGGCCCGCGATCGGCAGCGCGCTCTTGTCCTGCCCGTCGAAGCGCCGGGCCTGTCCACCGGCGAGGATCGCCGCGTCCCATGCCATACCGGCCGTCCGGTGCCTCGTGCGCGTGAGGCGTTGTGGAGCGTCCCGGCCGGCGCGGCCCGGCCGCCGGGTGCGTAGCCGAGGCCCCGGAATTCGGCGACTCGCGCCTCAATCTATCAGAAAAATGCGCGACGGTGGAATCGGACGTGTGCTGGTTGCCGCGCTCCATCAGGGGATCGCCGATCGCCTGCCGTCGCGTCTCGAGTTCTACGAAAGCTGGCTGACGCCGGAGGGGCTGCGCAACGGTACCATCGGCCTCGCGCCGGTCATCGCCGCGCTGAGCTTCCTGCGGACCGAGGGGGAGCCGTACCATCACGTGACGCGCCGGGCGGGCGAGTACGCGGGTCAGTGGACCGTGGAGGGGCTCAGCCCGGCGCGCCGGCGCCTCCTCAACCTGCTGCCGCGCCCGCTCCGGGCCCGCGCCGCGCTGCGCATCTGCCGGGATCTCGTCCGGGCGTCGTGCGCCGGCGGCCGCGCGCGATCGCGGCTGCGCCGTGGCACCGGCGAGGTCGCCGTGCGTGGATCGATCTTCTGCGGCGTGCGCGAGCCATCGGAGCAGGCGCTCTGCGGCTTCTATGCCGCGGCCATGGCGCGCGTGCTCGCGTCGTTCGATCTCCCGGGTTCCGTTCACGTCAGCGCCTGCCGCGGCATGGGACAGCGGGTCTGCCGTTTCAACGTGGCACTGAGTCCGCGCGCGCTCGCACCGGCACCGTCCGATTCCGAGGGGCGCGCGTCCGAAGGAACATGATCCTCATCACACGCCCCCTCGTGTCCGCCCTTCTGCTGGCCGCGCTGAGCGGCTTCGCCGTCCCCGCAGCGTCGGCCGCCGACGGGCAGGACCGCATCCGCCTCCTGGTGATGCCCTTCGACGCGGGCCGTGAGCCGCGGGCGTACTGGCTCGGCGAGGCGTCGGCCGTCCTGCTCGCCGACGATCTGCGCGCCCGCGGCGTGGACGCCATCAGCCGCGACGAGCGCGTGCGCGCGTTCGCGCGCCTGCAGGTGCCCTCGGTGGGGGCGCTCACGCACGGCACCGTGATCCGGATCGGACAGCTCGTGGGCGCGTCGAGCGTCGTCGTCGGATCCCTGACGCTGGAGCACGACGAGATCGTCGTGCGGGCGCGCAGCATCCGGCTCGATACCGGACGATTCCAGGCCGAGGTGGAGGAGCGCGGCCCCGTGGCGGACCTGTTCGAGCTGCATCGGCGGGTCGCCGGCCGGATCGCGGCAGGCGCCGGCACGCCGCCGCCTGATCGTCCGGCGCCGCCGCTTCCCGCCTTCGAGAACTACATCAAGGGGCTCATCGCCGAAGCGCCCGAGACGCAGGTGGCGTTTCTGGGGAAGGCGGTCGATCTCCATCCCGCCTACGATGCTGCGCGCCTGGCGCTGTGGCGCGCCTACACCGATGCGGGCGAGGACAGGGACGCGCTGGCCGCCGCGGAAGCCGTGACGGAACGGATGCCGGCGAACGAGGACGCCCAGTTCGCGGCCGCGTACTCGGAGATCCAGCTCGAGCGGTACGACCAGGCATTCACGCGCCTGCGCGGGCTCGCGGACCGATCCCCCGCGGCGGAGCTGTTCAACAACCTCGGCGTCGTTCAGCTGCGGCGGGGCAGCACGCCCGAGGCGGGCCTCGCGACGTACTGGTTCAACCGGGCGGCGACCGGCGACGGCGGCGATGCGGACTACTTCTTCAATCTCGGGTACGCGTACTGGCGGCAGGAAGACGGCCAGGCGGCGATCTACTGGCTGCGCGAGGCGCTCCGCCGCGATCCGGCCGACGCCGACGCGCACTACGTCCTGGCGGCGGCGCTCGAGGCCGCCGGCCATGCCGGCGAGGCGCAGCGCGAGCTGGAGCTCGCGGGCCGGCTGTCGGCCGACTACGAGCACGACGATCGGCGAGGGCTGCCGCCGCGCGAGCGCGTCCCGGAGGGGCTGGAGCGGCTCAAGAGCACGCTCGACCGCGCCCGCCACCGCATCGACGCGGCGCTCTTCGCCTCACTGCAGCGGGAGCAGCGCGAGCTCGTCGGCTTCCACCTCGACCGCGGCCGCCGTCTCTTCGAGCAGGAGCGCGATCGCGAAGCGATTGCCGAGTTGCGGCGTGTCGTGTACCTCGCGCCGTACCACCCGCACGCGCACCTGCTGCTCGGACGCATCTACCTGCGCAGCGGCCGGACGAAAGACGCGATCGAGGCGCTGAACATCTCGTTGTGGAGCGAGGAGACGGCGGCGGCGCACGTCGCGCTCGCCGAGGGATACGTGCAGGCGCAGGACACGGCCGCCGCCCGGCGGCAGCTCCAGCGCGCGCTCGAGATGAATCCGAAGGCGCAGGACGCCCGCCGGCTCCTGCAGCGGATCGAATCCGCGCCCTAGCCCGAGCACGGCCGCAACGTCGGTGATACACTGACGCCTGACACGCGATGAGTGACGAAGGGTTCCACGAGATACAGCTGAACGGGAAGCAGCTCGTGTTCCTGTTCATGGCCGCGACCGTCGTGTCGGTCGTCATCTTTCTCTGCGGCGTGATGGTCGGCCGCGGCGTGCAGACCGCCCGCGCCGGCACCGCCGAAGGCGTCCAGCCGGCGGCGTCGGAGGTCCGTGCCGTCGAGCCGGCCCGCGGCGAGGCGGCGGCCACGGGAGCGCCTCCGGCGGAAGAGCCGGCGCCCATCGTCGAGGAGGACTACTACGACCGGCTCGTCGAGGGCACGCGCCGCGAGTCGCTGTCGACGGCCGGCGCCGACCGCGCCACGGATGCGCCGCGCCGCTCCCAGCCGCCCCCCGCGTCCAGGCCCGCGACGACGAACGACAAGCCCGCGGCGCGCTCGGCCCCCGCCGAGACCCCGCCGCCGAAGCCGAAGGCTTCCGAAACGTCCGCTCCATCCCCGGTCGCCGGAGGATCGTCGTCCGGCTTCGCCGTGCAGCTTGCGGCGCTTCGTGAGCGGAGCGAGGCCGACGCCATCGCGAAGCGCCTGGTCGCCAAGGGCTACCAGGCGTACGTGCTGCTGCCGTCGGCCGGGTCGCCGCCGGTGTATCGCGTGCAGGTCGGACGCTTCGATACGCGTCGCGAGGCGGATCGCGTCGCGGCGCGCCTGAAGAAGGAGGAGCGCTTCGATCCCTGGGTCACTCGTTAGCCGCCGGCGTTCACGCCCCGCTGCCCGCGTGCACGCCTACCTTCCTCCCCTCCTGTCGGGCGCTCTGCTCGCGCTCAGCTTTCCCAAGTACGGTCATCCGGCCGTCGCGTGGCTCGCCCTGTTCCCGCTGCTCGTCCACATCGCGGATCGCGCCGACGCCCCCGGGCGCGCGCGGCGCGGGTTCCTCTGGGGCTGGCTGTGCGGCGTGATCTACTTCGGGGGGACCGTCTACTGGACGGGCGGCGTCATGGCGCGCTACGGCGGCATCGACGCGCTGCTGGCCGCGGCGATCGCGGGGCTGCTGATCGCCTTCCTCTCGCTGTTCCCCGGGGTGTTCGGGATCATCCAGACGCATCTGGCGCACCGGTACGGACCGCGCGCGCTGCTGCTCGCGCCCTTCGTCTGGACCGCGACGGAGCTGGGGCGGACCTGGCTGTTCGGCGGGTTTCCGTGGGCGCTGGTCGGCTACTCGCAGACCCCGGTGCTCCCCGTGGCCCAGGTGGCGAGCCTCACCGGCGTGTACGGGCTGTCGGCGCTGATCGTCTTCGTCAGCGCGGCGGCCGCGCTGGGCGTGACCGGCCGGGGCCGGGAGCGGTGGATCGCCCCGGCGGTGGCCCTGGGACTGGTCGCCGTGTGCGCGGCGTGGGGATCGGCACGGATGGCCGACGGCCGCCTGGTGTCGTCCGGGACGCCGGTCATGGTCGGCTTGGTGCAGGGGAACGTGCCGCAGGATCGCAAGTGGGATCCGGCGTTCGCGAGCGGCATCCTGCGCGACTATCTCGATGCGACCCGCGAAGCGGCGGACCGCGGGGCGAAGCTGGTCATCTGGCCCGAGTCCGCGACGCCGTTCTACTACGAGCGGAGCCCGCAGGCCGAGGCGATCCGGATGCTGGCGCGCGAGCGGGGCGTCTGGATTCTGCTCGGCAGCGACGAGGTCGACCCCGTCGACCCGTCGGTCTCGTACAACTCGGCGTTCCTCGTGCGTCCCGACGGCTCGACGGCCGGCGTCTACCGGAAGGTACGGCTCGTGCCCTTCGGCGAGTACGTGCCCTTCCGCCGCGTGCTGTTCTTCGCCGCGCCGCTGGTCGAGGCGGTCGGGGATTTCGCGCCCGGCGATGCGCCCGTACCGCTGCCCTTCGCCGACGGGATCGTCAGCACGGCAATCTGCTACGAAGTGGTGTACCCTGCGCTGATTCGCGAGGGCGTGCTCGAGGGCAGCACGCTCCTCACGACGATCACCAACGACGCGTGGTTCGGCCGCTCGTCCGCGCCGTACCAGCACTTCGAGATGGCGGCGATGCGCGCGATCGAGCAGGGGCGCTACCTCGCGCGGTCCGCGAACACCGGCATCAGCGGCGTCGTCGATCCGTACGGGCGCGTCCTCGCCGCATCCGACCTGTTCGTGCCCGCCGTTCTGGTGGAGCAGGTGCGGCTGATCGACGCCCGCACCGTCTACGCACGGATCGGGGATGTGGTCGCATACGGGTCGGTGCTGCTGACGTTCGCGGCCTGGGCGTCGCTGTGGGTGGCCGGGCGCAGGTCCGCGCGTTGAATCGGATGGCCGGTTTCAGGGAGGTTTCGGGTGTCACTCGCCGTCGACGAACTCGTCCGCCGCTATCAGGAGCTCGCCGCCCGCGCGGCCGATCTCCGAGGTTATCTTTGAGGCCCCACAGACACGCGACGAGGTGAAGCGGATCGAGGCCCGCATCGCGGAGCCCGATTTCTGGAAGGACCAGGCCGCCGCGCAGAAGCTGCTGCAGCGCCGGCGCCGCCTCGAGGAGGAGATCTCGCTCGCCGACTCGCTGCGCCGCCGCTCCGACGATCTCGCCGTGCTCGTCGAGTGGGCCGGCGTGGGCGAGGACGTGGCGGCGGATCTCGAGCGCGGCGTTCACGATCTCGAGGAAGAGGTCGAGGCCGCCGAGATCCGCAAGATGCTCGGCGGCGAGCACGATCGCCGCAACGCCATCCTGACCATCCATCCGGGCGCCGGCGGCACCGAGTCGCAGGACTGGGCCGAGATGCTGCTGCGCCTGTACCTGCGCTGGTGCGAGCGGCGCGGCCTCAGGCGCGAGGTGATCGACCTGCAGCCGGGCGACGAGGCGGGCATCAAGAGCGCCACCGTCGCCGTGAGCGGCGACTACGCGTTCGGCCTCCTCTCGGCCGAGGCGGGCGTGCACCGGCTCGTGCGGATCTCGCCGTTCGATCAGGCGGCGCGCCGGCACACGTCGTTCGCATCCGTGTTCGTGTATCCCGAGCTGCCCGAGGACGTCGAGCTGGAGGTCCCGGAGAAGGAGCTCCGCATCGATACCTTCCGGTCGAGCGGCGCCGGCGGCCAGCACGTAAACGTCACCGACTCCGCCATCCGCATCACGCACCTGCCGACGGGTATCGTCGTGTCGTGCCAGAACGAGCGATCGCAGCATCGCAACAAGGACTCCGCGATGCGCGTCCTCAAGGCGCGCCTCTACGACCTGCGTCTCAGGGAGCAGCAGGAGCGTCTCGAGAAGATCAGCGGCGAGAAGAAGGACATCGCCTTCGGCAGCCAGATCCGCAGCTACGTGCTCCATCCGTACCAGATGGTGAAGGACCACCGCACGAAGGAGCAGATCAACGACGTCGATCGCGTCCTCGACGGCGACATCGATCCGTTCATCAAGACGTACCTGATGCGGAAGGCCAGCGGCACGCTGGCAGCGACGGGAGGGGAGGATGAGGTGGGTAGTGGGTAGTGGGTAGTGGGTAGTGGGTAGTGGGTGGTGGGTGGTGGAGCGGCTACGCACTACGCACTACCCACTACCCACTACCCACTACTCACTACTCACTACGAGATTCAGCTGTGCTATCGTCCTCTCATGTCTGCCGCCTCCCTCTCCCGTCGTGCGTTCCTCGCCCTGGCCGGCGCCGCGCCGTTCGCGGCGTCCGCGTTCGCGCAGAAGAAAGCCGTTCCCGTCGGCATCGAGCTCTACTCGGTCCGCGGCGAGCTGATGAAGGATCTTCCCGGCACGGTGACGGCGGTCGCCCGCATGGGCTACGAGGTCGTCGAATTCTACTCGCCGTACTTCTCGTGGAGCCTGGAGCAGGCGAAGGATGTCAGGAAGCTGCTCGACGACCTGGGCATCCGCTGCCTCTCGACGCACAACAGTCCGCAGGCGATTGCTCCAGAGGGCATCGAGAAGGCGATCGAGCTGAACCGGACGATCGGCAGCCGCGACATCATCCTCGCGAGCCCGCCGCCGGTGAAGGGGCCCGACGGCTGGAAAGGCTTCGCCGAGCAGCTCACGGTTGCCGCCGAGAAGCTGCGGCCGCTCGACATGCGGACCGGCTTCCACAATCACGCCGCCGAATGGCGTCCCATGGAGAGCGGCCAGCGGCCGATGGACGTGATCGCGGCCGGCACCCCGCAGGACGTCGTCCTGCAGCTCGACGTCGGCACCGCGGTCGAAGCGGGAACCGATCCCGCGGCGTGGATCAAGGCCAATCCGGGCCGCGTCCGGCACATCCACCTGAAAGACTGGGGCAAGGGCGAGGGCCGCGGCTACACGGTGGCGTTCGGCGAGGGAGACGCGCCGTGGAAGGCGATCTTCGACGCCGCGGAGTCGACCGGCGGCATCGAGTTCTACCTGATCGAGCAGGAGCACGCCGGCGGGGAAGGGGAGCTGGCGATGGCGCGCCGGTGCCTGGAGAACTACCGGAAGCTGCGGGCCTCCTGATCGCGCGGCGGACCGGCGGCTGGAGGCCGGGGTTTGACTAGAACTCGGATCGCCGGGGCTCCGTTCCGGCGATGAACGCTTCGTTGATCGCATGCGTGGCATCGGGGCTCGGGATGCCGGTCGCCCGATCCACGGCCAGGAAGATGATGTTGCCCGGCGCCGAGAACTCGGGGACGTTATCGCGCCCGCGCCGCTCGATGTAGCTGCGCATGATCTCGATCCAGATCGGCAGCGCCGCATCCGCTCCGGTCTCCCCGGGGCCGAGCGGCCGCTTCTGGTCGTATCCCACCCACACGCCGATCGTGATCTCGGGATCGAAGCCGATGAACCACGCGTCCGTGTAGTCGTCGACCGTGCCGGTCTTCCCCGCGACGGGCCACTTCAGCGTGGACGCGGCCGCCGCCGTGCCGCGGATGGTCACGCCCCGCAGCAGGCTGGTCATGACGTACGCCGTGTCGGCGCGAATGGCCTCGCGCGCCGCCGGGCGGTTCTCCTCGAGCAGGTTGCCCTCCCGGTCCAGCACCTGCATGACCCCGTACGGACGCATCCGCACGCCCTGGTTCGGGAAGACCGTGTAGGCGCTCGTCGTCTCGAGCAGCGTCCCCTCCGCCGCGCCGAGCGCGAGCGACAGGTACGGCGGCAGCGGCGTCGTCATCCCCATCCGCCGTGCGTACTCGATGACCACATCGGCGCCCAGGTCCTGCATGAGGCGAACGGCGGTGACGTTGCGGGAGTGCTCGAGCGAGTGGCGCAGCGTGATCGGTCCCCGGAACGTGCGGTCGTAGTTCTGCGGGGCGTACGGGGGCTGATTCGGACCCACATCGAACTCCTCGGGCGTGTCCTGCAGCAGTGACGCGGGAGTGTACCCGCGGTCGATGGCGGCGGTGTAGACCACCGGCTTGAACGTCGAGCCGAGCTGCCGGAACGCCTGCACCGCGCGGTTGAACTTGCTGCGCTCGAAGCTGTAGCCTCCCACCATCGCGCGGAGCTGGCCCGTGTGGTTGTCGATGGCGACGACCGCACCCTCCACCGCGGGCGGCTGTTCGAGCGCGACGACGGCCGTACGGGCCTCGCCGTCGAGCTCGTCGATGCGCACCTCCACGAGATCGCCGGGCTTCAGGAACGCCGCCGACCGCTGCCGCGTCCAGGCGTAGCCGGCGCGGGGGAGCGTCGCGCTGAGGTCGCCGATGCGCAGCGCGATCGAGTCGCGCGTGCCGGCGGCGGGTGCGGCGGTCACGACGGCGGGGACGATGTGGCCGACCGCCAGCGGGCGGCTCCAACGGGCGTTCCGGTACTCCATCGGATCGTGGCCGTCGGACGCGACGTTCACCGTGGGTTTCCGCCAGCCCTTCCGCTTGTCGAGCCGCCGGAGGCCCTTCTCGAGCGCGGCTTCGGCGGCCAGCTGCAGGCCGAGGTCGAGCGAGGTCCGCACGGAGAGGCCGCTCTCGTACAGCCGTTTCGCCCCGTACCGCTCCTCCAGGTGCTGGCGGACTTCCTCCACGAAGAACGGCGCCAGGTTGCCGGAGGGAGGACGCCCGGCCGTGACCACCGGCCGTCGCATCGCCGCATCGGCGTCCTCCTGCGTGATGAACCCTTCAGTCGCCATGCGCTGGAGCGCATAGTTCCGGCGGCGCGTGGCCGCCTGCACGTTGACGTACGGGCTCTGCCTGGCGGGAAGCTGGACGATGCCGGCGAGCAGGGCCGCTTCCGCCAGCTCCAGGTCCTTGGCCGACTTGCCGAAGTAGAGGCGCGCGGCGGCCTCGACGCCGTAGGTGCCGTGGCCCCACAGGATGTGATTGCAGTAGAGCGTCAGGATCTCGTTCTTCGTGTAGCGCTTCTCGATCTGAAGTGTGAGGATCAGTTCCTTGATCTTTCGCTCCAGCGTCTTCTCGTTGGTGAGGAAGAGGTTTCTCGCGAGCTGCTGCGTCAGCGTGCTGGCGCCGTACCGTTCGCCGTAGAGGACGTCCTTGATGGCCGTGACGATGATGCGGGAGCTGACGCCGAAGTGGCTGTAGAAGCCCTGATCCTCGGCCGCGATGATCGCCTGTCGCAGCAGCGGCGAGATGTCGTCGTAGCCGATCACCTGGCGCCGCTGGACGGCGAACTCCCCGATGGGCTCGCCGCCGCTGGCGTAGACACGCGTCCCGACGTTCGGGGCGTAGTCGTCGAGCGCCGAGATCTGGGGCAGGTCGTCGGCGTACGCGAACAGGAATCCGCTCGCGGCGCCGGCGAGCGCCACGACGACGAACAGGATGACGAGGCCGGCGCGCTGGGCGTAGCGGATGACGTAGCGGGACAAGGGGTGGTCAGCGGTCAGGGTTAGGGTTAGCGGTTAGGGTTGGCTGTCAGGATTAGACCCCGATTCTCCCTGTTCGTTCCGAAGGGACCCGCCTCTCGCCGATCCCTTCGGAGTCTCCTCAGCGCCGCCGGCCCCCGCCGCCGCGGCTGCTGCCTCCACGGCTGCCTCCGCCGGACGAGTCGCCGCTGCTCCCGCTCGATCCACGCGACACGGCGGTGCCCCTCGAGGATCCGGCAGGCGCCGTTCGCGCGCGACCTCCGCCGCTTCCGACCGAAGGCGCCGGCCCGGAGGGGGACGAGGCGCCGCGTCCCGAAGGCGCTCGAACCGAGCCGCCGCGCGCAGGGGCGCCGCTGCCGCGGGGCGAGGACGGCGGCGGGGCCGAGGCCTCGCGGCTACGCCCCCGGGGCACGGCGAAGGACCCGCCGCCCCGGCTCCCGCGGTCCGGCGCCACCCCGGTGCGTCCCGCATCCGCCGGCGGAGCCTCCGTCACCGGCGCCGGCGAAGGCGACGTGCCGGAGCGGGTGCGGGCCCGTGGCGCCGCCGTTTCGGTTCCGCCCACGCGGCCGCCCCGGTAGACGGGCACGTCCTCCGCGCGCCATGGGTTTGTCGTCCCGCTTTCGGCGGCGCGCCCGCTTCGCCGCCTGAAGACGCCGACGTCGGGCGTGCTCGGCGGTGCATCGCTCGCAGCGCCTGAGCCGCGGACGGCCGCGCCGCTTCCCCGGGGCACCGCCTGTCCGATGCTGCCGCTGCGGCGGCCCGCAGCAGCCGGTGCGGCGGCCGGCATCACGAAGCGACGCCCGTCGCTCGTGCGAATCTCTCCACCGGACCGCGACCGGCCGGCGGCTCCGCTCTGGATCGAGGCGGTTCTCCCGCTGCGCTCTGGACGCGCCGGATGGACGCGTCCGGCGAAGCCGGTGCTGCCGCGGGGAACGGCAACGGCGCGGGTACCGCCGGCTGCCGACAGCCGTCCGTGCCGGGCGCCCGCGACTGCGGGCGGGACGGCCTGCGTGACGAAGGTGGGCTGCTGCGTGGTCACGACGCGCTGCCCGTCGAGGGCCACGGCGTGCACGCCGCGCCGCGCGCCGAAGTGCGAGCGGTGCACGACCGTCCAGCCGCGCCACGGGCTGCGCGCATGCCGGAAGCCCTTGCGCCAGAAGCCGAAGACGGGCCGGTTGTCGAAGCCGAGCGGGCACCAGCTCACGTACTTGCTGGCGATGCCCCAGTGCACCCAGGCGCCGCTCCACTGCCGGCCGGGAATCCAGAACCACGCGCCCGCCGAGCTGACGCCCCATCGTCCGTAATGGTGCGTCGGCCACGCCCAGCGCGGGCCGCCGACCCACGTCCACCCCCACCGCGGATAGTGCTTCCAGCGCCCGTGATAGTACGGGCGCCAGCCGTGGGTGACGCGCGGGTACCAGACGTAGCCGTAGACCGGTTCGTGACCCCAAGTGCCGTAGCGGTCGAAGTCGCCGGCATAGTGGCGCGTCTCGCCGGACAGGTACGCGTACGACGTCGCACCGCGGCGCGCGTCGAGCCGGGTCGCCGACCAGCGCGCGAACGCGTCGAGGTCCGCGGAGTTGAACGGCCACGGCCCGGCGAACCCGCCCGCGCCATCGGCGACGGCCCGCTGTCCGGCCGCAAGCGCGACGACCTCCGTATCGGTGAAGAGCTCCGCGCGGCCCCGCACGACCGCGAGCTCGAGGTCGGAGCCGGCGCCGCGAGGCAGCAACGAGATCCGGTATTCCCCTGCCGACACCGGACGGACCGACGCCGACGGGGCATCGATCTGCAGCTGCCCGGCGAGTCCCGTTCCCACCGTCGCGATCGCGCGGCCGGCGAGCAGGCGAACCAGGCGGTCCGAGAGCAGGTCGAGCGTCGTGTAGTCGTCCAGATGCAGGACGGAGCCGTCGCCGAACACGATCTCCGCGCGCCCGGCTTCCGTCCGGACGCGATCGCCGGGCACCAGCGGCGTATTCGCCTCGATCTCTTCCGTGGCGGCGTCGTACTCGAGCAGCACCCGGCCGTCGACGTACGACACGTGCGCGGGCGGCGTCTCGCCGGCCGGCGCGTCGCTCGTCTGCGCGCGTGCGGCGGCGGGCAGCGCCATCAGGCAGGCAACGAAGCCTGAGACGAGGAACAACCGGAGGCGGGCCATTGCGAAACCTCGCAGGGTTACTCGGGCGGATGGGACCGGGGACATGTCCCTCACGGCCGCAGGCGGCAGGCTGGCAAATCCGAGTATAGCACGGCGGTAGAAGGCAGGGCCCCGAGGATGCAGGCACTTAGGGCCGTGGCGCGCAGGCGGCCGCGGCGATGTTTGACATTCGCGCACTCAAGTTTTAAGCTTGAAATATCATAGAAATACACTCAACCAGGAGCCCATTGCCTCCGGCTCGCTGCGGCGCCGGACGCGTGGAGACAGCGGCAAGGACACGAGCATGAGCAAAATCATCGGAATCGACCTCGGCACCACGAACTCC
>Ga0299913_10000098_pt1 | contig 40252 bp, 40 predicted proteins | sample RVTome_9_FD_201360 | JGI IMG/M metagenome (GOLD analysis project Ga0299913, IMG submission 201360) | Soil microbial communities from uranium-contaminated site in the Upper Colorado River Basin, Wyoming, United States - RVT155D38 (version 2) ... | reverse complement strand
TCACCGGCTAAGCGGGCCTGGTGATGGCGATGCGGAGCCGCCATGCGGCGAGGGCGAAAAGGACAGTGGCGTAACCGGCGAGCACACCCAGTTCGAGGAGGATGTCTCCGGTGGTCCCGCCATGACGCACCAGCTCCGCATACGCGTCGAGTGCCCAGGCATGGGGTGTGAAATGGGCGACAGTCTGCATCGTTGGGGAAAACAACTCCAGGGGCAACATGGAACCACCCAGAGCCGCCAAGCCCAAGCTGACGACGACTCCCACTCCCCCGGCTTGCTGATCATTGCTGAACACCGAGCCCATGAGCACACCTGCGCCCGCCCCCACAGCAGAGAACATCACCAGCAAGAGAACCGAGGCGATCGGGTCACCCCAGTTCACCCCGAAGATGATGAGTGTGAGGACGACGATGTACAAACCCTGTACCAGGGCCACGCCGAAGCGGCCTATCGATTCTCCCACCACAATCGACCGCACCGAAGTCGGCGTTGACAGCATCCGCGAGCTGATCCCGAGCTGTCTCGTCAAGATGAGAGCGGCAGACCCTGCCAGGGCGGTCAAGAAAACGAACAGAACCAGCTGGGAAGAGGCTCCGAGGTCAAATTGGCCGAGCGTGTCGGGAAAGAGTGCCTCTCCGACGGCCGAAACCTCCACATCCACTCCGCCGGCGCGCCCGGCCAGGTCTTGTGCCACCTGGTGTGTCTGCTCGAAGGCGGCATCCGTTTCGGCGCTGGCGAACTGGGCTGCGCCAACCGGTTTCATCACGTCGGCGACCGCAGCACCGACGATCGCCTGGAGTTGCGGCCCGGTCCCGTCCGGCCGAGCCACGAATCCGATCTCGGCGGCTTCTCCTGCCGCCGATTGCGTTTCGATGCCCGCCGGAAGAAATACGCCGGCCTGAACCTGGCCTCGTTCCACCGCCGAGACAAGATCTTCCCGGACTTCGAAACGCCGTATGTCGACGCTGTCCTGCGACTCGATCACATCGGTGATCTCTTCGGCAATCTGACCCTCATCGGCGACAAAGACGCCGATCAGGGGTTTGACACCACCTCCGAACTGGGCGCCGATCAGCAGGATCAGGGCAATCGGAAAGATGAAGACGAAGAATATGTTGGAGCGCTCCCGGATCATTCGCCGGATGTTCGTCAGACCGATGGCAAGAGCTTTCATCGTTGCAGCCTTCTCAGGAGCAGAACCCAGGACAGCGCACCGGTGACGAGGGCGAAGGTGAGTATGGCGCCGACCGAGGGAAGGGCTGCCGTCCAGGGAGCGCCGTCAGCGAGGTCGGCCAAGCCTCTCATAAACCATGCGTGAGGGGTGATGTAGGTGAGCCGGGACAGAAAGTCGCCACTCTGGCCGATCTGGAAGAACACCCCTCCGAGCATGCCAAGGATGACGGCGATGATCGAGCTCATGTTTCCCGCACCTTCCGGTGTTTTGGCGATCGCCGCGACCAGGCCAATTATTCCGACTGCAGAGAGCACCCCGGCGATCACAAGCAACGCAACTCCGAGCGGCGCACCCCAGCTTGCGCCCATCAGTACTTGGGTGGCGACGACCAACACGAACATCGAGATGATGCCGAGCAGAAACGACAGGATCGCCTTCCCGCCGACAATCGAAGCACGGGAGATCGGCGCCGCCATCAGCCTGGTCAACGTGCCCTGCCGCTCTTCTTCGAGAAGCCCGAGAACACCGAACCCAACGGTGAAGAACAAGAAGAAGACGGCCATACCTGCAGCCATATACGTGGTCGCGTCGAGCTGTCTCGTGGCAGTTGTGATGTCGTCGAGCCGGTAGGAGAAGGCCGCTGACTGCGGGTCACCGTTGAGGGATGCAAAGAATTCTGGGCTAACGGGGGTGGAGGTCACTTGTGCCGTGGTGGCAATGGCGAGCTGCGTTGCTTCGACACCGGTTGCGAACTGGCTGGCGATGGACGTGGCGATCTGGGTCGAGGTCGGAGAATCGACGCTGCCGACCACCTTGATCGTGGCGGGTGTGTTCGCAGTGACCGCCTGACCGAACCCCGGCTCCAGCAGGAAGTAAGAATCGAGATCTCCGCCCTCAACTTCGATGTCAGCCGACTCCACGTCAGCAAACTGCTCGAGCTCGAGGACCCCTTCCGCCTCGATTTGTTCCAGCACGGTGGTGAAGCTCCGCGAGATCTCCGAACCGTCGAGATCGACGATCCCGTAATTGATTGCTATGCCTTCTGTCGGGTCGAAGGCGCCCCCGAACACCAGGTTGAAGATGAAAGCAAGAGAAAGCGGGGCAATGATCCCGATTATCAGCGCAGACCGGTCCCGCAACCGGAGCTTCAGGTCTTTAACGGCTATCCGGGTCGCGGTTCGCACGACAACTAGTCCCGCAACGCTTTGCCGGTCAGATGGAGGAACACTGCCTCGAGATTGGGTTCCACCACCTGAACACCGGTTATCGAGGCCCCGGCGTTTGTGATCCTCGTCAGGATCTGGGGCAAAATGCTCGATGCATCATCAGCGAGGACATCGAGAAGGTGGTCGGACGCGGAGGCACCAGTCACACCTTCCATCGACGACACGGCTTCGGCGGCGGCCGCGAGGTTGCCGGCACCCGAGATCGAGATACGGTCCTTCTCCCCGACCAGCGATACCAAATGGCGCCGGGTCCCCTCGGCCTGGATCTCGCCCTCGTCGATGATCGCTACCCGGTCGCAGAGGCGTTCGGCCTCTTCCATGTAGTGGGTGGTGTACAGCACGGCCATCCCTTCGATCGACAGGTTCTCCACCGACTCCAGGATTGCATTTCTCGACTGCGGGTCGACGCCAACGGTCGGCTCGTCCAGTATCAGGAGACGTGGCTTGTGGAGGAGGCCGATGCCGATGTTCAGCCGCCTCTTCATGCCACCGGAGTATTCGCTGATCAGATCATCCCGCCGATCAACCAAACCGATCACTTCGAGGACTTCGTCGACTCGTGATGCGAGCGGTTGGCCTGTCATTCCATAGAGGCGGCCGAAGAAACTCAGATTCTCCGCAGCGGTCAGGTCGGGGTAGATGGCAAGGTCCTGGGGAACGAGCCCGATTGAAACTTTGCCGGCTGTGGATGATGTGGTTATCCGATGGCCGTCGACACTCACTGTTCCCTGATCGGGCTCGAGCAAGCCTGCGATCATTGAGATTGTTGTCGTTTTGCCCGCACCGTTAGGTCCGAGAAGGCCGTAGGTCTCACCCTCAGCTATTTCGACATCAACTCCATTGACGGCAACCAGGTCGTCGAAATGCCTGACGAGGTCGAGTGCTTCAAGGATTGGGGGCACGTGTCAGGTCTCCTGGTTGAACGGAGGGGAGCTTAACAATCTCGCTGAACCCCGATTTGAGCAGTGTCAGCCGGAGAGTCGAGCGGCGAGGGCGATCCCGCCCATCAGGCCCGACCGGTCACCGAGGCCAGGGGGTGTGATGAATCCTTCTGAGGAGTTCTCCTCGAGGACCCCGTATCCGGCGAGCTGATCGGTGAGCAGTCCTCGCACCGCACCATGGAATCCGGGCAGTCGTGAGACCCCACCTCCGATGACAACCCGCTGTGGTGAGACGATATAGACCAGAGCTCGAACCGCCTGGGCCAGGTAGAAAGCGGAGAAAGCAACGGCCTCTTCGGTCTCGACCGGTCCAAGTTGGGAAGCACGGCGGCCGAACCTGGCCTCCAGCGACGGTCCCGCTGCCATTCCCTCCAGACAGGCCCCGTGATAGGGGCAGCTACCGACGAAGTCATCATGGGGATGCCGTGCGACGGCGATATGGCCGAACTCGGGGTGGGCCAGCCCGCGCAGGATGGTTCCGTTGACAACAATCCCTGCACCGACACCGGTACCGACAGTGATGTATGCGTGATGGTCGAGCCCCACCGATTCACCCCACATCCATTCTGCGAGGGCGGCTCCGTTGACATCCGTGTCAACGGCAATGGGCAGCTCGAGGCGATCTCCGATCGCAGCCACGAGATTGAATCCCGTCCATCCGGGCTTTGGTGTCGCGAGAATCGACCCGAAATCGGGATGACGCGCCCGCAATTCGAGGGGACCAAAAGAAGCGATGCCGACCGCGTCAAGGTCGTGAGAGGCGAGAAGAGCGACAACCGCCTCCATCAACTCCCCTGGTTCGTCACCCGTCTCCAACCTCACCGTCTCGCCAAGCTCGCCATCGCCGTTCCCGGTTGTGACAAGCGTCTTGGTCCCGCCGAGCTCGACGGCCCCGTACAGATTCATCACATGATCTTGGTGGATTCGGCTCCACCGCGACAACTCCAAATGCCAAGCACAACGATGCTTTCCTCCGAGCACGCGCCGGCACCGATCTGATAGGTTCACATCAAGCTCTCGACGAAAGGGACCTCCCAGTGAACATCTCGATGACAGTCAACGGGCAGGAGGTAACGGCTGATGTCGAGCCCCGGACGCTCCTCGTCCATTTCATCCGCGAGAACCTCCACCTGACCGGCACCCACGTGGGTTGCGAGACCGGATACTGCGGTGCCTGCACCGTCCACGTCGACGGGAAACCGGTCAAGTCCTGCACCATGCTCGCCGTCCAGGCCGACGGTGCAGAAATTGCGACTATCGAGGGTCTGGCCGACGATGGGTCACTCCATCCGGTCCAGGAAGGGTTCTGGGAACGTCACGGTCTCCAGTGCGGGTTCTGCACCCCGGGCATGATCATGTCCGCCGCGGCCCTCCTTGCCGAAAACGACAACCCGACCGAGGACCAGATCCGACATGGCATCGAGGGCAACCTCTGCCGATGCACCGGGTACCACAACATCGTCAGGGCAGTCGAATACGCCGGCGCCAAGGTGCGGGGCGAAGAGCCGGCACCACCGGACTGGGAGGGAGGTTCCTGATGGCAACGACAAGCGTTATGGGCGGAGATGTCCGGCGCCGTGAAGACCCGGCCCTCATCAAGGGGCGGGGCGTCTACGTCGACGACCTCCAGCCCACCGGGCTACTCCACGTCGCGTTCTTGAGGTCCCCTGTCGCCCGCGCCAAGATCAAGTCCGTAGACACTTCGGAAGCGTCGTCGATGCCCGGTGTCGTCGCCGTATTCACCCACGAAGACGTCGCCGAACTCGGTCCACTTATCGCGCAGGTACCGATCGGGAAGCTTCGCCCCCTCCTCGCCGCCGGTGAGGTAAATCACGTCGGCGAAGCGGTAGCGATGGTGGTGGCAGAGAACCGATATCAGGCCCAGGACGCGGCCGACGTCATAGACGTCGACTACGACGTCCTCCCCGCGGTGATCGATCTCAAAGAGTCAAAGTCTGACTCGACCAAGGTCCACGACGAACTCGACTCCAACGTCCTTCATACCTGGACTTATCACGGCTACTGGGCCGCGCTCGGTCTCGAGGACCAGACCCCGGAGGTCGACGCGGCCATGGAGCGGGACGACGCCGTGGTTGTGACCATTGAGATGACCAATCAGCGTCTGATACCGGTTGCAATCGAGCCGCGATCGGTGATGGTTGAGTACAACAGCGGGTACGAGCGATTCACGGTGAACAGCTCGACTCAGGTGCCACACGCCCTCGCCGGGGCGATCGCCACCATGTTCGGGATGTCTCCGAGTGACGTGCGCGCCATCGCTCCTGAGGTTGGTGGTGGGTTCGGGGCGAAGCTCAACGTTTACAACGACGAGATCCTTGCGGCGTTCGCAGCCAAGAAGCTGGGTCGGCCGGTCAAATGGACCGAGACGCGGCGTGAGGCTGGCGGAGCGACGATCCACGGCCGCGGCTGGGTCGGAACCGCCACCCTCGTCGGCACCAAGGACGGCGAGTTCCTCGGATACAAGCTCGAAGCAATCGCTGACATGGGCGCCTACACCCAGAACTTCACCGTTGCCATCCCGCTTCTCGGGCTCTGGATCGCGTCCGGTCAGTACAAGATGCCCGTCTCCTGGACCGTCGACTGCGTGGTGACCAACACCATGACCACCGACGCCTACCGGGGGGCCGGGCGTCCCGAGGCGATCTATTACCTGGAGCGGATCATCGACGCCTATGCCCGCGAGATCGGCATGGACCCCTTCGAGGTGCGTCGCAAGAACTTCTGGCAGAAAGACGAGTTCCCGGCGACGATGGGCTGCGGGTTCTCGCTCGACTCCGGCGATTACGAGGCTGCCATCGACAAGCTCATCGAGGTCTCCGGCTACGAGGGCATGATCCAGCGCCGGGAGGAGGCGAGAGCCGAGGGACGTAATGTCGGGATCGGTGTCGGTTCTTACGTAGAGGTCTGCGGGTTCGGGCCTGCAGTCCTCGCCGACATCGGTTTCTCCTGGTCGAATTACGGCCTTCCCGCCTCATTCAACGGGTCGGGTCTGGTCAGGGTCAACCCCGACGCATCGGTGACGGTGGTGATCGGCACCGGCCCAACCGGACAGGGACATGAGACGACATGGGCCCAGATCATCAACGACCGGCTCGGAATCCCCTGGGAGAACGTGAGAGTGCGCCACGGCGACACCCAGGAACATCCCATGGGAATCGGCACCTTCGGCAGCAGGTCGCTCTCAGTCGATGGTGCTGCCACATACAACGCCGCTGAGGAGATCAAGGTCAAGGCAGCGAAAATCGCCGCCCACCTCCTCGAGGCTGCTCCCGAGGACATCGTCTTCGAGGACGGTGCGGCGCATGTGGCAGGCTCCCCCGAGAAATCGATCGAGTGGACGGCAATAGCCAAAGCTGCCTACCAGGCGCACACCCTGCCTGAAGGTGTGGAGAGCGGCCTCGAGGCTCACACGGCCTTCAGCCCCGGCAACGCCACATGGCCGTTCGGCACCCACCTAGCGCTCGTCGAGGTCGACGCCGATACCGGTGATGTCAAGATCCTCGAGTACTACGCGGTCGACGACTGCGGAAACCGGGTGAACCCGATGATCGTCAACGGGCAGATCCATGGCGGGATCACCCAGGGCATCGGCCAGGCACTCTTCGAGGAGGCCGTGTACGACTCCTCCGGGAATCTGCTGACCGGCTCGCTGCTGGATTATCCGCTCCCCACTGCGGCGGACCTCCCCTCCTTCCAGCTATCGCACACGGTCACTCCGACCGATGTGAACCCGATGGGTGTCAAGGGGATCGGTGAGGCGGGAACGATCGGTTCGGCACACACAATCGTCAACGCAGTCGTGGATGCGTTGAGCCCGCTCGGTGTAAAGCACATCGACATGCCACTCAGGCCGAAACGGGTCTGGGCCGCGATCCAGGAAGCGAGTACCTGATGTACCCAAGAGAGTTTGACTATGTGGCACCGTCGAGCCTCGATGAGGCCATGGGAGCACTCGGAGCTGATGCCAAAGTCATGGCAGGGGGCATGAGCCTTATCCCGTTGATGAAGATGCGGCTGTTCTCCCCCGCCGTTGTCGTCGACATCGGGAGGCTCCCCGGACTGGACACAATCGAGGAGCAAAACGGCGACTTCACCATCGGGGCTCTGGTTCGCCATGCCACCACGGCGTCTCACCCCCTCGTATTGCAGTCAGCGACCGCGCTTGCCACGGCGGCGTCTCTAACCGGCGACGTCCAGGTGCGCAATCGCGGGACGACCTGCGGTGCGGTTGCCCATGCCGATTTGGTCGCGGACCAGCCGGCAGCGGTGCTTGCACTGGGAGCCACGATGATCGCTCAGTCATCCGGAGGGACCAGAGAGATTCCCGCCTCGGAGTTCTTCGTCGATGCGCTCACCTCCGCTCTCGAGCCCGACGAGATCCTCACATCACTGAGGATCCCCAAGCACGGGCCCGGAGAAGGTTCGAGCTACGACAAGCTGGGGAGGCGCGGCGGACGTTCCGATTATGCAATCGCCGGGGCGGCTGCATGGGTGAAGATGGACGGTGGCTCGGTGGCCGATGCCCGGGTTGCGCTCACCGGAGTCGGCACGAAAGTGTCGTTGGCAAACGCGATGGCCGAGGCCCTCATCGGGACCGACGGCTCCGAAGCCGCTGTCAAAGAGGCGTCAGAGAAGGCACCCGATGACGTCACCATCATCGAAGACCTCTACGGGAGCGAAGAGTACAAAGCCCATCTCGCCTCGGTCTACGCCACCCGGGCTGTCCGTCAGGCGATCGAGAACGCGAGCTAGATCAGGGTCGACGGAACTGTGACGGTCCTCGGGCCACCAGTACGTCGCACGGCGCTGTCGAGACCAAGCCTTCGGCGACGGTTCCGAGGAGGACCATCCGCGTGGAAGACGCCCCGCGGCTTCCCACCACCACGAGATCGGCTCCCCGCCGCCGCAGGGTCTCCGCGATCGTGGAGGTTGGAGGCCCGTCGACCACTTCCGTCTTCACCGAGCCCTCCCACACAGAAGCGAACTCCACCATCCTGTCGCGGGCGCGGGCGAGTCGGTGTTCCCGTGAGGCTGTCACCTCTTCATTGAAGAGCCCGGCATCGGCAAGTATCGGATCGAATCGAGCGGGCAACGAGTAGAGGACAGTGATTTCGGCGTCCGGAAACCGTTCCAAGGAGTGGTTGACGGCAACCCGGGACTGCTCGCTGAAGTCAACCCCGGCTATGACTCTTCGGTACGGAGCGCGCTGTTGACGTCGGACAATGAGAGTGTCGACCCGGCTCATTCTGGCCACCCGCAACGCCACCGGGCCTACGGAGAAATTGTCGATTGCTGATGATCCGAGCACAACCAACGACGACGACTTTGCCCTCTGCGCTATGGCCCATGACGGAGATCCGTTGACAACCTCGAGTTCGACCGGCACCGCGGAACGACCCTCGATCCATTCGGTTAGCTTGCGCGCTTCGACTGTCTGATGCTCCCTCATCAAGCGGGCGTGGCTGGGTTCGATCATCGCTTCGGTCACCGGCTCGAGCACGTGGAGGATGCGCAGGGGGCTTCCCGTTGCCTCTGCGATGAGACGGGCGCGGTCTGCGACACGTCGACCCATCGACCCGATGTCGATACCAGCTAATACGGCCCGCAACTCATCTCCATGTGAATGTCGCGGACTCTAGTGGCCCGTATGCTTCAACGAGCCGGGTCGAAAGGTGACGATGCTTCCAGGGCGGCCGGGAGCCTTCGCAGATATTCGTCCCTGCCGATGACTACTCCTCCCAGGCTCTCCAAATGAGGGGTGAGCCATTGGATGTCGAGAAGACAGCCCGGACGGTCCGACAGCATGACTACCAGATGGACCAGGGCAACCTTGGACGCATCGCTGACCTCGTGGAACATCGACTCTCCCGCGAATAGTCCCCCGATCGCAACACCGTACAGCCCACCTGCGAGTGCTCCTTCACTGTCCCAGACTTCGATCGAATGGGCCCACCCGAGCTTGTGCAACTCGGTGTAGGACTCCCTGACCTCGGGATTGATCCAAGCGTTGGGACGAACCGAGTTCGCACAGGAATCGATAACGGCCTCGAAGTCGTCGTCGACGCTGAGAGTGAAGCGACGTACGGACTGGCGGAGGGACCGCGAGATCTTGAGCCCGTCGAGAGGAAGGATCGCCCTTTCCTGCGGTGACCACCACGCCAACCGACCATCGGCAAGATTCATTGGGAACATCCCTCGACGGTAGGCCTGCAAGATCGTCCCGGGTTTCAGGTCACCACCGACTGCGATGACGTCGTCCTCGACCGAGCGCGGATCGGGAAGTTGAAACTTAGACGGCATCGGTTCGACGGGCACCCTCCGATTGTGTCAGAGAAGGCGACTTCATGCCCGTAATGTGGAGAATATGCGTGCTCTTATCTGCAACGAATACACAGGGATCGACTCTCTCAGCGTCGGAGAACTGCCCGACCCGGAACCAACTGCGGGCATGGCCCTGGTCCGTGTCAAGGCGGCTGCGGTCAACTTCGCCGACAGCCTTCTCGTCTCCGGCCAGTACCAGATGAAACCCGATCTCCCGTTCGCCCCTGGATCGGATCTGGCAGGCGAGGTTGTCGACGCGGGAGGGATCGAAGGGTTGAACGAGGGATCTCGCGTTGCAGGATTTGTCGGATTTGGCGCCATGGCCGAACTCGCCCTCATCCCGGCCGGGGCTCTACTCCCCCTTGGCGACGAGACGACGTTTGAACAGGGTGCCGCCATCCCGGTGGCCTACGGGACTTCGTATCACGCCCTAGTTGACCGGGGAAACCTGCAGCCGGGCGAGACCCTCCTGGTCCTCGGCGCATCCGGTGGGGTCGGGGTTGCGGCGGTGCAGATCGGTAAGCGGCTCGGGGCGACGGTTCTAGCTGCGGTATCTTCCGACGAGAAGGAGAGCCTCGCTGTCCAAAACGGGGCAGACCATGTCATCCGCTACGACACAACACCGCTGCGCGACGGCATTGCGGGGGCCACAGGTGGTCTGGGGGTCGACGTTGTCTACGACCCCGTGGGTGGGGCCATGTCCGAAGAGGCACTGCGTTCGACGAAATGGAACGGGCGACTGCTGGTGATCGGCTTCGCTGCCGGGGAAATCCCTTCCATTCCGCTGAATCTTCCTCTGGTCAAAGGCAACTCGATCGTGGGGGTTTTCTGGGGTCGGCACCTCAGTGAAGATCCCGCGGCCGAGACGGCAAACTTTGGCACGATCATGAGCTGGTTGAATGACGGTTCACTCCGCCCGGTGATCTCGGAGTCCTTCCCACTGGAGAAGGCGGCCGATGCAATCCGATGGGTGGCAGAACGAAACGCCCTGGGCCGGGTGATTGTGGCCCCGTGACCGACTTCGTAGTCATCGGCGGGGGTATCGCCGGAGTTTCGGCAGCGGCCCATCTCGCTCCACACGGGAGGGTGTCTCTGCTCGAACAGGAGCCCACACTCTCCTATCACACCACAGGTAGGTCGGCTGCTCTCTTCATCGTCAACTACGGAGGCCAGGGTTCGAGGCCGCTGGCGCGAGCTAGCTCATACTTCTTCGACAACCCTCCTGAATATGCAACGGACGCAGCTCTTCTCAGTGACCGGGGAGCGATGTGGGTGGCCCGCCCCGACCAGCTGGCCGACCTCGACCGCGTCGCTGAAGAAGGGCGGCAGTCGGGTGCAGGCTCGGAGACACTGAGCCCCGCGGATGTGACCAAGTTGGTTCCCGTGATGAGGCCGGAGCTCGTCGGCGGTGGTCTCTACGAGCCATCGGCACGAGATATCGACGTGGCCGGCCTGCACCAGGCATTCGTCAGAATCTTGCGCAAACACGACGGCGAGATAGACACCGGGACGCAGGTTGTCGGGCTCCAAGCCACGCGGTCGGGTTGGCGAGTCACCACAACGAATGGAGCCTTCGAATGCGATGCAGTCATCAACGCAGCAGGCGCCTGGGGTGACCGGGTAGCCGTGCTCGCCGGGGTGGAGCCGGTCGGGCTCACGCCCATGCGAAGGACTGCGTTCATGGTTCCCGGGTCATCGGATTACGAGGCGTTGCCCATGGTCGTCGGTGTCGGCCACGACTACTACTTCCGGCCCGACGGGATCCAGCTGCTGTGCTCGCTCTCGGAGGAAGAGCCAGCCGAGCCCGGCGACCCGAGGCCGAGGATGGAGGATATCGCCCTCGCCATCGACCGGATCAATGAGGCAACCGTCCTCGAGATCCGGAGCGTGAGCTCTCAATGGACCGGTCTTCGCACCTTCTCCCCGGATCGGGACCTCGTCATCGGAGAGGATCCGATCGCACCAGGGTTCTTCTGGCTGGTCGGGCAGGGGGGCACCGGCATTATGACGGCTCCCGCCTATGGCGAGTTGGTCGCGAGCCAGGTGCTGGGGACAGCGCTGCCGCCGACACTGGCCGCCGCAGGGGTGGACCCAACAGTGACCTCCCCGGCCCGCTTCCGCATCAGCTAAACCGCCCGAATCTGTCCTAGGCTTGTGCCAGACTCCGGGGAGTGGCGAACCCCATCGAAGTCGAAGGCCTCAGCAAGAGTTTCAAAGTGCCGGTCCGGGAAACCGGTGTCAGGGAATCGGTGCGGAGCCTCTTCCGAAGAGACTTCAGGGATGTGCGGGCTGTGGAGGAGATCTCCTTCGAACTGGCCCCGGGAGAGATCGTCGGGTTCCTCGGGCCAAACGGCGCCGGCAAGACGACAACCATCAAGATGCTGACGGGCCTGCTCCACCCCAGTTCAGGCGAGGCACGGGTGCTCGGATACAGGCCGTGGGATAGGGAGCGGGACCTACTGCGCAGGATCGCGTTGGTCATGGGGCAGCGAAACAATCTCGCTTGGGATCTTCCCGCCGTCGACTCCTTCGTCCTCAACCAGGCGATTTACGGGATTCCTGAAGAGGCGTTCCGGGCTCGCCAGGCGAAGTACGTGGAGACTCTCGACGTCGGAGACATCGTCACCAAGCCGGTTCGCAACCTGTCCCTTGGTGAACGAATGAAGATGGAGATTGTCGGTGCCCTGCTTCACGGGCCGGAGGTGTTGTTTCTCGACGAGCCCACGATCGGCCTTGACGTCACGATGCAGAGGCGGCTCCGCAACTTCATCCTCGAGTACAACGCCGACACCGGGGCCACAGTGCTCCTCACCAGCCATTACATGGCGGACGTCGTTGCCCTGGCCCAACGTGTGATAGTCATCGACCATGGAGCAATCCTGTTCGATGGCCCGCTCTCCCAACTCGCCGACCGCTTCTCGGCACACAAGAAATTGACCATCGAAGCCAGCGACCTTCCCGACGATCTCAGCCACTGGGGTCGGGTGCTCGAGCGCACTCCCTACAAGGTTGTGCTGGAGGTGGCGAGGGAGTCGGTTTCGAAAACCGCCGCGCAGATGCTCAACCAGGCAACAGTGACCGACCTCTCCATCGAGGAACCGCCACTCGAAGATGTCATCGACCGCGTATTCACGAGGGCAGGGAATGACGACGCCGAAGACTGAGTTCAGCTGGCTCAGGTTCTACCGCGCCGGCGCCCGGATCGGGTTCCAGCGCGACGTCCAGTATCGGACCATGACGTTCGTCTTTCTCCTCGCGTTCCTGGTCGAACCGGTCATCTACCTCGCGGTCTGGCAGAACGTGGCTGCCTCCCAGGGGGGCTCGGTCGGTGGGTACTCCGAAGCCGCTCTCGCCGCCTATTACATCACATGGACCCTGGTCCGTGTGTTCAACCTCGCTTTCGACCCGTACGCGTGGGAGTGGAGGATCCGGCGCGGTCGCCTCAACGACTTTCTCTCCACGCCGATCCACCCATTCCATCGCGACTTCAGCTTCTTTATCGGGAGCAAGTTCGTCTGGACCGCGTTGTGGTTTCCAGTGGCGGCGGTGTTGACGCTGATATTCCGCCCCGAATTCAATCTCAGCCTTTTCAACATCGCAGCCTTCGGCGTGGCCATCTGGGGTGGGTTCGCGGTTCGCTTCGTCCTCCTCTACCTGATGGGCCTCGCCAACTTCTGGACCACACGGGCGAGTGCAGTGTTCGGTGTGGTCATTGCCGGCGAGTTACTCCTCTCCGGGCGCCTGGTCCCCCTCGCTCTGATGCCGGAATGGGTCGATTCACTAGCCTCGTGGCTCCCGTTCAAGTGGACATTTCAGTTCCCGATCGAGGTGCTCATCGGCAGGCTGGACTCCGATGCGGTGTGGTCGGGCTTGGGTCTTCAGGTCCTGTGGGCCCTGGGAATGGGAGTCGCGTTGTGGTGGGGCTGGAAGAAAGCAATAGTCAAGTATGCGGCGGTGGGTGGATGAGCAGCAAGCCCGCCGGAGCTGTGAGGCTGGCTCTCCTCCACTGGCGTATCGGGGCGCTCAACGAGATGCAGTACCGGCTCAACTTCTGGGTCCAGCTCTTCAACTCGGCCATCGCCCTGGCCACGGGGCTGATTGCGATTGCCCTCGTATACGGCCACACCACTTCTCTGGGAGGGTGGTCCCAACCCCAACTGCTGGCGGTGATGGGTGTCCACATCACAATCGGCGGCATCCTGAAGACATTCATCCAGCCCAACATGAACCGACTGATGGAGGACGTTCAGGAGGGCACTCTCGATTACGCCCTCACCCGACCCGCCGACTCCCAGCTCATGGTGAGCGTCAAGGAAGTCTCCTTGTGGTCCGTCGTCGACATCGCATTGGGTTTGGGGGTAATCGGTTGGTCCGTCAACGAACTCAGGGGTGACATCGGCTGGAGCCACGCCGTGGGATTCATCTTCGCCCTCCTCTGCGGCGCGGCGATCATCTACGCGATCTGGCTGTCGGTGAGCACACTCTCGTTCAAGATCGTTAGGACCGATTCGATGATGCAACTGCTCAACGGGATCTATGAAGCGGGACGCTGGCCGGTGACCGTCTACCCGGGATTTCTCCGGGCGAGCCTTACCTTCCTGATCCCTCTCGCCTTCGCAGTGACCGTCCCGGCCGAGACCATCACCGCGAAGATCAACTGGTGGATGCTCGTCATTGGTGCCGGGGTGACAGTCCTGGCCCTGGTCGGGGTAAGGGCGGTGTGGCGGTGGGGTATCTCCAACTACTCAGGCGCCTCCGCCTGATGGAGTCCGTTGGATAATGCCGTTGCCCAGATTGGCGGCCAGGCGCGCCAGTCGCAAGGCCGAGGTTTCGTCACTCCTCGGGTTGGAATGGCGGGGCCGAGAACGCAGCGAGTGGTGATGCATGGTCGTCAAGATGGGTGACATGCATTGTTCAACGGGCTCCTAACTAGCCCGTGACGGCCCCTTTGCTCGCCGAACCGACGAGACGGGCGTATTTGGCGAGGGCGCCGTACTCATAGCGCGGCGGAGCAGGCGTCCAGGCAAGACGCCGCGATTCCAGCTCCCCGGCGTCGACGAGGAGATCGAGGGTCCGCGCCGGTATGTCGATCTTGATCCGATCCCCTTCGGCGACGAGGCCGAGATTGCCGCCGACCTCGGATTCAGGAGCGACATGGCCGATGCATAGCCCTGTCGTCCCGCCGGAGAACCGACCGTCCGTGATCAGCATCACGTCCTTTCCCAGGCCCGCCCCCTTGATTGCTGCGGTGATCTGGAGCATCTCCCTCATGCCGGGACCGCCTTTGGGGCCCTCGGTTCGGATCACGACCACATCCCCGTGTTGGATCTCATGGGCAAACAGGGCACGCAGGGCAGCCTGCTCCCCTTCGAATACCCGGGCCGGGCCCTCGAAGGTAACTGTGTTGATACCGGCGACCTTGACCACCGCCCCCTCCTCGGCAAGCGAGCCATGGAGGATCGCAATACCCCCCTCTGGGGCGAGAGGAGCGGAAATCGGTGCGATGACGTCCTGGTCTGACGGCACTTCGATACCTGCAACGTTCTGGGCAAGAGTCCGACCGGTCACTGTCAGCACATCGCCGTCGAGAAGACCTTCGTCGAGCAGGGCCTTGAGGACTATCGGGACACCGCCAATGCGGTCGACATCGACCATGTGATATCTGCCGAACGGTTTCAGATCGCCGAGATGCGGGGTCGTCCGTGAAATCCTGTCAAAGTCGCCGATCTCGAGTTTGACCCCCACTTCCTGGGCAATTGCCAGGAGGTGCAGCACGGCGTTTGTCGACCCGCCGAGGGCCATGACGGTTGTTATGGCGTTGATAAAGGCGGGCAAGGTCATGATCTGTCGGGCGGTGATTCCCTCGTTGACCAGCGACATGACCGCCTCGCCGGACTGGCGGGCGAAGGTGCGGAGCCTGGGGTCGATGGCAGGTACCGCAGCCGAACCGGGCAACGACATCCCGATCGCCTCGCCCACCGCCGCCATTGTGTTGGCAGTGAACATCCCGGCACACGAACCGGCCCCGGGACAGGCAGCGCGCTCCAGGCCGAGCAGCTCCTCGCCTGAGATCCGACCTTCGGATTCAGCGCCGATCCCTTCGAAAACATCGACGATAGAGATGTCACGACCCTGGTATCGCCCCGGGAGGCTGGAGCCCCCATAGAGGAAAACGGCGGGCAGATCGAGCCGACCCGCCGCCATCAGCATGCCGGGGAGCGATTTGTCGCAGCCGGCGATGGCCATCAACGCATCGAAGCGCTCCGCATGGACGACGAGCTCAACCGAGTCGGCGATGACCTCACGGGAGACAAGGGAGGCGCGCATGCCTTCGTGGCCCATGGAGATCCCGTCCGAAACGGCGATAGTCGAGAACACCAGACCGACTCCGCCGCTATCGGCCACGCCCTCCTTGGCGAACCGGGAAAGTTCCGGCCCGGTCAGGTTGCAGGGTGTGACCTCATTCCCCGCCGAGACCACGCCGACCTGAGGCTTATCAAAATCGTCCTCGGTGAGCCCGACAGCGCGGAGCATGGCGCGTGCTCCGGCCTTGGCCGGACCCTCGGTCACGTCGCTGGATCGAATCTTCACACCGGTCGATCGAACCTCTTCAGACATCGGCGAATCCTATGACGGTTTGGCGTCCGGGGAAAACTCGGACAACAATCTCGGGCATGGCCACGATCTACTACGACAAAGATTGCAACCCGGACCTGATCAAGGAAAAGAAGGTCGCGATCATCGGATACGGGAGTCAGGGGCACGCCCACGCCCTGAATCTCAAGGAATCGGGAGTGGAAGTGGCCGTCGGCCTCCGTCCGGACTCGGCGAGCGCTGCGGCGGCCAAGGACGCGGATTTGGACGTGAAGTCGCCGGCCGAGGCAGCTGCATGGGCCGATGTCATCATGATGCTCGTGCCTGACCAGGTGATGGCTGATGTCTACACCGGGTCGGTCGAAAGCGGTCTCGAGGAGGGCAATACCCTGATGTTCGCCCACGGATTCAACATCCATTTCGAAGCGATCACACCGCCCCAGCATGTTGACGTCTCGATGATCGCCCCCAAGGGGCCAGGGCATCTCGTCCGGCGCACCTTCCAGGAGGGTTCAGGTGTCCCTTGCCTGATCGCCATCCACCAGGACGCGAGCGGATCGGCCCACGAACTGGCACTGTCATATGCCCGCGCTATTGGCGGCAGCCGCGCCGGAGTGTTGGAAACCACCTTCAAGGAGGAGACCGAAACCGACCTGTTCGGCGAACAGGTGATTCTGTGCGGCGGGGTCGCCGAGCTGATCAAGGCCTCATTCGAGACACTTGTGGAGGCCGGATACCAGCCGGAGTCGGCGTACTTCGAGACACTGCACGAGCTCAAGCTGATTGTCGACCTGTTGTTCGAGGGTGGCCTGTCCTGGATGCGTTACTCGGTCTCAGACACGGCGGAGTACGGCGACTACACCAGGGGAAACCGGATCGTGACCGATGAGACCCGGGCTGCGATGAAGGAGATCCTCGCCGAGATCCAGTCAGGCGCATTTGCCAACGAATGGCTGGCCCAGGCCCGCGAGGGAGCACCCTTCCTGAAGCAACAGCGGCAGGCAAACAGAGAACACCAGATCGAGGAGGTTGGCAAGGAGTTGCGGGAGATGATGCCTTTCCTCGATCCGAAGACCGCGCCCTAGGAGTGTGTTGACCCGACATCGCGTGTGGGTCAGGTTCAAGAAACTTTGCCTCGTACCTTGACACTGCCCCCGGACAGGTGTTTACTGCTGATTCACATGTCAACGACGTCTATCGCCCTCGTAATTCTTATCGACTAGGCACATACAGACGTCTGTGTGTGCCCAACCCTCCACCCGGAGGGTTTTTTCTTACCCAAAATGAGCAACCAAAACTTCACCGGATCTAGTTCACTTCTCCGCAGCCTCGAATACGAGGGTGTCGAGGTGATCTTTGGTGTGCCCGGAGGTGCGATCCTCCCTGCGTATGACCCCCTGCTCGACAGTCCTATCCGCCACGTGTTGGCGCGTCACGAGCAGGGGGCCGGGCACATGGCCGAAGGCTACGCAATAGCCACGGGGCGGGTTGGGGTCACGATGGCGACCTCAGGACCTGGTGCTACCAACCTGATCACCCCCCTGCAGAACGCGATGATGGACTCCACCCCCCTAGTAGCCATCACCGGACAGGTGGCCAGCGGCGCAATCGGATCCGATGCATTCCAGGAGGCGTACACAACCGGCCTTGCTATGCACTGCACGAAACACGCCTACCTGGTGGACAATGCAGACCGGATCCCCGAAATCGTCCACGAGGCATTCCACCTCGCCTCGACCGGAAGGCCCGGGCCTGTCCTCATCGACATCCCCAAGGACGTCCTCAACCAGGTGACCACCTGGACCGAGCCGACCCTGGCCGGTTTGCCCGGCTACCGCCCGACGGTCAACGGTCACCCCAAACAGATCAAGGCAGCCATCGAGCTGATCGAAGCCGCCGAGCGGCCCGTCCTCTATGTCGGTGGTGGCGTCATCGCCGCCGGAGCCTCAGCCGAGCTACTGGAGTTCGCCGAGCAGATGAACATCCCCGTGACCACGACGCTGATGGCCCGAGGCGCTTTCCCCGATAATCACCCTCTCGCTCTGGGCATGCCGGGGATGCACGGCGTCTACGCCGCGATCATGGCCATCCAGCAGAGCGACACGTTGATTGCGGTCGGGGCAAGGTTCGACGACAGGGTCACCGGAAAGGTCGATGCCTTTGCACCCCACGCCAAAGTCGTCCACATCGACGTCGACCCGGCCGAGATCGGAAAGATCCGCAAAGCCGACGTCCCGGTCGTTGGGGACGCAAAGGCGGTGCTGCACAGCATGAACGAGAGAGCGACGTCGCTGCGCCAGGGCTCTCCCGCCCCCGAACGGCGCTACTGGACTGGCTTGATCAGCGGATGGAAAGCCAACAAGCCGCTCCACTACGAGCAGGACGAGGATGGGCCGATCAAGGTGCAGCACTTCATCGAGCGTCTACACGCTTTGACCGAAGGTGATGCCGTCGTGACTGCCGGCGTCGGGCAGCACCAAATGTGGGCATCGCAGTTCTGGGGGTTCCACAGACCCCGTTCCTGGATCAACTCGGGTGGGTCGGGCACCATGGGCTTCGCCGTGCCGGCCGCCGTCGGCGCCAAGGTTGCCCGACCCGAAGAGACGGTTATTGCTCTCGATGGGGACGGCTGCTTTCAGATGACATCCCAGGAGATGATCACCGCCGCCGTCGAGAAGATCCCGGTGAAGGTCGTCGTCTTCAACAACGCAGGCTTCGGGATGGTGAAGCAGTGGCAGAAGCTCTTCTACGGGGGCCGGATGTCAGCCAGTGTCATGCCCACCGACATCCCCGACTTTCCGGCCCTGGCCGAGGCGATGGGATGTGTCGGGATGAAGGTGACCCACCCCTCCGAAATCGATGTGACGATCGAGAAGGCATTGGCCATCGACGACCGCCCGGTCGTGATCGAGGTTGTCGTTGACCCCGACGAGATGTGCTTCCCCATGGTCCCCGCCGGCGGGTCGAACGACGATGTCATCACCGGGCCCGAGGATCTCGTATGAAACACACAATTTCGGTCGTGGTCGAAGACAAGCCCGGAGTTCTGGCGCGAGTGTCGGCCATGTTCTCCAACCGCGGATTCAACATCCACTCTCTTGCCGTTGGGCCGACCCATATCGAGGGCAGATCCCGGATAACCCTGGTCGCTGACGCACCCGAGGTGGAACAGCTTCAGAAGCAATTGCACAAGCTGGTCAACGTGATCAAAGTCCACGAGTTCGACAGCTCGACTGCAGTCGTCTCCGAGGTGATGCTCGCCAGGGTCACATCGGTCGCAAGTAACCGGGGAGCGGTCGGGGACACCGCGGCACTGTTTGGAGCCAGAGTCGTCGACCTCGGGACCGATTCGATGACCTTCGAGGTGGCGGGGAACCCCGAGCACCTTCAGTCGTTCATCGACCACATGGCGCCGTTCGGCATCGTCGACCTGGTCAAGTCGGGCCGGATCGCGATGAAGAAGCTCTCCAGCGTCCGACCTGCCGCCGTCTCCGGGATCTCCCGATGAGAAGTTCTCCATTAACGCCGTCTACTCCGGGAGTCATTCGAATTCTCTAGCCGGAAAGCCCACCGCGGCTGACCGGCGAAACCACCCCGGGACACAGAATCAAGGAGAAATCGAATGAGAAAACGCGTAACAGTATTTGACACAACACTTAGAGATGGCGAACAGGCGCCAGGGATAGCCCTCAACCCCGACCAGAAGCTGCGGATCGCTCTCCAGCTCGAGTTGCTCGGCGTGGACGTAGTCGAAGCCGGGTTCCCCGTCTCCTCCGAAGGGGACTTCGAGGCCGTACGGCGGATCGCCCGGCAGTTGGAAAAACCGGTGGTCGCGGCCATGGCCAGGACAAGCCCCGCGGACGTCGACGGTGCTTGGGCGGCGATCAAGGATGCCAACCGACCCCGCTTTCACATCTTCCTCGCCACCTCGCAGCTCCACATGGAGCACAAGCTCCGGATGAGTGAGGAAGAGGTCCTCACCGCGGTCAAGACCGGCGTGGGCCACGCCCGCGAATACACCGAGGACGTCGAGTACACGGCCGAGGATGCTACCCGGTCGGACCCCGACTTTCTGATGAGGGTGCTCACCACCGCTGTCGATGCCGGAGCAACCACCGTCAACGTCCCCGACACAGTCGGGTACGCAACGCCGAATGACTACGGGGCGTTGGTGCGTCGGGTTGTCGCCGAGGTCAAAGGCGACAACGAAGCTGTCACAGTTTCGACCCACTGTCATAACGATCTTGGGCTCGCCGTAGCCAACTCACTCGCCGCCGTCGAAGCCGGCGCCGGTCAGGTGGAGGCGACAATCAACGGAATCGGTGAAAGAGCCGGAAATGCGTCACTGGAGGAGCTGGTGATGGCTCTCAAGGTCCGCTCCGACGTTTTCGGAGTCGACACGGGTCTCGACACCACCAAACTGTTTGAGACCTCGCAGATGGTCTCCCAGGAGACCGGCTTCCCGGTGCAGTACAACAAGGCGGTGGTGGGCAGGAATGCCTTCGCCCACGAGTCGGGGATCCACCAGCACGGCGTGCTACGCAACAGATCGACCTACGAGATCATGGATCCGGCGTCCGTCGGCCATTCCGGGAAATCGATTGTCATGGGCAAGCACTCGGGTAGGGCAGCCCTAAAGCACTCGCTGGCGTCGATGGGAGTCGACCTCACCCCGACTGCCTTTGAGAAGGCGTTCCTCAACATGAAGAAGGCTGCGGACCTCCAGGGTGAAGTCTCCGAGACCCAGCTGAAAGGGATAGTCGACGACGTCGTCACAGGAATGGAGATGTTCGAAGGTGTGGCTGAGTCCTTCCGATGAGCACCCACCTGGTCGCGGTCGTCCCCGGTGACGGAACCGGGCCCGAAGTAATCACCGAGGCAACCAAGGTCCTCGACTCGGCCGGGAGCCGGTTCGGGTTCACCGTCGAGTACGGCGACCTCGACCTCGGAGGTGAGCGATACCTCCGTACCGGCCAGACCCTCACTGAAGGCGACCTCGAGTTCGTAAACAGGCACGATGCGATCCTCTTCGGCGCTATCGGCCATCCCGACGTGAAACCGGGGATACTCGAACAGGAGGTCCTGCTCCGCATGCGGCGGGAGCTCGACCAGTACATCAATCTCCGCCCCGTAAAACTCCACGAGGGGGTGAAATCGCCGCTGGCGAACGTCTCAGCTGCAGACGTCGACTTCGTGGTCGTGCGAGAGAACAGCGAAGGGCTTTACTCGGGCGAAGGCGAGTTCACTGCCAAGGGCTCCGCTTTCGAGGTGGCGGTCCAGAAGTCGATCAACACCAGATTCGGCGTCGAGCGGTGCGTGCGGTACGCATTCGAGCTTGCAGCGAACCGGCCACGGAAGCATCTGACTCTGTGCGGGAAGACCAACGTCCTCACCTATGCGTGGGACCTCTGGCAGAGAGTGTTCGACGAGGTAGCCAAAGACTTCACAGAGGTGAGCACGGCCTATGCACACGTCGATGCTGCCTGTCTTTGGATGGTCGAAGACCCGGCGCGATTCGACGTCATAGTCACCGACAACATGTTTGGCGACATCATCACCGACCTCGGAGCCGCCATCCAGGGTGGCATGGGGATTGCCTCCGGTGCGAATCTGAACCCGACCGGGGTGTCGATGTTCGAGCCGATCGGTGGCACCGCTCCAGGATTCGAGGGCACGGGACAGATCAACCCTCTCGCAGCCATCGGCGCCGCGGCCATGATGCTCGACACACTTGGAGAGCAGGAAGCGGCGAGGACTATCGAGTCTGCAGTCGGTGCGGTGGCCGGGAGCTTGCCTTCGCTACGGGCCGGCGAGATGGGGATGTCCACGAGCCAGGTCGGAGACAGAGTCGCCGAGTTGGTCTCCTCCGGCGCAAGAGTCGACTCATGAGCTCCGGGACCCTCTTCGACAAGATTTGGAACCGGCACACCGTCGACGACGCCGACCCGGCCTTGCTGTTCGTCGACCTTCACCTGGTCCACGAGGTCACCTCGGCACAAGCCTTCAGCGGACTCGAGCTTGCGGGGCGGAGTGTCCGCCGGCCTGAACTGACTCTGGCAACAGTCGACCACGCGGTGCCCACCACCGGCCGGGGTCTCGGGATCCGCGACCCCCTGGCCAAGAAACAAGTCGACGCCCTCAAGGACAACTGTGCCCGGCATGGGATCCAGATGTTCGGGCTCGACGACCCGAGACAGGGGATCGTCCATGTCGTCGGCCCGGAACAGGGAATGACCCAGCCAGGAATGGTCATCGTCTGCGGCGACAGCCATACATCGACCCACGGGGCTTTCGGCGCCCTTGCGTTCGGTATCGGCACCTCAGAGGTCGAACACGTTCTCGCCACACAGACCATCCGCCAGGGAAAGCCCAAGTCGATGGCCGTCGAGGTAGACGGTGATCTTCCGAACGGTGTCACCGCCAAAGACCTCATCCTCGGGATCATCGCCAGCATCGGTGTCGCCGGAGGACAAGGACATGTCATCGAATACCGCGGAGAGGCAATCCAGAACCTCTCCATGGAAGAACGGATGACGATCTGCAACATGTCGATAGAAGGCGGGGCGCGGGCCGGGATGATCGCCCCAGACGAGACCACATTTGCCTATCTCAAGGGACGTCCTGCCGCCCCGCAGGGCTCGGATTGGGACGAGGCGCTCGAGTACTGGCGCACCCTGCGCTCCGGGGAGGATTCGGAGTTCGACGCAGTTCGCAAGCTCTCCGCCACAGATCTCGAGCCCTATGTGACCTGGGGGGTCAACCCGGCTCAGGCGGTCTCAGTGACCGGTCGGGTCCCCGACCCCTCCTCATACGAGGATGCTCCCCGGAGTGAAGCCGCCTCCAGGGCACTCGAGTACATGGATTTGGCTCCGGGAACGGCGATCACCGACATACCCATCGACCACGTCTTCCTCGGCTCCTGCACCAATGCCCGGATCGAGGACCTCCGGGCCGCTGCCAGGGTGATAGCCGGCAAGAAAGTCAACGAGCGGGTCTCCGCTGTTGTGGTACCGGGCTCGATGCAGGTGAAGTTACACGCCGAAGAGGAAGGGCTTGACCGGGTCTTCATGGATGCGGGGTTCGAGTGGCGGGATGCCGGGTGTTCGAGCTGTCTGGCGATGAATCCCGATGTCATCCCGCCCGGGGCGAGATGCGCCTCGACGTCGAATCGGAACTACGAGGGGCGGCAGGGACGGAACGCCCGGACTCACCTGGTCAGCCCGGCTATGGCCGCTGCGGCTGCGGTAGCCGGACACTTCGTGGACGTGAGGGAGTGGTCATGAATCCTGTGAAGACCATCGCCGGATCGATGGTGCCGCTGTTGCGCGCCGACGTCGACACCGACCAGATCATCCCCCAGCAGTTCCTGAAGCGAATCGAGCGGACCGGCTACGGCGAGTTCCTCTTCTACAACTGGGCCCGGGACGACGACGGTCAGCCCAGGCCCGAGTTTGTTCTGAACGAACCGGTCCGGCGCACCGCCTCGATCCTGGTTGCTGGGAGAAACTTCGGGTGCGGGTCCTCCCGAGAGCATGCTGTCTGGGCACTCCAGGACTGGGGTTTCGATGCAGTGATCGCCCCTTCCTTCGCAGACATCTTCCGCAACAACGCAGTCAACGTCGGGCTGCTCCCGGTGGAGCTTGACGAATCCATCGTGAACCGTCTCGCCCTCCTCGCTGCTTCACCCGATGCGACCGCTGTCATCGATCTTGAGACCCGCAAATTGGTTGCCGATGGAGTCGACGAAACCTTCCATATCGACGAGAACGCCCGCAAGAGGCTGCTCCATGGCCTCGACCCGATCAGCGAGACCCTCCAGCTCGAAGCGAGCCTCAGGGCTTTCGAATCCCAGCGCCCCGGGTGGTTGCCAACCACTACATCCTTCTAAGCATCGCCGGCGCGCCGAGAACGCTCACGGTTCCCGACGACGCTCATCGATCAACTCATCGACAAGCGATCGCTCACCGATGGTGGATTGGAGGTGATCCTTGACGAGCTCGACAATCGAAGATCGGGGAATCAGCGTGATCCCATGGTTCTCGACCACCACCTCCAATTCCTCCCCGGCCGTCAGGCCCAGGGTCTCTCTCACCTCGGCGGGAATTACAGCTGTTCCGTTTGATGCAAGCCTTGTTATCGACATCGTTAAGTCTCTCGTCGCTCGGTGACGTTCAACCTAATACCTGTCACACGCGATCGAACGCAAGTGCAGTTCACCCGGTTCCGGCGAGGTGGCCGCCGATCCATGAGTCGATCTCGGTCCACCTGTCGTACAGCCATGTCTCCTGTTGGTCCGGGCCTGGAATCTGCTCGGCGGGGTAGTGCCAGATCCTGACAGCCACCCGGGTGTCCATCGGGATCTCACGCCAGATGTCGCCGGCGCTGACAAAACCCTCGAGGCCAGCGTGTGCCACCAAGAACACGTCTGTCCCCAGCGGCGCTGCTGCCAGAGCCGTCATTACTCCTTTGGGCTTTGGGGGAAGGGTCTGTTCGAGCATCTCGGCTCGTTCAGCAAGGTCGGGACGCCCGATCTCACGCAGCTTCTGGATAGCCTTCTCGGCACGCCCAAGCGTGTAGTTCGCCCCCTCGGGAAAGATGACAAATGCGTCATCGACCGCCATGGTCTCGGCCAGAACTCGTATCGCTTCGACCACGTTCTCCCCTGCCCCCTCGCCAGAGGGGACAAACGAGGCAGGGAGACGGTTGAGGATCACATCGACCGCAGGATCCCACTGGAGAAACTCCTTGAGGACGATCCGGGGCTCGCGCTGGTAGACGTTGCACAGCGCGTCCATCAGCATCATCGAGTCGCCGGGTCCGGCGTGCCGGCTGAGCACAAGCGCCGGTCTGGTCCGGATCTGACCTGTGGTCGGCGGCGGCCCTTCCATTTCGATCGTGAGCCGGAAGGTCCTCTTTGCGGTTCGGATCACAATTCGCAGCATCAATGCCAGGAGCCGGTAATGGATGTGTTGGAAAAAGGCTCCGCGCAGCTTCCACCCGAGCCCCGAGACCACCCAGAGGACAAACATCAACACGAGGGCTACCCCTTCGACGAGGGAGTAGAGAAATAGGAACCAGAAGATCCGCAGGATCCGCCAATTCCCCGGGACGTATCGGCTGACAAAGGCGGCCGCGATCAGCCATATGGGCAGGGTGAGCAGGGCACCAGCAACCAGGACGACCAGACCCGGGGCGAGAAGGAGCCGGCGCAGCCACTTTGGGGGAAGGGGCATCAGATAGCTTCCAGGTAGTCGACCGACGACTGATAGCCGGCCAGGACCAGTGCTCCCGTCTCTCCCAGCTCCGACCAGCGAAGCTGGCGGCGATCGTCGAACGGGATGGCATTGCCCGACGGCAAGACATGAACCTCGACACCCTCGGGCAGGTTCGCCATGATCGTGGTGAATCGGTGCCGGCGGGCGATCTCGAATGAGATCAGCGCCGCCTCGTGAAGGCGCCTCGGCGGCCGCAGATCAGATTCAAACCTGCCGACCTGGAGGACAAACACCCTCGAGGCTCCCATTTCCACAGCCCGGGTCAGCGGCACCGAGTTGACCAGGCCACCGTCGTAGAAGTGCTCACCCCCGACCTCGACCGGAGGAAACAATGCAGGGATCGCAGATGAGGCGAGGATCGCCTCGACCAGCGGACCCCGATCGAACCAGTGCTCAGCGGCACGTTCGATCGAAGCCGCAACACACTGAAACGGGATCAGAAGGTCTTCGATCCTCAAGTCAGGCCCGTGGATATCCTCGAGCAGCGAGCGGAGACCCCCCGAGTCCTGCATCGCCGGTTGGAAGGTGGCCACGCTGCGGACCCTCTCGAAGAAGCTCCCTCGCATCAGATCCGATGAGGCGATGTCCTCCCAGAGGGCGCCAAGCCGATCCACGCCGGCCCTACCGGGTTGATGGGCCACGACAGATCCGTTGAAAGCTCCGATCGAGGTCCCCAGGATCAGATCGGGAGCTATCCCGCCTTCGTCGAGGGCCTTGAGCATTCCCACCTCGACCGCTCCCCATTTGCCGCCACCGCCGAGCACGAAGGCCGTGTCGATTTTCTGGTCGGTCACCGCGAAGACGTTAGCGGGAGGTTCGGCCCGTCACTCCTGGTCTTCCTCGATGTACCACTCGGTGAAATCGGTGCATCGATCCGTTTCGTCGAATCTGATGACGAACAGGTTCCGATAGGTCATCTGTGGTTCGTGGTACAGGGTCCGGCCGACGACCACGGCGATATCTTCGGTCTCGACAACTGGAATCCATTGGAAGTCCCAGTTTTCGGGATCATCGTCGATTTCGACCCAGTGCTCGATTATCTCCTCGATCCCGTCCCATTCTCCCCCGGCGGTCTGAGGGTCGTAGACGGCATCGGCGGTGAACAGGGATGCGATGGCCTCGGGCGAGTTAGTAGTCCAGGCGTGGACATAGTCGTCCATCCACGCGTTCAATCGCTCACTTGGCTCCATCATCGGGTGACCTTCACTTGGCCACAGTCGTTCGTTGTCACGGAGACGAAGATAACGGCTTCGAGGCAACGAAGGCAGTTGAATCCCAGATCACAACCGCGCCCGGTCCGAGGAACACAAGACCGTCGTAAGGCTCATACCCTCCCAGCGTCATCACCGGGTCGCCCAACCGATTGAGCTGGACCGCCTCTTGGCCGAAGTTGATGGCCACCGTGGTCGCCTCCTCGCCTGTGGAACGGACGTAGATCAGGACATCGTCGTGAGGAGATTCCAGGCTCCGGTACTCCCCCAGCCGGAGCGAGATCCTTTGCTTGCGGATGGCGAGGAGATTGCGATAGAGAGTCAGGAGCGATTCGGGGTCGTCCCTCTGCGCTTCCACGTTCCTCTTCTCCGGCTCGGGACCGATCGGGATCCACGGCTTCGACTCGCCGAAGCCGACCGTTGGTGAACCATCCCACTGCATCGGTGTCCGGCAGCCGTCCCGACTCAGGAATGCGACGTTGTCGCCCCACGGGTCGCGACCCTGGTTCGAGCCGTTGAGCATGCCCACCTCGTCGCCGTAGAACAGGAAAGGTGTCCCCCGCAGCGTTGTCAGCAGGACCGCGGCCTGGCGGGCCGAACTGTCGCCGAGACGGCTCGCAATCCGGACTTCGTCGTGGTTGCCCATGGTCCAGTTCGTCCAGGCCCAATCGGGAAGCACCGCCTCCACTGTCTCCACGGCATTCCTGACCGCGGTCGCGGTCCAATCGGAGACCATCAGGTTGTAGTTGAACGGCATCGTCAACTCGTCACCGGAACCGAAATACGCCAGCCAACGCGCCGGGTCGAACTCGTGGATCTCTCCAATGGTCACAATCCCCCGTTCGTACTCCTCGGTGATCTTGCGGATCTGGCGATGGATCTCGTGGACATCCTCCTGACCGAGGTCCCAGAGATGAATCCACCGCCCGTACTCCCCCATCTCCTTGTACGGGTCGACGAAGCCGGGCGGCGTGGGAGGGTTGTCACGATTGTCCGGGTCCTTCATGATCTGGTGTGCTGCGTCGACTCGATACCCGTCGATCCCGCGGTCGAGCCAGAACCGGACGACACCCATCATTGCCTCGACCACATCGGGGTTGCGCCAGTTGAGGTCGGGTTGGAGCGGGAGGTAGGTGTGGCGGTACCACTCGCCGGTGGTCTCGTCCCAGGACCATGCCGGACCGCTGAACACACTCACCCAGTTGTTCGGTGGCCGATCCTTCTCGCCGGGCCGCCAGACGTACCAGTCTCGCTTCGGATTGTCCCGCGACGATCTCGACTCGACATACCAGGGGTGCTGGTCGGAGGTGTGATTCAGGACCAGATCCATCAGCACCTTCAATCCCCGTTCGTGTGCCGATTCGAGAAAACTGTCGAAGGCACTCATATCACCGAAGAGAGGGTCAATGTCGGTGTGATCGGAAACATCGTAGCCCCAGTCGGCCATCGGCGACCGATACACGGGCGAGAGCCAGAGCGCATCCACGCCAAGCCAGACCAGGTAGTCGAGCTCGGACTCGATCCCCTTCAGGTCACCGTATCCGTTGTCGTCATGGTCTTTGAAACTGAGGGGATACACCTGATAGAAGACGGACTCCCGCCACCACTTGTCAATCATCTGCTGACCCGGGCCGCGATCCAGCTCCCATAGGCGGCCAGTCCTCTCATCTGCAAAACGTTAGACCGATTCAACTTGTCACCCTGGATTCATCGGCATCGAAACAGGTTGACACAATGGTCAAACACTTAGTATGTTTATTAAACATTCTAGAGCGAGACGGTGCGAGACAACAATGACATACTTGGCAAGCCCTTCCGGAAGCGGCCTGATACCGCTGACAACCGAAGTGAAAGCCACCCGCGGTCAGACCCGGATCAACAATCTCCGCCTCGCTCTGCAGATCATCTACCGCGACCAACCGGCGAGCAGAGCCCACGTCGCACGGGAGTCGGCACTAACGCCCGCCACCGCCTCTGACCTCGTCGACGAGTTGATCGCCATGAAGCTCGCCCAGGAAGTGGGGACCGGTCCATCAGCCGGAGGCAAGCCGCCGACCCTGGTCGCTCCCCATCCCGATGGGCGAACGATCATCGCCCTCGACCTCAGTGGAGAGCAGTTCATCGGGGCGCAGGTGAACCTCGTCTCCGAAGTCGTGACCACCATGAGCCGACCCGCCGCGACCGGCAGCGAGGGCCTCAGCACCGTCACGACGATGATCTCCGAGCTCTCCCAGGACCTTCCCGGTCCCCTCCTCGGAGTCGGGATCGGGACACCCGGTGTCGTCAATCCCGAGCACGGCATAGTCACCTCGGTCAACCTCAAATGGGACCACGTCGATGTAGTCGCCGCAGCCAAGACCGTCACTGAGGCACCCATCCACGTCGTCAATGACGCTCACGCGGCAGCGGTCCATGAATACGCAGTGATCGTTCCTCGTATGCCGAATATTGCCCTCGTCGAGATCGGAAAAGGTATCGGGTCGGGCTACGTGGTCGGGGGCAACCTCTACCGCGGCGACCTCGGCGCAACCGGCGAGATCGGCCATATCCGCCAGTTCGACGACACGAGAACATGTTCCTGTGGTCGCTCGGGCTGTCTCGAGGCCGTGGCCTCTATGAAGGCGATTATCGAGGCCGCCGGGACCAACCATCCAGTCACGGTCGAAGGCGTCAAGGAGCTGGCCGCCGAGGCCGTCGCCGAGCCTCATATCGCCCGGGCGGCGATCGACCTGGGCCAGGCCCTAGCTGCCGCAGTCTCGGTGTTGGGAATCACCCACATCTCGTTGTGGGGTCCTGTCGCTGGTCTGGGGGAGAGCTTTCGCTCCCAGGTCGAAGACGAGATCAGGGACCGCGTCCTGCCCATCGACACCGACCAGATACATGTCCGCTATGCGACCGCCGGCCAGGACGCCGTGATCCTCGGCGCCGCCGGCCTCGTCCTATCGGCCGAACTGGGAGTCGTCTGGTGATCCACGAACTGTCAAGAACTCCGAAGCGCGATGCGTGCTCCGCCGGTCCCAACCAAACAGGTTGGCAACGGCGGGGAACGTGTCTGCGGGGCGGATCAACAAAAGAGAGAAACTCGGGAGGAGCAAACCCCTATGAGTAAGCGATGGCTAATTGCGTTGGTGGCGGCCTTGAGCCTCATCCTCGCAGCCTGCGCCAATGACGCTGAGGGTGGCGAAGAGACCACCACAACCGTCTCCAGCGAAACAACCACTACTGCTGACAGCGGTGAGACCACAACCACCGACGACGGCGGAAGCATGGAATCCCCGTACGAGCACCTCAATGCTGCGTACGCGGGCGAGTACGACGGGACAACGGTGAACGTGGCCGCCCAGTGGGTGGATGCCGAAGAGGAGAACATCCTCTCCGTGCTCACGCCTTTTGAGGAGGCGACCGGAATCACGATCAACTACGAAGGGATCTCCGACTACGAGACGGTGCTGACCGTCCGTGTCGAAGGCAACGACGCACCTGACATCGCCCAGACTGCACAGCCGGGCAAGATGACACAGTTCGCCGAGGAGGGGCACCTCGTTGCCCTCGACGACTGGTTCAACATGGACCAGCTCGAAGCGGACTACATCGAGTCGTTCCGCGACCTGGCCAGCTTTGACGGCCAGACCTACGGCGTGTTCTTCAAGGGCGACCTCAAGTCGATCGTCTGGTACCCGGTTGACGCATTTGCTGACGCCGGATACGCGATCCCGGAGACCTGGGACGACCTTGTCGCTCTTAGCGATCAGATCGTCGCTGACACCGGCACCAACCCCTGGTGCATCTCAATGGAACATGGCGATGCCTCGGGATGGGTGGCCACCGACTGGCTGGAGGACATCCTCCTCCGTACGGCACCCGCCGAAACGTACGACGCATGGGTCAACCATGAGATCGCATTCAACGACCCCGAGGTCCTCGAGGCCGCTGCCTACATGGCGGAGATCTGGTTCGCCGACGACTACGTCTATGGCGGCAGCACGGCGATCAACGCCACGTTTGTCGGTGACACGCAGACACCGATGTTCGAGGAGGGCGGACCGCAATGCTGGTTCCACAAGCAAGCAGCGTGGATCCCGGACTTCTGGCCCGAAGGAACCGAAGCTGGCGTGGACAGCTCGTTCTTCTACTTCCCGCCTATCGAGGCTGAGTTCGGCAACCCCGTACTCGGCGCCGGCGACATGTGGATGATGTTCAACGACCGCCCCGAGGTACGTGCCCTCATGGAGTACCTGGCAACCCCCGAGGCTGCCCAGCCATGGATCGAACGAGGCGGATTCATCTCACCCAACCAGTCTGTGCCCCTCGACTGGTACGGGACGTACCCCAATGACGCGCTCGCTGAGATCCTCAGCAATGCGGACACGTTCCGGTTCGATGCATCAGACACGATACCCGCAACGGTTGGCCAGGGAACCTTGTGGTCTGGGATGATCGACTGGGTCTCCGCCGATGGCGGAAACACCGAAGAGGTCTTCCAGAGCATCGAAGACAGCTGGCCCGCCGGCTAGGCAGGTCGAAGGCTATGTTGACGCCCGGAGCCACCGCGGCTCCGGGCGTCAATGCGCAACATGACTCAGAAGACTGAACGGCGTGAAGACCAGGTTGCCCGGCGTGTCCTCAAAGGCCTCGCCTGGGGGCTCTTGGGCACGGCGGTGCTCGGACTTCTCTGGGTCGGTATTTCGATCCTTCTCGATGCCGATTCGATCCCCCGCATCGTCGCCGGGTTCTACGACCTGATCGGCCTCGGTGGCCAGGCCGATGCCATCAGAGACCGTGGCCTCCAGGAGACCTTCTCACGACTGATCATCGCCGCTTTTGCAATCATCGTCGGCGTCGGTGGTGTCTGGATCCTCTTCACCGCTCTCAACAAATTCGTTGACATCCTCCCCTACCGGAGCAGGGCCCATCTCCGTCCCTGGATGTTCCTCGCCCCGGCTCTCGGCGTCCTCGCCGTCTATCTCATCTACCCCACCATCCAGACACTGCGGCTCAGCATCACCGAAGATGGTGGCTTCGCCGACAACTATTCGTTTGTCTTCACCGACCCCGCGATGCAGATCGCCATTCGCAACAACGCGCTGTGGCTGATCATCGGGACCACCGGCAGCGTTGTAATCGGCTTGCTGTTTGCCGTCCTTGCCGACCGAGTGCGGCGCGAGGCATTCGCCAAGACCTTCGTCTTCATGCCTCTCGCCATCTCCATGGTCGGAGCGTCCGTGATCTGGAGGTTTGTCTATGCCTGGCGGCCGGAAGGACGGCCGCAGATCGGCCTCCAGAATGCGATATACACCTCGCTGGGCAACGAACCGGTCCCCTGGCTCCAGCTTCCACCCGGCAACACCTTTTTTCTGATTGTGATCATGATCTGGCTCCAGACCGGATTTGCCATGGTCATCCTCTCCGCGGCATTGAAGGGTGTGCCGGGCGAGATAATCGAGGCGGGCCGCATCGACGGCGCCTCCGAGCCCCAACTTTTCTTCAGGGTGGTGCTTCCCTCGATCCGCGGTGCGATGATCACAGTGGCGACCACAGTTTTCATCGCCATCCTCAAGGTCTTCGACATCGTCTTCGTGATGACCGGGGGAAGGTTCGAGACCGAGGTGATCGCCAACCGGATGTTCAACGAGATGTTCAAGTTCAGGAACTTCGGCCGGGCCTCCGCTCTCGCCGTTGTCCTGATGCTCGTCGTGATTCCGATCATGGTCGTCAATATCCGTAACTTGAAACGCCAGGGGGTTGGCCAATGACCGCCGTCGTCGGTGAGCCTCCCGTGGTCGACACAGCGATCGCGGAGCCCACGGTGCGATCTGCGCGCTTCCGGCGCTTCACCTCGAACGTCTGGGTCCGGGTCACCGTGTTCGTGATCGCATTCATCTGGACCGTGCCCACCGTAGGCATACTGATCTCGTCTTTCCGAGACCCCGATGCGATCCGAAGCTCGGGGTGGTGGTCGGCGATTCTCCACCCCTTCGAATTCAGCCAATGGACATTGGAGAACTACAGCTCGGTGCTCACCAGCAACGGAATGCTCGACGCTTTCGTCAACAGCCTCCTGGTCACGATCCCGGCGACAGTCATCCCGATCACCATCGCCGCTTTTGCGGCGTATGCCTTCGCCTGGATGCGCTTTCCGGGAAAGTCGCTGTTGTTCGCCCTGGTCATCGGTCTCCTCGTCGTCCCGCTACAGATGACGCTGATCCCCCTGCTCCGGCTTTACGGAGACCTGAGCCTCACGGGGAGCTTCCTCGGCATCTGGCTGGCTCACACCGGATTTGGCCTCCCTCTCGCCATCTACATCCTGTACGGGTACATATCGACGTTGCCCAAGGACATCTTCGAGTCGGCCCATATCGACGGTGCATCCCACTTCACCACCTTTGTCCGGCTCGTCCTTCCCCTCTCCTTCCCCGCCCTCGCCGCCTTCGCCATCTTCCAGTTCCTCTGGGTGTGGAATGACCTCCTGGTCGCCCTGGTATTCCTGGGAACGGGCTCAGACACGGCGATTCTCACCGCTCAACTCAACGAATTGGTCGGCACCCGCGGCGAGGACTGGCATTTGCTCACCGCAGGTGCTTTCGTCTCGATGGTGGTTCCCCTCATCGTCTTTCTCGGCCTCCAGCGCTACTTCGTCCGCGGCCTCCTTGCAGGTTCGGTAAAAGGATGAGCGACCAGCCAACACTCACCAATACAGTCGCCGACCCGCACCTGATGCTCGCCTTCGAGGGCACCGAAATCCCGGAGTGGGTGTCTCGATCCCTGCAGCACGGCCGACCGGCCGGGTTCACACTGTTCCGCGGCTGGAACATCGAATCGCCCTCGCAGGCGGTCGAACTCACCACCGACCTCCAGGCCCGGAACCAAGGCGACCAGCCCCTGCTCATCGCCACCGACCAGGAAGGGGGCCAGCTCCAGGCCCTTGCCGGATCGACACCCTTCAGTGGGAACATGGCGCTGGGGGCGACCGGAGACGAAGACCTGGCTCGCGAGATTGGAACTGCCCTCGGCAGGGAACTGCGTGCCGTGGGGATCAACGTCAACTACGCCCCGGCAGTCGATATCGCCACACTCCCCCGCAACCCTTCCCTCGGTGTCCGCAGCTTCGGCTCTGACCCTGGCTCGGTCACGGCACTGGGGGCTGCCGTTGCCGCGGGAATGGCCGACTCCGGTGTGCTCGCGACCGCCAAACACTTCCCCGGCAAAGGTGAAGCTGCTGTAGATCCCCACTATGAGCTCCCGCTCCTCGACCTGACCCGAGAGCGCATGGACCGCGTCGAACTCGCCCCGTTCTCCCGCCTTTTTGCCGCGGAGATACCACTCACCATGGTGGGCCACTACCTGGTCCCGGCCCTCACCGGCTCTGCCACCGAACCGATATCGGTATCCCGCCAGGGCCTATCGACCCTCCGCGAAGACCTCGGCTTCGGAGGCGTGATCATCAGCGACGCCCTGGACATGAAGGCCCTCGACCAGGGTTCCGCCCAGGTAGTCGAGTTCATCGCGATGATCAACGCCGGAATCGACCTGCTGCTGTGTATGCCCGACCCGGAGCTCCGGGGGCGTGCCATCACCGCCCTGGAGAAAGGTCACGAACGGGGACTGATCTCTGACACTTCCCTGGCGTCCTCTCGAAAAAGGATCGAACTGCTTCGTTCGTCCATACCCGTAATTGAGCCGGACACATCCGTTGTCGGCTCAGTGAAGCACCTCGCGCTTGCCTCCCGACTGGCGGAGCGATCCATCACCCTGGTCCGTGACGAGGCGGGGGCACTCCCCTTGGCAACCTCGGGCCGCCTCCTGGTCCTGGAGCCGGAGCCGTCCAATGTGACACCGGCAGACACCACCGCTCTGTATCCGCCGGTACTGTCCGAAGAGCTCGCTCGATACCACCCGTCGATCACCGCCCGCGTCTATCCGCAGACTCCGTCGGAGGGCGACATGTCGGGACTGTTGGAGCTGGCCCCCGAACACGATGTCATCGTCGTCGGGACCGTTGTTGCACCCCAGGCCCAGGGCCGCCTGGTGACCGAACTCGTCGCTTCCGGTAAACCGGTGATTGCTGTCGCCTTGAGGACTCCGTTCGACATACTCGAATACCCGTCCGTGTCTACCTACGTAGCGACCTACAGCAGCCATCAACCCGCCATGGCAGCTCTGGCGTCGAAGTTGTTCGGTCAGCAGGGCTTTTCGGGAAAGCTCCCTGCCCCGATCGAGGGTCTATATCCGTTGGGCCATGGTCTCTAATGAGCATGCTCAGCGAGATCCGGGAACAACCAGACGTCATCCGCCGCGTCTTCACCGAGAATCGGACCGCTGCCTCTGAAGCCTTGGCATTGATGACAGCCACGACGCATGGCCTGATCGCAGGGCGGGGCACCTCCGACAACGCCGGCCGATATGCCCAATACGTGTGGGGAGCGCTGAACAACTACACGGTTGGTCTGACCACACCGTCGTTGTTCTCGGTCTACGACGACCCGCCCCGCCTCGTCGACGCCTTGGTGGTTGGCATCTCCCAAAGTGGCCAATCTCCCGACGTTGTGTCCGTGCTGGAGGAGGCGCGTCGACAACACCAACCGACTGTCGCCATCACCAACGATCCTGATTCGCCGATGGCAGAAGCGGGCGATGTGTTGCTCCAGCTCCGCGCCGGAGAGGAGAAAGCGGTGGCTGCCACCAAGACCTATATCTCGGAGCTGGCAAATATCGCCGTCATCTCCACAGGCGGTGACACCTCCGAACTGGAACAGGTTCCAGGGTCGGTTGCGGCGGTCCTCGACCTCGAGCACGACATCGAGGCCAATGCATCACGGTTCACGGATATGGAGCAATGCGCCGTGATCGCCCGAGGCTACAACCATGCAACTGCCTTCGAATGGGCCCTCAAACTCCAGGAGCTCACCTACGCGGTGGCACAGCCTTTTTCCACTGCAGATTTTCTCCACGGGCCGATCGCTGTCCTCGAACCCGGATATCCGGTTCTCGCCATAGCTTCAGCTGGTCCGACGCTGGATGATGTGCGCGAAGTCATCGCCCGGTCGGCCGATGCCGGCGCACAGGTGATGATCATCACCGACGACGAGTCGACCGCAGAGCTGAGCGAAACCTCGATCGTGATCCCCACCGGGGGAATGCCCGAGTGGCTCACACCGATCCCGTTTGTCGTCGCATGTCAGCTCTTCGCCTATCACCTGACCCGGGCCAGAGGTCTCGATGTCGAGACACCGCGCGGGCTGAACAAGGTGACCCGGACGCTCTGATCTGGCAGGATCGAGTTGTGCCCAATCCCTACTTTGTGACGATCGAGTGCGGTCACTGCGCCACACGGCATGATCATCGCGAGCCCCAAACCGTGTGCCGGAAATGTCGAGGTCCTCTCCTGGTGAAATACGACCTCTTCCATCCCGCACTGCCCTCTCTCGACGAGTTGAAGCGACGTCCCTCCGGGCAATTTCGATTCCACGAAGTTCTCCCCACCGACCATGGCGCTGACACGCCGTCGCTGGGTGAAGGTTCAACTCCTCTGTTCAAGGCCGCGGGCCTGGGGCGCAACATCTGGATCAAGGACGAGGCGCAGAACCCGACAGGATCATTCAAAGCGAGAGGGATGGCGGTAGCGATGGCCCGAGCCGTCGACCTCGGCCTGAAACACTTCGCCCTTCCGTCTAACGGCAACGCGGGCGGGGCCGCGGCCGCATACGGAGCCCTCCACGGTGTGGAGGTCGAGGTGATCGTCCCGAGGGCCACGCCCCAGACTCTGATCGACGAGCCCCTTGCTCTGGGTGCGAAGGTTGAGACGGTGGAGGGGACCATTGCCGACGCCGCAAGGCTGGTCGCGTCCCGGTGCGAGTCAGGCGAGGTCTTCAATCTGGCGACCCTGCGCGAGCCGTTCCGGATCGAAGGCAAGAAGATGATGGGCTACGAGATATTCTGGGATCTAGGTCGTCTCCCGGATGTGGTCGTCTACCCCACGGGCGGCGGGACCGGGCTCATCGGCATGGTCAAAGCCTTCGACGAGATGGAACAGCTGGGATGGATCGGCGAGGAGCGCCCCCGGATGGTTTCGGTTCAGGTCGATTCGTGTGCCCCCATCGTCAGAGCCTTCCACGATGGCACCCAGCACGCCGAGCCGTGGGAAGACGCAGGCGAGACGGCCGCCTACGGCTTGCGGGTTCCGTCTGCGATCGGTGACCGACTCATGCTCGAAGGGCTGCGCCAGACCGGTGGTACGGCGGTCGCCGTCGGTGAGACGGAGATGCTCGAGGCGACCGACCGCCTCGCCCGGGACGGCGGCGTCTGGGGTTCTCCGGAAGGGGGCGCCTGCCTCGCCGCCGTGAACCGTCTTCTGGAAGGCGGTTGGATGACGCCGGAGGAGACCACAGTCATCTTCAACACCGCCTCGGCGACGAAGTACCGATGAGCAAGTCGCCGCTCGCCTTCGCCGCTGGTGTCTTCCTGGTCCTCGCCGGGTCGATCTGGATTTTGCAGGGTCTGGACGTCGCATTTGCCCCGCAGAGCTTTATGACCGACAACCGCTCGTGGGTGCTGTGGGGCGCCATCGCGGTCATTCTTGGGGTTCTTCTGGCATTCAGGTCACTAGGGAAATGACGCTAGGGAAATGACTAGTCAAGTCGCGGGGATGCAGGATGGATAGCAAGCTTTCGGGCGAATTTGCCGAGAATGAAGGGGATGACCCAGACAACCAAATCCTCCCCTACCAGTACCAAGACCCTCCCATCGGGGAAGAGTCACCCCTGCGCCAGGTGTGAGAAGACCGGCGGATTCATCACTCCCCTGGGTCTACTCTGCGCAGATCATGCAATGGCGGCGACCCTGAGCCAGGAGAAGGGTGACGATCGCTGGATGCCGGTACCGGTGCACAAGGGAAACCAACCGGTCTGACCTCTATGGTCTGCGGACCAGGCGGAATTCAGTTGGCCAGGTGACCAGCCACGGTGACCGGTCGTGGCTAGATTGTCGGCTCGACATATGAGCCTAGAACTGCCGCCACCGAGAAATGCTCTGGATCCGGATACGTACCAACGTTTCATGTATGCCTGCGCCCACGAGCGGCGCTCCCCCTCGACCCAAAGCCTGATCGACGCCAGTTCCTACGGCTGGGTGTATCGCTTCATCCAGGACCATGGCGTCGAAGCCCAAGCTCCGCACGATGGTGCCGACTGGCTCGAGTCATACGACGCCTCCCCGAGAAAACTCGGCGAGTACTTCAAGCGGGTGGCGTTGCGCCTCCGCCACACCGAAGCCTTCGACTACGCCGCCTCGTTGGAGAAACACTTCACCGAACTCGCCGACTCGAAGGAGTACTCCGGGCAGTTGTAGCCGGTCAGGGGAACGCAACAAGCCGGCCCGGGTAGGTGAAGCTCCCGACAACCGCGTCGGCTCCGGGGTCCACCTGGTAGATGAGCTCGTCGGCCGGATTGGCCACCAGGACATACTCGCTTCCAACGCCGATGACCGTAAGCGCGGAGTCGGCTGCCGCTGGCTCGCCGACCGGGATACGAGCTACTTCGGCGTCAGTCGCGGGGTCGATCCGCACCAGTTCGGAGCCCGTTGTGTCGGCAAGCCATACAGAGCCGTGCCCTGCAGCCAGGTCTATCCAGCCCATGAAGCCCGTCGTCTCGATAGTCGCCTCCAATGTCCCCTCCGGGCTGATCCGGAGCACATGCACAACGTTCTCATTCTCACCTTCGACGCCACCTGCTGCCCAGAGCGAGCCTTCACCCCAGGCGAGCGCCTCAGGCACTATGTCGGTGGCGGTGCTGCCCAGGGACGTCAGAGAATCGGGATCCACCCTGCTGATTTTGGCTGCCGAGTCGTCGCCTTCCGCAAGGTGGGAGAACCACACCAAGCCATCACCGAAAACGACATCTTCGGAGTAGTCGCAGGCGGCAATATCGATCGCGGCGGTGACCTCATGAGTTGTGACGTCCACACGGGAGAGGAGGCACGGTGGATCGTCGATGGTCTCGCCAATCGACAGAACCCAAGCCACGTCGTCACCAGCAGCGAAGGCAAACGGGCCGTGCAGTTCTACTATCCCCAACTCGTTGCCGGCCGCGTCGAGATGGATAAAACCATCCTGACCGTTGATCCAGAGATCGGTACCGACTGCCCAGAACTGGCCAGGATGGAGCAATTCGGCAATCGACGCCGACGCCCCCGATACGGTGTCGATGGCGAAAACCTCTCCGTCGATGTCGATTGCGTAGGCGCCGGCTTCGGTGACGGAAGAACCCTGAGAATCAGCGGGCTCGGAGCCGCCTTCCGCGGCGGCGGTGATAGTGGTCGCGGCGTCGTCGGGTGACTCCCCGCATCCCGACCCCACGACAATCAGGGCAATGACCAGCAAACGGAATCCAGTCTGCATGCCCCGAACCTACCGTTGCATCTGTCCGTTGCCTTAAGGAGCCTCCGAATTGAGTGACAAGGGTCAGGGATACAACGCGGCGAGTCATCCTCTCGGGATCCCTTGAGCCTGGAGTCACCACCCCAACTTCTGTATGACAGCCTGCGATAATTGGAGAGTGACGCGTCTGATGTCCGCTCTGCGCATGAGTGTGAGGTCGGCTGCTCTCGTCGTCCTGGCCGTCGCCTGTACGGGCAACGATGGTGCGCAAAACGATGCGCCGTAGGTACCGAGGCCGTTTCCTTCTTCGAGGAGCTAACTGTCGAGCACTCGGACAACGACTTCTATGGTGTGCTCGATTTCTACACCCCATCGGCATACATCGAGAAGTGGCGGGGAGACATTCAGGGCGGAGCGCAAGTGCCCGAAATGCTTCGCTGGAATTCAGGAGATCTCGACCAGGAGATCCTGGGTGTGTACCTCAGCTCACATGGAGCATTGACGACTGTCTCCTGGGCCGCAACCAACGAAATGGGGGCCGTGGTCAGCACGATCAACGGTGGGTTGATCGATGGGGAGACGGTTTTCGACCTTGCAGGTCCCCTCGAGAGGAATCTGAGAGCATCTCCGGCCGTGGTCGCTTCCTATGAAGACATGTACACCAATTACGCGGCCGCCTGGTCTGGCGGGGATGTGGACGAAGTCATAAGCCTATGCATCAATGGCAGTCATCAGTGATCCTCTGAACGGACTGGTCATCGACGGCCTTGACTCGATCACAGCATCCGGTGCCCCCGGCACTATTGTTGAGCCATATTCGGGCTGGGATACGACCGAGACACTCTCAGTCTTCGTCGGGCCGGTCGGATACGGCCAGGATCCGGGTCGGGCGGTGGGCGTGTTTGACATCACCGACGAGTCCGGCTGCGTACACCGCATGGCTGCGGTCTGGCGTCTCGAAGGCGGATTGATCACCACCGAAGATCGATATCACGATGTCGCAACCTATCCCGACTCTCATTCCACTACGCCTGAAGGATGGTGGACGGGGCTGGCTCGACCCTCCCCAAGTGACGAAGTTGCCACAGGCGTCCTGCGCACACCAGCCGGACGTGAAGT
>Ga0299913_10000097_pt1 | contig 40419 bp, 39 predicted proteins | sample RVTome_9_FD_201360 | JGI IMG/M metagenome (GOLD analysis project Ga0299913, IMG submission 201360) | Soil microbial communities from uranium-contaminated site in the Upper Colorado River Basin, Wyoming, United States - RVT155D38 (version 2) ... | reverse complement strand
CACCGTGGGTGGTCAAACCCAACACACCCCAGGTGTTGCGTAGCATGCGGCGCACGATGACCGACACCGACACCGTTGCCGACTGGGTCGCCCTGAGCGACCGTCACTGGCCCGAGCGCGACGCGGAGCACTGGGACCGCGCCGGCCTCCAGGTCGGGGACCCGGGTGCGCCCGTCGACACCGTGCTCGTGTGCCTCGACGTCACCCACGACGTGCTCGACGAGGCCGAGCGCGCCGGCGCCCAGCTCGTGCTGGCGCACCATCCCCTGCTGTTGCGCGGCCTGGAGCGGCTCACCCCGGACACGGCGTCGGGCGCATTGGCCCTGCGGGCGGCGCGCGCGGGCATCGCCCTGCTCGCCGCGCACACGAACTTCGACGTCGCCGAGGGCGGCACCAGCGACCCGGTCGCCGCGCTGCTCGGCTTGCGCGGCGTGCGCCCGCTCGTCCCCGCGCGCTTCGGCGACCCCGGCCAGCAGGTCAAGCTCGTCACCTTCGTCCCGGCCGCGCACACCGCCGCCGTGCTCGACGCGCTGAGCGCCGCAGGCGCGGGGGACATCGGTGAGTACGGGGCCTGCTCGTTCCGTGTGGCGGGCACCGGCACGTTCCGCCCGTCCGAGCGCGCGAACCCCGCCGTGGGGGAGCGGGGACGGCTGAACGAAGCGGCCGAGGATCGCCTGGAGATGGTGCTGCCGCGCCGCCGCGCCGCCGAGGTCGTCGCCGCGCTGCGTGCCACCCACCCCTACGAGGAGGTCGCGTTCGACCTCGTGCCGCTCGTCGCGCTGCCCGAGTCGGGCAAGGGCCTCGGCCGTGTCGGCGATCTCGCCGAAGCGATGACGCTGCGCGCCGCCGCTCGCCTGCTCGCGACCGAGCTGCCGTCGGCGCATCTGCGTACCGCGGGCGATCCTGACAGGACGCTGCGGCGCGTCGCCGTCTGCGGAGGCGCGGGCGACTCGCTCATCGGCGCCGCGCTCGCCGCGGGCGCGGACTGCTTCGTCACCGGCGACCTGCGCCACCATCCGGCGCTCGATGCGCTCACGATGGGCATGGCCCTGATCGACGCCGGACACTTCCCGACCGAGGCCGCCGCCCTGCCCCACCTGCTCGCCACGCTGCGTGACGGCGCGGCCGGTGCGGGGCTCCGCGCGCGGCTGGTAGCGTCCGCGATCCGCACCGAGCCCTGGTCCGATTGGCAGGAGGAACCGCAGTGATCCCGGCGAGCACCGACGAGCAGCGGCAGCTGTACGAGCTGCAGAAGGTCGACTCGGCCATCCGCATGCTGCAGGTGCGCCGGTCGAGCCTGCCCGAACAGCAGGCGCTCGACGAGAACGCCGAGACGCTGCGCCTGATCACCCAGGAGTTCGCCGACGCCCGCGAGCGCCTCGACACCCTGACCCGCCAGCAGTCCCGCCTGGAGCAGGAGATCGCCACGCTCGACTCGCGCCGCAAGTCCGAGGAAGGCCGTATGTACTCCGGCCTGATCACCTCCGAGAAGGAGAGCGAGGCGCTGCGCCACGAGCTGCAGAGCATCAAGGGACGCAAGCGCGACCTCGAGGACCAGCTCATCGAGGTCATGGAGGAAGTCGAGAACCTCGAGTCGCTCACCAAGTCGTTGCAGGAGCGCCACACCGAACTGAGCACCAAGGTCGACGAGCTCACCGCCGCGCGCGACCACGCCGCCGGCGACATCGACACCGAGCTGTCACAGCGCCAGGACGAGCGCGCCCAGGCCGCCGCGATGGTCCCCGAGGAGATGCGCGCGTACTACGACGAGCTGCGCGAGAAGAAGCAGGGCGTCGGTGTCGCCGAGCTCCAAGGGCGCGCGTGCACCGGCTGCCGGCTCGAACTCACCGCTATCGAGCTGGAGGAACTGCGCGAGGAAGTCACGCGCGGGTTGGCGAACTGCCCGCAGTGCGGCCGCATCCTCGTGCTCGGCGCCTGAAGGATCAGGCCGCGGCGCGCCGCCCCGGATCGGAGGTGAGCGCCTCGGGCATTCCCAGACCGAGCGCCTCCTCGAGCTGCGGGTAGCGGAACGTGTAGCCCTCCTGCAGCAGCCGTCGCGGCACCGCCCGCCGCCCCGTGAGCGCGAGCGCCGGATCGCTGCCCAGGGCCCATGCGCCCAGCCAGGTCAGCGGCGCGGGGGAGGGCAGGCCGAAGCGTCGGCCGTACTCGGCGCGAATCGCGGCCATGAAGCGCGTGTTGGTGACCGGCTCGGGCGCGGTCAGGTGATAGGTGCCGCGCATGGCGGGCTCGTCGATGGCCCGCAGCAGGACGCCCATCGCGTCTTCGAGGGCGATCCAGGACATCCAGCGCTTGCCACCGGCGATCGGGCCGCCCAGCCCCAGCCGTACCAGCCGCCGCAGCCGGTCGTGGGCGGGGTCGCCGTCGCCGAGCACGACCCCGATGCGCAACAGCACCGGCCGTTCGACGCCGCGTGTGGCCAGGTTGAACGCGCCTTCCCATGCGAGCGCCACGGTCGTGGACTGGCGCGGGCCGAGGCCGTCGGGGACGGTGGCCTCGGTCAGTACCTGGTCTCCCGTGTCCCCGAACAGCGCGAGCGTGGCGCACTGCACCCACACCGGCGGCGGGTGCTCGCAGGCGCGGACGGCCTCGCCCACCACGCTGACGCTCTCGACGCGGGAGCGGATGAACCCGTCCACGTTGGCGCGCGTCGGACGGCAGTCGACCCGCTTGCCGGCCAGGTGCACGACCGCGTCCGCCCCCTCCAGCGCCGCCTCCCACCCCCCGCGTGTGCGCCCGTCCCAGTGGACATGGCGGACACCGTCCCCGTCGGTCCGCTCCGCCCCCCGGGTGAGGATGGTCACCTCGTCGCCGCGCGCGACCAGTCGCGCCGCCAGGCGCCTGCCCAGGTATCCGCTGCCGCCTGGCATCACGATCCGCTTCATGGCGCCTCCGTCCCGTGGTTGAGCAGTCGCTCAAGTCCACCGTACTCGTGGTTGAGCAATTGCTCAAGTAGGCTGGAGTCGGCGAAAGGAGCGGCGTGGCGATCGAGGCGGAGACCAAGGAGCGGCTGATGCGCGCCGCGCTGGCGGTGCTGGCGGAGGACGGCATCTCCGGCGCCTCGGCGCGCCGTATCGCCGAACGGGCGGAGGCCAACCAGGCGCTGATCTTCTATCACTTCGGCTCGGTCGACGGCCTGCTGGTCGCGGCGTCGCGGCGCGAGTCCGAGCGGCGCGCGGAGGACTACGCCGAACGGCTCGCGGCCACGTCGTCGTTCGGCGAGCTGGCACGGCTCGCGCGCGCGCTGCACGCCGAGGAGCGCGAGTCCGGCACCCTGATGGTGCTGGCGCAGCTCTTGGCGGGATCGCGCACGCGGCCCGAGCTCGGTCCCGTGCTGCGCGACAACTTCGCGCTGTTCACCGCCCATGTGGCCAGCACGCTCGAGCGGCTGCTCGCGGGCACGCCGCTGGAGGGCCTGGTCGATCCGCACGAGCTGGCGCAGACGGTGTCCGCGGGCTTCATCGGCCTGGAACTGCTGGAGGCGGTCGGTGGACACGACGACCAGGCGCTGTTTGCCGCCCTGGACGACGTCGCCCGCCTGATGGACGTCGTGCTGGAGGCGGGCCTGCTCCAGCGCAGCGTCCTGCGGCGCCGCCTGCGCGACCCCGCGCGGCCCGCGCCAAAGCGCAAGCCAAAGGCCTGAGTGCGGCGCTTCAGCCCAGCTCGGGATTCACGACAAGCCGAACCGGGTTGCCTTCCTTGTTCGCCAGGCGCTCCACGCCGCGCCCGACGTCCTCCAGCGGCAGCACGTCGCTGATCGAGCCCGACACGTCCAGCCGCCCCGACGCCACCAGGTCGACCAGTTCGTCCAGATGGCGTTTCTGGTAGCCGAGGTGGCCGAGCACGCTCTGTGACTGGATGCCGAGCACGACGCCCGGACCGAGCTGCAGTGGTTCGAACGACAGGCCCACCATGAGCAGGCGGCCGAACCGCCCGAGGCAGGTCAGTCCCTGCGCGAGCACCGCGTTCGCGCCGAACAAGTCGACCGCCACGTCCAGGCCGAGCCCGCCGGTGAGGCGCATGACCTCGCTCTGGACGTCCTGGCTCGATGGGTCGAGCGCGTGGTCGGCGCCCATCACCAGCGCGCGCTCGCGCGCGGCCTCGTTGGGGTCCACCGCGATGATCGTCGCCGCGCCCACCATGCGGGCGATCTGCACCGCGTGGACGCCCAGGCCGCCGATGCCCCACAGCCCGACGGTCTCGCCCGCCTTCAGCCCGGCGCGGTCGATCAGCCCGGCGTACGGGGTCGAGACCGCATCGGCGAGGATCGCCGCTTGCTCGATCGGCACGTGGTCGGGCACCGGGGTCAGCGTGAACGACGGCACCGCGATGTACTCGGCCCACGCGCCGTCGTAGGCGAAGCCCATGATCATGAACTGCAGGCATTCGTCCACGCGCCCGCGCACACAGTTCGCGCAGCCCAGGCACGGCTTGCCGCCGGTCATGGCCACGCGCTGGCCCACCTGCCAGCCCTGGACGCTTTCGCCCAGCGCCTCGATCACCCCGGCCGCCTCGTGGCCGGGCGTCAGCTCGGGCAGCATCCCGGGCAGAGAGCCGTCGATGAGGTGGACGTCGGACAGGCAGATCCCGCAGGCCTGCACCTTGACCAGGACGTCCATCGGGCCCAGCGGGGGGACGGGGACGTCGGTGACTGTCAGCGTCCGCGCGCGCTGGTCGAACCGCGCCGCGCGCATGGTGTCCGTCATGGCCTGCTCCTGCCGCGGGCTCGCGGCGGTCGTGGGGACTGCGGGCAGGCTAGAGCAACCGGTGACGCCGCGGTGGTGCGGGGTCGTTGTGTTGCGGCCACGCGGCGCGCAGGATGCGCGCATGAGACGCGCTGCGCCGCCTTGGCCCGCCCGTGTGCCCGACCGCCTGCTGCTGGCGTTGGTCGTGCTGGGGACGCTGCTGTTCCTGGTCCTCGCCGCCGCCAACCCGATCGCGCCGGACCACCTGCTGCGCATGCAGCTCGCTGGGACGCCGCAGCGGTGGAACGCGGTCCTGGCCGACGGCGCGACGCTCGAGGCGCTCCGTACGCACCTCGTGCAGGACGTCGTGGGCATAATCCCCGGCTACACCGTGGCGCTGACGGCGCTGTTCACGCTGCGCTGGCGGCGGGCCGTTGCGCGCGGCGCGACCGAGGCGCGTAGGCGGGCGCTGCTGCGCTCGGCGTGGCTGCCCCTGGCCGTCGCGGCGGTCGACCTGGTCGAGAACGCGGGCATGTGGGCCGCCAGCGGCGCGGGCGAACCGGCCGCGGCGCTCGTGGGCGCGACCTCGGCGGCGGCGGCGGTCAAATGGGCACTGGTGCTCGCGACGCTGCTCGGTCCCGCCGCCGCCGCCCTGCGCGAGCGCTGACCTACTTGGTGGTGGCGATGCCACCGTCGACGGGGATCACTGCGCCGGTGACGTACGACGCGGCCCGCGACGACAGGTAGATCGCCACGCCGGCCATGTCCTCGGGGCGGCCGATGCGGCCCAGCGGGCAGCCCGCGACGATCGCTTCCTCGAACGCCTCCAGAGTCGCGGCCATCATCTTGCTGGGGAACGGACCTGGCGCGACGGCGTTCACGGTGATGTGCTCGGCCGCGAGGCGCTTGGCGAGGTGGCGCGTGAGCTGGTGCACCGCCGCCTTGCTCGCCGAGTAGGCGTAGGTCTCGAGCATCGGCACGTGGATGCCGTCGATCGAGCCGATGTTGATCACGCGCGCGGGGTCGTCCTGCGTCCCGGCGGCGCGCAACTGCGGCAGCAGCGCGCGCGTCAGGTGGAACACGCCCTTTACGTTGACGCCGAGCACCTTGTCCCACGCCTCGTCGGAGTAGGTCTCGATCGGCTCGCCCCAAGTGGCCCCGGCGTTGTTCACCAGGATGTGCACGGTGTGCTCGCGCTGCGCGACCTCGGCGGCGAAGCGGTCGCACTCGGCCTGGCTCGACAGGTCGGCGGGGATCGCGATGCACTCGCCGAACTCGCTCAGCTCCCGCGCGGTCTCGGCGCACTGCTCGGCTTTGCGCGCCGTGATGTACACGCGCGCGCCGGCGTGGACGAAGCCCTCGGCGATCATGCGGCCGATGCCGCGGCTTCCTCCGGTGACGACGGCGACCTTGCCGTCGATGGCGAACAGCTCCTGCAGCACGTCGTTCACGTCCGGCCTCCCGCTCGATGGATTCGCGGCGGCAGCATCGCCCGCGGGGGGAGCGGGTGTCCAACCGCCGGGGCCAGCGGGAAAAGTCCTTGTCCTGATGTGACAGAACTCGTAGCGTTGTTACATCGTTCTGTGTCGACGTTCGCCGAAGGGGAAGCACCATGAGCCAGCGCATCTACGCCATGCCGACCGACATCACGGGCTGGACCGTGCCGGGCGTCGCGAACGTGCAGTTCAACTGGGAGTACGACAACGGGCGCGACAAGCTCCTCTCGCTGTACGAGAAGGGCAAGAACAAGCAGTGGAACACCAACGAGCGCATCGACTGGTCGATCGAGATCGACCTCGAGGACACCGCCGGGATGCCCGACGAGTACGTGCCGCTGTTCGGCTCGCCGCTGTGGGACCGCCTCGACCGCGCCGAGAAGAACCGGGTGCGCCACCACTACGGCGCCTGGCTCAACAGCCAGTTCCTGCATGGTGAGCAGGGCGCGCTGATCTGTGCCGCGCGCATCGTGGAGACCGTGCCGGACATCGACGCGAAGTGGTACGGCGCGACGCAGGTGATGGACGAGGCACGCCACGTCGAGACCTACGCGCGCTACCTGCACACCAAGCTCGAACTCGCGTACCCGATCAACCCCCACCTCAAGGAACTGCTGAACAACACGCTCACCGACAGCCGCTGGGACATGACCTACCTCGGCATGCAGATCATGATCGAGGGCGTGGCGCTCGCGGCGTTCAGCATGATCCGCGACTTCACCGGCGAGCCGCTGAGCAAGGCCATCAACGCCTACGTGATGCAGGACGAGGCGCGCCACGTCGCGTTCGGCCTGCTCGCGCTCAAGGACGCCTACGCGGACATGACCCAGGCCGAGAAGACCGAGCGCGAGGAGTTCGTGGTCGAGGCGAGCTACTTGCTGCGCGACCGCTTCCTCGCCCGCGAGGTGTGGGAGAACCTCGGCTTCGACGCCGACGAGTGCGTCGGGTACGTGAACAACCACCAGATGCTGGGCGAGTTCCGCAAGGCGCTGTTCAGCCGCGTCGTGCCGAACGTGAAGAAGATCGGCCTGTGGGGCCCGAAGGTCCAGGAGGCCTTCGTCGACATGGGTGTGATGCAGTTCCAGGACATGGACCCCGACGAGTCGTTTGCGCGGGACGAATCCATCGCCGAGGAGCTCGACCGCCTCATGGAGCAGGGTCGCCACCGCGAGATCCGCTACATGTGGGAGACCGACGCCGAGCAGGTCGCCGAGACCATCGCCGTCGGCATCGCCGCCGAGGAAGCCGGCGAATGACCGAGGTGTGTTGCCTTTGACCACCTCAGGTGGTCAGAACCAACACACCCCGGGTTGCGGCTAGAGCACGCAGGCTGCCGCGGCGATCCGCATGCGGCCCGGGAACCACAGGCCCATGCTCATCATTGTCGTGGTCGTGCCCGAGGTGGGGCCGTCGCAGCTTCCGCCTCCGCCTCCGCCGCTGGTCGACGTGGGGCTGGGGCTCGGGCTGGGGCTCGCCGTCGTCGGTTCGGGATCCGGCGTCGGGTCGGTCGTCGGGTTCGGCGTCGGGTCGGTGGTCGGGTTCGGCGTCGGTTCCGGATCGGTGGTCGGGTTCGGCGTCGGGTCGGTGGTCGGGTCGGTGGTCGGGTTCGGCGTCGGGTCGGTGGTCGGGTCCGTGGTCGGGTCGGGCACCGGGTCGGTGGTCGGGTCGGTGGTCGGCTCGGGATCCACGCTGACGACGGGTTCGATCGCCGCGGGTGGTTCCTCGGTGGCGCCGCCGTCGTCGGACACCACGGCGTCGTCGCTCGCGCCCGTGGGGATGGCGAGGCCAAGGCCTGAACCGCCGTCGGTGTGGTCGGCGCTGTCACCACCACTCGACGCACCGCCACTCGACGCGCCGCCGCTCGACGAATCGTCGGTGACGCTGTCGTCGCTGTCCGAACGGAGAGACTGCCCGGCGCTCTGCGCGGCCTCGTGGCACACACCGGACGGCACGCGCGAACCGCAGACGAGTCCGTGGCGGTTGCCGTCGCGGCCGAGCAGCGCCGAGACCGTGGCGGGAAGTGGGCCCGAATGGATCGGCAGGATCGGGGCATTGAACCGGGCGGAGTACGCCGCCGCGGCGAACCCCTCGGCCCACGAGGACGGGTCCAGCGCGTTCACCAGCACGAAGCGCTCCGCCTCGCCGCGCTGCTCGGCGACCGCGGCACCGGTCTCGGCGCGCGAGGGACCGGCGATGCGATTGATCTCTACGCCGAGGGCTTCGAGCTGCCCGGCGGCCGCCTGGGCCACCGCGCTGCGCCCGCCGACCACCTGCACCGACGTGATGCCGGCTCGCTCGATGTAGAGAGCGGTGGCGTCGCTGATCGGACCGGGCTGGGTCAGCAGCACCGGCCAGCGCTCGGCGGCCGCCCAGCCGCCCGCCACGACGGCGTCCACGAACATGGCCGCGGGATCGTCGCCGGGAGCCGGGAAGGCGCGGGCCAGAATCGCCGTGGTGGCGCGGGGGAGCGCGGTCTCGGCTACGGCGAGGGCGGTCTCCACACGCGTGGGGCCGCTGAGGCGGGTGACGCCCATGCCCATGGCTTCGACCGAAGCCTCGACCGCGGGCGTCATGGCGGCGGTGCCGCCCAGCAGGTAGAGCTGGCGTGGCTGCAGCCGCGACAGCTCCGCCGCGGTGCGCTCGTCCAGTTCACCCGAGGGCGTGAGCAGCAGCGGCCGGCTGTCCTGAAGGCCGCCGGACGCGAACGCGTCGGCGAAGTCGTCGTCGCGGCCCAGCACCACCTCGTCGGCGCCGTCGCGGAACGTGAGTCGGCTGAACGCGATCGCGGCGCCCACGTTGTCGCCCGCCGCCATCTGAACCGTGTCGGTGTAGGCGTCGGCCGTCGCCGCCGTCGCCGTCCCGGGTCCGGCCGCCACGTTCGCGGCCAGCAGGGCGCAGCACAGCAGCACTCGTCCGCTTCGTCGCACCTGCGTCACCGCCTTCATCACGCCTCCATCGATCTAGAAATCGTCTGAAGCGGATTCGTCTGGCGAGGGAGTGCACTTGACCTTCGACGCCGAAGATCACCCGTCTGTGTGACATCCGTATTCACGGATGGGCTATGTGAATGTCCGGATTGAGAATGAATGCCTCGAATGTCGAGGCGAATGATCCGATGAAGCGCGCCGGGCGCCGCCGTGGGAACATGGAAGCAGCGATTGTTGTTCTCTCAACGACTTAGCACCAAGACCCGCAGCACACAGGAGCACGTCATGCCCGCAGTCACCGTGGAGAACCCGCTGGCCCTGGAGGCCATCCGCCGTCCCGACCCCGCCGGGCGGCGCGGCGAGCGCGACGTCGTGTCGATCACTTCTGCGCCGAGCGCGTTCGAGGGCGAGGGCTTCCCCGTCAAGCGCGCATTCGCGGGCGTGGACCTGGCGCTGCTCGACCCGTTCATCCATCTCGACCAGATGGGCGAGGTCGAGTATGCGCCGGGCGAGCCCAAGGGCACGTCCTGGCACCCTCACCGCGGCTTCGAGACCGTGACCTACATGATCGACGGGGTCATGGACCACCAGGACAGCCATGGCGGCGGCGGGTCGATCACCGACGGGGACACCCAGTGGATGACCGCGGGCAGCGGCCTGCTCCACATCGAGGCTCCGCCCGGGTGGCTGGTCGCGCGTGGCGGGCTGTTCCACGGCTTCCAGCTGTGGGTGAACCTGCCCCGCGAGATGAAGATGACCGCTCCCCGCTATCAGGACATTCGCGGCAGCGAGGTCCGGCTGCTGCGCAGCCACGACGGTGGGGCGCTGCTGCGCGTCATCGCGGGCGAGGTCGACGGTCACGCCGGTCCGGGCACGACGCACACGCCGATCACGCTCGTGCACGCCACGCTCGAACCAGGCGCGCGCCTGGAGCTGCCGTGGCGCAGCGACTTCAACGCGCTCGCCTACGTCCTGAACGGCCACGGCGAGGTCGGTGCGAACCGCCGGCCGATCAGTCCCCACCAGCTCGCGGTGTTCGGCGAGGGCGACCACCTCGTGCTCACGGCCGCCGGGCGTCAGGAGAGCCGCAGCCCCGCGATGGACGTGCTGATTCTGGGGGGCCTGCCGATCCGCCAGCCGGTCGCCTGGTACGGCCCGTTCGTGATGAACACGCGCGCGGAGGTGTTCCAGGCCGTCGAGGACTTCAACGCCGGGCGCCTGGGCGTCATCCCCGCGGCAGGCCGGATGCCCCACACCGCTCCTGGCGACGCGCCCCAGTCCAGCAGCTGATCCGTCCGCGTTGGCGGCTCCGGCGTGGCCGGGTACCATTCCCGGCACATCGACAGGGCCAACGTCGTCCCTGGCGAAGCGATCCGCACCACCACGATCCCTTTGTCGCCAGGAATGACGTGATGCGCCAGCCTCCGGGCCCCCAGGGCCTGTACTCACCCGACTTCGAGCACGACGCCTGCGGCGTCAGCTTCGTCGTGGACCTCAAGGGCCGCGCCAGCCACGACATCGTGGCCCAGGGCGTCACAGCGCTGTGCAACCTGGAGCACCGCGGCGCCTCGGGCGCCGAGGCCAACACCGGCGACGGCGCCGGCATCCTGATCCAGGTCCCTGACGGCTTCCTGCGCGAGGTCGTGGACTTCGCCCTGCCCCCCGTCGGCGCCTATGCCGTGGGCATGGCGTTCCTGCCGCGCGACCCCGCCGGGGCCGCCGCGGCCGTGGCGGCCATCGAGGCCATCGCCGCCGAGGAGTCCGTGCGGGTGCTGGGCTGGCGCGACGTGCCGGTCGACGACTCGATGATCGGCGAGACCGCGCGCGGCGTGCAGCCGGGCTTCCGGCACGTGTTCGTGGCCGCCCAGGCACCGGACGGTTCGGACCTCGCCGGCCTGAGGCTGGACCGGGCGGTCTACCCGTTCCGCAAGCGCGCCGAGCACGAGGTCGACGGCGTCTACTTCCCGAGCCTGTCCAGCCGCACGCTGGTCTACAAGGGCATGCTCACCACGCCGCAGCTCGCGCAGTTCTTCCCCGACCTGGCCGACCAGCGCGTCGAGAGCGCCCTGGCGCTGGTGCACTCGCGCTTCTCCACCAATACGTTCCCGAGCTGGCCGCTGGCGCACCCGTACCGCTTCGTGGCGCACAACGGCGAGATCAACACCCTGCAGGGCAACCGCAACTGGATGCGCGCGCGCGAGGCGCTGCTCGCCGGCGACGCGATCCCCGGCGACCTCGCGCGCTGCTTCCCGATCGTCACGCCCGGCGCGAGCGACTCGGCGAGCTTCGACGAGGTGCTGGAGCTGCTGCACCTCGGCGGGCGCCCGCTGCCGCACGCCGTGCTGATGATGATCCCGGAGGCGTGGGAGAACCACGCGCAGATGTCGGCCGAGCGCAAGGCGTTCTACAAGTTCCACGGCTCGATGATGGAGCCGTGGGACGGCCCGGCGTCGATCGCGTTCACCGACGGCACCGTGATCGGCGCCGTGCTCGACCGTAACGGGCTGCGCCCGTCGCGCTACTGGGTGACCGCGGACGACCGCGTGATCATGGCCAGCGAGGTCGGCGTCCTGGACATCGACCCCGCGCAGGTCGTGCAGAAGGGCCGCCTGCAGCCAGGCCGCATGTTCCTGGTCGACACCGCGCAGGGCCGCATCATCGGCGACGACGAGATCAAGGACGCGCTCGCCGCCGAGCATCCCTACGGCGACTGGCTGGCCCAGGGCATGGTGTCGCTGGGCGAGCTGCCCCCGCGCCCGGCCCTGCTGCCCCAGCACGCCTCGGTGGTCCAGCACCAGCGCCTGTTCGGCTACACCAGCGAAGAGGTCCGCATCATCCTGCAGCCGATGGCGGGCAAGGGCATCGAGCCGATCGGCTCGATGGGTTCGGACACGCCGATCGCGGTGCTGTCCGAGCGTTCGCGCCTGCTGTACGACTACTTCACGCAGCTGTTCGCGCAGGTCACCAACCCGCCGCTGGACGCCATCCGCGAGGAGCTCGTCACGTCGCTGCGCCAGCGCCTGGGGCCCGAGGGCAACCTGCTCGACGCGACGCCCGCGCACGCCCACCAGCTCGAGCTGCCGTTCCCGATCCTGTCCAACGACGAGCTCGCGAAGCTGCAGTACATCGACGAGGAGGGCGGGCCCGCCAAGGCGCGCGGCTTCCGCACGTTCACCATCGACGGCTTGTTCGCGGTCGCCGAGGGCGGCGATGGCCTGCGCCGCGCGATCGAGGACGTGCGCGCCAGGGTCAGCGCCGCGATCGCCGACGGCCACAACATCATCGTGCTGTCCGACCGCTACACCACAGCCGAACTCGCGCCGATCCCTGCGCTGCTGCTGACCTCGGCCGTGCACCACCACCTGATCCGCGAGAAGACCCGTACCCGCGTTGGCCTCGTCGTCGAGACCGGCGAGGCGCGCGAGGTGCACCACATGGCGCTACTGATCGGCTACGGCGCCGCGGCGGTGAACCCCTACCTCGCGTTCGAGACGATCGAGGACCTGATCCGTGCCGGGGTGATCGACCTTCCGAGTGAGAAGGCGGTCGCGAACTACATCAAGGCGGCCGGCAAGGGCGTGCTGAAGGTGATGTCCAAGATGGGCATCTCGACGGTCGCGTCCTACACCGGCGCGCAGGTGTTCGAGGCGATCGGGCTGTCGCAGGAGCTGGTGGACGAGTACTTCACCGGCACGGTCAGCCGCCTGGGCGGCGTCGGGCTGGACGTGCTGGCCGAGGAGGTCGCGCTGCGCCACCGCCGCGCCTTCCCCGACCGCCCCGCCGAGCTCGCGCACCGCGAGCTCGAGATCGGCGGCGAGTACCAGTGGCGCCGCGAGGGCGAGTTCCACCTGTTCAACCCCGAGACGGTGTTCAAGCTGCAGCACGCCACGCGTGCGGGGCGCTACGACGTGTTCAAGCAGTACACGCGCATGGTGGACGACCAAGCCGAGCGCCTGGGCACCTTGCGCGGGCTGTTCCGCCTGAAGGCCGGGGAGCGCCCGCCCGTGCCGATCGAGGAGGTCGAGGCGGCGAGCGAGATCGTCAAGCGTTTCTCGACGGGTGCGATGAGCTACGGCTCGATCTCGAAAGAGGCGCACGAGACGCTCGCGATCGCCATGAACCGGCTGGGCGCGAAGTCCAACACCGGCGAGGGCGGGGAGGACCCTGACCGCTTCGTCGTCGACCCCAACGGCGACAGCCGCCGCAGCGCGATCAAGCAGGTCGCTTCCGGCCGCTTCGGCGTGACCAGCGAGTACCTGGTCAACAGCGACGACATCCAGATCAAGATGGCCCAGGGCGCCAAGCCCGGCGAAGGCGGCCAGCTCCCGGGCTCCAAGGTGTATCCGTGGATCGCCAAGACGCGGCACTCTACGCCCGGCGTGGGGCTGATCTCGCCGCCGCCGCACCACGACATCTATTCGATCGAGGACCTGGCGCAGCTGATCCACGACCTCAAGAACGCCAACCGCCACGCGCGCGTGCACGTGAAGCTGGTGGCCGAGGTCGGCGTGGGCACGGTCGCCGCAGGTGTGAGCAAGGCGCACGCCGACGTGGTGCTGATCTCGGGCCACGACGGCGGCACCGGCGCCTCGCCGCTGACGTCGCTCAAGCACGCCGGCGCGCCGTGGGAGCTGGGTCTGGCCGAAACGCAGCAGACGCTGCTGCTCAACGGCTTGCGCGACCGCATCGTCGTGCAGACCGACGGCCAGCTGAAGACCGGTCGCGACGTGATCATCGCGGCGCTGCTCGGGGCGGAGGAGTACGGCTTCGCGACCGCGCCGCTGGTGGTGTCGGGCTGCATCATGATGCGTGTGTGTCACCTGGACACCTGCCCGGTGGGCGTGGCGACGCAGAACCCCGAGTTGCGCGCGCGCTTCAGCGGCAAGCCCGAGTTCGTCGTGAACTTCTTCGAGTACATCGCCGAGGAGGTGCGCGAGCTGCTGGCCGAGCTGGGCTTCCGCACGCTGGCCGAGGCCATCGGCCACGCGGAGCTGCTCGACACGCGCGAGGCGGTCGACCACTGGAAGGCCTCCGGGCTCGACCTTACGCCGATCCTCACGATGCCCGACCTGGCCGAGGGCACGCCGCTGCACTGCGTGACCACGCAGGACCACGGCCTGGACCGCGCCCTGGACAACGAGCTGATCGCGCAGGCGCGCGCGGCCCTGGAGGATGCGTCCCCGGTGCGTTTCGCCTCGCCGATCCGCAACGTCAACCGCACGGTCGGCACGATGCTCGGCGCCGAGGTCACCCGCCGCTACGGCGGCAAGGGCCTGCCCGAGGACACCATCCAGATCGACTTGCGCGGCTCGGCCGGGCAGAGCTTCGGCGCATTCCTGCCCGCCGGTGTCACGCTGCGGCTGCAAGGCGACGCGAACGACTACGTCGGCAAGGGCCTGTCGGGCGGGCGCCTGGTGGTGCATCCCGACGCGGCCGCGCCGTTCAAGGCCGAGGAGAACATCGTCGCCGGCAACGTGTGCCTGTACGGCGCCACGAGCGGCGAGGCGTTCTTCCGCGGCGTGGTGGGCGAACGCTTCGGCGTGCGCAACTCGGGCGCCACGGCGGTCGTGGAGGGCGTGGGCGACCACGCCTGCGAGTACATGACGGGCGGGCGGGTGGTCGTGCTCGGTCGCACCGGCCGCAACTTCGGCGCCGGCATGTCGGGCGGCATCGCCTACGTGTACGACGCCGACGGCACGTTCCCGCCGTTGGTGAACCCCGAGATGGTCGACCTCGACCCGCTGGACGCCGAGGACCGGGCGTTCCTCGGCTCGATCGTGGAGCGACACGAGCGAGAGACCGGTTCGGCGGTGGCGCAGGCGCTGTTGGCCGGCTGGGACACGGCGGTCGAGCGGTTCGTGAAGATCATGCCCAAGGACTACAAGCGCGTGCTCGAGGCGATGCGCATCGCCGAGGAGACGGGAGTGCCGGTGGACGAGGCAGTCATGGCGGCCGCTCATGGGTGAGCCGACCGGATTCCTGAAATGGACCCGCGAGACGCCGACGCGGCGCCCCGTGCCGCTGCGCGTGCACGACTGGCACGAGGTCTACGAGCCGTTCCCGGCCGAGAAGCTCCAGGTCCAGGCGGGGCGTTGCATGGACTGCGGCATCCCGTTCTGCAACATGGGCTGCCCGCTGGGCAACCTGATCCCGGACTGGAACGACCTCGTGTACCGCGACCGCTGGCGCGACGCGATCGAGCGCCTGCACGCGACCAACAACTTCCCCGAGTTCACCGGGCGGCTGTGCCCCGCGCCGTGCGAGGCCGCGTGCGTGCTGGGCATCAACCAGCCCGCGGTGACGATCAAGCAGGTCGAGGTCGAGATCATCGAGCATGCCTTCAACGAGGGTTGGGTGACGCCGGTGGTCCCCGACGTCGAGACCGGCAAGCGCGTCGCGGTTGTCGGCTCGGGCCCGGCGGGACTTGCGGCGGCGCAGCAGCTGCGCCGCGCCGGGCACGGCGTGACCGTGTTCGAGCGCGCGGACCGCATCGGCGGGCTTCTCCGGTACGGCATCCCCGAGTTCAAGATGGAGAAGCGCTTCCTCGACCGCCGTCTGGCGCAGATGGAGGCCGAGGGCGTCGAGTTCCGCGTCAACGCAAACGTCGGCGTGGACGTGGGGGTCGACGAGCTGCGGCGCGACTACGACGCGATCGTGCTGGCAGGCGGCGCCACCTGGGCGCGCGACCTGCCGATCCCCGGGCGCGAGTTCACCGGCGTGTACCAGGCGATGGAGTACCTGCCCTGGGCCAACCGTGTGGCGATCGGCGAGCTGGAACGCTCGCCCATCCACGTCGAGGGGCGCAAGGTCGTGATCATCGGCGGCGGCGACACCGGCGCGGACTGCCTGGGCACCGCCCACCGGCAGGGCGCGGCGAGCGTGCACCAGTTCGAGATCATGCCGCTGCCGCCCGAGGAGCGGACCGCGGCGATGCCGTGGCCGACCTACCCGATGACCTACCGCGTCTCCTCGGCGCACGAGGAGGGCGGGGAGCGCGTGTACTCGGTCAACACCGAGTGCTTCCTGGGCGACGAGGACGGCAACCTGCGCGGCCTGCGCGCGCACGAGGTACAGCAGGTGGTCGAGGACGGCCGCATGCGCTTCGACAGGATCGAGGGCACCGACTTCGAGCTCGAGTGCGACTACGTGTTCCTGGCGATGGGCTTCGTCGGCCCGGAGCGGGCGGGGCTGCTCGACCAGCTCGGCGTGGAGCTCGACGCGCGCGGCAATGTGGCGCGCGACGGCGAGTGGAAGGCTTCGGTCGACGACGTGTTCGTCTGCGGCGACATGGGCCGCGGCCAGTCCCTGATCGTCTGGGCGATCTCCGAGGGGCGCGCGTGCGCCCAGGCGGTCGACCGGCACCTGGTGGGCCGCACCCTGCTGCCCGCGGCGATCACGCCGACGGCGCGCCCCATCGGCTGAGCGCTCGCCGCACGCCCGCTGTGCCCAAAGCGCGAGGGCGCCGTCTTTTGCTATCCCCAAGTCTGCTCGTTAGGCTGTGAATCGTTCGCCCGGCTGATGTGGTTCGACTTACCATTGCCGGACGGCTGACGGTGCACTGTTCAGGGAGCGGCAACGGGGGCAGAACCTGTGGCGAAGCAGACCGTGCATCAGCCCGGCGACGGGCGGGTGCTGCAGATCGGCGACGACCGCGCGACGGTCATTCTCGACGCGTCCGCGACGGGCGGTGCCTTCGCGCTGGTCGAGTATCTGCTCGCGCCCGGCAGCGGACCGGGACAGCACACCCACGACGGCCACGAGTCCTACTGGATCCTCGAGGGCGACGTGATCTTCCGCCTCGGCAAGGACCAGCACGAGTTGCGTCCGGGGGCGTTGCTGCACGTGCCACCCGGTGTGGTGCACGGTTTCCGCAACGAGACCGACCAGCCCGCGAAGCTGTTGTGGCTGTTCTCTCCGGCCATCGCCCTGGACCGCATGGGCTGGCTTCAGAAGTAAGGTCGGACGCGACGAGGCCCCGGGTTTCCCCGGGGCCTCGCGCTACAGATCTGGCGTCCGAAGCGGACTAACCGACGATCTGGACGTTCGCCGCCTGGGCGCCCTTGGGGCCCTGCGTGATCTCGAACTCCACACGAGCGCCCTCGGCGAGCGTCTTGAAGCCGTTCGAGTTGATCGCGGAGTAATGGACGAAGACGTCCTCGCCACCCTCCTGCGAAATGAAGCCGAAGCCCTTGTCGTCGGAGAACCACTTCACGGTGCCAACAGCCATGGTGTTGCCCTCATCTTTCTGCATGCGGACCGGTCGAAGCTTCTCGACCTGCCCTGAGGGGCTGCCCTGGTGTTGCACCACTGCAGACGTCACGTACTTCGTGCCCTCGAACCTCAAGGCTACCAGGCAGGATGGTGCGCAACAGGACTTGTTTGGGCTTGGCGCAAAGGGGACGGAATGGACGAGCCGGCGGCGTTCTTCGAACCGCTCGGTGCGACGCGGTTCGCGGCGACGGCGGCGACGCTGGGGCCGTGGGGCGGAGGGAACCAGCACGGCGGTCCGCCGTGCGCGCTGCTGGGGCGGGCGTTCGAACGGCACGAGCCCGAGGACGGGCTGGGCATCGTGCGCTTCACGGCCGAGATCCTGCGCCCGGTGCCCCAGGCCACGCTGGACGTCGACGTGCGCACGGTGCGCGGCGGGCGCAACGTGCAGTTGCTGGAGGCCGTGCTGTCGTGTGAGGGCGTGGAGCTGATCCTGGCGCGGGCCTGGCGGATGCGGGCGCAGTCCGGCGGCGTCGCGGCCGGGACGGGCGGGGCGCCGATGCCTGGTCCCGAGACCGGTGTGGCGGTCCCGTTCTTCGACGTGGGACTGCCGGTCGGCTACCACACCGCGATGGAGTGGACGTTCCTGGACGGGGCGTTCCTGGATGCAGGGCCCGCGCGCGTGTGGATGCGCATGCGGCTGCCGTTGATCCCTGGTGAGGAGCCGAGCCCGGTGCAGCGCGTGCTGTGCACGGCCGACTCCGGCAACGGGGTCAGCGCCGAGGCCGACGCCCGCGAGCTGCTGTTCATCAACACCGACCTGACGGTGCACCTGCGGCGGCCGCCGCGCGGGGAGTGGATCGGCATGGACGCGCGCACGGTGATCGAGCCCGACGGGGTGGGCCTGGCCGAGACCGTGCTGCACGACCTCGACGGGCCGATCGGGCGGGGCGCGCAGATCCTGTTCGTGTCACGGCGCGGGTGAGCGCCGTCTGCCACTGGGGCCTGACGCCGGTACGCTCGTCACGTCGGGGAGTCGGCCAGGCGGCCGCGGCGGGGCAACCCGCTGAGGAAAGTCCGGACTCCACAGGGCAGGACGCTGGGTAACCCCCAGGCGCGGCGACGCGTGGAAAGTGCCACAGAGAGCAGACCGCCGAACGGCCTCGCGAGAGGTGCGTGGTGAGGGTGAAAGGGTGCGGTAAGAGCGCACCGGCGCCGGCGGTGACGCCGGCGGCCAGGTAAACCCCGTCCGGAGCAAGGCCAAGCAGGCGCGTCATGAGGCTGCCCGCCCAGCGCCAGGTAGGCCGCACCGAGGTCGACGGCAACGTCGGCCCCAGAGAGATGGTCGCCACTCACGCGAGTGAGGACAGAATCCGGCTTATCGGCCGGCTCCCCGACACCCACCGTACCCATGCACCCAGCTGATTGGGTTCGTTCAAGCTCACATCCGAGCGCTGATGCACCCAGTCGATTGGGTGCATGGGTACGCAGGGGGGGTTAGCTGAGGTCGAGGAGGGCGTCCTCGCCGAGGCGGTCGCGCACGAGCTGTTCGAGGTAGGCCATGCGCTCGACGCTCTGGGCGTGCTTGCGGCGCAGTCGCTTGAGCTCGACCAGCGCGGTGCCCGCGACGTCGGGGCCGTCGCCTTCGAACGCCGGGCACAGCGAGCGGAAGTCGCACCAGGGGCACAGGCCCGACGGCTTGGGCTCGAACGCCTCGGCCCGCACCAGCCCCGCGACCTCGCGCACCGCGGCCACCGCCGCGTCGGTGTCGATCTCGTCGCGGCCGACCGTGACGCGCACGCCGGGGACCACGAAGTCCAGCGCGACCCACTCGGGCTCTTGCCCCCACAGCTCGCGCGCCGCGATCGTGTAGATCGCGAGCTGGAGGCTGCCCGCCACCTGCTTGCGGTTCTTGGCCTTGCGGTTGGTCTTCCAGTCGACGATGCCGATGCCGCCCGACGGGGTGCGGGCCACATGGTCGATCGAGCCGACCACCTGCACGTCGTCGCCCAGGTCGATCTCGAACCACTCCTCGGTGGCGACCGCCGGGCGGTAGGACGGCGCGTAGCGCTGGTGGTGCTCGGCGAGCACGTTGCGCGCGTGCTGGTACCACTTCAGCTTCTCGTCGCGCGCCATGCCCTCGAAGCCGGTGTCGTCCCAGTGGTCGTACAGCGCCTGCCACAGCGCCTCGACCGGCGGCGGCTCGGGCAGCTTCTGGTCCCACCACGCTTCCAGCGCGGCGTGGATCGACGAACCCCAGCTCAGTTCCGGACCGGGGATCGACGGCAGCTTGTCGAGGTAGGAGAAGCGGAACTTGAGCGGGCACGTCTGATAGGTGTCCACGCGCGAGAAGGACAGCCGCAAGCCGTCCGGTGCGAGAACGTCGGGCTCGACCGGGCCGGGTGCGGGGGTGGCGGGCGCGCCCTCAGCCGTGGTGCTCATGGGTGCAGGGTAATCCCTGACTGCGACAGCCGAGCGTCAAGTCCACGGCCATGGTCGGCTAGCCTGCGGCCCCATGCGGACCTCCACGAGCGTGCGGCACTTCGGCCAGGGACTGGTGATCGGCGCGGGCGAACTGGTGCCCGCTGTGGGCGCGGGGACCATGGCGGTGATCCTGGGGATCTACGAGCGCGCGATCGACTCGATTCGGGCGGGCTCAGGGCTGCGGCTGCGCGAGGTCGACTGGGGGCTGGTCGTGCCGGCCGGCCTGGGCGCGGTGATCGCCCTGGCGCTCGGTTCGCGCGTCGTCCCCGATGTGCTCGACGCATATCCGGCCGCGTCGCAGGCGGTGCTGTTCGGCCTGGTGGCCGGGGCGCTGATCGTCCCGTGGCGCCAGATCGGCCGCGCCGGCGCGCGGGCATGGATGCTCGCCGCTGCCGGAGCGGTGATCGGCGCGTCGCTCGCGTATCTCCCCGGGCGCGATCTCGACCATCCCGCCGCGGCGCTCGTCGTGGTCGCCGGGCTCGTGGTGAGTGCCGCGATCGTGCTGCCGGGCGTCAGCGCGTCGTTCATCCTGCTGGCGTTCGGGCTGTACGAGACCACGCTGCGCGCGGTGGACCAGCGCGACCTGGCTTATCTCGCGGCGCTGGGCGGGGGGGTCCTGCTCGGGCTGGTGCTGCTGTCGCGGGTGGTGGGCTGGCTGCTCGATCATCGCCCCGAGGCGACCTTCGCGGTGCTCACGGGCCTCATGGCCGGCTCGCTGCGCCTGCTGTGGCCGTGGACCGCCGACGAGGGGCGCCAGGCGTTCGCCCCGCCCTCAGCCCAGGCCGCCGCGGTCGCAGTCGCCCTGGCGGTGGCGGGGCTGTTGGTGGTCCGCTGGATTGTGCGCTTCGAAGGCGAACCCGAGGCCCAGGCCGCCGTCACCGACCCCGCATAAAACCCGGGGTGTGTTGGTTTTGACCACCTCAGGTGGTCAAAACCAACACACCCCGGGTCAGGGGTGGGTGAGGGCGGCGACGATCTGGTCGACCACGGCATCGGCGTAAGCGGCGACCTGCTCCACCGGCAGCGGCTGGATCGGGTGCGGCAGCTCGACCATGCGCACGCCGGGCATGCCGAGTACGCGCACCTGCTCCTCGGACTCGTGGCGGAATGGCTCGGTGCCCACGAGCACGGCCGGGATTCCCATCGACTCGAACGTCACGACGTCGTGCGAACCGCACGACACGCAGCTGCCTCAGTCGGCCAGCGCCTCGACCACCGCCCCGCAGCGGTCGGCCATCTGGATCACCTCGCCGGGCGCGGGACGCGTGAACGTCGGCTTGCGCAGCCGCACGACCTCGGCGACCCCGCGCGCCGTCAGCAGCTCCTCCAGCCGGTTGAGGAACTGCTCGCCCTTGGGCTTGTTGATGTCGAGGAAGCCGATCACGGCGCCCTCCAGCGTCGCCAGGCGCGGCGCCCGCTCCAGCGGCACGAGCGTGCGCTCGTCGATCGGGCTCACGTAGCGGTCCATGCTCACTCCTCGATCAGCCGGGTCACCGGCGTGCTGCCCAATCCGAATCCCGCCCACGGCCCCAGCACCGCGCTGAACCTGCCCGCGTCGCTGCCCGCCACCACGATCACGATCTCGTCGGGCGACAGGAACTTCGGCACGGCGAGGTCGTCGTCCTGCGCGTAGGTGATCAGCGGCGTCAACTCGCCCGAGCCCGACGCCTTCAACTGGCCCACCGTGCGCTTACTCAACTCGAACAGCCGCTCCTTGACCTGCTGCTTGCTCCAGCCCGCGTCGCCGAACGTCTTGGCGTGCTCGGTGCACAGGATCAGCGGTGTCTCGGCCGCCAGCGGATACCACGCGCCCGCCCACACGTCCGCCAGCCCCAGCGCCAGCGTCGCCGCCAGGCCCTCCGGTCCGGGGGAGTAGTGGTCGCTGATCATGCGCGGCCCCTCGACGCAGTACAGCGACACCGTGGACTGCTCGGGCGAGAAGCCCTTGTCGACGTGCAGCGGCGCCCACGGCGAGGCCTCCTCGCGCTCGGGGAAGCACAGCGACCATTTGTGCGGCCCGCCCAGCGTCGACTGGTCGAGCCCGCCCGCCGTCCCGCCGCCGGTCAGCGCCATCACCAGGCGCAGCGCGCGGCCGATCGTGGCGTTGGCGCGGTTGCCGAAGCCCAGCGCGTTCGATCCGCCGTTCATGCCGATGCGCGCGGCGACCGGCCCGTTCACCACGATCGCCGGCGCGGCCGGGTGGGTCGTGTTCTGCATGCCGTGCAGGTTGAAGGCGTCCTCGAGCGCCGCCTGCGCCACCGCGAGCACCACCGGGAAGTACTCCGGCGCGCAGCCCGCGAGCACCGCGCAGGCCGCCAGGCGCTCCATGGTCAGCATGCCCATCGCGGGCGCCACCTTGCCCAGCTCGATGCCGGGGTCGCGCCCGCCGAGCATGGCGCGCACGCGCTCGGGCGTCGGCGGCACCGTCGGCAGGCCGTCGTGCCAGCCCCGTTCCCACATCTCCTCGGCTCCGTCGCTACCCAGGGCCGCGCGGTCCTCGGCCTCCAGGCGCATGCCGGTCGTCTCGTCGTAGGTGTTGCGCGCCTGGCAGCCCGGCTTCATCGACGGCAGGTCGGTCGCGATGCGCGACGGGTCCCCGCCGACCGCCGCCAAAAAGCCCGCGACCGCCTCGGCGTCCCAGCCCTCCACACGGTCGCGCTCGGCGCCGTCGGGGCCGATCAGCACCAGCGTCGGCACGGTCTGCAGGCCATAGGCGGCCGACACCGGATAGGGGGCTGTCTCGACGAGCACCGTGCGCGCGCCGGCCAGGCCGGCCAGCTCGCGCGCCGCCTCGGGCGAGCCCTCGCTGATCACGACCACCTCGCCGCCCGCGTCGCGCATCGCCGCCAGCGTCGCGGTCGAGGTCGGGCAGTCGCGCTCGACGAACGCGAGCAGCACCGGGCCGTCCCGGTGCAACTCGTCCAGGCGCTGCACCCGACCGGTGACATCGGTCAGGACGAACGGTGGCGCTGCGGCCATCGACTGCCTCCCGCTTAGGCTGGCGCACATGATCCAGGTTCTGATCGACGCGGACAACCTTTCCGCACCGCGCCTCGCCGCGCTGCTGCGGGTGCTGCCGCTCGACGAGTGCCGGGTACTCGCGGTGGGCAGCCCGTTCGCGTTGGGCCAAGTCGAATGGCCGCGAGGAGTACGCACCGTTGAGGCGGTGGGTTGGCAGGCCGCGGACCTGTTGTTGGCCGAGGCGTACGAGCACGACGGTGAGCCGCTGGTGCTCGCCTCGGGCGACGGCGACTTCGGCGCGGTCGTCGCCGGTCACGAGGGCCCGGTGCTGGTGGTCAGCGACCGCCCCGCATCGATGCTGCGCCGTTCCGCCACCGTGATCGACCCGATCCAGGACGGCCTGGACGCGCTGCGCCAGTGGTTCGACGCGGTCCTCGACTGAGGCTGTGGACAGGCGGGGACGCCGTTCGGGCGAAGGTGGCAGGCTCATGGCATGTGGTCCGAGCCCCTGGTCCGGCTGCCCGAGCGGGTGTGCTTCTCGCTGCGGGACACCGGGCGCATCCTGCTGACCGTGGACGTGGCGGTCGAGGCGACGCCGCCCCAGTCCGACGACGGACGGCGGGCGCGCGCGATCCGCGCCCTCGTCACGCAGCGGCTGTGGCCAGAGCTCGGACGCTTGTTGGGCCAGGACGAGGAGGCGTAATGTGACCACCATGACCAGCACCGAGGATCAGGTCGGCGTGCTGCAGGCCTCGCGCATGTCCGGCATCCCGGGCGACGAGCTGTACATGATGATCTTCCAGGGGGAACTGGAGGCCACGCCGACGCGGGAACACGGCGTCCTCGTGTCGGTGGAGGACGTGCGGCGCCTGATGCGGGAGCGGGCGACGGCGCCCGGGCAGGGCTAGACGGTCGCGAGGATGGCGTCGGCGAAGCGGTGGACGGCGCGCTGATCGGTCGAGAAGAACAGCAGCGGCTCGATCAGCTCCAACTCCAGCAGCTTCCACTTCTCGCCGATGCGCACGAGGTCCACGCGCGCGTACAGCGTGTCGACCTCGGCCCGCTCCAGGATCGACCGGGCCAGGTCCTTCACCTTCTGCGGCGGCTGGTCGGCGGTGATCACCCCGCCGAACTGCGGCTGCACGCGGAAGTCCCCCTCGGCGGCGACCTTGCGCACCGCGTGGGAGTAGCGGCCCTGGAAGAACATCAGCGATCGCTCGCCGCCCTGGGTCACCGACTCGACGTAGGGCTGCACCAGCACGTCGCCGCGCGCGAGCAGCCCGTCGAAGAATTCCTGGTGCTCGGCGACGTCGCGCAGCGCGACGCGCTCGGTGTCGCGCGCCCCGGCCGACACGGCCGGCTTCACGACCGCGAGGCCCCAGCCCTGGCGGCGGAGCACCTGGTCCAGCGTGACCGCCTCGCCTTGGCGCAGCAGGCGCGTGGGCACCACCGGCAGGCCGAACGCGTGCAGTTCGTCGAGGTAGCCCTTGTGCGCGTTCCAGCCCACCACGGCGGGGGAGTTGTGCAGCCGGGTGACGGCGGCCACGCGCTGGGTCCAGGCGAGGAAGTCGTCGAGGTGGTCGATGTAGTCCCAGGTCGAGCGGATGACCACCGTGTCGAACCCGGCCCAGTCCACGGCCGGGTCGTTCCACACCGCGGCGGTGACCTGCGCGCCGCGGTGCTCCAGCGACGAGCGCAGCGCGTGGTCGTCGTCGATCAGGTCGGGGTGCTCGGCCGAGGTGGCCAGCGCCACGTGCGTCACTGCGCCATCCGGTCGGCCATGAACGTGCGGTTCGGCGTGAACGAGCCCGACGCGCGCGCGAGCAGCGTGCCGTCGGCGTCCTCGACCCGCCCGTCGGCGACCATGCGCGTGCGCCCCGCGTGCACGATCGTGCCGATCGCGCGGTAGGGCCGGTCGGGCAGCGCCGGGCGCAGGTACTCGATGCGCAGGTCCATGGTCAGCATGGGAATGAAGCGATCCCCGAGCGAGGCCGCGGCCAATCCGGCGGCGTCGTCGAGCACGATGGCGAGATAGCCGCCGTGGACGATGCCCGCGCGGTTGCAGATGTGCGCCTTGGGCAGCCATTCCAGTTCGACGCGGCCCGGGACGGCGTCGGCGATGCGCAGGCCGACGTGCTCCTGGTGCGGGGAGCGCGGCGCGCGCCCCTCGCCGACCGCGCGCAGGAACTCCGCCGCGTCGGCGGTCTCCCACAGTTCGATCAGCCGCGGATCGGGCTCGTGTCCTTCGCCGTGCGGGGCGTCGGCGTCGGTCACGCCTGGCCCATCATCGCGCGCAGCTCGGATTCGGTGACGTCGAGCGAGGCGCGCGACGCCTCGCCGCGCAGGCGCTGCTTGGTCGCGGCGTAGGCCGCGCGCGGCAAGGCCGCCAGCGCCGACGCCTTCGCCTCGGCCGCCGCGAGCACCTGGTCGGCGGGGACGACCTCGTCGGCGTAGCCGACCTCCAGCGCCTCGGCCGGGCTGATCAGCGCGCCGGACAGCAGCAGGCCCTCGATGCGGTCGTTGCGCACGTTCGCGCGGGTGATCGCCAGGATCCACGACGGGAACGCCAGGCCGATCGCGGTCTCGTTCAAGCCCCAGCGGAACGGCCCGTCGGCGGCCACGGCGTGGTCGCTGGCCATGGCGAGGATCGTCCCGCCCGCCACGGCGTGGCCAGTGACGGCGGCGACCACCGGCCGCGGCTCCAGCCAGATGCGGTGCATGGTGCGCGCGAAGCCCACCATCATGTCGAGCAGCGACTCGGGATCCAGCGACCCCAGCGCCTTGAGGTTCAGCCCGCCCGAGAACATGCCCTCGCGCCCGGCGATCACCAGGGCGTCCGCGTCGGCGGTCTCGTCGAGCGCCTTGGTCAGCTCGGCAAAGAAGTCGGCGTCGAAGGCGTTGGCCTTGCCGTCGTCCATGTGCACAAAGGCGAGGGCGCCCTCGCGGCGAAGGGTGATGGTCACGCGCGTGTCCTTGTCTAGACGATCCCGACCAGTTCGGCACGGGCGATGATGTGGTCCTTGACCGCCTTGCGCAGCTTCGCGCGGGTGATGCCCGGCTGGAGGTGCGACGTTTCGATGTCGAGTGCGAACAGGCGGAAGAAGATGCGGTGCGGTCCGGCGTCCGGGTCCATCGAGGGGCCGGTGTAGCCGACCTCGTCGAACTCGTTGAGGCCCTGCACGATCGACACGTCGCCGTCCTCGACCACCGCGTCGTCGGGGATGCCCTCGGGCAGGCCGGTGGCGTCGGGCAGGATGCCGTAGACGACCCAGTGGGTCACCACGCCCTCCTCGCCGTCGGGGTCGTCGCAAATGAGCACGAGTTCCTTGGCCTCGGCCGGGACGCCCTCCCACTGCAGCGGCGGCGACACCCCCTCCTTGTCGGCCGTGAAACGGGCCGGCAGCGGATCGTCGTGCTCGAAGACCGGGCTGGTCAGGCGGAGCGCCGCCATCGTCGTGCTACCTCCTCCTTCGTGCTGCGCGCGTGGGACCGGGTGTGTCGGCCACGGCGGCCGCGCCCGCCGTGTGCAGGGGATCGAACCATACGGCGGGACGCGGCACCTGCACGGCGCCGTCCGCCTCCAGCGCGGCCGCGGCGCGCAGGACCAGATCCTCGCGCCCGCGCGCCGCCATGAGCTGCAAGCCGACCGGCATGCCCGCGGCGTCGGTCCCCACCGGCACGGTGATCGCCGGGATGCCGACGAGGTTGGCGGCAAAGGTGTACTCGGTGAGCTTGCGCAGCAGCGGCTCGTCGAGGAAGCCGTCGCGCCACACGCTCGCGGACAGCTTCGGCGCGGTGCACGCTGTGGTCGGCGTGATCAGGAGGTCGACCTCGCCGAACACGGCGCTGAACGCGCGGTCGATCAGGGTGCGTGCCTGCTGGGCGCGCAGGTAGTCCACGGCGGGGATTGCGAGGCTGGACTGCAGGTTCGCCTGGACATCAAGCCCGAAGCGCTCGGGATGGTCGCGCAACTCGTCGTACATCGCGGCCGCGACCTCGGCGCCGATGGTCACGTACTCGGCGACGCGCACCAGGTCCAGGTGCTCGATCGTGACCGCCTTGGGGTCCAGGCCCTCGGCGATCGGCCGGCACGCCTGGTCGACCGCTCGGTCGGGCTGGCCCCACCAGTCCCAGTCCACGCCGACGCGCAGGTCTCCCCAGCCGCCCGCGAGCTCCGGCCGGGCAACCCCGGCGAGGACGGCGTAGGCGTCGGCGACATCGTCGACGCAGCGGGCCATCGGCCCGGCGTGGTCGACGCTCCACCAGCCGACGTTCATCTCGCCCTGCAGGGGGATGCGGTCGAACGTCGGCTTGAAACCGACCACGCCGCACAGCGCGGGCGGGATGCGCACGCTGCCGCCGCCGTCGGTGCCCAGCGCCAGCGGCACCATGCCCGACGCGAGCGCTGCGCCCGCGCCGCTGGACGAACCGCCGGTCGGCCGGTCGGTGTCGTGGGGGTTGCGCGGCGAGCCGCCCGAGACGTTCACACCGATCGGGGACATGCCGAGCTCGGTGGTGCGGTTCTTGCCCGCGACGATTGCCCCGGCGGCGCGCAGGCGGCGCACCGCCTCGGCGTCGGCCTGCGGCTGTTCGGCCAGAAAGCTCGTGCCGCCGCGCGACAGGTGGCCGCGCACCGCGAAGAAGTCCTTGATGCCGACGAGGATCCCCTCGAGTGGCCCCGCCGGCGTCCCGGCGGCGAGGCGCTCGGCCGAGGCCGCCGCCTCGGCCAGCAGCGCGTCAGGGTCGACCGAGACGAACGGGTCGACCGCGCCGCCGACCGGCGAGGTGGCCAGGAAACGCTCGGCGACCTCGACGGGGTTCGTGGCGCCGTCGGCGTACGCCCGGCGGTGCGCCGCGATGCCGCGCACGCTCGTGCCTGGGTCGGTCATGCCGTCGGCTCCTCGCCGTCGGGCAGCAGGCCCGGCCGGGACAGCTCCGCCACGTACGGCGGCACATCGCCCAGGCGGGCGGTGCGCAGCGCGGTGACGCCCAGCAGGCCCAGCGACAGCTCGCGGAAGCCCTTGCCGAGCACGGGCGCGCGCCCGATGCGCGCGACGCCGCGGAGGACCGGGGCGGTCATCCTGCGTGGCTCCACGGGCGCTCCTTGTGACGTCGGCGGCCGCGCGCGGCCGTGCGGAAGCGAAAAGCCTAACCGGCCACGGGTGCGCGCGCGTCGAGCGCGCGGAGCGCGTCGCGCGACACCTTGCCGGTGGTACGGCGCGGCAGTGCGTCCACGACGACGACCTCGCGCGGCAGCTTGTAGCGGGCGAGGCGTTCGCGGCAGTGGGCGAGCAGTGCCGCCTCGTCCAGGGCGGCGCCGTCGGCCGCGACGACCACGGCGCGCACGCGCTCGCCGGTGCGGGCGTCGGGGATGCCGACCACGGCCGCGTCCGCCACGCCGGGATGCTCCCGCAGCACCGCCTCGACCTCGCGTGGGTAGACGTTGAAGCCGCTGACGATCACCAGGTCCTTCAGGCGGCCGATGATGCGCAGATAGCCGTCGGGATCCCACTCGCCGAGGTCGCCGGTGCGGAACCAGCCGTCGGCGTCGAGCACCTCGGCCGTCGCGTCCGTCCGGCCGTGATAGCCGTGGAACACGTTGCGGCCGCGCGCCACGATCTCGCCGGCCTGGCCCGCCGCGACCTCGGCGCCGTCGGGGCCCGCGAGACGGATCTCCACACCCGGCAGCGGCATGCCGACCGTCCCCGCGCGCGGCGCGGGCGCCGCCGCGTTCGACGTCAGGCCCGGCGCCGTCTCGGTCAGGCCGTAGCTCTCCTGGATCGGCACGCCGAAGCGCTCGAGGAACGCGTGCCAGACCGGCTCCGGCAGGCTGTCCGCGCCGCTGACCGCTGCGCGCAGCCGGGGTAGGGGCGGGACCTCGGCGGCGGCGACCGCGCACCAGGCCGCGAACACCGGGGGCGCGCCGTAGGCGACGGTGACACCGTGTTCGGCCAGCGCCGCGAGCGACCCGGCCGGGGAGAAGCGATCCATCACCAGGACGCTCGCGCCGTGCAGCGCGGCGGCGTTGAGGATCACGTTGAGGCCGAAGATGTGAAAGAACGGGAGGAGTCCGAGCAGGACGTCGTCTTCCGTGAGCCGCAGGGCTTCGAGTTCGGCGAAGGCGTGGAGGTTGGAGAGGAAGTTGTCGTGCGTCAGGAGGGCGCCTTTGGGCGCGCCGGTGGTGCCGCTCGTGTAGCAGATGACGGCGGTTTGGTCTGGTGTCTTGGGCGCTGGAGGGGCGGGCTGCGCCTCCGACAGGGGACCCGGCTCGCCTGGGGCTCGCCACCCTGAGTCGGCTGCGCCCGCACCCTCCACCGCCTCCCCCGTTTCTGCCGTCTCTGCTTGTCCGGCTTGGTCGCTTGTGCTCTGCGGGGTGATTGACGTCGGTCGCAGGTCGGGGGTGGTGATGCTGAAGGACGCGGTGCTGTCTTGGAGGATGTGGGCCTGCTCGCGGGGGGTGTAGGCGGGGTTGACGGGGACGACGATCGCGTCCGCGCGCAGGGTGGCCCAGAACGCGATGGCGAAGGCTGGGCTGTTGGGCAGGGCGATGGCGATCCGGTCGCCGGGTTGGGCGCCGTGCGCCCGTAGGGCGGCGACGGTTTCGTCGACGCGTGCGTCGACTTCCGCCCAGGTGAGCGTGGCACCGTCGAGCGTGCGAAAGGCCACCCGATCGCCATGCGCGGCGGCGGCGGCGCGCACAAGGTCCGCGACGTTCACCGCCCGAGCATGCCAGACCCCCGCCCCCCCGTCGCCCCCCACCCCTTCTTCCAACCTGGCAGATATCGATCAACGTGGCAGATCGCGCTCACATGTGAGCGTGATCTGCCACAGTGAGCAGGATCTTCCAGGTTGGGGATCAGGTGAGGGTGGTGGTGAGGCGGTCGAGGCCCTCGATGAGGTCCGCGTCGCTCAGCGCGTAGGAGATGCGCACGTAGCCGGGCGCGCCGAAGCCCTCGCCCGGCACCATGGCGACCTTCGCGACGTCGAGCATGACCTCGCAGAACGTCATCGCGCTGTCGATCGCTCGCCCGCCGATCTCGCGCCCGTACGTGCCCTCGATCGACGGGAACACGTAGAAGGCGCCCTGCGGCTCTGGGCACACGACGCCGGGGATCGCGTTGAGCTTCTCGAACGCGATCTGGCGGCGGCGGTCGTAGGTCTCGCGCATCACCGCGACGTCCTCGAGCCCGCCCGACACCGCGGCCAGCGCCGCGGCCTGCGACACGTTGCCGACGTTCGAGGTCAGGTGGCTCTGCAGCTTGAGGATCGCGGCGGTCACCTCGCGCGGCGCGATCGACCAGCCGACGCGCCAGCCGGTCATCGCATAGGTCTTCGCCACGCCGTTGAGCACCACGCAGCGCTCGCGCAGCTCGGGCACGACCACCGGCATCGACGTGAACCGCGCCTCGCCGTACACGAGGTGCTCGTAGATCTCGTCGGTGATCACCCAGATGCCGTGCTCGACCGCCCAGCGGCCGATCGCGGCGACCTCGTCGGCCGGGTACACCGCGCCGGTGGGGTTGGACGGCGACACGAACACCAGCGCTTTGGTGCGCGACGTGCGCGCGGCCTCCAGCTGGGACACCGTGACGCGGAAGCTCGTCGCCACGCCCGTCGGCAGCGCGACCGGCACGCCGCCCGCGAGCTTGATCTGCTCGGGGTAGCTCACCCAGTACGGCGCGGGCAGCAGCACCTCGTCGCCCTCGCCGACCAGCGTCATGAACACGTTGTAGAGCGCGTGCTTGCCGCCGTTGGTCACCACGACCTGCCCGGCGTCGACCTCCAGGCCGCTGTCGCGCAGCGTCTTCTGCGCGATCGCCTCGCGCAGCGCGGGCAGGCCGGCGGCGGGCGTGTAGCGGTGCATCGCCGGGTCGGCGCACGCCTTCTGCGCCGCCTCGACGATGTGGTCGGGCGTGGGGAAGTCCGGCTCGCCGGCGCCGAAGCCGATCACGTCCTCCCCGGCCGCCTTGAGCGCCTTCGCCTTCGCGTCGATCGCCAGCGTCGCGGATTCCTGGACCTGCTGGATGCGCGGGGCGATGGGGGACTGCGGGCTGCTCATGACTTCTGGCTCTCTCGGGGTTGTCCGGCGTGGCGATCGGGCAGGTAGACGCTCGACGGATGTCGATCACAGGGAGTGTGGCAGATGGCGAACAACTTCACCGTTCCAGGCCTCGACCAGTCGGCCGGGGATCAGATCGTGGGCCTGCTCGACGAGCGGCTGGTGGCGCTGGCCGATCTCGGGCTGACGCTCAAGCACATCCACTGGAACGTGGTGGGGCCGAACTTCATCGCCGTCCACGAGATGCTGGACGTCCACGTCGAGGCGGTGCGGGCCATGACCGACCAGACCGCCGAGCGGATCGCGACCTTGGGCGGCGTGCCCGTGGGCACGCCGGAGTACCTGGCCAAGCACCGCACCTGGGACGACTACAGCCTGGGCAAGGCCGCCACTCAGGAGCATCTCGCCGCGCTCGACCTGGTCTACACCGGCGTCATCGGCGACCACCGCGCGGTGATCACGCGGCTGGACGACTTGGACCTCGTGACGCAGGACATGCTGATCGGCCAGGTCGCGCAGCTGGAGCAGTTCCAGTGGTTCGTGCGCGCCCATCTGGGGTGATTGCGATCGGACTCGGTGGGTAGTGCCTGTGCGAGGGCCGCTTCGCGGCGGCCGGTGAGAAACGTCGACGGGGGAAGGTCATCGCATGACCCTTGACGGCACAGGAACCGCGCCGCGGCTGATCGCGGTGCTCATCAGCGCGGCATTCTGCGCGGCGTTGAGCGTCGCGCCGGCCGGCGCGGATCATCGCGCCAGCACCGTGGCGCTACGCGGCGAGGATCCCGTCGAGGCGGCGATCGCGTGGAGCGCGCGCCGCTTCCCGGAGACCGCCGCGACCGCGCTGCTGGCGACATCGAGCGACTTTGCCGACGCGCTGTCCAGCGGCGGCGCGCAGGCAGTCCTGGACGCGCCGCTGCTGCTGACCGGCGGCGAGGCGCTGGACCCGCGCGCCCGCGCGGAGCTGGAGCGCCTCGGCGTGACCGAGGTGCACGTGCTGGGCGGTCCGGCGGCGGTGGCGGAGGCCGTGGTGGCCGAACTCACGGAGATGGGCGTCACCAGCACACGCCACTCGGGCGCGACGCGGATCGAGACGGCCGTGGCGATCGCCACCGCCGTGGTGGAGGAGAAGCGTGTCGCCGTGCTGGCGCGCGCGTTCGGCGACGCCGGCGGCGACCCCACCCGTGCGTGGGCGGACAGCTTGGCGGCAGGCGCCCTGGCGGGCCAAACCGGTCGTCCGCTGCTGCTGACCGCCACGGACGAGTTCCCCGCATCGGTGGCCGCCTACCTGGAGTCGGCCGATGTCACCGGCGTGGTGGTCGCCGGCGGCGGCGCCGCGGTTTCGGACGGCGTGGTCGCCCAGATCGAGGCCCTGGGCCTGAGCGCGGAGCGCGTGTCCGGGCCAAACCGCGCGGCGACCGCCGTGGCACTGGCCGCCCGGCGGGGTTTGGCCGACGCCTCGGAGGCCAGCACGGTGGTGCTCTTGGAAGGCCAGGCCCACGAAGCCTGGGCGCCCGGCTTCGCCGCCGCGGGCTCGGCGGTGGCGGAGGGCGCGCCGGTGCTGCTGGCGATGGGCGACACGCTGCCGCCAGAGACGCAGGAGTACCTCGCGACGGCGGCCGACCCTCCGCCGCGGGTGCTGTGCGGGCCCGGTGTGGCACGGCGCTCCTGTGATCTGGCGGCCGCGGCGGTCGGTTACGACGCCGAGCACGCCAACGCCACCGCTTCAGGAGCCCCGGAACTGGTGCGCGCGGAGATCCTGTCGGTCGCTGGGGGTGTCATGCGCGTGCGCTACTGGTTCGACGAAGAGGTGGTGCTGGGGACGGGCGGGGCAGGCCGCTTCCGCCTGGTCGCGCCCGACACCACGATGCTCCAGGCCGCCACCACGGCGGCGGTCGCCGAGGACGACGCCCGGGCCGTGGACGTCGCCGTGCCCGCCGAGCACGCCGCACTGCGCGCGACGCTGGCGCTGGCCGACGCGGGCGCGGTCGCGGACGCAGCCGGCGTGGCGTCGCCGGACGGGTCGGCGGAGCTCTCCGACGTGGCCGACCCGCCTGGGCGCACCACCCGACCGGACCTGATCGGCGCGTCGGCTGAGGACGGTGCCCTGATCCTCGCGTTCGACGCCCCAGTGGACACGGCCGTGGGCGCCAACGCCGTGGCGATCCTGGCCGACGGCAGAGTCGTCACCGGCGGAAACGCCACGGTGGGCGACGGCGGGCACACCGTGCGCGTCGCCGTCACCGGCTTGACGCCCGCCGAGGTGCGTCGGGTCGCAGCCCGGCCGGGCGCGGTCTTCACCGAGGCCGGCTCCAACCCGCTGGCCGTCGTCGCGGTCGCGGACGGGGGCCGGACCGAAGGCCCCGACCTCGTGGAGATCGTGCCCTCCGGGTCGGCCGACGAGGTGCGGTTCGTCTTCGACGCAGACCTCGTCCCGCTGGACGAGGGCGGCGACTCGGCGGCCTTTCGGCTGCGCTACGAGAACGGCACCGAGACGACGTCGGCGGAGACCACCGCCTTGGCCGATCCGCGCACCGTGGTGGCGCGCTTTCCCGAGGGCGCGGTGAACCGACTGCTGACCGGCGCCGCTGTCGGGGAGGGAGCTGTCGAGTCCGCCGACGTCGGGCCTTCGGCCGACGACGCCCGCGGCATCGCGCGGACGTTCGCGTTCGGCGAGAGCCTGGGCCCGCGGCTGGTGGAGGCGGAGGTGCGCGAGGCCGAGACGGACGGCATGACGGCCGCGGTGACCGGCGAGGCAGAGGTGCGCCTGGTCTTCGACCCCGCGGTCGGGCAGGTGTTCGGGTTGCGGATCGCCGCGTTGGACCGCGACGGCGCCCGCGTCGCGCTGTCGGGCTGCGCGCTGGAGCCCGGCGTCGCGCGGGACACGGTCGTCTGCGAGGTGCCCCCCGCCCCGGTGGGCGAGGAGACCCGCCTGCTCGTCGCCGCGACCGTCGCCTACGACGCGGTGCGCGCCGCCGCGTCCCAGCGCGTGGGCACGGAGCCGGCTAGCGGGTTCGGCCGCACGGTGTCGATGCCCGGCCCGCCCGCCACGGTGCCGTTTGCCTGAGGCTCCGGCCCGCCCGTCAGCGGAGTCCGAGCGCGGCGCAGTGCTCCAGGAACCCCTTGACGGGCTCGCCGCCCAGTTCCAGCCAGTCGCGCTCGGCCTCCCACACCTTCAGCAGCTGCTGCCAGCTCACCTCGCGCAACGTCACCGCCGGGACCGACGTGCGGTGCGGCAGCGCCGCGCGCAGCCCGGCCGTGTCCTGAAGGGTGCGCACGCGTGCCGAGATCTCGCCGGCGAACTGCCGCCCGGACGGGTACACGACGGCGACGGCGAGCTGCTTGCCCACGCGCTGCGCGGCGTCCAAGCCCGCGTCGATCAGCTCGACCAGTCGGTCGCGCCCGCCCGCGCCGAGCGGGTAGCCGTCGAGATAGGTGTCCACGAGGCAGAGCACGTCCGGCGACTCGATGCGCACCGGCGCCTCGATCGCCGCCGCGAACTCGCCGATCGAGGCGCCGATCGCCGCGTCGTCCGCGCCGGCAGCGCGCATGCGGTCGCGCACCGAGGCGACATAGGCGGCGCTGGGCGGCAGGAGCGGGGTGCGGTCGCGCCCGGTCCACAGGCCGATGCGCACCGGTGCGGCGAGCGCGGGCCCGCCGAGGATCTGCAGGCGCGAGGCGAGCCACGGCTGGTCGCGGTGCGCGGCCAGCGTGGCGAACACGTTCCAGGTCAGCAGGTCCGTGCTGCGGGGATCGGTGTGGATGCGCTCCGCGCGGGCGGGGTCACCCAGCTCCAGCGCGAGCCGCCCGGGCGCGAACACCGGGTTGGTGGTGGTCTTCGTCGTCATGCGGCGAATCGTAACGCCGCGCCGCCCCAGCGCCGTCCGTGAGGCGGCCTCAGTGGTCCGGGGGCCCGTCCTCGGCGTCGGCTGCCTCGATCTCCTCGCGGGTGATCCCGAGCAGGAACAGGATCGCGTCGAGGTACGGAACGCTGACGGCGGTGTCGGCGGCCTGGCGCACGACCGGCTTGGCGTTGAACGCGATGCCGAGCCCGGCGCGCGCGAGCATGTCGAGGTCGTTCGCGCCGTCGCCGACCGCGACCGTCTGCGACAGCGGCACGCCCGCCTCGGTGGCGAAGCGCTCCAGCGCCAGCGCCTTGCCCTCGCGGTCCACGATCGGCCCGACCAGGTTGCCGGTCAGCACGCCGTCGACGACCTCGAGGGTGTTCGCCATGGCGAAGTCGAGTTCCAGTTCGTCGCGCAGGCTGTCGGTGACCTGCGTGAACCCGCCCGACACGATCGCGACCGCGTAGCCCAGGCGCTTGAGTGTGCGCACCAGCGTGCGCGCGCCGGGCGTGAGCTGGATGCTGTCGCGCACCTTGTCCACCGCCGTCACCGGCAGGCCTTCGAGCAGGCGGACGCGTTCGCGCAGGGACTGCTCGAAGTCGAGTTCGCCCGCCATGGCGCGCGCGGTGATGGCCGCGACCTGGTCCCCGCATCCGGCGTGGTCGGCGAGCATCTCGATGACCTCGCCCTGCACCAGCGTCGAGTCGACGTCCATGCAGATCAGGCGCTTGGCGCGCCGCAGCAGGCTGGCGCGCTGGATCGCCACGTCGACGTGCTGGCGCGCCGCCTCCTCGGCCAGCCGCTGCTTCAGCCCGTCCGTCTGGCAGCCGGACACCAGCAGCTCGAAGCTCAGGATCGGGTAGCGCGACAGGCGCGTGATGCGCTCGATGTTGCCGCCGCAGTCGCTGATCTGGCGTGTGATCGCCGCCATGGCCTGGGGGGGCAGCGGCTGGCCGAGCACGGTGACGTAGTGCTTGGGGGCGTCGCCGCCCGGCCGCCGCGACGCCATGGGCGCGAACTCGACCTCGACGCCCAGGCCGCGGGCCGTTTCCTCGACCGCCGCGCGGGCCGCCGCCTCGTCGCCGCCGAGCGACACGAGCAGCCCCAGGATCAGCCGGTCGCGGATCACGACCTGTTCCATGTCGAGGATGCGCGCGCCCTGGTCGGCCAGCGTCGCGCACAGCGCGGAGGTCACCCCGGGGCGGTCCCGCCCGGTGACGGTGATGAGCAGCGCCGTTGCGTCGTCCATTGGCGCACACGGTATAGCCTGCGTGCGGATGGAGGAGATTCCCAAGCCTCACGAGCTGCTGGCCGCGCGCCAGTCCGCGGAGGAGCTCTTCGAGCTGCTGCGTGGGTGGTTCGACGTCCCCGACGAGGTGACGATCGACTTGCGCGGCATCGACTCGGCCGTGCAGGAGCTGGGGGATCCGCAGCTCGTGATGGCGATGGCCATGCGCAAGCTGCAGGCGCTGCACCTGCTGACCACCCCCGGTGTGCGCACGACCACCGACGTGGTGCTGACGGTGATCCAGGATCTGGAGCGGGCGCTGCTCCAGGCGCCGAACATGCACCTGAAGCAGTCGGCCGCCGAGGCGGACTGGGACGCCGCGCTGGCGGCGCTCGAGAAGGGGCCGGACACGGGCGGGGTCATGCTTGAGGAGCCCGACGACATCGAGCGATTCCGCGCGCATCACGCCGCTCTGCACGAGGCGGCGCGCGCGGTGCTGCACGCCTGCGACGGCGAGATCCGCACCCTGATCTGACGGCGTAGGCCGGTTGCGCATCGTGTGGATGGCCACCTTGTTTCTCACCCGCCCGGCTCACTAGCCTGCCGCCGTTGTCTGCTGCGGGACGGGGGTAGGGCGATGCGGGCTGGTGTGGTGCTGGTGGTGGTGCTGCTGTTCGGCGGCTGCCGTGCGGGCTCGGACGAGCGGCCGGTGCCTGCGAGCGAGCCGGTCGCCAGCGAGACGGTCAGTGAGGATCCGCGTGAGGCCCGGCTGGCCGCGTTGCGGGCGAGCGATCAGTTCGACGAGTTCGCCGCGCACGAACGGGCCGCGCAGGCCGACGGGGCGCGGCTGGCGTGGGAGAACTTCGCGCCGATCGTCGACGGTGAGCGGGTCGAGTGGACGAACAAGGCGGAGCTGTGGGACGCGATCGCGCCGAAGATCCGCGACGAGGCGCTGCTGCTGGGCCCGGAGTACCGCAAGCCCCTGTGGGACAACACCAACGCCATCCCCAATGGGGTGTCGATGGCCTGGAACAACGAGGACACCGAAGGCCGCGGCGACTACTTCCAGTTCACGGCGACCTATGAGGCAAGCGGTGTACCCAGTCGTAGGTATTGGGGTGCCTTGATCAGGACCTCCACTGAAGACCGCGGGCATGTGTTGGTACTGATGCCTTCGATCGATACAACCGAGGCGCAGTTCGCGGGAGAGGCAGAGGAAGCGGAAGCCGTTGCCGAGCGCCAATGGAGTTGGGTTCAGCAACAAGAGGTTCAGCCGTGAGAGGCGGGGCAGCGGTTTGGGGCATTGCTGTCCTCCTGCTTGGTTCGCCTGCCTTCGCTGCGTCCAAGCCGCCAGCAAAGCGCGCGGAGATCGAGCGGTGCGAGCGGGTGGCGTCGAGGGCGGCGTGTGATCCGAAGACGGGCTACATCGCCGGACCGAAGGGGCCGTGCCGGGTGAGTGACCTGCGCTGCATCGAGCGCGAATGGCACCGCCGCGGCCAGGTCGTCTACTACCCGAGCATCGGCACGTGCGGCCGCGGCCACGAGGACGGCGGCGACCTCGTCCCGTGCCCGCCCGGCGTCGGCCCGTCGAAAAGCTCCAAGAGCGCGCCGAAGTCCTCGTCGCGCAACACGCGCAACACGCGCAGCTCGCGGACCGCACCCAAGGTCAAACCGCCGACGCTCGACGAGGCGCTGCGCACCTGCCCGTCGCTCCCGACCCCCAAGCTGTACCGCAACCCTGACAAGGAAGGCGCGACCGGCATGGAGACGTGGCTGTGGGCGGACCGCCACAGCACGCTGCGCGCCGGCGCCACGGTCCGCGGCCAGCGGGTCACCTGCACCGCGACACCCGAGCGCTGGACCTGGCAGACCGGCGACGGCGCGAGCTACAGCCGCGGCTCACCGGGCGCGCAGCCGCCCAAGCACGCCGCCGCGCACATCTACGAGGCCAAGGGCGGCTACACCCAGCGCCTCACGGTTCGCTGGCGGCTCCAGACCACCCAGGGGACCGGGTCGGCCGAGCGGTCCACCACGCGCCCCTACCGCGTGGTCGAGATCCGCGGCGCGCTCGTCGAGTAACGCAACCATCGGGACCACCGGGACCAACGGCTAGGCTGGCCCGCGCATGAACACCCTCGACTACATCCTGCTGGTCGCCCTCGGCTACGCCGCGCTGCGCGGCTTCCGCCAGGGGGCGGTGTCGCAGATCGCCGCGTTCGGCGGCGCGATGGTCGGCTTGGGGCTGGGCGCGTCGTTCGCGCCCCGCATCGCCGGCGCGGTCGTGTCGCAAGGCCCGGGTTCGACGCTGGCGCTCGCGACGCTCGGGCTGCTGATGACGTTCGTGTTCCTCGGCCAGGGCGTGGGCTTCGGCGTCGGTATGAAGCTGCGCGCCGCTGCCGCGCACATCGGGGCCGAGCCGGTCGACCGCACCGCCGGGGTGGCGGTGGGCGTCGCGGGGCTGTTGGCCACGGTGTGGCTGGTCAGCTCGGCGTTCGCGCAGGGCCCGTTCGTGCCGCTCGCGCAGCAGATCCGCGGTTCGCAGCTCGTGCGCGCCGTGGACGAGGCGCTGCCGCCTGCCCCCGACGTGTTCTCGCAGCTGGGCGGCTACCTCGGCCGTCACGGCTTCCCGCAGGTGTTCTCGGGGCTGGGCGGGGGGACGACCGCGCCGCCGGTCGCGCCGCCGAGCGGCGACATCGTCGCGGCCGCGCAGGCGGCGGGGGCGCCGAGCACGGTGCAGGTGCAGGCGACGGGCTGCGGTGGTGTGTCGTCGGGCACCGGCTTCGTGCCCGTCGGCGGGTTCGTCGTCACCAATGCGCACGTGGTCGCGGGCGGCGAATTGCTGGCCGTGCGTGACGCGCGAGGGACCCACGACGCCACGGTGATCCACTTCGACCCCAACCTCGACCTCGCGGTGCTGCGCGTGGCGGGTCTGGCGGTCCCGCCGGTCGGCTGGACCGACACGCCGGCCGATCGCGGCGTGCAGGGCGCGACGCTCGGCTTCCCCGGCGGGCAGCGCGACCTCGCGGTCAAGCCGGCCAGCGTGCGCGAACGCAGCCAGGCGCTCGGGCGCGACATCTACGGGCGCGGGTTGGTTTCGCGCGACATCCTCACCCTGTCTTCCGACGTGCAGCAGGGCGATTCGGGCGGGCCGTTCGTGACGGCCGCCGGGCGCGTGGCGGGCGTGGTGTTCGCCGCCTCGCCCAACGAGCCCAGCGTCGGCTACGCGCTCACGGCCGAGCGGGTGCGCCCCGACGTGGACGCGGCGATCGGGCGCAACGCGCCCAGCGGCGCCGGCGCCTGCCGCTACTGACCGGCGCGGAAGTTTGGTCGGATCGCGCTCACATGTGAGCGCGATCTGCCGCACTGATCGAGATCTGCCAGGTTGGAAAGGCTAGGAGCGGAGCATCTCGGCGACCTGGAACGCCAGCTCCAGCGACTGCTGGTTGTTCAGGCGCGGGTCGCACGCCGTCTCGTAGCGGGTCTGCAGGTCCAGGTCGGCGATGTCCTGCGCGCCGCCGAGGCACTCGGTCACGTCCTCGCCGGTCAGCTCCATGTGCAGCCCGCCGGGGATCGTGCCCTCCTGGTGGTGCACGCCGAAGAAGACGCGCACCTCCTGCAGCACGTCCTCGAACCGCCGCGTCTTGTAGCCGGCGACCGTGATCGTGTTGCCGTGCATCGGATCGACCGACCACACCACGTTCAGGCCCGCGTCACGGACCCCGCGCACCAGCGGGGGCAGCGCGGCCTCGACCTTGTCCACGCCCATGCGGGTGATGAACGTCAGCCGCCCCGCCTCGTTGGCCGGGTTCAGCCGCTCGGCCAGCGCGACCGCGTCGGCCACCGAGGTGGTCGGGCCCAGCTTCACGCCGATGGGGTTGTGCACGCCGGACAGGAAGTGCACGTGCGCGCCCTCGGGGTTCCGGGTGCGCTCGCCGATCCACAACATGTGCGCCGAGGTGTCGAACCACTGCCCGGTCAGCGAGTCCTGCCGGGTCAGGGCCTGCTCGTAGGGCAGCAGCAGCGCCTCGTGCGAGGTGAAGAAGTCGACCTCGTGGAAGCGCGGGTCGCTGGTGACGTCCACGCCGCAGGCGATCAGGAACTTCAGGGCGCGCTCGATCTCGCTGGCCAGCTGCTCGTAGCGCTGGCCCTGCGCCGAGTTCGCGACGAACTCCTGGTTCCACGCATGCACGCGCTCGAGGTCGGCGAAGCCGCCGCGGGTGAATGCGCGCAGCAGGTTCAAGGTCGCCGCCGACTGGTTGTACATGCGCAGCAGGCGCATGGGATCGGGGACGCGCGCCTCCTCGGTGAAGGTCAGGTCGTTGACCGCGTCGCCGCGGAAGCTCGGCAGCTCCACACCGTCGATGACCTCGGTGTTGGCCGAGCGGGGCTTGGCGAACTGTCCCGCGATGCGGCCCACCTTGACCACCGGCATCTGGGCGCCGTAGGTCAGCACGACGGCCATCTGCAGGATGACCTTCAGCTTGTCGCGGATGTTGTTCGCGCCGAACGCG